>Ga0181536_10004589_pt1 | contig 14536 bp, 9 predicted proteins | sample PEATcosm2014_Bin_41_FD_121105 | JGI IMG/M metagenome (GOLD analysis project Ga0181536, IMG submission 121105) | Peatland microbial communities from MTU Mesocosm Facility, Houghton, MI, USA - PEATcosm2014_Bin17_60_metaG | ecosystem: Environmental > Terrestrial > Soil > Wetlands > Peat | place... | reverse complement strand
GCGCGTGCCTTCCATACCGCGCGGCCGCCTTCTTCCACGGTGGCGTCGGCGTTTCCGAATACCGGCAGGTAGATCTCCGCGGTACTGCCGGGCGGAATGGTGACTTCCAGACGCGTGCGGCCGGGTTCCCGCTGCCACGCCGACGCCACCCGTCCACGCACGGTGTCGATGGATGCCGACGCGTAGTGCAGATCGCGCACCATCTCGGGCTGGATGCGGATGCGCTCATAGCCGGGATTCTTCGGGTCGATGTGGATACCCGCCAACGAGGTGTAGAACCACGCGCCCACGCTTCCGAACATGGCATGGTTGTGCGAGTTCATGGAGGGGCCCTCGACGTCCTGCCAGAGCTCCCAAACGGTGGTGGCGCCCTTCTCGATCATGTACCCCCAGCTCGGATAGGTGGTCTGCGTGGCCAGATCGTACGCCAGGTCGGGCCGGCCATTCTGCGACAACAGCGGGAGCAGGTACTTGGTCCCCAGGATGCCCGTGCTCAGGTGCGTGTTTTTGGAGTACACGATATCGGAGTTGAGGCTGTTCTGCACGCTGTCGCGGTCGCCGGCCGGGGTGATGCCGAAGAACAGCGGCAGGGTGCTGGCGGTCTGGGTTCCGTTGGCATAGGAATGCGAGTCGGCGTGGTAGAAGCGCTTTTGGAATCCCGCCGCCACCGAGTCCGCCAGGGTTCGGTATCGGGCCGCTTCCGGAGACTTGCCGAGCACCGCGGCCATGCGGGCCACGGTATCCAGGCTCAAGTAGTAGTAGGCGGTCGACACCAGGTCGCCCGGCGTGCGCTCGGTGGGCACCCAGTCGCCGTACTTCACGAAGGAGACGATGCCGTCCGCATCGGCCCGCGTGTGCAGGAATTCCGCCCAGCGGCGGATGCCTTCGAAGTGCTGCTCGACGATGCGCCGGTCGCCATACTGCTCCCACATGTACTTGACGAGCAGCGGGTAGGCCGAGCCCCAGGCGGGGTCGGCCGGCGGCTTGAGCGTGCCGCGCGGCACGGTGTCGGGCAGCGAGCCGTCCTCGTCCTGGTCGTCGCGAATGCTGCGCAGGAAGTTGGTATAGAACGCCGCCATGTCGAAGTTCAGCATGGCCGTCTCGGCCGCCAGGTGGGCGTCGGCCATCCAGCCCATGCGCTCATCGCGCTGGTCGCAGTCGGTGGGGATGGAATGCAGGTTGCTCTTCACGCCCCACACGATGTTCTGCTGCAACTGGTTCAACAAAGGTTTGGACGCGGCGAAGGAGCCCGCCGGCCGCACGTCGGTATGCACCTCGCGGCCGATTACGCTGTCGAGCCGCGGCGTGCCGGGATAACCCGTCAACTCCACGTAGCGGAAGCCGTGATAGGTGAAGCGCGGTTCCCAGGTCTCGCCACCGGCATCGCCGCGCAGCACGTAGGTATCCGTGGCCTTGGCCGCGCGCAGATTCTCCACGTTCAGCGTGCCGTCCTCATACAGCAGTTCGGAGTGCCGCATCACCACGCGCGTTCCGGCCGGCCCCAGCACCCGCAGGCGCGTCCAGCCGCTGAAGTTCTGCCCCATATCGAACACGTAGACGCCCTGCCGCGGGCTGGTCATCTTACGCGCGGGAAGGTCCGCCACTACGCGGATCGGAGGCATCATCTGCGCCGAAAGCGCACCGTGCGGCGCCTCGTCCGGGCTCGCCGGTTTCCATTGCCGGTCGTCGCAGCCCGGCGAATCCCATCCCGCCAGCTCGCGAGTGGCGTCGTAGGTTTCGCCGTTGTAGATGCTGTCGGCCAGGATGGGACCTTGCGCGGTCTTCCAGGAAGCATCCGTCGAAATGCGCACGTGACGTCCACCCGGAAGGTCGATTTCCAGTTGCAGGAGAGCCGCGCGCGCGTGATACCAGCCTTCGCCCAGCATCAGGCCCACCGCGTTCGGCCCCGCGCGCAGTTGGCCGGTGATGTCGTAGGTCACGTACAACACGCGCTTATCGAAGGGCGTATAGCCGGGGTCGAGCACATGGTCGCCGACCTTGCCGCCATTCAGGCGCAGCTCGTAATATCCGATTCCCGCCAGGTAGGCGCGCGCCCGTACGGGCGCGGTCTCGAGCGTGAACTCCCTGCGCAGAAGGTTGCCGCCTTTTATCCACTGTGCCTGCCACGCCGCGCTCGAAAGCAGGGCCGTCTCGAAGGTGGCCACCGGGCTATATGCCGAGGGTTGATCCGCCTGGTCCCAGTAGCGCACCTTCCAGTAATAGGTCCGTCCGCTTTCGAGCGCCTTGCCGCCGTACACAACGTGAACCGTGCCGGCCGAGGCCACCTTGCCGCTGTCCCACTGGCCGCCCTTAGCCGCGTCCGGCGTGGTCCCGACCAACACCTGGTACGCTGTCTGCCTGGCCCCGCGTTCGGTATGCGCGGGAACCCAGTAGAAGCGCGGACTCGCCACGTCAATCCCCAGCGGGTTGACCATGTACTCGCAGCGCAGCGCGGATGGCGGCAGCGGGCCAGCCGCGGCGCAGGCTGCCATCGCCAGCAACAACCAATATCGTGGTCGCATCATGCCTTTATGGTAAGAGAGTAGCAGCCCGAGCGCACCGGTCCATTCGCGGGCTGCCATGATGGGCGCCGTGCATCGACGCATTATAGCGCGGGCCCGGCGAGAATCCTCGCGCGCGGCCAGGCGCCGGCTGAAAAGCCGGCGGCAGCCGGGATTGGCTGCCCCACGGAACACTGGCCCGCTGATGTCTTCGTCATCACGGAACGTCAGTTAGCGCCGCACTCCGCGGCCCGGCGCGACACCTTGCACCAGCGAACCGTCGCGCACCACCGGCACGCCATTTACCAGCACGTAGACCATCCCTTCGGCATACTGAGCCGGATTTTCAAAGGTGGCGCGGTCGATCACGCGCGCGGCATCGAACACCGCGACGTCGGCGTCCGCGCCCACGCGGATGCGCCCTTTGCCTGGGACGCCAAGGCGATCGGCCGGCGCCGATGTCATCTTGCGCAGCGCCTCCATCAGAGTGAGCACGCGCAGCTCGCGCACATAGCGGCCCAGCACGCGCGTGAAGGTGCCGGCCGCGCGGGGGTGGCCCTTGCCGTCCTGGAGAATGCCGTCGGAGGCGATCGCGACCAGCGGGTGACCCATCGCCAACTTCACGATATCCTCGGGGATGGAATGGATCGCCACCATGCCGCCCTATTGCCGGTAGCGCGCGAAGCTGCCGGCGGTCAAGCGCTCGCCGGTGGCCGCCCATTGCAGGTCGCCGAAGGTGATGCCACCCTGCCGCGCCTGCCAGCCCGGGCTGAAAATCGCCGATCCGATATCGGTCATGCCAGCCGTGTATGGATACGCCTCGGTGGTAACGTCGAGCCCGCGCCGGCGCGCGCCTTCGATCATCTCCAGGCACAGCGGCGTTTCCCGGAGGCCGATGCTGGTAATGTGCACCACGTGCAGGGATGCGCCCGTGGCAGCCGCATCGGCAATCACTTCCTGCAGCGCGTCGAGCGCGCCCGGCTCCACGGGACCGCCGTTCCGCACGTGGACGTAGAGCGCCGTGTTTTTCTCCGCCGCCAGCCGGAACAGGTCGAGAATCTCGGCGCGCGACGCCAGCGGCACATAAGCGATTCCCAGGCCGATACCGAGCGCGCCCTCTTCCAGCCCGCGACGCACCAGGGCGAGGATTTCGCGCTGCTCTTCGGGTGTGGCCGGGCGTTCCGCGGCCTGATCGCGCGGCAGCAGCGTGCCGCTGTCGTGCATCACCGCCATGCGCGCCGGCAGATGGCCGGATGAGGCGCCGAAGTTGACGAGGGCCTTGCCCTGCCGTGCGGCATACCATGGAGACACGGGCGAGACCCCCACCTCCATTTCGAGGGCGGTGGTGACGCCGTCCATGGCCTTGAAGCGGTAGTTCTCGGGCGTCTGGCCGTGCGAATGCAAGTCAATGAATCCCGGCGCCACCACCAGCCCTTTGGCATCCAGCACGGCTCGCCCATGGAGCGGCTCCGCGGATACTGCCGCGATTTTATCGCCGCGAATCCCGATGTGGCGCACTGCGTCGAGGCCGCTGGCCGGATCCATCACCCGGCCGTTCGAGATGACCACGTCAAATTCCTGCGCCCACGCCATCGACGCCAGCCCCAGCACCGCCATCACGAGTCGCATAAATATGATTTCTCTTCGGCCAACATCTTGCGCAGTCTTTGATTTTCCGCGGCAACGAGCCGGACAAACATAGTCCAGCATAGCCGTTTTCCGATCCGCACGTTCCATGCACCCGCGCCAAGCGGGGCGGTACAATAAACAACCGCAGTGTTTTCGAATCGAACCATGCGTCCCGGCCCCATGAGGGTATGTATCGACGCGGTGCCCCTGCTTGTGCCGAGCGCCGGCATAAAGAGCTATCTTTATCACTGGATTCTCAGCTTGCGGAATCTCTGCGGCAGCCAACTGAAGCTTTTCCCTTTTCTGCAGAGGCTGGGTCCGCTGGACCATGAGCATTCCGTGTGCGGCGCCTTGCCCACACTGGCGCGCCTGGCATACCTGAACCTTTTGAACCTCCGGGACAACGCGGTTTTGGATTGGGTCGGCCCCAAGGTGGATGTCTTCCATGCCACCAAACTGCTCTATCCTCCGAAAAAATGCCGCATCACCGCTACGCTGCACGACGCTACGTGCTGGGTAGTCCCCGAGATGCACACCGCCGCAAATGTGAAAGCCGACAAGCAATTCGCGGCCGACGTCCTCAGCCGGGCGGATGGACTGATTGCGGTCTCCCGCCATACACGCGCCGATGCCATACAGTTCATGAGGTTGAATCCGGACCGTATCGAAGTGATCTATCCCGGCGTCGCGGATGCGTATTTTCAGGCTGATTCCGAAAGTGCACGGGCAGCCCGGCAAAAGTTCGGGTTGACCCGGGAGTACATTTTTTTTGAGGGAACCATCGAGCCCAGAAAGAACCTGAGCCGGCTGCTGGACGCCTATGCCAGCCTGCCCCAGCCGCTCCGAGAAGAATTCAGCCTGGTGATCGCAGGCTTTCCGGGATGGGCAAACGAGGAATTGCTGAAGCGGATCGCGTCAAAGCCGCCCGGCGTCCGATACTTAGGGTATGTGCCGGAACCATGGGTACCAGGCCTGTTCGCCGGTGCGACGGTTTTCGCTTTTCCTTCGCTATACGAAGGTTTTGGGCTCCCGCTGGTGCAAGCGATGGCCGCCGGCGTGGCGACCATCACATCGCACGTCTCGGCATTGCCAGAAGTTGCAGGTGACGCAGCCGAACTCATCGATCCATTGAACACTGCCGAACTGGCTGCTGCCCTAGCCAAGTTGCTTACCTCTCCAGGGTTGCGTGCCAAGCTTTCCGTCTCCGGCCGCAAGCGTGTCGAACAGTACCGTTGGGACCGGTGCGCACTCCAAACCATTCAATACTTTGAGAGAATTGCAGGCCGTTCCCTGAACTCGTAGTACTAAAACACTGGATTGTCCGGGAATTCTGGTGTACGCTCATTTAAGAAACGGTGTAAGTGGAGCAACGTATGCGCTTTCCCAAAATTACCGGCATTCTGTTGCTGCTGGTCTGCTGCGGCTGGGCGGGCACTATTCTACCCTTGAATTATTCATTCGAGAGCCCGGACGTGTCGAGCGTGCTGTGTGGTGTGACCGGTCAAGATGGTTGCGAATATTCGTCCGTGCTCAATGGCGCCGCTGGCGTCGGTTGGACGTTTACCGGAAGTTCGGGGATTGCCTCCGATGCTGGTATTTCCAACCCTTTCGGCTTGAGTTCACCCCCGGACGGCACTCAGGCCGCTTTTGTCCAATACGACACTAACAACGAAAATTCGTTTCCTGGCGACATCAGTCAGGACATTGGCGGGCTGGTCGCCAGCCAGTCTTACGTACTTTCCTTCGATGCGGCGCAACGCCCTGAAGCTGACGGCCCTACCGGGGCTTTTCTTTTTGGAGGGGGGCTGGATGTTAATGTTTACTGGTGCCCAGCGGGCTGCGGCACCCCGACCCTGATTGGCTTCGTTCAGTACGACAACCAACCATCGACGGACTTAGCCTTCGCGCCGTACTCCTTCTCGTTCGCGGCAGGGGCGACCGATGGCGTATTGGAGTTTCAGGCAGATGATCCTTTGGGCGGCGATCGGTCCGACTTCATCGACGATGTTCAGATCACGGGTAGCGATAACAACACGACGCCTGAACCATCGGATGGGCTCATGGTGCTATCCGGACTTGGACTGATCGGACTTGGACTACGCCGGAGACTTGTCCATAAGCGATCGCTTCCTTCCTAAGGCTTCTTACCGGGGCCTCGCCTCACAATTGGGTTCGAGTACTAAACTGGCATCTTCGCCGGCGCGGTTGAGCCACGGGCTGTAAAACGGGTCACCGCGTTCGAGCCATTTTCCCCAGCGCTGTTGGAAGAGGTCGCACTCTTCGAGGCTCACGCCCGGTTTTCTGGATTGGCACTCATAGTGCCGCAGGACGGCCGCGGGCTCGATAACCACCTGGTAGCCGGCCTGGCGGGCACGCAGGCAGAAATCCACGTCGTTGTAGTTGACCGGAAACGACTCGTCAAAGCCGCCCAATTCCTCAAAAACCGCCTTTCGGACGGCGAGGCAGGCGCCGGTGACCGCGGAGACATTTCGCGTGAATGGCAGCCAGTTCCAATGCTCCGCGCCAAACGTATCGCGGTGGAGGTGTCCAGCGCCCTGCATGATTCCGGCCGCCATCCCGGCGTGCTGGATGGCTCCGGATGGATACAGCAGTTTGGCGCCGACGGGCCCAACCTCCGGCCGGTTGGCATGTGCCAGCAGTTCACGAAGCCATTCCGGCGCCAGGGGTTCCACATCGTCATTGAGAAAAACCAGGGCTTCACCGCCGGCGCGTTTCGCCGCCAAATTGTTCATGGCAGCGAAATGGAAGGCGCCCGTATAGGGAATTCGCAGACAGTCCAGGCCGTCGAGCAACCGGTCCATGGCCGCCGTGTTGCCGATTCGATGCTGCACCACGACAACTTCGAAGTTCGCGTAGGAGGTGTTTTTTCTTATGGATTTAAGACACCGGGCGAGCAGCCTGGGGTTATACGAGCAGATCACGATGCTGGCCGTCAGGGACGCCGGCACAGGCCACCGGACGCGGTAAGTGTTGGGAGTGGAACCCGGCTCGACCACCGCGCGCCGATCCGTCCTTTGCACCAACTCGGAAAGAGCCCTCAGCCCAGCCTGCTGGGTGAATGGTTTCGCCGAGGCCCGGGAAGCCGTAGAGCCGGGATGCCGGCGCCAGTGGTACAACACTCGGGGGATGTGCCGGACGGATGGAGACCGCTCGGTCACGCGGAGGGCCAGATCGTAATCCTGGCCGCCATCGTAAGAACTGCGCAGCCAGCCAATTTCCCGCAGCTTCTCTCTGCGGACGACCAAGAAATGACCCATGTACATGCAGCAACGAAGCAGATCGGGAGAAAAGGCGGGTTTGAAAACGGGCTGTACACGGCGCCCGTCGCCGGTCAGGTAATCCTCGTCGCTGTATAACAGATCGGCGGGATTGTCCTGGAGCGCTTCCGCGAAACAATAGAGCGCCTCGGGCGCCAGCAGGTCGTCCTGATCCAGGAAACCGACATATTCGCCCTGGGCCGATTCACCGGCGCGGTTGCTGGCTCCCGAGATGCCGATTTGTTGCGGGGAGCGGGTAAAGACAATGCGGCGATCGGCGCCGGCCAGGGCGCAGAAATACTCTTGTACCCAGGTCCCGCTCGAGGCATCGTCGCAAACGCACAACTGCCAGTCGCCGTAGGTCTGGTCCCGGACCGACTGTACCGCCGCCTGCAGCCAATCCTGCCTGGGATTGCGCACGGGCAGGATGATGCTGATGACGGGGCGACGGTCGAGCGAACGCTCCGCGACCGCTGGTTCCCGTTCCATCCAAAGCCGGTAGCGGGCGGCGGCAGCCCCGGGTCTCACCAGTTTCAGATAAAGAGGATGCAGCGGCGAGCGCAGAAGAAGTTGTCCGAAGCGTCCTTTCCAATCCAGCAGGAAGCGCCCGGGAAGGCGCAGGAGATGGAAGAACCGGCTGTTCTCAATCGCCTGAAGCCGGATTTCGAGGTCCCTGTCGTGGCGGAGTAATGTGTAACGATCCGCTTCGCTGCGTCTCAGGGCCTCGGAGATCAGCGAAGCCATGGCCAGCAGTTCCTGCCGGGAAACGGCCGGGCCGCCTTCTTTCAGAAGCTGTTCGAGGGCTTCGAGCTGTTTGTGCAACTGTTCGTCTTGCCGGTTCACCGTTCCTCTTCAGTTGCGTGGCGGAACCTCACGGGCGTTTCGAGGCATGCTCTCGACGAAACTTCTCGAGGTTTTCCCAGTACGGGCGGTATGCCCCGTCTTCCGGCCCTGCCGGAATGTCTTCCTGCATGCCGATCCGATGCTTAGGTATTCCGATCACTTCGCAAAATTTCGAAATCCGCCTGCATTTCCCACAATCGCCGCACCATCTTCGGGACGTATTGTTGAAGCAGGAATATAGAAAGTCCAGTAACTCCGGAGCGCGTTCGTATAAGTCGAATAACAGGCGAACCTTTGGGAAGGCCGTCAGGGCCGACAGGATGGGCGGATTGGGAGGCCGCACAACACGGTGGATATGCCGTGGGTGAATCGACTGGTCATAGACATCCTCATCCTGAGCGCCTTCCATCTCCGCCCCGAATATGCATAGGCTTACGGAGTGCAGCCGGAGCAGAGGCAGAAGAGTGTAGTACATGAGCGTTCCGGTGACATACCGATTCACATGCAGATCGCCATCGCTAAACAACAGCCGCGCGTCTGTCCACACCCGCAGGAAGGAGACGTTGTGCTCCCGTGCCAGCTTGTGTTGCAGTTCCAGCTTGATGGAGGATTTGTCATAATCACTGTTCATCCAGCGGGGACCATCAACGGTCAGCAGGTATGGGCTTTGATACCTCAGCAAACTCAGGAGGCTCAGGCTTTCGACTCCCCCGCCGAAGTACAAGCCCAGACTTCCGGTGCGCGGTGGCGTAGCGCTCACTTGTGATCGGGTCGAAATCGGGGAAGCAGAAACGGAAATGCGGCAGGATGGGACCAATGCGCCGATATACCGCTCCCAAAACGCAGCCTGGTCAGGCAACAGCGCGAACGGAATCGAGAGATCCAGCGCTTCAGTCTTGGAAGCGAGGTGCGGGCCAAGGATGCCCACGAACATATCAGCGATCTCCGATTCCGTAATCGCGGCCGGCGGCGGAGTGAATCGTATGCAGCACTGGTCCGAAACAAGAGGTGGGTTCAGATTGCCGGTTTGATCCAGGAGCCATCGGAAGACCAGCTTTCCCTCTCTTCGCTCATATGTCGAAGACAGGAGTTTTGCCTGCAACCCGGTGTCGCGCACAGCAACACTATACCACCGGCTTGCAGAGGGAGTAGTTCTCGCCGCCGCGCCGGTGCTGGCGCTTTGGGCCGGGCCTACTTCTTAGGCGCGTAATACCCGTTGCGGGCGCGAACGATCAGTTCCTTGTGGCCTTTGACGCGCACCTCCACCTGGTGGAACAGGCCGTCGGCTACCAGCGGCTCGGGGCGGTAGAGGATGGCGTACTGGTGGCGCACCTCTTCGGCGATGATCTCGAAGGACTGGGCGAGGTCTTCCACCTTAAAGGGGAAAAAGGCGCGGCCGCCGGTCTGCTGGGTGAAGTACTTGAGGACCTTGTCGCCGTCGGACTCGACGCGGGTCATGTTGGTGGAGATGGCGAAAATCACGACGTCGGATTTGAGCGCCATTTCGAGGGCCTGATCTCTGGTGTAGTTACTGCTGTTGTCTTCTCCATCGGAGACCAGCACGACCACGCGGCGGAACTTGTAGCTGGGCTGTTCCCGGGACAGTTTGTCGTGGCACGCCATATAAATGGCGTCGTAGAGCGTGGTGCCGCCGCCGGCGTGGAGCCCGCGGATGGCGGAGTCGAGCTTATCGGTATCGGCGGTGAGATCGGCCACCACCTCCGTGTTGCTGTCGAAGCTGACCACCATGGCCTTGTCGTTGTTGGTGCGCATGGCGTCTTTGAGAAATTCGGCGGCGGCGTCCTGCTCAAAGCGGAAACGCTCGCGGATGCTGTTGCTGGTATCGATCAGGATGCCGAGGCGCAGGGGCAGGTTGGATTCGGCGGCGAATTCCTGAATGACTTGCGGATGCTTGTTTTCGAGAACGTCGAAATCGTCCTTGGTGAGATCGGTGACAAAGCGGCCTTTCCTGTCGATGACGGAGAAGAGCATGCTGACGCGCGTGACCTCGACGGAAATGCGCGTGGTGTCGTCCTGCTGGGCGGGATCCGGTTTCGGCGGCGGTGGCGGAGTCTGCTGCGCCGGGGCCCAGACGGCGGCGGCCAGCACTCCGGCAACGGCCAAGAGCACGCGGGAGCTCATATGGTCCGATTATAGCGTGGGGGGCAGTTGGGCGATCCAGGATTGCAACTCGGGCGGAAGCGGGGATTCGATGGAAATCTCTTCGCGGGTAGAGGGCAGGCGGAAACGGATGCGGTGAGAGTGCAGGAAATAGCGGCCCAGCGGCGGCATGCCTTCGACGGCGGAGGGTGCGCCGTAGAGCGTATCGCCGGCTACCGGGTGCCCGATGCTGGAGAGGTGGACGCGGATCTGGTGGGTGCGGCCGGTGCCGATTTTGACTTCGAGCAGGCTGAAGCCGCGGAAGCGGCGCAGGACGCAGTATTCGGACCAGGCGGCGCGGCCCTCGGCGAGGCGGGCGGTCATGCGGGCGCGGCGCACGGGGTCGCGGGCGATGGGGCGGTCGATGCGGCCGCTGCCGGCTTTGACGGAGCCGTGGACCAGCGCGAAGTACACCTTTTCGACCTGGCGGTTCGCAAACTGGGCGGCCAGGTTGCGGTGCGCCTGGTCGTTCTTGGCGACCAGCAGGACGCCGCTGGTGAAGCGGTCGAGGCGGTGGACAATGCCGGGGCGGAGTTCGCCGGCGACCCCCGACAGGGCGTCGAAGCGGCCGAGCAGGGCGTTGACCAGGGTGCCGGTACGCACGCCGGCGCCGGCGTGCACCACCATGCCGGCGGGCTTATCGATGGCAACCAGGTCGTCATCTTCGTAGAGGACGGAGAGCGGGATGGTCTCGGGCGTGGCGCGCAAGGGGGGCGGATCGGCGGGTTGCACTTCGATGGTTTCGCCGGCGCGCACATTGTGGGAGGCGCGGCTGGGAAGGCCGGCCACGCGGACGCCGCCGGAACGGATCCACTCCTGCAGGCGGGCGCGGCTGAACTGGGGAAAGCGCTCGTGGAGCAGTTGGTCGAGCCGCCGGGAAGCGTCCTCGGGGGACGCGGTGAAGCGCAGCGGCGGAATCATGCATCCGACCGGGCGCCATTGGGAGCCGCGGTTTCGGGTGCGGTGTGCTCATCGGCAGCGTCGGCAGCGAGCTTGCGCCGGTCGTAGAACTGGATGCGGCAAAAGCGGCAGTGGTGCAGGCGGCCGCCGGACAGTTTTTCCAACAGGTTGAAGAAGCCAGTGAACATGGGGTCGATGCGGTCGGGGCCCTTGAGCCGCACAATGCGGAAGGTGCCGCACTTCGGGCATCGGGCCTTGTCGCCGAAATGGAGGCGGAAGCGGCGGGGAACAAACTCCTCCACGGCGCAGGACTTGCACTCGTAAATCGCCAGGTAACTGAAGCGTTCGAAGAACGTTCGGTGGACGCGTCGCAGGTGTGCTCCACACCGCGTGCATTTTTGCATATCTGACCCACTTATAGCGCAATTTGCGCAACCGGCACAAGCCGCGTCACAATAAGAGATTCGCCCTTTCCACTTGTAAACCACTATGCTGGACCGGATCACCGTGCATGGCGCGCGCCAGCACAATTTGAAGAACATCGACGTGGAAATACCCCGCAACAGCCTGACGGTGATTACGGGGCTGAGCGGGTCGGGGAAATCGTCGCTGGCGTTCGATACGATTTATGCGGAAGGGCAGCGGCGGTACGTGGAGACGCTTTCCACCTATGCGCGGCAATTCCTGGACCAGATGGAGCGGCCGGATGTGGATTCGATCGACGGGCTGAGCCCGGCGATTTCCATCGAACAGAAGACCACCAGCCGCAGCCCGCGATCGACGGTGGGGACCATCACGGAGATTTACGATTACCTGCGGCTGTTGTACTCTTCCATCGGGACGCCGCACTGCCCGGTGTGCGGCAACGAGATTTCCCGGCAGACCACCGAGCAGATTCTGCAGCACGTGGTGGCCCTGAAGCCCGAGGACCGCATCATGGTGATGGCGCCGGTGGTGCGCGGGCGCAAGGGCGAATACAAGAAAGACCTGGAGAAGCTGGCGCGGCAGGGTTTCGTGCGGGCGCGGATCGATGGAGTGTTGCGGTCGCTGGACGAAGATATTCCGATGGACCGGCGGCGGAATCACACCATCGAAGTGGTGGTGGACCGGCTGCTGGTCAAGCCGGGGATCGAGAAGCGCCTGGAAGCTTCCATCGAAACGGCCACGCGACTGGCCAATGGGCTGGTGTTGATTGTGGTGGTGAACGGCGAGGAGCGGCTGTACTCGCAGAAACTGGCGTGCATGGAGTGCGGCGCCAGCATCCCGCAACTGGAGCCGCGCTCGTTCTCATTCAACAGCCCCTACGGCGCGTGCCAGGAATGCCACGGCTTGGGAAGCAAGTGGACGTTCGACCCGGCGAAAGTGATCGTGGATGCGTCCAAGCCGCTGCTGGACGGCGGGCTGGGGCCGGCGGCCAGCTCGTGGACGATGCAGAGCCAGCTTGAGGAATTCGCGAAGCGCGCGCGCGTGAATCTGAAAAAGCCGTTCGAGGATTTGCCGCGGAAGACGCGCGACCTGCTGCTGGAAGGCGGCAACGGGTTCGAAGGGATCCTCAAAATCCTGGAGCAGATATACCGGGAAGCGCCGGAGGGTTACCGCGACTGGCTGACGGATTACATGTCGCCGGTGGAGTGTCCGGCGTGCCAGGGGAGGCGCCTCGGGCCGGCGAGCCTGGCGGTGCGGGTAAAGAATTTTTCGATCGCGGAGTTCACGGCCCTGCCGGTGGCACGCGCGCTGGTGACGGTGCGGAACTGGGAGTTCCACGATCGCGAGATGCAGATTGCCGGGCGGGTGCTGGATGAGATCCGCCGGCGGCTGGAGTTTCTTTCGGCGGTGGGGCTGGATTACCTGAGCCTGGAACGATCGGCGGCGACGCTGTCGGGCGGCGAGTCGCAGCGCATACGCCTGGCGACGCAGATCGGCTCGAAGCTGCGCGGCGTGCTGTACGTGCTGGACGAGCCTTCCATCGGGCTGCACCCGCGCGACAACGGGCGGCTGCTGGAGACGCTGGCGCAACTCCGCGATATGGGGAATACGGTGCTGGTGGTGGAGCACGACGCGGAGACTATTGCGCGGGCGGACTACGTGATCGACCTGGGGCCGGGCGCGGGACGGCTGGGCGGGGAACTGGTGGCGGCTGGCGAGCCGGACGACATCCGGCGCGATGCGAACTCGCTGACGGGCCGCTATCTTTCCGGAGCGCTGGAGATTGCGGTTCCGGCCGAGCGGCGGAAGCCGGGCCCGAAGAAGCTGATCATTCGCGGCGCCACCGAGCACAATCTGAAAAACATCGACGCCGAAATTCCGCTGGGGCTGCTGACAGTGGTGACGGGGGTTTCGGGCAGCGGCAAATCGACGCTGGTGAACGAGATTCTGTACCGCTCGCTGGCGCGGGAGATTTACGGGTCGCACGAAGAGCCGGGCGCGCACGAGGCCATCGACGGCGCGGGCGAGATCGATAAAGTGATTCGCATCGACCAGGCGCCCATCGGGCGGACGCCGCGTTCGAATCCGGCCACCTACACGGGGCTGTTCACGCCGATTCGCGATCTCTACGCCATGTTGCCGGAATCGCGCGAACGGGGATACAAGCCCGGGCGGTTCAGCTTCAACGTGAAGGGCGGGCGGTGCGAAGCGTGCCAGGGCGACGGGCTGAAACGGATCGAGATGAATTTTCTGCCCGACGTCTACGTGACCTGCGATGTGTGCCACGGGCGCCGCTACAATCGCGAGACGCTGCAGGTGAAATTCAAGGGCCACTCGATCGCGGATATGCTGGATGCGACGGTGGAAGAAGCTCTGCCGCTGATGGAGAACCTGCCGCAAATTCGCGCCAAGCTGCAAACGCTTTTCGACGTGGGGCTGGGATACGTGCACCTGGGGCAATCGTCGACGACGCTTTCGGGCGGCGAGGCGCAGCGCATCAAACTGGCCAAGGAACTGAGCAAACGGCAGACCGGGCGCACGTTTTATCTGCTGGACGAACCGACCACGGGGCTGCATTTCGACGATGTGCGGAAGCTGCTGGACGTGCTGCAGAGGCTAGTGGGACTGGGCAATACGGTGGTGGTGATCGAGCACAACCTGGACGTCATGAAAACCGCCGATTGGATCATCGACCTGGGACCGGATGGCGGCGAATACGGCGGGAAGATAGTGGCGAGCGGGACACCGGAGCAGGTGAGCCGGTCGAAAAAGAGCTATACGGCGGAAGCGTTGCGCAAG
>Ga0181536_10004587_pt1 | contig 14538 bp, 15 predicted proteins | sample PEATcosm2014_Bin_41_FD_121105 | JGI IMG/M metagenome (GOLD analysis project Ga0181536, IMG submission 121105) | Peatland microbial communities from MTU Mesocosm Facility, Houghton, MI, USA - PEATcosm2014_Bin17_60_metaG | ecosystem: Environmental > Terrestrial > Soil > Wetlands > Peat | place... | reverse complement strand
TGCGCAGCAGCAGCAGCAGCAGCAGCAGCAGCGATTGTTGGTTCACTCCGAAGAAACTGCTGGCATCACTTGGGCCGTTCGATCTCGATCCGGCGAATTCGGAACCGCGCAAATTTCCAACCGCGAAGCGGCATTATGGCCCGAGGCATGACGGTCTTTTGCAGAAATGGCGCGGGCGGGTATGGCTCAATCCGCCTTTTTCCAATGCTCGGCCGTGGATCGAGCGAATGATCGAGCACGGCAATGGCATCGTTTTGGTTTTCTGTCTCGCGGATGCGGCTTGGTTCCACGCGGCGTTCAAGGCGGCGACGGCGGTCTTTATGTTTCGCGGGCGACTGCAATTCTCGCGGCCGGATGGGACAGGATCAAGGTGTCCGCTTGGATGCGTTCTGTTTGCGTTTGGCGAAAGCAATGCGGATTCGATCCGCCGCGCCAATCTGCCAGGTCTGATGCTCAAAATCGCGGCGTGACTTCTTCGCGGCAGTTCGCGCCCTTCGCTTCTTCGCGGTGAATCTTCGCGAAACCGACCCGCGCGCACAATTTGATCGCTCAGCGCCTACTTAAGACGTGGCCGATGGGGGGGCAAAACGCTGGATCGATATGTGGCCGCTCGCCGCGGCGGCGATCGCCGTCGCGATCACGTTCGGCGCCTTGCAGGAGCAGGTCAGCCGGCTTCGCGCGGACGTCACCGACATCCAGGCCGTCAAGCCGGACGTGCTTAAAGACCAGATCGATAAGCAAAAACAGGCCGAGGATCGGTTCCAGGCGGACGTGAAGGACGCGCTGAAGAGCATCGATCAGGACATGCGCCGGATCGACCGCGACGTGGCCCGGATCATCGGCAGCCTGCATATCGACGAGGCCAAGCCATGAGGACGCAGCCGGTGGGCGGGGCGAACGACGATGATGCGACCATCGAGCAATTGGTCTCGCGATGGCGGAGATGCCGGCGGCGGCGTGAGAAGGATCGGATCTTCGCGGAATTATACCGCAAGGTGTTTGCCGCCGCGATGCGAACGTATCTGGCGACGGCCGGCGGCTTCACGGCGGATCGCGACGAGGTGGAGAGCGACGTGAATTATGCGATCTTCCGGGCGGCGACGGCGGCCCGCGAGGGGCAGCCGCTTTTGCCGCTGTTCCATCGCGCCAGTCGCAACGCCGCGCTCGATGCCAATCGGGGACGGGAGAGGCTGAGGCGATCCAATGGGCTGCCGGTCCTGCCGATCGAGGAAAATATTTTGGGGCTGGCCCATTGCCCCGATCTGATCGGCGCCCTCATCGTTAAGGAGGAGAGACGGCGGATCTGGCGGAAGATTCGGCGGCAACTCGATCGGCGCGGATGGCACGTATTGAAGAGGTGGATGCTGCTGGGGTGGAGCAAGGAGAGGATCGCCGAGAGTTTGAATCGGCGGTTCCCGCGCGGACGAAGATGGAAGCCGGCGGCCGTGAAACACCTGGTCTTTAGAGCGCGGAGCAAGTTGCGATTGAAGAAAAAAACGTCGAGCGCAAATTCGGGGCGTGGCTAAGAATCATTTTGCCCCGCGCGCAATACGGTTGATTTGAGCGATTTTTGTGAACGAATTTGGGGGCGCGATTTTTATTAAGGCGCATAGCGGGTCTGGGAGCGGTGGGGGAGGGCGATCGGGCGATCGGAGTCCCGAGGCTTTCTTTTCCGCAGGAACTGGAGGGATGCGTCGATTGGGGCCGGGCCGGGCCGGAAATCTGCCAAAGGCTGGAGATCCCGCTGCCTTCGATGGTCGATGGATCGTGGAACTTTTTCTAATCGGGGTGAAACGTGGCTAATCTGGTTCAGGGCGATCTGGTGGTGACTGGGAACCTGATCCCGGGCGGCTTGCAGGCGCCGGCGGGGTCTGTTTCGGCGTCCAATATCGGATCGCCGGCGGCGGGGCAGCCGGGGATCGCTTCATCCAAGCTCAATCACCGGGAACACCACTTTTACAATCAACCGAACACCACGATCGTCGCGGCGACGGTTCCCATCTTCATCACTTACGGAACCGCCGGAACGGTGGTGTCGTTCAAGGCCGGATCCATCGCGGTCTGCACCGGCGCGGCGACGGTGACCGTCGATCTTTATAAGAACGGGAGCAGCATCCTCAGCGCGCCGATCGCACTGAACTCCTCCTCGGTCGCGCGGGTGGCGCAGGCGGCGACGATCTCGACGCCGGCGACGGCTGTGGGCGACTGGTTTGACATCGTGGTCACCGCGACGGCTGGGGGCGGCACGATCGGGACCGGTCTCTATGTCGAAGCCATCATCGACGAAAACCCGAGCTAAAAAACCGCGGGCAAAACACCCGCAAAATAAAACCACCGCCCAAATCGCCTCGATCCTGGACGTAGACGCGGCCACGGTCCTGCGCTGGTGTGGCGAGGGGCTTCCTCATCAAAAATCCACGAACCGCAAAACGGGGAACCTCTACGACCTGGCGGAAGTGCGCGCCTGGATGGAGAGCAACCGGCGGAGCGGGGCGGTGGGGCGGCCGGCGGATGAAGGGACCGAAGACTTCGCCGCGTGGCACACGCTGAAAGAAAAAGCCCTGGCGCTGAGGCGCGTCAGGGAAAACGAAATCGCCGACGGCAAATGGATCGATCGGCAAGCCGAGGAACGGCGCGACGTTCAGAAACTGGCCGTCCTCCGCTCCAGCCTTTGCGGGATGGGAGCGACGATCTCGCCGCAGCTTGAGGGGCTGAACGCGGCCGAGAGGCAGGAACTTATCGACCGGAGCGTCGAAAACATCCTTCAACAATTGGCGGCGCCGTGAGCTCGATCTTCACCGAAGCCGAACGCAACGCCCTGCGCCCGCCGGAAAAACTCAAGGCCAGCGAATGGGCGGAGAAATATCGCATCCTTCCCGCCAGGGGAAACGCCGAGCCGGGGCGGCTCAATCTTGGGCGCACGCCATACATGCGCGAGATCCACGATTGCATCCACGAGCCGGGCGTGGAAGAGATCGTGTTTCTCAAATCCACGCAGGTCGGCGGTTCGACGCTCCTGGAAGATTTGATCGGCTACGCCGTGTGCAGCGATCCCGGGCCGATGATGCTCGTCCATCCCAATAAGGGGATGGCGAAAAAAATCGTCAAGCGCCGCATCCGACCGTTCATCAAAACCCAACCGCTGGCTTCGCACGTCTCGCGCCAATCTCACGACAGCACGCTGATCAGCATCGAGTTCGATTCCTGCCCGTTCGGCGTGGCCTGGGCGGGATCGCCAGCGGCATTGGCGGCGGACCCGATTCGATACCTCTTTCTGGATGAGGTGGACAAATATCCCAGGTCCACGGGGAAGGAAGCCGACCCGATCAGCCTGGCGCAGGAACGCACACGCACGTTTGGCTATCGGCGGAAGATCATCATCACCTCCACGCCGACGGTCAGGTCCGGGGCGATCTGGCGGGCTTGGGAGTCGGCGGCGGACAAGCGGCGATTTTATTGCCCGTGCCCACACTGCGGCCAATACCAGTTCCTGATCTTCGATCAGGTCAAATGGCCGAAGTCCGCGATCGCGGATGCCAACGCCGCGGCGGATGAGATTCAGCGGAAGGGGCTGGCCCGTTACGAGTGCGTTCACTGCAAAAAGTCGATCGAGGAATCGGATCGCCTGCGCATGGTGGGCAAAGGAAGATGGCTGAGCGAGGGGCAGACCATCGACAGAAACGGCGTGGTTGCCGGCGAGCGGCCGCGGGCCAAGCGGGTGGGATTCTGGATCAACTGCCTCTACTCGCCCTGGCTCACCTTCTCGGAAATCGCGGCGGAATTTTTGCGCAGCAAGGCCGACCCGATCCGGCTGCAAAATTTCAAGAATTCGTGGCTGGCCGAACCGTTCGAGGAGGTCGTGAAAGCTTCGCGGCTTTCGGACTTTCGCGAGCTGATGGTCGGAGCGCCGCCGGCGCTGATCGTGCCCAAATGGGGGGAATACATCGTTGCCTCCTGCGACGTGCAGAAACGCGAGCTGCATTGGATTGTCCGAGCCTGGGGGGCGGAATGGTGGTCACAGCTCATCACGCACGGGACGGCGTTCAGCTTCGACGAGCTTTATCGCACCGTCATGGAGACGCAATTCGTTCTGGCCGCGGGCGGATCGGCCCGGGCGCAAATGATGTGCATCGACACTCGCTACCGGCGCGACGAGGTTTACCAGTTCGCCAGGCGGGATGAGCGGATCTTCCCGGTCATGGGGGCGGACAAACAGACCATGACCGTTCAACGGTCCAACGCGGGGAAAAATTTCGGCGTGCAGCTCCACGTTCTCAATACGCAGCTTCTCAAGGACCGGCTGGCGGTGCTGCGCGGCAGCGGGCGGTGGCTGCTGAACGACAAGGTGGATGACGATTACCTGCGCCAGCTTGCCAGCGAACACAAGACGATCGTGAAGGGGGTGGAATGGTGGCAACCGAAGACCGCCAACGCGGCCAATCACCGCCTGGATGACGAGGTTTACAACGTGGCGGGGGCGGAAATCGCCCGCGTGGATTTGCTCGTCGCCGGCGAGGACCTGCCGCGATCGATCATCGCCGGAATCGGCGAGCATCGAGCCAATGGCAATGACGGACCTGGCGTGAGCGTGCCTGGCTCAGTCACGCCGGCGGAGTCACGGGAAACGACCGGCGAGGGCGGGATGTCGTAATTAACAGGGGCGAAGCGCGCCTGGGGCTGGCAACCGGGGGTCCAATGGCCTGTGACGAGTTCAGCGATGCGCAGATCCTTTCGGCCCTGCGCAAGGCCCTGTTCTTCTTCGCCGATGCCGGCAATGCCAACGAAGAATTCACCGTCGCGGGCCGGAGCTATCGCAAATCCGACGTCGAAAAAATCCAACGCATGATCGACCTGTACGAAAGCCGCGTGGCGGCGGCGTCTTCACCTTCGCTTGGAGGCGGGGGAATCCTGGTTCGCAAAAATGATCGCTGCGATGTCCAGCCTGGCTACGGGTTTCTGCCGTGAACAACAATCAAATGAACATCCTCGATCGGATGATCGCCTTCGTGAGCCCGACCTGGGCCTATCAGCGTGCGGTCTTCCGGCATGGGCTGCGCGCGGCCTACGGCGGGATGAATCCCGGCCGCATGGGCACGATCTGGGGGCAGTCGGAATCGCTTTCGGGTTTGCCTCACCTGAATTTGTGGGCACACCGGCAACTGCGCGATCGCGCACGCGGGCTTTGCGAGAACAACGCCTTCGCCGATTCGCTGGTGGAGATCGCCTGCCAGAACATCATCGGCAACGGGTTCTCACTTCAGATGCAATCGGCGGACGAGGGCTGGAACCGCAAGGCGGAAGATTTGATGAACGCCTGGTTCCCCGTGGCGGATTTCCACGGCCGGACCTGGGTCGAACACCAATACATGATGGCCCGCTGCCTGCTGCGCGACGGCGACTATGGAAAGATGCTCCTGAAGAAGGGGCAACTGGCGCTGGTGGAAGGCGATTACGTCTCTTCCCCGTACGACAAGCCGACGGCCTTCTTGCACGATGGCATTGAGCTGGATGATTTTTCCCGAGTGCTCAATTACTACGTAATGTCCTATGTCGATCTGAAGAATCGGAAGTGGACGGCGGTGAAGGAGAAGGACTTCATCTTCGTCGCCAACAAGAAGCGGGCCACGGATCAGCGCGGCGTCACTTCATTCTCCACCACGTTCGAACTGCACGACCAGCACAAGGACATCTGGGAATCGGTCGTCGCGGCGATGGACATCGCGGCGAGCATTTTGCTCGCCAAGCTCAAAAGCCCGACGGCGAAGATCCAGGGCCTGACCGCCAGCCGCGGCGGCGCCGGCGAACAGGGGATGAAGGAACTGAAGGTCAAGAAGGGGATGATCAATGCGATGGAGATCCCCGAAGACATCAAGCAGATCGATTCCAAGCAGCCGGGCGGGGATTTTTCACCGAACATCAAACTCCTCATGCGGCTGATGGCCCTGCCGTTCGGATTGGCGCTGGAATATGCGCTGATGGACTGGAGCGAGGTGTCAGGGCAAACCGCCAAGGCGGTGATGCTCGGATGCCAGCGGGCGTTTGAAAAAACGCAGAAGCTGCTGATCGACCGCGATCTTTCGCGCGTGACCAGGTGGCGCATTTCCAAATACATCAAGGAAGGCCTGCTGGAACCGCGGGCGGATGCGTTCGCCCACGAATGGCACGCCGAGCCGTGGCCGTTCCTGGATCGCGTGAAGGAACTGCAGGGCGCGGGGCTGGCGATCGACCTGGGGCTTTCCACCGAAGACCGCGAGAACAAGGCGCGCGGGCAGAACGGCAAGAAGATGCGCGTGGAACGCAGGCGCGAACTGGAAGAGAAACGCGCCGGCGGCATCCCCATCGTCCACATGACCCTCGTGCAGGAAATCGGCGTCAAGGCGCCGGCATCGGACCAGGAGCACGTGGGCACGCCCGATCCGGGCGGCGAACCGACCAATGAGGAGCTTACGCCGGAAGAGCTGGGCGAGAAACGGAACGCGGCATGAGCGATCAATTCCAACGTCAAAAACCGGAAGCGTTCGGCCGGGAAATCGTGCTGGCCAACGATCCGTTCGGAGCGTTTTGGAGGCCGCTAAGAAAATTGGCGATGGCGGCGCCGGCGGAGGTTCAAGGGTTCAAGGGTTCAAGAGATCAAGGCGCGGAAGCGAAGGCCGACGGCATCATCGTCACCGGAGAAAATGAGCCGGCGGCGGAGCCGTATCAGATGAACGGCTCAACCGCCGTCATCCCGATCCTGGGGCCAATAACCAAATACCCCAACTGGTTCGACGAAATGTGCGGCTGGACGTTCACCCTGCGCATCCAGGCGGCGATCGCCAAGGCGTTGGATGACGGCGCGGTGGAAAAAATAATTTTGCTGATCGATTCCCCCGGCGGGATGTTCGCCGGAACACCGGACCTGGGCGAGTTCATCGCCGAGGCGAAAAACCGCAAGCCCATCGTCGCTTATGTCTCCGACCTGTGCTGCTCTGGGGCCTACTGGCTGGCTTCGCAATGCACCGCGATCGTCGCCAACGAATCGGCATTCATCGGCTCCATCGGGGTTTACGCTGTCCTGGTGGACCAATCCAAGGTGGCGGAGAAATTCGGCGTGAGCCTCGTGCTGGTTTCCAACGGAGAATACAAGGGGATCAATGAACCGGGACTGCCGGTGGGGGAAAAAGCCGTCGCGGAAATGCAGCGGGTGGTCGATTCTTCCGCCCAACTTTTTCACGCGGCGGTGGGGCGCGGGCGACTTCTATCGCCGGATGTCGTAATTCAATTGGCGGACGGACGCGTGCATGTCGCCGGCGAGGCGTTGGGCCTGGGGCTCATCGATGCCATCGGCACGATGGATGCCGCGATCGATTTTGGGGGACAAGAAATGAGCACACCGATCACTGGGGGCGGCAAGCCCAATCCGAAGCAAACCAAAGCGGCCGACGCCGGGACCGAAGGAGCCGAGGGAGGGGAGAGCTCCTCGCCCGACGTGGCCGAGGTCTGCGGAAAAATCCTGGACGCGGTGAACGCGCTCACCGAAATGGTGAAAAAGATCGTTCCCGCCGACGGCGACAAAGGCAAGGACGCCGATGAGGGCGGCCCGGAAGATGCCGGCAGTAAAGCTCTCGCCGCCGATCGGGCCAGGCTCAAGGCGATCAACGACGCCTGCCCCGGCCGCGAGAAATTCGCCATGGAACAATTCTTGGCCGGCAAGACGGCCGTCGAGGCGCAAGCCGCGCTGGCGGGCGTGCTGGCCAAGGAACTGGAAGCCGCGCAGCGCAAGATCGCCGCCGGGGAAGACGGCGCGGATCCCATCAGTGGCGCGCAGATCGCCGGGGGCGGAGTGCGGGCCTTGACGGAGGCGGATGAAACCGACCCGGAGAAGATCTGGGCGAAGAACGTCAACGGCGTCCAGACCACCTACCGGAAGAACAAAAACTATTTTCTCGTCGCGTTCAAGAACGGCGTGACGCCGGCGCAGCTCAAGGCGAAGGCCGCCGAGGCGGCGTAGGGGTTCAAAAGTTCAAGGGTTCAAGGGTTCAAGAGCTCAAGGGTTTGACGGTTCTGAGGGGGAATTCTAATGGGGCAATTAACGGTACCGACTCCGCGGTCGTGGGACATCGATCCTGACACCAGCGAGACCGCGCAACCGCAGGCCGCGGAAAAGATCTACGAGGGATCAGCGCTCAGCGACAAATCCGGCCTGGGCAACGTGCGCCAGCTCGTGAAGACCGAGAACTTCGTCGGCTTCGCGATGCAGAGCAACGACAATTCCGCCGGCACGGACGGTTCGACCACGATCACCGTAAAGGACAAGGGGACGGTCAATCTCTCCGTCACCAGCGCCTCCACCGTCTCGATCGGCGCCAAGGTCTACGCGACGGACGGGAACACGTTCACGGCCGCGTCCACCAGCGCTGTGGCGATTGGCGCCATCCGGCGCAAGATTCCCGGCTCGACCACCTTCTGCAGCGTTCGCATCGCGGGCAAAGGCGTCCAGGCGGGATAAACAAAATTCAAGGGGCAAGGGGCAGGGGGATTCAGACCAAAAATCGCGCTGACAACTTGCACTGATTTTTCCGGGGGGAAAAATGGGCAGTTCATTTGATTATGTTTGGGTTCCGACGCTTCATGCCGCGTTCCTGACCGGCTACGAAGGCGAGGTCGCGGGCATCTGGGGCACGCCGCTCCTGCACGAGCTGACCGACACCGGCGAGTTCGTCAAGACCGCCGATCTGGGGACCGTCGGCGCCGTCCGGCAATTCGTCGGGCCGCGCGTGCAGACCAAGCCGCGCGTATACGTCCAGACGCAGCAGAACCTGCCGTTCGAGCTTTCGTTTCAGATCGATGTCGAGGACGTGAACCGCGACAAGATCGGGATCTGGGAAACCAAGGCCCGCGAGGTGGGCGCGAAATTCGCCGACCATCCGACCAAGCTGATGATCGCCCAGATCCTGGCCAACCCCAACTGCTTCGACGGCACGGCCTTCTTCGGCACGCACGCCAATGGCGGCAACGCGATCATCAACGACGTGAGCGCCACGCAGATCCCCGGCTTGGCCGCAAGCACGGCCGCGGCGCCGACGGCCGTGGAAATGGCCGTGATCGTCACGCAATTGCTCGGGTATTTCGCCAGCTTCGTCGATGAGGCGGGGGACCCGATCAACGGAACGGCCCGCGAATTTTTGTTCGCCACCAGCAACCCGGCCGTCGTGGCCGTGCTGGAAACCGTCTTCACCGCCATGCAATTGACGCAGGGCCAGACCAACCCGATCGTCGCCGGCTGGCGGCCCAAGGGATACAAGTTCGACGCGGTCCTGGACATCCGCCTGGGCGCGGCCAACGGCACCGTGTTCTACATGTTCCGGAAAGACTCCATCGTCAAACCCTTTATCTGGGCGGAAGAGCAGGCGATGCAGATGTCCTTCATCGGCGAAGGCTCCGAGATGGCGTTCCTCACCAACAAGTACGCGTGGGGCGGGAAAGCCGTGCGGTCGATCGGAACGGGCCGATACCAGCACGCCGTTCGGGCGACGTTGTCGTAAGCGACGGCTCAAGGGTTCAAAAGTTCAAGGGTTCAAGGGATTTTTCCATGGCCTCAAAACTTGTGACCAAAACGGCGGCGGAGCTTCGCAGGGAATACGAGGCCGCGGCGGAGAAGTGCGCGGCGATCGCGGTCGCGATCAAGAAGGCGGAGCCGGAACTTCAAAAGCGAGTGCAGGCGGAACTGGGGAGAATGGGCCTGGACCTGCAAGGCGCCAAAGACGCCAAGCGGAAATTGTGGACGGCCTGGGAACAGGCGCGAGACGCGGAAGGCGCGGCGATCGAGCCTCCGGCCTCCATCGCGCAAGGCCAACGGCTGATCGCGGGCGGGGCGGCGCAGTCGGCCGCGGCTTGAAGAAGAAAATTTGAACCGCGGGTTGCGCGGATGAGCACGGATCGCCAGAAGGCTCTATCCGTGAAATCCGCGTCATCCGTGGTTTCTTTTTTTTGGGGCAGAGAGATAAATGCTCGGCGGATTCGTCAACTCCGTTCCCCCCACGCGCAACGTCAACACCACCGCGCCGTTGACGGGAGGCTCGAACCTCTCGGGCGACGTCACCCTTTCAATCAGCACGTTTGGGGCGAGCGGCGCAAGCCACGCCGCGGGGGCCGTGCCCGACCCCGGCGCCTCGGCGGGGACGACGCATTATCTTCGCGAAGACGGCACCTGGTCAGTCCCGCCATCGGGCACCGGCGCGGTGAGCAGCGTGGGGCTTTCCGCGCCGTCGATTTTGAGCGTGGCCAATTCACCGATCACCGGGTCGGGGACGTTGACTCTGACCCTGGCGAATCAAAACGCCAATCTTTTCTTCGCCGGCCCGGCGAGCGGCGGGGCGGCGACGCCGACGTTTCGGGCGATAGCGGCCGGCGACGTGCCGACGCTGAACCAGAGCACAACCGGCACGGCGTCGAACATCACCGGCACTCTTGCCGTCGGCAACGGCGGCACGGGCGCGACCACGGCCGCGGCGGCGCTGAGCAATCTCGGCGGTCTAGCCCTGACCGGCGGCACGATGTCGGGCGAACTGCTGATCACCACTACTGAATCGCTCAGCAGCGGCAGGGCAAGCTCCCTTTCAATTAGCCCGACCCACGCGCAAACCGGCAGCGCCTCCAGCGCCGACATCCTCATCACCAGGACCGAAACGTCACTCGGCTCCGGCGGTCAAAGCTTCCTTGTGTGCAAGGTCGGATCGACTACCTATTTTGGCGTCGATCATGCCGGCAACATCTCCGCGGCGGTCGGCTCGGGAAGCATCAGCCTTCAAACCGCGAACTTCGGCGGCACGCTAGGAGTGACCGGAGCCGCCACGTTCGCGGGCGGCGTCACGCTGACGAGCGGCGGCGTTTTGAAATTAGCCACCGGCGGCATCTCATTCGACGGTTCGGCTGCGGCCACTATCACCGACGACGGGGCGGGGGAACTTACATTCGTCTTCGTTTCGCTGGCCTTCTGCGCTGCCGGCGAGATCGGATTTTACGGCGCGACGCCAACGGCCCAGCCTTCCGCCAGCGGTTCGACCGGAACGGCGGGAGGCTCATACACAGCCAACGAACAGAAGATGCTCCAGGCCGTATTTAACGCGCTCAAGGCGCTGGGGTTGATCCCTTCATAGCATGAGCGATCTTTCGACCATCTTCGGCTCGAACCTGCTGTGCTGGTGTCGCAACTGGTTCGGGGAAGACCCGCTTCCGACGATTTCCAGCACGATCTCCACTTCAAGGATCGATCCGACGCTTTTGAGCTGGCCGGACAAGACCTCCAACGCCATCAATCTGACCAGCTCGGATGCCAACCCGTGGTGCGTGTCTCTGTCCAAGGCGTTGCCTTATGCCGCGTTCGAGAACGGGGTCATCCCGGCGCTTTCGTTCACGATCCCCGATGGATTGCAGCCGGAGATTTTCACCACGCCCGGCGTCACGATCGGGATGATCGTCGATATTTCCACCTTGGTCGATGCCGACGTCGTCGAGGGCCGGAACGATGGATGCCTCTTCAATCTGCAACTGCTCGGCGGAACGAACAAATCGCTGACCTTTGGCTTCGATCCTTTGGGAAGCGGCAACCTTGGAGTGCAGATCGGGATTGACGCTAATAACCTTTCGGCGATCAAGCCCTCGTGCGGGACCTGCCTTCTGATGTTCTCCAATTCCGGGACCGGGAGCATCGACCTTTATTACAACGGCCAGCACTCATCGGTTGCTCTTGCGGACAGCGGCTCGCTTGCAACGATGGTTCTCTCCAGCGGAACGATCGGCGCGACCGCCTCGGGATCTCCGCTCAATCTGAAATTGCGGGAATTTTTCATCGCCAACACGGCGATCACCTCCGCGCAGGCGGCGGCGATCCTCGCTTATGTTTCGGCCCCGTCGAATCATCCGCTGGTTGATTATGGCGCGACGCCCGAAGCGGCCAGGCTGATCGTGTTGGGAGATTCGATCAGCGCCGACAATGGCACGAGTGGCCAGAACGGATACGTGGACAAGCTCGTCAACCGCCTGAACGTGACCACGCCGAATGCCTGCCGGCTTTTTAACTACTCCATAGGCGGGATCACTTCCACCCAGGTCCTGGCGGCCACTCCAGCCTGGCTGGCGAGCGGGATGGCGGGCATCCCCTCCGGCGCGCGGGCCGTCGCCCTGATCGAGGTGGGGACAAACGATCTGTTCCTGGCCAGCGGCAAGGTCAACACGGTCCTGAACAACCTCACCGCGATGGTGAGCCTGGCCAAAGCGGCGGGGGCGACGCCGATCGTGGTGAACATGCCGCCGCGAATCTCGAACTCGCCGCACAACACCGGCTATGCCGCCGATGCGGCGGCGGTGAATGCGCTGCTGGCGGAGTGCGGAGCGCCGGTCGTCGACGTCACGAAAATCTGGAATATCCAGCAGGTCAATTACGACAACTGCGCGGCCGGCAACACCAATCCGTGGGTGAACATCCATCCGAACGATCTGGGAAGCCAGGCCTGGGCGGACGTGGTCTATCCCGTGCTCGCGCCGTTGCTGGCCATGCCGAATACGCCGAGCGCTCAGATCGCGGTGTCATTTCCCGTGCGGAAGATCTCCGCTCTGAGTCCGGCACTGACGCCAGATGGCGTTTGGTCGAACATTCCGGGAGGGGGCTGACCCATGGCGGGCGAACTTAAAACCCAATTCCTCACCGGCCAGACGGTCTATGCGGTCGTGCTGAACGCCGCGGGGCAGGCGTGGAGGACGGATAGCCAGGTCTTCGAATCACCCGCCTCCGCCAATTGGGCACACTACCCCGTCGCGATGACCGAGCAATCCACCACGGGGCTTTACGAAGGCGCTTTCCCGGCCGCGATCGCGACGGCGGGGGCGTATCCGGTCCTGTTCCGCCAGCAGGCCGGCGGATCCCCCGCGGCGACGGACGTCAACGCCGGGATGATCGGCGGAACGGTGTACTGGACGGGAAGCGGCGAAGCGTTCCCCCTGGCCAGCTCCGCCGCGGCCGCGACGAACGTGCTGATGGCCGGGAGCAATCTGGACGCCAACGTCACCCAGTGGCTGGCGACGGCCGTGGGCCTGGCTTCCGGGCTGCCGAACGTCACGGCGGCGAACATGCTCTCCGCCGGGGCCATCGCCGCGGCAATCCAAAACCTCGGAGCGATCAGCTTCACCCTGGTCTCACCCATCATGCAAAACGGATCCATCAGCATCGTGGCCGGCGATGATTATTACAACGCCGACGGAAGGGCTCTCACCTGGACTTCTTCCGCCGGAGTATGGCCGAACCTCACCGGGGCGACGATTGCACTCACGGGCAATCTGTCACCGAGCATCCCGCCCAACGGCGGGAGCCGCTCGTACAACGTCGCCGGCGTCGTGTCCGCCGGCGGAACGGGGACTCAATCGGTGTACGTGGAACTGCCGAAGGCCACCACAATCGCCATGGCGGTCGGGGCGATGGCTTACGATTTCGCGCTGATCGCGACGTTGAGCGACGGGCATCTGGCCACGCTGGCGCAGGGGACGCTGACCGTGAAGGCGCAAAGTTAGGGTTCGAGAGTTCAAGGGTTCAAGGGTTTTTCTTCGCGCAACTTCGCGCTCTTCGCGTCTTCGCGGTGATCTTTATGGAAGGGTTCGACAGACAACTTCGCGCCGATGCCCACGCGGCGATCGAGGAGGCCGGGGAGTGGATTCAGTTCTTTCCCTGGCAACAGGCGCCGCTGCGAATCAAGGCGATCGTCGATCGGGAGCCGGCGTCGTCGCCGCGCGGGCTGAAAGGCGCATCGGTTTACAAGCACGAGATCCGCATCGAACGAAGCGAGTGCCATGGAGTCATGCAGATCAACCTGGGGAACGATTATGTGTCCTTCGCCGGACGGATCGGCGGACAGGTGGAGAAGTTCAAGGTGATGAAGGTGTTCGGGCCGCAGGATGCGGGCATGTGGCATCTCGGCGTGGGATGACGCCGGGAAGAACGGTAGAGCAGTGGATCGGTGGAACAGTAGAGGGACAGATGCCGGACGTCAGTTTTAGGTTCGATCAGATCCCGCGATTCGCCAGGGCGATGAGGTTCGCCTCGGAACCGGTCCTGGTGAGCAAGACCGCCGGGGCGCTGATCCGCATGGGGCGGGCGGACATCGAGAAGATGAAGACCGAGCAGCTCAGCGGCGGAAGGTTGAACGTCCGCTTCAAGGGGTTCCGCAACTCTTTCAAATCCAAACTTCTGCCCCAGGGCAAGGCGCAGAAAATCGATCAGCTGCAATTGTCAGAGTACACCGGGGCCAAGCCGTTCGGGATTTTTCAGACCGGGGGAATCATCTCGCCTTCGCGGCGCAAGGTCTTGACCGTGCTGGCGCCGGGCGGAAGGAACGCCGCCGGACGCAGGAAATTCCCCGCCAAGGATTCGCTCGATTCGATCCGGGCCAAGATCAAGTCCGGCGAGCTGGTGGTCATCCAGACCCGCGGGGGGGCGGTTGTGGCCACGCCCCAGTTCAAGGCCACCAAGCGCGGCACGATGCGGCGGACGAACAAGGTGACCGTCGT
>Ga0181536_10004586_pt1 | contig 14539 bp, 13 predicted proteins | sample PEATcosm2014_Bin_41_FD_121105 | JGI IMG/M metagenome (GOLD analysis project Ga0181536, IMG submission 121105) | Peatland microbial communities from MTU Mesocosm Facility, Houghton, MI, USA - PEATcosm2014_Bin17_60_metaG | ecosystem: Environmental > Terrestrial > Soil > Wetlands > Peat | place... | reverse complement strand
GATGTACCCCACGTTGCGCGCTGTGGCATCGCTTGGTGGCTCAGCCCAGGGCGGCGAGATTATCGATGCCCTCACTGAGTTGCTTGGGGCAACCCCCGAGCAGCTAGCCGTAACCTACGACGGTCGGCCGAAATCTGTGCTGATAGACCGGATGGAGTGGGCTCGGTCTTATGCCAAGCTCGGCGGGGCACTCGACAGCCCACGACGGGGTCTATTCGTCCTCACGAACCTGGGCAAGAGCATCCTCTCCCTCCCAGAGGACGAGGCACGAGCTCAAGTGGCGCAGCTTGACCGCGATGTCCGCGCGGCACGGCGTCGCCAAGGTCCAGTGGGCGCAAATCGTGGCCAGCCGGACGAGGACGAAGCGGGCATCGGTGCTGCGACGGCGGATAGCAGTGGCGAAGACGACAGCGCGTGGAAAGAGGCCCTGCTCGCACGGTTGCACCGTCTCAGCCCAGCCGGGTTCGAGGAGTTCGCCCTGTACTTGCTACGCACGTTTGGGCTTGAGCTCACACGCGTGGGTGGCGTTGGCGATGAGGGAATCGACGGGATCGGCCTGGCGCCAATCAGCGCCGTTCTTTCGTCGCGGGTGGCCGTCCAAGCGAAGCGATATGACCCCACCGTAACGATCGGCCGGGACGTTGTAGCCCTGTTCCAGCGCGACGCGGCAGCAGCGGGAGCAGAACGGGCCGTCCTGGTGACTCTCGCCAGGTTCTCTCCAGCCGCTCGGAAAGCTGCAACAGTCACGACACCTACTGTGGACCTCATTGACGGTGACAAGCTCTGCGAACTCATGCGTGACCAGGAAGTTGGCCTGCGGATAGTCCCGCAGGTAGACGAAAGGTGGTTCGATCGCTTCGACGCGTAGACGCTGTGCCCAGTCCTCACCAGATTCGACGGCTTGGTCTCGAGCCATCATCGCGGCAATTGCGGATGTTGGGTTGCCGGATGGTCGTGCATATCCATACAGCCTGATGCACGCATCACCATGCCGATGCTGAGGTGGAAGGCATCCTCCTGGACGCGCACGCAGCCGCCGATCTGATCGGCAACCCGGTCGCCCAGCCGGCCGAGTCGAGCCACGCCGAACTAGATATTCTGTGTCCGGGTCACTCGCGCAGCCCGCCCATGACGTACAGGCTGGCGGCCGCCGTCCGCGGTGGGCGAGGATCACAACTGCACGATATCCAGGATCAGCGCGGGGATGACCAGCGCTGGCAGCCGCCGTCCGCGGAGGGGGCCGAGGATCGCAACAATGCGGGCAATCCGCACCTCTACGCCCAAGTCGGCGTCTGGCGGTCGCCGTCTGCGGTGGCCGGGGATCGCAACGAAGCGGACACACTGATCATCAATCAATCACGGCACCGAGAAGGGAGGCGATGGCCGTCCGCGGTGGGCGAAGTCGCCGATGAGAATGTGCTATCAGTGATAATGCGCGGGACTCGGGTCCGGCCGCAGGCGCCGTTTGTGACCTACGGCAAAGGTCACACGCCTTTCGTGTGGCTTCCAGAACTTTATGGCGCCGATTCTGGGGCGTAAGGGTGGCGTGGCGCCGGCGAGGTGTCCAGATCTGATCTGTGGTCCGGGACTGATGGGCTGGTCCAGGCGCCGCGTCTGCGGAGAGGACGGCGGGACCCCCGCCGCCTGCGCGTTCAGGGGTCGCTGGCCAACCTCCGATGCCGAGCTCGGCATCCGGGCGAGCCACCCGAAACCAGCTGGAAACTCTCCGGGCCGAGGTCATCCTCCCCGCCGCCGGTCGCGGGCTCTGGCTGTCGCGCTAGCCGTTGTGCCGGGCACCCTGGCCGGCTGGCGTGGTGGCCGGGTTCGGGGCCGTGTTCAGGAAGCTGATCACGTGGGCTCCCCAAGCCCGGGGCGCGGTGGCCAGGCCCTGGGTGTGCCCGGCGTGCGGCACGACCCGCACCTGGACGGCGGGCGGTGAGGCGGCCTGGAACCAGCGGGCTGCGGACGGGCTGATCGGCGCTGGCCCCGTCGGCGATGATCAGCACCGGGCGGGGTGCGGTGGCCCGGATGGCATCGGGAATGCTCGTCGGGCGATGGCGCCGCTGAGCAGCCCGGCCGCGGTATACATGACCCATTCCATGCTGCGCTGCAGAGCCCCGCCGGTGCCGTGCGGCAGCCAGCCGTGGTCTTCTTTCCTGTGGTCGTCGTTGGTGTCCTGGTCGTACCTGGCCGGCATGAGCGTGCCATCCTGGCAAGTAGGGAAGTATGCACCGAACTCGGGACGGTTCAGCATGGCCAGCCAGGTTTTCGTGGGGCGGCAGCGGGAGCTGGCCGTGCTGGCAGAGCTGGCGGCCAGGGCGCGCGCCGACCAGCCTCAGGTGGTGCTGGTTGAGGGCGAAGCGGGGATGGGCAAGTCCAGCTTGCTCGCCAGGTTCGTGCCGGCCGCTGGCGGTACCGCCGTGCTGCGGGCGAGCGGGGATGAAGGCGAGTCCACCCTGAGCTACGGCGTCATCTGCCAGGTTGCCGCGGCCGCTCGCAGCCTGGGAGTGGCCACGCCGGCGCTGTTGAGCAGCGAGCTGGCCGAGAGCCTGGACCCGTTGGCGGTGGGAGCCGAACTGCTGTCGGTCTTCGACACGCTGGGGCGGTCGGGCCAGCTGACGCTGTTGCTGGTTGACGATCTGCACTGGTCAGATCCGCTGTCGGCGCGCTCCCTCTTGTTCTGCCTGCGCCGCCTGCTGGCGGACCGCGTCCTGGTGGTGGTGACGGCACGGCCGGGGCAACTTGCCCGCTACGGGGAGGGTTGGTACCGCTTCTTCGCAGGTGACGAGCGAGCGACGCGTCTCCGGCTGGATCCTCTGGGAACGGCCGAGGTCGTCGCGCTCAGCCGGGAGCTGGGCACTGGCCAGCTCTCCCAGCCCGCTGCCGCTTTGCTCCTGGAGCACACGGCCGGCAACCCCCTGTACTGCGTTGCGCTGCTCCAGGAGCTGGGGGCCGGGCAGCTGGACCGGGTTCATGGCCCGCTCCGGGTGCCGAGGGACCTGGCCGGCCTTCTGCTGGCCAGGGTGTCCCGGCTGCAGCCGGCGGCCCAGGCGCTGGTGATGGCGGCCGCCGTGCTCGGGCAAAGATCACCGCTCCGCCTGGCGGGCGAGCTGGCCGGGATCGACGACCCGCAGGTGGCTGTGGAGCAGGCTGCCGGCGCCTCGGTTCTGGCTGAGGTCCCAGGCGAGCTGGGTGATGACATCTCGTTCGTGCACCCCTTGGTAAGGAGCGCTGTCTACTACGACCTCGGTGCGGCACGGCGTACGGTGCTGCACCGGCGGGCGGCAGGGCTCCTTGGCGGGGAGCGGTCCCTGGCTCACCGCGTGGCGGCGGCGGCCGGCCCCGACGAAGCCCTGGCCGTCGACCTGGAGGAGGCGGCTCGCGCCGCCCGAGGCAGTGGCAGGAGGATGCTGGCTGCCTCGCTGTTCGCCCAGGCGGCGACGGCCAGCGCCGAGGCCGGCCCGAGGGAGCGCCGGCTGCTCGACGCGTTCGAGGCCCACCTGGCCGGAGGCGACGTGGTAGGTGCCGAGGCTCTGGCGCCGCTTGTCGAGCGGGTCTCACCGAGCGCCCGGCGTAGTGCCCTGCTCGGTAACCTCGACCTGTTCGCTGGCCGCCTGGTGAGCGCGGAGCAGCGCCTCAATGAGGCATGGCAAGCCGAGGACCGATCCCAGCCGTCCTTGGCCGGGGCCCTGTGTGAGCAGGTCATCGTCTGTCTGATGCAAGGGCGCGGGGATGAAGCGGTCCTGTGGGGCAGGCGAGCCGTGGAGGTCTCCGCGGGCAACCTGCCTGCGCACAACCGTGCCCGGGGCCAGCTTTCCCTGGCATTGGTCTGGACCTACCGCGTGCGAGAGGCACTGGCCCTGCTCGAGCACCTGCCCGGCCCGGGCGGGAAGCTGGCTGCTGACGATCTCGACCCGCTCATATTCCGCGGGACCGCACGCCTGTGTGCGGGTTACCCAGAACTCGCCTTCCCGGACCTGTCACACGCCGCGGCCCGCCTGAGAGGAGGGTCCTCGGCCCGGTACGCGCCCACGTGCCTTACATACCTCGCTTGTGCGGAGTACCTGCTGGGCGCCTGGGACGACGCGCTGGCCCACGCCGAGCTTTCCGTGGCACTGGTGCGTGACGCCGGCTACGCCATGTGGTCCCCGCTAGCCCACCAGGATGCCGCCCTCGTACCGATCGGACGGGGGGACTTCGGTCTGGCCGCCCGCCACATTGAAGCTGCCAACGCCGCGGCGCTGGGAGGGGCGCGGGCTGGCACGGTTACTGCCGAGGCGGCCCTTGCCATGGCCCGGGGGGCCCCGGGTGAGGCCCTCCACGCGGTGGCCCAGGTGCGCGAGGAGTGGAAGGGCAAGTGGTTCGGGATCACCGGCCTGCTCGACTGGCGTTCTTTGGAGGTCGAGGCCCTCGTCGCGCTGGGCCAGATCGACCTTGCTGCTCAACGTCTCGGCGAGCTCGAGCGGCTCCAAGGCGACGACGCCTCTCCGCTTGCCAGTGTCAATACCGCCCGCCTCAGGGCGCTGCTCTCGATGGCGCGTGGAGACCGCGCTGCGGCGTCCCGGGCCTTCGCCGCCGCCTGGAAGCACGCGAGCGGCCTTAGGGTTCCGCTCGTCCTGGCGCGGCTCGAAATGGACGAGGCGAGGTTCCTTCGCCAGAGCGGGCAGCGAAAGCGAGCGCTCGCGCGCCTGCGCTCGGCCTCTGCCCGCCTCGCTGCCCTGGGGGCGCGTCCCTACGCGCAGCTTTGCGACCAGGAGCTCGCCCGTTGCCAAGCCCAGCCGCCGCGCGACCAAACGCGTCGTGAGCTCGGGCTCAGCACCGCTGAGTTCGCTGTGGCACGTGCCGTCGCAAAGGGCCTGACCAACAAAGAAGCCGCGGACGAGCTGTATCTGAGCGTGAAGACGATCGAGTTCCATCTCTCGCACATATACATGAAGCTCGACATCCGGTCGCGACGGGAGCTCGCCCGGCTTCTCGAAGAACCGGAGCAGGGCTCGCTCAGCGCCCGGAGATGAGGGAGCGCCCCACCGGCACCGAGCCCCTGAGACGCTGCCAGGCCGGCCAGCCATCCCGAACCCGACCGGGGCCTGAGACAGCAGCGCGGGCACGCGACGCTCCCCGCCTACACAGCCCCCGCGGCGGCGGCCCGCCGGCCAGCCCCGCACGTAACCGGGAGAGGCTGCGCAGGCGGCTAGCCTCGGCGTCATCCCCGGCCAAGGGCGGCGGGAACCACGACACAAACGACAAGGGTCCGGACTAGGGAACGACCCTAGGAAAGGGCGGACAGGGCCGGGAAAACCGGGGACCATCACTGGCGACATCGCGCCGGCCGAAGCTGACACTTAAATCATGAGAACCCTGAAACTCGTGGTGGACATCGACAGGACCGCAGATGGTCAAATCGAGGGACGAATTCAAGCCCCCGGTGAACCGGCATTGCCGTTCTCGGGTCGCCTCGAACTGCTCAGGGCCATCGAGGACACGCTGCCCGCCGCCGAACAGGCCGCACTTGCGCCAGGCCCGGCCGGAGACCAGGAGGGCACGCGACGTTCCCCGCGTGATCAGAAGTACCAAGCAAGGTCCATCCCGCAAGGCGATGGACGTCGCAACAGGGGGTGATAGCAATGGCTATCTCTACCAATCCCTCTACCAATCCCTCTACCAATCCGGTGCGGGCCGACGCGAGCCTGCATCGCCGCGGCTGGACACCTTCCGGCGGCGGGGCCAAGGCCACTCCAATCTCTGTCCCCCCGCGGGCAAAGACCGTGGATCTGAGGTGGCTGTGGCTGCTCATCGGGTTCGCGCTGCTGCCGTTCACCGCGTACCGGGTGGTCTTTCCGCTGGCCGCGTGGATCGCGCCGGTCTTCCTGCTGCGGTTCGAGCGGGTCTCGCGGCGCGGCGGGCCCGCGCTGTGGCTGATCTTTGCCGCGTACATGCTCGCTGGTGTCATCGACCTGATCGGGATCCCGGACCGCGGCCTGGACCTGCTGCTCGGCCTGACGCTCTTCCCGCTGTACCGTGCCGTGCGATTCACCTTGCCGTACGTGACTGACCGGCTGCTCGGCGCCCGCCTGGGGACCTGGCCGCGGATGCTGCTGTTCCCGGCCTCCTTCGTGGCCAGCGACTGGCTGATGGGGCTGCTTCACCTCACCGGTACGTCCGGCTCACCTGCCTATTCGCAGTACGGCGTGCTGCCGCTGATGCAGCTGGTCTCGGTCACCGGGATGTACGGCCTGACCTTCCTGGTCATTTGGTTCGCCTCCGCGGTCAACGCCGCCTGGGAACACGGCTTCCAGTGGCGGGCCACGCGGCTGCCGCTGGCCGTCTTCGGCTCGGTGCTGGCCGCGGTCTTCGCGTTCGGGTTCGCCCGCCTCAGCCTGGCCGCGCCGACCTCTCCGACGGTCAAAGCGGCCACGATCACCCTCAGCCCGGCGGTTTTCAACCAGGCCAACGACGGCCCGGACTGGGCGACGTTCAACCGGGCCACCAGCGCCCAGCGGGCACTGTGGCGCCCCAGGTTCGCCGCCACCGTCGACCAGATGCTGGCCCGCACCCAGACAGCGCTGAGCCAGGGCGCCAAGCTCGTGGTCTGGCAGGAGCAGTCGGCGCTGGTGCTGCCCGGGGACCGGCAGAACGCCATCAGCCGGGCCGCGGCGCTGGCCCGCAGCCACGGTGCCTACCTGCAAATCTGGCTCGGGGTCCTCAACCAGACCCAGTCCCTGCACTACTTCGCCAACCAGGCGATCCTGATCAGCCCGGCCGGAACCGTCGTGTGGACCTATAACAAGACCTACCCCGTCGTCCCCAACGAGTCCGCCGTCACCGTCAGGGGCTCGGGCGTGCTGCCCGTGGCAGACACCCCGTACGGCCGGCTGACCACGGCCATCTGCAACGACCTCGAGTACCCCGGACTGCTGCGCCAGGCCGGACAAAAGGGGGCCGACATCCTGCTCGCGCCGAACCATGAGGCGTATTCGTTCCAGACCTCCTACCGCGCCGGCGAACAGGTCTACCGCGCCATCGAAAACGGCACCTCGCTGATCCGGCCGACCGGCGACGGCATCTCGCTGATGACCGACTACCAGGGCCGGGTGATCGCCAGCCAGAACTACTCGGCCAGCAACAACGGCATCCTGCTGGCCAACGTCCCCACGCAGGGCGTACGGACCATCTACAGCCACATCGGCGATGCCTTCGCCTACCTGTGCACAATCGGCCTGTTGCTGGGAATCCACCTGGCCCGGCGCGCAAAGCGCAGCGAAAAGCGCACCTCTGCCACCGCCCCGCCGAAGCAGCCGCAGGCCGTTTAGGCGATCCAGATCGTTTCGCCTTGCATCCTTACGGGATGACCGAGATACGGTATCTCGGTCATCCCCGGCCTTCTTCTTGTCCGCGGGCTTCTGCGGGGAAAAGGCAGGCGCCGCGTACCAGAAGAGCCGATCATCGGCCCGCCGACAACGTAAGCGGACCCGCGCCGTCGACAGGGCGACCCCGGAGCCTGCCCGCCGACGGGAGACCAAGCACCAGGTTCCCGGTAAGCCGAGCCCGCGCGGGGCCGTCCTAGCCGGACCTTCCCCCGCACCAGCCGGAACAGTGCTCAGCTGACGCAAAACTCGTTGCCCTCCGGGTGGTGCATGACCACGTAGTAGACCGGGTCATCGGGGTCGTCGTGCCGGGTGCGCCGCTGCACGCTCCCCCTAGCCCGGCCGGGTCGGCGACCTTCGCCTCGACGATCTCGACCTGCCGCTCCAGCGGCAGGGCACTGTCCCGGCCCGTGGGGTACACGTCCACGTGGAGCCGGTTCTTGCCCGCCTTGGTCTCCGGCACCTGCTGGAACCAGATCGGCGGGCGCAGCCCGGCAGGGTCGAAGAGCCGGTCATCGAAGGACGCCTCCTTACCTAGCCGGGCGCGGTAGTGCTGGTGCCAGGGCGTGTCCGGCCCGGCCGGTGGCGCCGGCTGGTAGCCCAGCGCCTGCGCCCAGAACCTCGCCAGCAGGGCCGGGTCGTTCGCGTCGATAGTCAGCTGCCAGAACACCATGCCCCGACGCTACATCCCGCCGCCCTGATAGTCCCCGCTCAGGCGCATGCTGGGCGGAAGGCATCCATAATCGGCTGATCTGCGCGCAATCGCCCTGCCTGCACGCGACAAGGCGATCAGCAAATATTCGGCGCTCTGGCTCATGGCCTGGAGATGAGGGACCATCGGCGCTTTCACTCTGCGTAGCCACAGTTCCGCCGCTGAGCTGGGTGCGGAAGGGGGAGTGGGCGTCACGGGCTTCCTGTGGAGTCATGAGGCGGGTGAGGGGATGTGCTCCCGATGTTGCGATCTTGGGAGGCGTTCCGGGAACCACTTTCGGGAACCACCATGCATAGTCGTGCAGACATCCGCAGGGATCTCCGGGGACCGTTTTCGCAGTTCCCGCAGATATGCGAGTTCTGTGACCTGGTGTGATTCTCGTCCTGGTTTCGCCTTACAAGCGAGGGGTCACTGGTTCGATCCCAGTTGCGCCCACCAAGTTTGTGCAGCTAGATGGCATTTTTGAAACGTTAATCGGAGGCCCGGTAACCACAGCCGGGAACCACCGGTGCGTGCTCCCGGACGGGGGAAGGGCGCCCAGGGTCAACGGCCGCATCCCCTTCGGCCACGAGGGCGCTTCGTGCGCTGACGGCAGGCGCCACCGGCTTGGTGAGCACCTGGCCGGCCAATGCGTTCGCCGGCCCGCTCGCGGTGTGGGAGCCTTCGCCGCAGTTGCAGGCCCGGGGCGACCGGGAGGCGCCGGTGGCTTGCCTGGAACCACCGGCGGCAGTCGAGATTCCGCGCAACTCGCTGCACGCCGACGGGCGCAGCATTTACCTGCGCGCGCGCCGCAGTTATGACCGCATCATGAACGTCAGCCCATGACTGACGGCTAGGTGATGTCAATGCGCGGCTGGCCAGAGATGACCCAGGCCTGGGCGGCTCGAACGGCGGGCCGGGGAGTGGGCGGCAGTTCGCCAGCTTGCGCCCTGTCAACGGCCCTTGGCTGGGTAAAGCAGCGTGCTCGCATCTTCGGCAAGGTGAGCTACGAGGGTGCACGCTGGCGCGCACCGCCCGCACAAGCCGATGAGCGAGTGACGATGAAGTGGACATCAGGCGAGCAGTGCGCCACAATTGTGGTCATGAGCATTGAGTCGCTGCGGTCAGTTCGTGATCACCTCTCGGAGTTCGTCGACCGCGTCGAGGGCCAGCACGAGCGCATCGTGATCACCCGGAACGGCCACGCGGCCGCCGTCCTGATCAGCCCCGAAGACCTTGCCCAGCTCGAAGAAACGATCGACGTCCTGAGCGATCCCGCCGCGCTCGCTGACATCCGCGAAGCTGATGAAGCTTACGCGCGGGGTGATGTCGTCCGCGGCGTGGACGCCGTCCGCCAGCTGCGCCGGTGACCAGCCAGGGCGCTGGCGATTACGAACTCGTCCTGACCCAGCCCGCGCGCCGTGCCCTGACCGGGAAGCTGCCCGAACCAGTCGCCGCAGCGGTAATCGAGTTCCTGACCCCGGCGCTGATCCACCAGCCACACCGGGCAGGAAAGCCATTGCGTGATGACCTGGCTGGCGTATGGTCAGCCCGCCGGGGGACCTACCGCGTTCTCTACCGCATCCGTGAAGATCTCCGCGAAGTCATCGTCCTCCGCGTCGAACATCGCCGCGACGCCTACCGGCCGTTGTAGCTACGGCGACGTCACAGCTCAATCGATATCCGGGTCTGCCGCAATCAGGTACGACCGCAACGTCGAGCCAGATCGACGATGCGATACGTCGAGGCCTCGGCCGGGGATGAGCCGAGCCACCCGGTCCCATCAGCCGGCGCGTCCGTGGACGGTCATCGGAATCGTGCTCCCGTTGGTCATGCCGCGCGGCCCTTCGGCGACCAGCTTGTCACGGTACGTAGCTGCCCTTGAGGCAGAGGCCAGCACTGGGGCGCACACTGAGCCGCCGATCTGCGTGGGCGCAGTGCGGATACAGTTCGAGGCGCTTGCAATCCATATCGGATTATTATGGGCCGGTACTCGTCCTGGACTCGGCTATCCTGTGAGGCGTCTTTCCGGTTGCCGCCCTGGCCGGCACGGTCTTTGCGTCGTCAGCCCTCCGCTAACGAGTTTTCGCACGCGTCACCTCAGCGGTCAGCTCCGTCACGCCGAACCCGATCCACGGCGGAGAGATACCGACCTCTCCGGATCGAGTTCTTTGCCGGCAGCATCCAGAAATGCATGTCTTGCTTCACGCTTCGTGGAAGACCCAGAGCCCTCCGGTATGCCGTCCCAGACGTAATGGTGAAGTTGCAACGTATAGTCCTGGGCCTTCTGAGCCGTGGCGACGGAACAGACAATCTCGGCGCACTTGTAGGTCAGCCAGAGCCGATGCATCAGCTCGCCGGCTTCCTGCTCGTCTGCTTGTCCGCCTCGTTGGGTCCTGTCCAGTAGGTGTTCAACTCGCTGCGCGGCATCGAGAAAGTCCACGATGGCAGCCTTCCGCTCGGCGCGCAGAACGGCCGCTCTCTGGATTTTCGCTTCTCGTTGCGAGACTCGCGTTGCCAGGTGTTGGCTCACGAGCGTCGCAGTCGTCCCGAGAAATACTCCGACCAGCGGAAGGACAGTCGGGCTGACGGTTGACCAGCTCACGAATGATCCTGTTCAACCACAGCTTCACCTATCATCTGTCGTCGGCACCCGCACGGTGACGGCCAGGTTCGCCTGCGCGAGCGTCACGCCGGGATCCGGCAGGCCCGCGGCGATATCCACGAGCGCTTCCAGCGATGCCGGAGCGTCCTGCGGCGCGTCGGCAAGCAGGCGGCCTAGTCCCGCCCAGGTTTGCACGGCAACCTGGGCCGCCGGAATCGCGAGGTGGATCAGGTCCCCATCCAGCGCGTTCGTGATGATCTGGCCAGCATCGCCGTGCTGGGCCCGGGCCAGCACGGTCAGCGCCTGCTCAGCCTGCCCTGGAGATAGATCCCCCAGGCACGCCTGGGCAAGGCCGGGGTTAGCGGCGATCTGGCTGGTCACATGGGTCTCGGCCAGCAGGTCCGGCTGCACGGCTTTTCCTTCCCGGCCAGCCGCCACCAGCCACGCACCACGGACCGCCTTGAACCGCCGCCGGCCCTGGGCCGCCTTAAACTCCGCAGCCGGCTGTAAAGCCAGCCGGGTCTTGCCGGCTCCGCTTCCTTCCGGCGCGCACCACGCTCGCAGCGCCTCCAGTTCGCTCTCACGTCCGGCGAACTTCACCACTGCCCGCTCTGGGCGCAGCAGCGAAGCCCAGCTCTGCTGGCCGCCTCGCGACCTGGTCTCAGCTATGGCCACCAAGTGGAGTCTTGCCGCCTCCAGCCTCTCGTTTCGCTGCCTGGCATAGTCACGCAGCGCCGGGACAGACCCGGCTGCCACCGCGGCCAGCGCGCCCGGCACCGCCCCCAGCAGCGCGCCCGCAGTGCCGTGCATCGCCAGCGCGATCGCAGCCCCACCGACCGTTAAGGCCACAACGCCTGCGACCGCAGATAGCGCCGGAATCTTCCAGCCCATGCCGTACACCTACGCCCCCCAGTGCCCCGCCGCCAGCAGAACGATGGCCAGACCCGCCCGTAGTTACCTTCCGGGACATCACGAAGGGAGCCCCGCAGGTCGAAGCTCGAGCGGGCGAGCCAATCACGTGACGACTAATTAGAAACGCACCGAACTGGAGGATCTGCGTCCAGTCAGTAGCAAGGATGCTGCGGATGCAAGCCACGCGGAATCGGCGATATGTCCCCGCGCAACCGCAGAGCGCGTCACCGCTCTGGTCACCATGCGCAGCACACAGCGTTATAGGGCCGATGGGAGGCACGGCGTCACACAAGCAGAAGTGCCTGGACGGCACCGCGGAGCGGCAGCCGAACCGGGGGAGCGGCGTCGTGAGCAGCAGGAGCACTCTGGGGTTGCCGATATCCGGGTTAACCCACTGTTGGACCGCGGGCGCCGACTTCGCCCGGTCTGACTCAGACCCGCGCCATGTGCAAGTCAGCGCTGGTAGTGGGGGAGAGCGGCTGCCCCGGCGAGGCTAGACCTGGCTGCCTCAGGTTGCCGACGGCAAGGCCAGCAGGCTGACCTCGATCTGACACTGCCTGGCGAAGCCGTACGCGGACTCCGGTCGGTGCCTGACGTCCGCACTACGAGACCGACCACGGCGTCCGCACATGCCGAATAGAGGGCGGTGCCCGAACGTATGGTCATGCGGCCATTTGCATTGTTACTCGCACCGTGAGGTGCCAGCCGCAGAGCATTGTCCATCGCGGTCAGAGGGCACCGAACGCCGAATCGGAGCGGTTGGGGATTGTGCTGTACGCGTCGGTCGCCATGCGCAGATCGTCCGGTTCTGCCCATGCATCGGCTTGTCTTGGGTCATCAGGCGCATAACGGCCGCGAGGTGATACGCGCAGGTGCGCCAGCGGCCTGGCGCGGACAAGTCGGTCCGGCAGCGCGGTCATGCTCAGCGACACGGCGGTGGGCCCGCTCCAGTCCGGCCCCATGCGCCAAGGTTTCGCCAACGTTATGGCAATGGCGCCGTCGTAGAACTGTCCCCGAAGACATACGGAGTGCGGGAGGTTCAGATGAAGACGGCAGCACAGAAGGCTGCATCCAGGCCAGGGCCAGGTCTCGGCGATGGGGTGCTGGTCGACCCGGGCTGGCTGGCCGGGCACCTCAACGACGCCGATCTCCGCGTGGTCGAAGTCGACGTCAGCTCGGCCGCCTACGACGACTGGCACATCGACGGTGCCGTGCTGTGGAACATCTACGCCGACTTGAAGGATGCCGGCTACCGCACCGTGGGCACTGCCGCGCTGGAGCGGCTGGTGGCGCGCTCGGGGATCGGCCCGGACTCGACGGTGGTGTTCTACGGGTACGCGCCTGTCCTGGGCTTGTGGCTGATGAAGCTCTACGGGCATCCCGATGTCCGCATTCTCGACTGCTCCCGTGACACCTGGCGTGCCGGAGGCCACCCGTGGAGCACCGCCGCGAGCGAACCGCCTGCCGCACGCTACAGCCTGGGCGGCCAGGACCGTCGCATCCGGGCGGACCGGGCGGCGGTGCAAGACGCCATCGGCCGGCTGGGCACCACCTTGGTGGACGTGCGCTCAGCGGCCGAGCACCGGGGGGATTGCTTCTGGCCCTCCGGCGGCATGGAGCCAGGCGGCCGCGCCGGTCACATGCCGTCGGCTGTCCACCAGCCCATCGACGGCCTCTACAACGCCGACGGGTCGTTCCGCTCCGCCGCGCAGTTGCGCGGCGTCTTCTCACCGGCCGTCCTCGACGGCGGTCATGAGCTGATCACCTACTGCACCATCGGGGGGCGCGCGGCCACCGCCTGGTTCGTGCTCACCCACCTGCTCGGGCGTGACCGGGTCCGGGTCTATGACGGGTCATGGGCTGAGTGGGGCCGCGCACCCGGCACCCCCGTCGAGCGGCCATAAGCGATCCCGCAGAACGCTGCCAGCGGCGCCAGCCGCCCCGGGCGCCATTAGCACGCCCTTCGTCGGCGGAAGCCATCACGATTTCGATCTGCTGCCAGCTCTGACAAGCGCGCGTCCGCTGACAAGGCCGTGCCAGAGTTGAACCGCAACGTGGTTTCGTGGGTGAGATTTGAGGCCAGTTGCCGATGAGTTGTGGATCCAGTTGTTGATCTTCGGGGCTGTTTTGCCGGCGAGAGCTGACTCCATTTCTGACGCCGGCAGATGTCTGTCAGCTTGCGGTGGCGTGCTCGGCTCTGGCCCGGGTCTGAGCTAGGCGGTAGGAGTCGGTGCCGGTCTCGATGATGTTGCCGCCGAAGGTGAGGCGATCGACGATAGCCGCGCAGAGCCGGGGGTCGGTGAAGGTCTTGGTCCAGCCGCTGAAGCTCTCGTTGGAGGCGATGGCCATGCTGCTTTTCTCTTCGCGCTCGGTCAGGACCTGGAACATCAGGTCGGCGCCGCGGCGGTCGAGTTCCATGTAGCCCAGTTCGTCGATGCAGAGCAGGTCGACGCGGCCGTAGCGGGCGATGGTCTTGGTGAGCTGCTTGTCGTCGGCGGCTTCGACGAGCTCGTTGACGAGCTTGGCGGCCAGGATGTAGCGGACCCGGTAGCCGGCCATCGCGGCCTCGGTGCCCAGGGCGATGAGCAGATGGGACTTGCCTGTGCCGGAGTCGCCGATGAGGCAGAGCGGCTGTCCTTTGCGGACCCATTCGCAGGTCGCCAGGTCGCTGAGGGTCTCGGCGGTGATGTTCGGGTTGGCCTGGAAGTCGAAGGTCCGCAGTTCCTTGTGCCGGGGGAAGCAGGCGGCCTTGATCCGGCGTTCGGACCGCCGGCGGTTCCGGTCGTCGCATTCGGCCATCAGCAGCTCGGCGAGGTATCCGCGGTAGGTCATCTGCTCCTTGGAGGCGGTGTCGGCGAGGTCGGGGAACTGGGCGCGCAGGGTCGGCAGGCGCAGGACGCGGCAGGCGGTGTCGATGGCGGCGTCGGCGGCGGGCTCGGTCAGGCCGCGGTGGCGCTGGATGGTCAT
>Ga0181536_10004581_pt1 | contig 14543 bp, 11 predicted proteins | sample PEATcosm2014_Bin_41_FD_121105 | JGI IMG/M metagenome (GOLD analysis project Ga0181536, IMG submission 121105) | Peatland microbial communities from MTU Mesocosm Facility, Houghton, MI, USA - PEATcosm2014_Bin17_60_metaG | ecosystem: Environmental > Terrestrial > Soil > Wetlands > Peat | place... | reverse complement strand
GTCGCCGTCGAGGGTGACTTTGGTGATCTGAACCTGATCTCCGACCCGCGCCGCAGGTCCGCCCATCTTCTGAGCGTCCATCTGCCATTTTCTTTTGTCCCAGGTGCCGTCGGCGTCGATCGCGAGCGGAGTCTTCGACCGAGGAATGTAATCCTTCGCCTTGGCGTACTCTGCCGTGAGATCGCGAACCAGCGAGACTTTTTCGTCGTCGGTTAGTTTATCCGCGGGATGCAGAACGCCGGCCAGAATCAGAGGCGCGGAAAACAGCGCGCCAGCTACGGCGCAGGCCGCGGCTCGCCGGCTTCGTATTCGGGGGAATCGAGCAGATACGCGCGAACTCTGCACACCGGAATTTTCCAGACCGCCGCGAACAGAATCACCAGCACGGCCGAAGCGAGCAGACTCGCTTCCGGTCCGTAGCTGCCGCCGCTCCAGAGATTTCCGGCTTTCCATACCAGCTCGTAATCCGTCACCTTAATTGTAAGGCCGCTGAGGTCCACGCCGAGGAAGGGCAGTGCGGCGTTCCAGCCGAAATGGATGCCGATGGGCAGCCAGAGGTCGTGCGTGCGCAGGAGAGCCGCGCCGAAGAGCACGCCGAAGCCGGCGGTGTTAACGATGCCGAGCGTGGTTGCGCCGGGGTTGTTGGCGTGCAGGAGCCCGAAGAGCGCGCCCATGCCGAGGATGCCCGCCCATGCGCCGTAGCCGCGCATGAGGAACTGCAGCGCGAAGCCGCGGAATGCGATTTCTTCGCCCGCCGCGCCGCAGAGCAAAAGCAGAGGCGTGAAGAGCGCGCCCCGGAGCGAAACGTCGTCGCCGGGCATCCGTTCGAAGTGCGCCAGGCCTGCCATTACCGGGGGGATGATGGCCAGCAGCGCTCCCCCTGCGCCCACTGCCACGCCGGTCAGCAGGTTGCGCCCCGCGCCGCAATGCCAGCGCAGGCCCAGATCGGCGAGGCTGCGCGATTCGAAGATCGCCATGCCGAGCGCGCTCCAGAAACAGCCCGCAAGAAGCGTTGTTACGGTGATTGCGGCCAGCCGGCCGCCGAGAAAGTTCATGGCCGGCGTCACCATGACGAGCGTGACGTAATACAGAAACATGCAGAGCGCCGCGCCGAGAATCGGACGGATCGGATCGCGCTCCGGCATTCAGCGCACCCTCATTTAGCGCACCACATTTACCGCACCACAACGCCCCGCGGCGCGACCTGAGCGGGCAGTACTCGGGCGCCGGCTTGTTCGATCACGCGCGCCACTTTGGCCTTCGCGCCGGGTTCGACGAGGAACACGACGCACCCTCCGCCCCCGGCCCCGCAGGCCTTCGCGCCGGTGCTCCCCGCGCGCCGCGTCGCCGAAACCAGACGATCGATTAACGGCGTTGAAATGGCCGGAGCGTTTTTCTTGCGGCTTGTCCACTCGTCGCGCATCAACCGGCCGGCTTCGTCCCAGTCGTTACGCGCCACCGCATCCCGCATGGCGTTCGCAATGCCTGCGATCCGGTCGAAATTGCGCTGGATGCCGCGGTCTCCGTCGATGTGGCCTTTAACAACTTCCCAGTTGTTGATGCCGGAGTTGCGGGGCGCGCCCGTGTACGCCAGCACAAAACGATCGTTCAAATCGCCGGCGTCAACGGGAAGCGCTTTGCGAACGATGCCGGCCGGACCGTACTCGATCGCCGACACTCCGCCGTACATAGCCGGATAGTAGTCCTGCGAACCGGTCGGGACGCGGATCACCTGCGCCTCGACGTTCTGTGCGATCTCGCGTATTTTCTCGATCGTGTATTTGCGGCCCGTGAGCTTGTTCAAAGCGCAGGCAGCCGCAATCATCAGGGCCGATGAACCTGAGATGCCGGCGCCCGCGGGAGCTTCCGATGACGATTCCACGACAATCCCCTGAGCGGGCGCGAAGAACCTGACCAGCAGCGCAAGCAGCGGCAGCCGGTACCGCTTCGCGGCGTTCAATGCATCGAGCGATTCGAAACTCTCTTCCTTCTCCAGATCGAGCGACCGCAGGACGATGCGGGAATCCGCGCGCGTCGCGATCTCGCAGCGCGTATGCAGATCCACCGCGAAATTGACGGTGACGGCGCGGTCGTGAAACAGGTACAAAGGCCAGATGTCGAGCGTGGCGCCGGCCAGATCGACCCGGCATGGCGCAGTTGCGGAGATGCGCATTTTTTATTGCGGAGACTTGAGAGAAGCTACGAACATAGCATAGGAAGCATGTCCGTTCGCCGCATTCTACAGCTTGGCGATCCTCTGCTGCGGAGCGTTTCCGCGGCGGTCCCGCACCCGGTTTCCGCGAACGGCGTATTGCAGGATCTGCGCGACACGCTGCACGATTTTCAGCGCACGCGCGGCTTCGGGCGCGGCATCAGCGCCATTCAGATCGGCGTTCCCGAACGCATCATCTACATCGAATTCAAAAAAAAACCGTACTGTCTGATCAACCCGGAATGGATCTGGATGAGCCCGGAGAAATTCCAGTTGTGGGACGATTGCTTCTCATTTCCGGATCTGCTGGTCCGTCTGGAGAGATCCGAATCGGTTCGTGTCCGGTATGACGACGAGCAGGGCGCCGCGCGAACGCTCGAGGCCACCGGCGCATTTTCAGAATTAGTGCAGCACGAAATGGATCATCTGGACGGCATTCTCGCCATCGACCGTGCGCAGGACCGGGACAGCCTGTGTACGCGCGAAGAGCGGGAACGCAGATACGCCGTGCTACAAAGGAACTCTTGACACTGACCCGCGGCGCGCAGCGCGCGATCATCGCGACCTTTTTTGCCTTGCTCGCCCTGGTCTACGCGTTTGCCCTGTTCGCGCCCGCCATCGGTCTTTTTCACGACGACGCGGTCTACCTGGTCACGGCGAAATCGATCGCCGCCGGGCATGGCTATACGATCGAAAGCCTGCCCCATCCGATTCCACAGACGAAATACCCACCGCTTTTTCCCGCCGTGCTGGCGCTCTTCACTCTGGTGTCGCAGCAGGCCTGGTGGCTGAAACTTTGCCCGCTGGCATGCGCCGCCGGATGGCTCGCGCTCACCCACAGGCTGCTCCTCAGGCTGGGGGCTTCGCGCAACGACGCTCTGCTGCTGGTGGGCCTCACCGCCGCGTCTCCAGGCATCGTTTACCTCAGCACGAGTCTGATGTCCGAATCTCTGTTCGCCCTGCTGCTGACGGCCGCGCTTCTCATGCTGCTCGAAGAACGTGCGCTGCTCGCCGGTACGTTTGCCGGCCTGGCCACGATCACGCGGACCGCCGGCATGCCTCTCATCGCGGCCTGCATCCTGACGCTGCTTTTCCGCCGAAGATTCCGCGCCGCGATCGTTTTTACGGCCATTGCGATGGCGATCGTCGCGCCGTGGTTCGGCTGGTCCCTCGCGCACGCCGCGCGCGACGCCTATTACGGAAGCGGCAATTACGCGACGTCCAACATCATCACGGGCTTGCGTGCCAGTGAAAAGCTGGCCGTACTGGGGCGGAATTCGATCCTTCTCCTGGCCAGCCCGTTTTCGCTTCTGACCGGAATGACGAATCTGTTCTCGATCATCGGGACGATCGTGGTCTTCGGCGGGAGCCTCTGCGTAAGGCGGCAACTCGTACCGGACTTGTTTATTGCGCTCTACTGCCTGATGCTGTTGTGCTGGACATGGCCTCCGGAACGTTTTGTGGCTCCGTTGCTGCCGCTGATCCTGTGGATGGTGTGGCGGGCCTTCCGGCTGATTCCGATTCGCGAGGCGGTGGTTGCGGCCGCTGTGGTCGCCGCTTTGCTTCCCCTGTGGACGGACGGCAGACGGTTGACGGTGACGCGGCAAGCCGGCTATTTTCCGCCGAGCGGAGAGGTGTCCGACAACTGGTATGAGATGCGGAAGCTGTTCACTTACATCCGCGCGAATGTGCCGGACGACAGTATCCTGCTCGCGAATCTGGACCCGCTGTTCTACCTGAACACAGGGCGCAAAGCAGTGCGGGGCTTCGCGCCCGACGGCTACGCACTCTTTTATGCGCAGCGGCAGGAGGGAGTCACGCCCGATCGGCTGTCGGCGGCCATCGTTGAAAATCAGGTGAACTACGTCGTGCTGACGCCGGATGGGGACTTCGCCGAGTCGCCGTCCTTTCACCGCAGCGTGGCGGCTCTCGAGCGCGGCGGCGTGCTGGAGCCTGTCAGCGTGCCTGGCCTGTCGAAGGATTACCGGCTGCTGCGGGTGACGCAGGCGCGTTTCTGACCTGCCAGACGCGATATCCAGGTCCGCCGTCGTAAATCAGGCGGATCGCCGATTCCTTCCTGAGCTCTTCGAGTACTTTGAAGATTTGCTTGTCTTCCCAGTAATCGTGTCCGGTCTCGACGATGTATTGCATCTTCCAGTCTCGGATGTTTTCCAGAATCTGGCGCCTCCGCTCCGGCAGCGGAACAGGCTTCAAGTCATAAAACGGGCGGGCCGGCGGCGCATAGAACCTCTCCGCATGCCGCTGTGTTTCGAGGTACAGCGCGGCGTCGTAGTTCGACCCTATGACAGCGTCGCGCGGCAGGCTGCTTTTGATCCAGTTGTGTACCGAGGTAATCCTGTTCCAGTCCGGCGCCGTACCGTTGAAACTGATGGCCTGCTTCTCCGCCGTATATTTCAGAGCGTTCGGCACCCCGGCGAGGAGGCTCAGCGCGACCCAGCCCGTGAGACAAGGCCGGAAAGCAGACCGTACGCCGTGATACGCCAAACCCGCAAGCACAGGCAGTAATGGCAGCAGAAACCTGTCCGGATGCCAGATCCAGACCGCGAGCACACCCAGAGACAGCGCGCAGAACACGAGCGCGCTTATAGACCGTGCGCCTGTTCGTTTGACGCCGACCGCCACGCTCCACCATGACCACAGGCACAAAAAGAAGGTGGATTTGAAAGACCCGGGACCCAATGTAAGTTGGAAGATGCGCGCGGGCGCTGTGGTCAGATAGGCGACGTTCCCCAGCACGATGGTCCTTTTCTCGTCCGTGGAATAGCTCGTACTGGTTTGAACACCCGAGTCGCGATAATTTTCGCTGGTGTGATAGACGCCCGTCTCCGAGCCGTGTTCCGCCGGATGGACATGCTGCCAGAGAGCCCACCATACAAGGAGCACCGGAGCCAGACAGCAGAACAGGATCGCTTGCCGGTTCCGGCGTGCGCACAACAGTCCGACTGCGATGGCGGGGAAGAGTACGATTCCAGCCGTTCGCGTATAGAATGCCGCGGATGCCGCGAGCAAGGCTCCGATGACGGCACGTGAAGAGCCGGATTCCGCCTGCCGCGCCAGGATCAGCGCGACAAAGGCGAGACAGGCGAACATCGTGTCCGACATGGCCATGACTCCGGCAGTGATGCACACCGGCGTGCCCGCGATGATGACCAATATCCACCTGGCCGCATTCGACGGAACGGCCAAACAGCGCACAAGAAACACCCAGGCCGACAGAAGCCATCCGACTAAGAACGAAAAAGAAACGAGACGGAACAGAATGGCGTTATCCGGATAGCGCGGGAAGACTCGCCACACGGCCGCAAGAGTGAGCGGATAGAGCGGCGGGTATTTGTTTTGCCAGATTTCGCCGGGCGTACTTTCGATGTGGTAACCATGGCCGTCCGCCAGCGCTTTCGCGGTCGAGATATAAATGCCGTCGTCGTTGTAGAGCCCGACGGCCGGCGCCCTTAGGCCTGCCAGATATACCGCAAAGAAGCACAGCGCAAACGGAAGAGGCAGCCATTTGAGTGCGACTTTGAACAGGGGTGAGTCGAGCCAGTGCGGAAGGAATGCGGGGCGGGCCGGCGCCGGCAAAGTTATTTCGGCTGTCGGCGCGGCTTCAACGGCAGTCATTGTTGAACTCAGTGCGGGTGCTCCGGCGGACACCTGTAAATCCAGTTAACCGGAAGCCGCAGCGGCGGACAATGCCGAAGATAGATATGGAAAGACAGTCTACTTCGGATAGCAGCCCGTGGCAGTAGTAACTGTTTTCGAGTGGGAGTGAAAGAGTAAGACGCGCCGAGCGCTTGGAAGGGGTCCCTCAAAGATCGGCCGAGAAATGGACGGTTTGGATGAGAGAGAAACCCTGGCTGTCTCAGACCGTGCCATGACCCTTGAAAGCTCACCCAGAAGCAGAAAATAGAACGCGAAAAACTCATGGGAGCGCCCCTGGAACTGCCGGGGCTTGCCCATTCCGAGTTGCTTCCGCAGGATGAGGGAAATATTAAAGGCCGCCGCATGCACCAGCAGCCGTTTCAGAATGTTGTCGCGACATCGCAGATGAAGCCCCCTCATGCCGCCGGTTTCGTACAAGTGAGCAAAATGCCCCGCAGGCGGCGAGGCGTTGGGCGATATGTTCGGAGCCAGAGGCAGTGGGGGTTAGTGGTGTTCAGGATCTTATTCAGGAACTTTTCGCTTAGCCATAAGCGACAACCCAAGCCCAGCGATCATGAGAACTAGAGTGGTTGGTTCGGGGGCAGCAGACGAGGTTCCGATGACCGTCGGCGTATCTATTGAATTGTACTGGTCAGGGCCGTCATTGTTGATGGGGTTCAGTCCCTCGCCTGCCGGGCAGGCACCATAGGCAGGGGGGCAGGGGTTATAGCAAAGAAGGGATCCGTCCTGTGCGCAATAAAACTGGCCGCCTTGGTTTAGATCCTGGAACAGTAAGTAGCCGAAGTCATCGGCGGAGAAATCGAAAGTCAATTGAAGAGCGGTGGCGCTAAGATTGGAACCGTTCGTAGAAACAGAGGAGTTCCAGCCAGCCTCGAAAGGGCCGAGCAGGTCGAATGAAGTGCTCCCGTCGCTGACCTCAAGGTTCCAGTCTGCTATGTCCCCACTCCCAAGTGTTCCAAGCGTTCCGTCCGTGTCGATGAATCCGATCACGCTCCCCGCACCGATTGTTTGATCGACGTTATAGGTTATATCGGCAGCGCTTCCCGTGTTCGCAAATACGAATACGATTGTGGCTGCGGTGAATAAGCTTTTATTCATATTTTCCCCCCTCCGACGAGTCGTTGTTTGCCGCTCTCGTTCATCACTTGCTATCTGCGCAGCGGATTCAAGTGTAAGGGATTTCAGAGTCCAACACAATTGAAGGCCGAAACCAGAATCGGCCCAGGTACTGGCACCGGGCGCGTCCGAGCCGGATGCGGCACAGGGCCAAACGACACGTCAGGTTCTCCATCTTCACGTTCGCCCCTGCCGCTTCAGGAACGCGTTGATACAGCGGAGCCAAGAGTTCGCCGAGGTTGGCGATATGCCCCTCGTCCGTATCTCCGCAATCCGGCGCTTGTTCGCGGTTTCAGACTCCATAGCACCATCGAACGCTTTGAGGGCGTCGCCGTACTAGAGTCTTTGGGGTGACGTTCCTTTAGTACTGACGTTCCAGTGATAAACTCTAGAGACCGTAGTTCTGTTGGTAGTTTCTTTTTCGCAGGTTGTTGATTTCAAGGGCGCTTAGCTCAGCCGGTTAGAGCGCCTGCCTTACAAGCAGGAGGTCCGCGGTTCGAGCCCGCGAGCGCCCACCAACCCTCCGTATTTTTTGTTATACTGAGCTTGACGGTCGAACACATCAAGTGGGCGGAAGCCCACTTTTTTATTGCTCTTCAGACTGATGAAGCGGGTTGACACCATTTCGAAACCGAATCGGCGCGAAGGCGGTGCCGCGCTCGCCGCACCGCGCCCGTCTTTTGCCGGTAAGAGCCTGGCCGGCCTGACCCAGCATATCGAAGAAATCGCCGACAAAGCCGCCGCGCCCGCCGGCATCGAGATTGTCGAAGTCGAACTGAAAGGTTCCGGACGCAGCCATTTACTGCGCATTTACATCGACAAACCCGCGGGCGTCACCCACACCGACTGCGAATTGATTTCGCGCGAAGTGAGCGCGGTGCTGGACGCCGAGGATCCCATCCCCGGCTCTTACGAACTCGAGGTCAGCTCCCCCGGCGTCGAACGCAAGCTCGGCAAATGGACCGACTGGCAGCGATTCGCCGGCCGCAAGGTCAAGGTCGTCCTTCGGGAACCGGTCGGAGATCTCAAGCACTTCGATGGCGTGATTGCGCGCGCCGAAGATCAAAGCATCACCATCGGACTTCCGGACGGCCATGAGGTCACCTTTCCTTTTGAACAGGTGGACCGCGCCAACCTGAAGTTCGAGTGGTAGCGTCCGAACCGTTTCTTACTTATACGAGGCAAATCCGTGGACAGCATTTATCAGTCGATTGAAACTCTCAGCAAGGAAAAGGGCATCGACGCCCAGATCGTTCTCGACGCCGTGAAGGACGCTATGCTCATCGCGGCGCGCAAGCACTTCCGCACCACCGAGAACTACGAAGCTGAATTCGACGAGCACACCGGCGGGATCAGATTGTTCGCGGTCAAAGTCGTGGCCGACCCGGTGGCCGATCCGGCGCTGGAGATGACGCTGGCCGAGGCCAGGCGCTTCGATCCTCTGGCCGAAGTCGGAACGTCCATACATATTCCAAAGCCCACGGACGCGCTCGGGCGCATCTCGGCGCAGACCGCCAAGCAGGTCATTTTTCAGAAGGTCCGCGAGGCCGAGCGCGAGACTATTTACCGCGAATACGCCGACCGCGTCGGGGAACTCGTCAACACCACGATCAAGCGCGTCGAAGGTCTCGACCTCGTGGTCGATCTGGGCAAAACCGAAGCCCGCCTGCCCAAGCGCGAGCAGTCGCGTCTCGAAGCCTACAGCGTGGGCGATCGTCTGCGCTGCGTCATCAAAATTGTCGACAAGTCGTCGAAGGGGCCGGGCGTGGTTGTTTCGCGCGGCGACGCCGAGCTTGTCAAGCGCCTCTTCGAACAGGAAGTTCCCGAGATCTACGACGGCACCGTGACCATCCGCGGCTGCGCGCGCGAAGCCGGCGAGCGGACCAAGATCGCCGTTTCCAGCCGCGACCGCGACGTGGACAGCGTCGGCGCCTGCGTGGGCATGAAGGGGATGCGCGTGCAGTCCATCATCCGCGAACTGCGCGGCGAAAAGATCGACATCATCGAGTATTCCGAAGATCCGGTCGGATTCGCCACGCATGCCCTCAGCCCGGCGAAGATCAGCCGCGTGACGATCATCGATCCGGTCGAGCACCACATGGAAGTGATTGTCGACGATTCGCAGCTTTCGCTCGCCATCGGCAAGAAGGGGCAGAATGTCCGGCTGGCGGCCAAACTGCTCGGCTGGAAAATCGACATCAAGAGCGAGGAAGAGAAACGTCAGGAGGTTCAGAACGCCATCGAGCTGCTCTCGACCGGCGCGCCCGTCTCCGCGCTGATCGAACACGGTCTGGCCGAGGCGACCGTCGACGCGCTCGTCAAAGGCGACATCGGCACGGTGGAAAAACTGGGCGGAATGACTCCCGAGCAGCTCGAAGCCATCGAAGGCATCGACGAGGAAGCGGTCGGGCGCATTCAGCAGGCCATCAACAGTTTTTATGGCCAGGAGTACTATGCTCCCGAGCAGACGCCGCCGGAGGAGACTCCCGCTGCCGGGGAGCCAGCCGCCGAATCCGCGTCCGAGGGCACTGTTATGGCGGAAGCTGAATCTTCAACCTCTGATACGATGGTGCAGTCGGCGGAGACCACTGCGGGTGCAGGTGCGGGCGTGGAGGACGAATCCGCGACGGAATCGGGCGAGGAGCAGGTTCCCCAGCCTTGACGTGTGTCGAGAGGGCAAGGAATTGTAGAGCGGGAACCGGACGGTAAACGAAACGCTTCACTTATGAGTAAGATTCGAATCAATGAACTGGCGCGGCAACTGGAAGTGAAGTCGCGCGAGGTCATCGACAAGCTCCACGAGCTCGGTATCGCCGAAAAGGTTACCCACTCCAGTTCGATCGACGAAGACAAAGCCGAGACGCTGCGGCGCTATTACCGCGGCGAAGACATCTCGGCGGCGGTTGCTCAGTCGCGCAACGGCTCTGCCGCGCCCGCTCTCGAACAAGAGAAAGCCGAACACGAAGAGGCTGAACGCGAGGAAACCCAGACGCGGCGAGTCGCCGCACGGGACCGTGCACCTGCGCGGCGGGCCCCGGTGCCCGTCGAAGCCGCAGTCCCCGAGCTGCCAGCGGAACCAGTGCCCGCGCCGCCAGCCGAGCCGGAGCCGGAGCCGGAGCCGGAGCCGGAAGACGAAAATAAGCCGCGCGCGATTCCGCTGCGCCCACCGCTGCTCGGCCGCGGAGCGCCGATCCATCCGCCGATCGGGCATGCGCCGGCTGCCGGAACGCGTCCCGCGGCAATGCCATCCGCGGTGCCGCGCCCGCCAGCGTCCGAATTGCTCGAACCCCGCCTGCCCGCCGCGCCCGCCCGTCCCATTCCGCCTCCGCCCCGGCCGATTCCGGCCGCCGCGCCGCGTCCGGGACAGGTCTTGTCTGGCCCGCGCCAGCCGATGCCTGCGAATCTTGCGTCCGCACCGCCGCAAACTTCCGCTGCCGGCGCCCCTCAGGGAGTGCGTCCCGGCGTGCCCATCGCTCCGCCGCCGCGTCCGCCGTCCGCCGGCGTTCCCGGCCAGCCCCGGCCCGCCGCTCCGCCCCAGGCACCGCGTCCCTATGCCGGCCAGCCCATGGCTCGGCCCATCGTGCCGCCTCGTCCCGATCTCGTCGCCAAGCTGGGCCAGCAGCAGATGCGCTCGCCCATGCCCGGCCAGGCGCCGCCGCAAGTCCGTCCCGGCGTGCCTTTGCGTCCGCAGACGCCGCGCCCCGGCCAGCCTCTCTATCAGGGACCTCCGCGCCCCGGCGCGCCCCCCATGCAGGGACGCATCAATCGCCCGATTCTGCCCGGACAGCGTCCGGGTGGTCCGCGGCCGATGCATCCGACTTCACGGGGCGGGCTCATCGGACCCGGCGCGCCGCCTCCGCCGCCCGATCAGGCTGTCCGCCGCCCCCAATTCAAGGGACGGGGTCCACGCGACCGGCAGCGGGAAACAGAAGAAAAGGTGTTGCGGCCGCAGGTCCGCCGCGAAGCCGCCGCGCCGCCGCCCATCAATCGCGACATCACCATCTCGGAAGGCATTACCGTCAAGGAACTCTCCGAGAAGCTCGACGTGAAGGCCAACTTCGTGATCAAGAAGCTTGTCGATCGTGGCATCTTCGCCACCATCAATCAGACGCTCGACGCGAAACTTGCCACTGACATCGCGCGTGAGTTCGGCGCATCCACTTCGACGGTCACTTACGAAGAAGAATCGATGCAGGACATCGAGATCGCCGAGGAGGCGAAGGACCTCTATCGCCGTCCTCCCGTGGTCACCATCATGGGCCACGTCGATCACGGCAAGACCTCGCTTCTCGACGCCATCCGTCTCGCCCATGTGGCCGAGAAGGAAGCAGGCGGTATCACGCAGCACATCGGTGCCTACCACGTCGAACACAAAGGCCAGCAGATCGTCTTCATCGATACGCCGGGCCACGAGGCTTTCACACGCATGCGCGCCCGCGGCGCCAAGGTGACCGACATCGTCATCCTCGTTGTCGCGGCCGACGACGGGGTGATGCCGCAGACCATCGAAGCCATCGACCACGCGCGCGCCGCCAAGGTCCCCATCATCGTCGCCATTAATAAGATCGACAAGGCGGAAGCTCAGGTCGACCGCATTAAACAGCAGCTCTCGGATCGCGGCCTGCTGGCCGAAGACTGGGGCGGCGATACCGTTATGGTGCCGGTCTCGGCCCGTACGAAACAGAATCTCGATCTTCTGCTGGAAATGATCCTGCTGGTGGCCGAGCTCCAGGATCTCAAGGCCAATCCCGGCCGGCCCGCCATGGCCAGCGTGCTCGAAGCCAAACTCGATCGCGGCCGCGGCCCGGTGGCCACCGTGCTGGTGCGCAACGGAACGCTGCGCGTCGGCGATTACTTCATCTGCGGCTCGGTTTTCGGCCGTGTCCGCGCTATGCTCGACGATCGCGGCGAGGTTGTGAAGGAAGCTGGTCCGTCGATGCCGGTCGAGGTTCTCGGACTCGAGGAACTGCCCGAAGCCGGAGACAGCTTCCAGGTCGTGACCGACACCACGAAGGCCAAACAGATCGTCATGTACCGAGCCGACAAAGAGCGCGCCGTGACTCTCGCCAAGACTGGCCGCATCACCCTCGAGCAATTCCACAAGAAGATGGTGGCGGGCGAAATCAAGGAACTGCCCATCATCCTCAAAACCGATGTCAGCGGCTCGGCCGAAGTGCTGCGCGACACGCTGGAAAAGCTTTCCAACGAGAAGGTCAGCATCCGTGTGATCCATTCCGGCGTCGGCGCGATCAACGAATCCGATGTGCAGCTCGCGGCGGCGTCGAACGCCATTATCATCGGTTTCAGTGTGCGTCCGGAGCGTAACGCAGCCGCGGCGGCGGAGCAGGAAAAGGTCGATATCCGCCTGCACACGATCATCTACGAAGTCGTCGACGAGATGAAGAAGGCGATGGCCGGACTGCTCGCTCCCGTCTTCAAGGAGGTCTACCGCGGTAAAGCCGAGATCCGCGAGGTCTTCCGGGTTTCGAAGGTCGGCGTTGTTGCCGGCTGCATCGTTATGGATGGCAATATCACGCGCGACTCGCAGGTGCGCATCCTGCGCGACAACGTGGTGGTCCACACCGGGAAGGTAGGGTCGCTGCGCCGTTTCAAGGACGATGTGAGCGAAGTGCGCGCCGGCATGGAGTGCGGCATCACGCTCGATAATTTCAGCGACGTAAAGCAGGGCGACGTCATCGAGGCCTTCACGATGCAGAGGGTTGCAAACGAAGCCGCCTGATTTGCTTCCTCGTCTTCATGGCTGCCATCGGAGTGCTCACTCTGGAGCTGAGGATCGATCATGCGCACTCGCTCAAGGACAAACGTCAGGTCGTGAAGAGCCTCAAGGACCGGTTGCGCCGGAAGTTCAATGTCTCGGTGGCCGAGATCGACGATCAGGATCTCCACAACAGCTCGGTGATCGCGGCCGTGACTGTGTCGCCCAGCCGGCCTTTCGCCGAACAGGTCCTGCAGTCGGTCGAGCGCGAGGCGGCGGACCTGCTGGGTCCCATGCTGATGCGGACGGGTACGGAGTGGTTTTAGGGTTATGGACGATCATCGGTCGCAGCGGGTATCGGAAGCTGTCAAAGAGGAGCTGGCCGAATTGATTGGTTTTGAGATGGACGATCCGCGGCTCGGTTCCGTGAACGTGACGGGCGCCGAGGTGTCCCCCGACATGCGCCACGCCCAGGTCAAAGTGTCGGTGGCAAACGGCGAGGAGCGGAAAGCGCTGGAAGCGCTCGAACACGCCAGAGGCTATCTGAAACATGAGCTTGCGGCCCGGCTGAACCTGCGCCGGGTGCCCGATCTTCATTTCGCCGCCGACACCCATCCGGACGCGGAAAGCCGCATCGATTTCCTGCTCCGGCGGGCCAGGAAGAGCCGCGCCCGTGAATAGCCTCCCCGGCTGCAAAACCGCTCCTTCACAGTCGCGGCTCTGTAAAATATTGCCTTTACTGAGCCGCGCGCGTAAGCAAGCAGTTGGCCGGGGCTTGCACCAGCTGCAAACCAACAAAAAAACCTGCCAAATCAAACACTTTGTGTTAGTTTTGTTTTTGTTGCCCCATACGGAAAGATGATACGAGTGGCCCCCATGACGAGCCGGTTCCTCGACGCCTGCAGGCGACGCCCGACCGACGTGCGCCCCGTCTGGTTCATGCGCCAGGCGGGCCGGTACATGAAATCCTACCGGGATATCCGCGCCAAAAACTCGATGCTCGAGATTTGCAAGCGTCCCGACCTCGCGGCCCAGGTGACGCTCCAGCCGGTCGAGGCGCTCGATGTCGACGCGGCCATCATCTTCGCCGACATCCTGCTGCCCGTCGAGCCCATGGGACTGAAACTCACATTTGCGGCCAAGGAAGGGCCGGTGATCCACAATCCCGTGCATGGCAGTGAAGATGTGGATGCGCTTTCGACCTCGAATACCGACGACCTCGGCTATGTCGGCGAGGCCATTCAGCAGACGGTTCGCGCGCTCGCTGGCCGCGTTCCGGTCATCGGTTTTTGCGCGGCGCCCTTCACCCTCGCCAGCTACATGATCGAAGGCGGCGCTTCAAAGAACTTCATCCGCACCAAGCGCATGATGTATGCCGATGAAACGCTGTGGCGGCGTCTGATGGGCAAGATCGTCGATGTGCTGGCGCCGTTCGCCATCATGCAGGTGGCCTCGGGCGCGCGCGCCATTCAGGTCTTCGACAGTTGGGTGGGTGCGCTGGCGGGCGACGATTATGTCCGCTTCGCGCAGCCCTATTCGCGGGCGCTCATCGAACGGGTCAAAGCCAGCGGCGTCCCGGTGATTCACTTCGGCACGGGCGCTTCCGGCTACTTCCGCGAATTGCATGCGGCAGGCGGCGACGTGATGGGCTGCGACTGGCGTATCAACATCGACCAGGCGTGGCTGGATATTTCTTATCGCTCCGCCATTCAGGGCAACCTCGATCCGGTCGCGCTGTTCGCGCCGCTTCCCGAACTGCGCAACAAGGTGCACGATCTGCTGCGCCGTACGGGCACGCGCCCCGGCCACATCTTCAATCTC
>Ga0181536_10004580_pt1 | contig 14546 bp, 14 predicted proteins | sample PEATcosm2014_Bin_41_FD_121105 | JGI IMG/M metagenome (GOLD analysis project Ga0181536, IMG submission 121105) | Peatland microbial communities from MTU Mesocosm Facility, Houghton, MI, USA - PEATcosm2014_Bin17_60_metaG | ecosystem: Environmental > Terrestrial > Soil > Wetlands > Peat | place... | reverse complement strand
CCTATCGGGCTAACTAATGTCGGAACGTCGCTTACGCATCGATTGCACGTGGATCGGGCAAGACGCGAACTCCGTCCAGATTCGTTCTGGCGCATCGCTGTTTGAGATTCCGCGGCAGTTTATCCTAGACGCCGAGCCGCTCGATGGCCACGGCGAGACAAATGACATCCGGCTGACACTGGCCGCCGACGCCCAGTTGCTGCAACGGAGAGGGCTGCGTCCGACCTATCGACAGGTGGGTGTTCGTAGCGATGGGCCGGTCTGCGACTGCGCGTGCAATTGTAACTGCGCGTGCAACTGCGCCTGCAATTGCGCATGCGCGTGTTCTGGGGCTGTATTTAAGGCCACGGAACTGGAGGCCGGATTCCGCCGTCCGATGACGGATCACGCGGACAGTAGCGCGATCTGATGAAATCGCTCCTGGCAACGACGATCACCCCAGCGCGACGCCGCCGCCGGTGATCGCATTGAGTTTCTTGGTGACGCTCTCGATGCGCTCGGCGGCGGCCGTGAGCGCGGCCGCGACGGCCGCCTGTTCGGTCTTGGTGCGATCGGCCGCTGTCATACGCGCATCCTGCATGGCGGCCAGTTCCTCTTCGAGCCGCTTGATGCGTTGTCCCGTCTCGGACAGCTCGTCGGCAACGGTGAGCGCCGCCATCACGGTGAGCCGCGTATCGCCGATTTCGCCGAATTTCTTGCGCAGGCCCTCGATCCGCGTGTCGAGCTCGCGGGCGAGGTTCATGAGGTGACCCTCCTGGCCATCCTCGCAGGCCATGCGGAACTGCCGCCCGTTAATGGTGACGGTGACTTGGCTCATTTTTCAGCCTTGGGACATTTCTTAGCCTCAGCTCAAACTCCCCCAGCCTAACCCTCCCCCGCAAGCGGGGAGGCAAGCGGGGGAGGGATGGGAGGGGGAAAGCCTCTGCTCTCAGTCATCGGACTTAAGCACGCCGCGGATGGTTTCGATCGCCTGATCGATCCGCTGCGCGACCTCGCGGTTGGCGCTCTCGAGCGCGCGCGAGCGGGCGGTCGCCTGATCAAGCTCGCTGGCGAGCCGCGCGCGATCACTGCCGAACGCCTCGACTTGAGTTGCCAGCGCTTCGTGATTGCGATCACCCTCGCGCCGCCGCTCGGCCGCCGCCTCCAGCGCATCGAGCGCGAGCGCCAGACGCCGGCTCGCAAGCTCGATCGAATCGGTCTCGCTCATGCGCCTATCCGCGTGTCACACCGGGCGCGAAAATTGTGCGACGGCAGTTATTTACGATAGGAACCTTACGTCGCATCGAGCTAGAGCGTCAACGCCTAACGGGCGTCTTTCATTGCTGCCTGTGCACGACGCGCTCGGGCCCGCGGCCGCGCAATTGACTCGACGGTCTCCCATGCTATCTGTGCGCCGCCTGTTCCCGGCCCCCTCCCTACCCTCCCCCGCAGGCGGGGGAGGGTAAGGGAGGGGGCGCATTCGCGCCGCGCTTGGCCAGTTTCATGACGATGCCGGACCGTCTTCTCGCGGCAAGTGCAACCCTCGCCCAGGCTTCACGCATTCCCGCCGCCGCCACGAATCCGACCTCACGCGCCGACCACGACCGCATGGCGAATGCGATCCGGGCGCTGGCGATGGATGCGGTCGAACAAGCAAAATCCGGACATCCGGGCCTGCCGATGGGCGCGGCCGATATCGCGACCGTGCTGTTCTCGCGCTTCCTCAAGTTCGATCCGGCCGATCCGGCGTGGCCCGACCGCGATCGCTTCGTGCTCTCGGCCGGCCACGGCTCGATGCTGCTCTATGCGCTGCTCTACCTTCTCGGCTACGAGAAGATGACGATCGGCGAGATCAAGCGCTTCCGCCAGCTCGGTTCGCTGACGCCAGGCCACCCGGAACACGGCCACACGCCCGGCGTCGAAACCACCACCGGACCGCTCGGCCAGGGACTTGCCAACGCCGTCGGCATGGCGATCGCCGAACGCCACCTCGCCGCGTTGTTCGGCGGCGACGTTGTCGACCACGCCACCTACGTGCTCGCCTCCGACGGCGACCTGATGGAGGGCATCAGCCAGGAAGCCATCGCGCTTGCCGGTCATCTCAAGCTCAAAAAACTCGTCGTGCTGTTCGACGACAACGGCATCTCGATCGATGGCCCGCTCGCACTGGCCGACTCCGTCGACCAGGTGAAGCGCTTCGAGGCCGCCGGCTGGACGGCAACGCGCATCGACGGCCATGATCCCGCGGCGATCGCAGCCGCGCTGGAAGCGGCGAAAATATCCGACCGGCCGTCGCTGATCGCCTGCCGCACCACCATCGGCTTCGGCGCGCCGACGAAAGGCGGGACCGAGAAGGCCCACGGCGCCCCACTCGGCGCCAATGAGATCGCGGCAGCGCGCGCAAAACTCGGCTGGAGCGCGCCGGCCTTCGAAATTCCGCCGGACATCCTCGCCCAATGGCGCGCCGCCGGCGAGCGCGGCCGGCCGGTGCGGCTGGCCTGGGTCGAGCGCGTCGCCGCGCTTTCTTCCGAAAAGCGCTCCGAATTCGAGCGCCGCACGCGCGGCGAATTGCCGGGAAAAAAACTCGCAGGCGCAGTGCGCGCCGTGAAGGAAAAGCTCGCGCAAGCGCCGAAGGAGATCGCCACCCGCGCCGCGTCGGAATTCGCGCTCGAAGCCTTGACCGCGGCGCTGCCGGAAATGGTCGGCGGCTCCGCCGACCTCACCGGCTCGAACAACACGCGCACCAAAAATATGACGGCGATGAGTGCTTCGGATTATTCCGGCCGCTTCATCCATTACGGCGTGCGCGAGCACGGCATGGCGGCCGCCATGAACGGCATGGCGCTGCATGGCGGCATCATTCCCTATTCCGGCACGTTCCTGGTGTTCTCCGACTATTGCCGCCCGGCGATCCGCCTGGCCGCGCTCATGGGGGAGCGCGTCATCCTGGTGATGACGCACGATTCCATCGGGCTCGGCGAGGACGGGCCGACGCACCAGCCGGTCGAGCATCTCGCGGCGCTGCGCGCCATCCCGAACCTCAAAGTTTTCCGACCCTGCGACGCGGTCGAGACGGTCGAGTGCTGGCAGCTGGCGCTGGAGTCGGAAGGCGGCCCGAGCGTGCTCGCTTTGACGCGGCAGAACGTACCGCAGCTGCGCCACGGTTTTGACGAGCGCAACCGCTGCGCGGCCGGCGCTTACGAGCTGATCACAGCCGGCGACGATGCGGCAGCAGTGTCGCTGTTCGCGTCAGGCTCGGAAGTCGCGATCGCGGTTGAGGCAAAGAAACTCCTCGCCGCGCGCAAAATTTCGGCGCGGGTCGTCTCGGTGCCGTGCTTCGAACTCTTCTTCGCCGCGCCGGAAGCCAAGCGCGCGGCGGTGATCGGCCATGCAAAAGTCAACGTCGCCGTCGAAGCCGGCATCCGCCAGGGTTGGGACGCCATCATCGGCTCGGCCGGCGCTTTTGTCGGCATGACCGGCTTCGGCGCCAGCGGGCCCTCCAAGGAGCTTTACCAGCGCTTCGGAATTACGGCCGAAAAAGTGGCCGAGGCGGCGTTGGCGCGATTGAGAAAGTCATAAATTCATAGAATACATACATAAGAGCTACCGCAAAGGTACTGTCCGATGAGCCACTGTCGGGTGCGGTAGGCAAGGGAGACCGGGAATGTCAGTTCGCGTTGCCATCAACGGGTTCGGCCGCATCGGCCGCAATATCTTGCGCGCCGTCGTCGAAGCCGACCGCAAGGACATCGAAGTCATCGCCATCAACGATCTGGCGCCGGTCGAGACCAACGCGCACCTGCTTCGCTACGATTCAGTGCATGGCCGCTTTCCCGGCCAGGTGACGGTCAAAGGCGACACCATCCATTGCGGCAACGGCGCGATCAAGGTGACGGCCATCAAGGACCCGACGCAATTGCCGTGGCGGGAGCTCGACATCGACGTCGCGCTCGAATGCACCGGCATTTTCACCTCGAAGGAGAAGGCGGCGGCGCATCTCAAAGCCGGCGCCAAGCGCGTCTTGATCTCGGCGCCGGCCGACGGCGTCGACCTCACCGTCGTCTACGGCGTCAATCACGACAAGCTTAACAAGGCGCATACCGTCGTTTCCAACGCGTCCTGCACGACCAATTGCCTCGCGCCGGTGGCAAAAGTGCTCAACGACGCCGTCGGCATCGACAAAGGCTTCATGACCACGGTGCATTCCTATACCAACGACCAGCCGACGCTCGATCAGGTGCACAAGGATCTCTATCGGGCGCGCGCGGCGGCGCTCAATATGATCCCGACCTCGACCGGCGCGGCCAAGGCGGTCGGCCTGGTGCTCCCGGAGCTTGCCGGGCGGCTCGACGGCGTTGCCATCCGCGTGCCGACGGCGAACGTCTCGGTGGTGGATTTCAAGTTCGTCGCCAAGCGCGCAACCAGCAAGGATGAGATCAATGCCGCGGTCAAGCGCGCCGCCGAGCAGCAGCTCAAGGGCATTCTCGGCTATACCACCGAGCCCAACGTATCGAGCGATTTCAACCACGACCCGCATTCCGCGGTCTTCCACATGGACCAGACCAAGGTGCTGGACGGCACGCTGGTGCGCGTGATGTCGTGGTACGATAATGAGTGGGGCTTCTCCAACCGCATGATCGACACCGCGGTGGCGATGGGCAAGCTCGTCTGACCGCCATCGCATCGAAGCTCTCGCACCAGCGCATGTTTTATGAAAGCCTTCCGCAACCTCGACGACGCCGACGTCAAAGGTAAGCGCGTGCTGGTGCGCGTCGACCTCAACGTGCCGATGCACGACGGCAAGGTCGCCGACGCAACCCGCATCGAGGAAATCGTCCCGACCGTCATCGAGCTTGCCGACAAAGGCGGCAAAATCATCCTGCTGTCGCATTTCGGGCGGCCGAAGGGACCCGATCCGAAGTATTCGCTGCGGCCGGTGGCTGCCGAAGTGGCGAAGATCGTCGGCAGGCCTGTAGCCTTCGCCGAAGATTGCGTGGGTCCGAAGGCAGAAGCCGCCGTCGCGGCGATGAACAACGGCGACATTCTTTGTTTGGAAAATACCCGGTTTCATCCCGGGGAAGAAAAGAACGACAAGGAATTCGCAAAAAAGCTTGCGGCGTTGGGCGACATGTTCGTGGAGGATGCGTTCTCGGCCGCCCACCGCGAACACGCCTCAAACACCGGCATCGTCACGGTCTCGCACTTGATTGCCTATCCGGGGCGCGCCATGCAGGCCGAGATCGAGGCGTTGGAAAGAGCGTTCGAGCGGCCGCAGCACCCGGTGACGGCGATCGTCGGCGGCGCCAAGGTGTCGACCAAGCTCGATCTGCTTGGCAACCTGCTGGCGAAGGTCGAGACGCTGATTATCGGCGGCGCCATGGCCAATACGTTCCTCGTGGCGCAGGGCAAAACGGTCGGCAAATCGCTGTGCGAGAACGACCTGGTGCCGACCGCGCGCGATATCCTGGCTAAGGCGAAATCGCTGGGCCGCGAGATCGTGTTGCCGGTGGACGCGGTCGTGGCGCAAAAGCTCGCCGAGCACGTACCCTCGCGCGTCGTTTCGGTCGACGAGGTCGGCGCCGCCGACATGATTCTCGACATCGGCCCGCGCACGATCGAGCACGTCATCTCGGTTCTGGCGCGCAGCAAGACCCTGGTCTGGAATGGCCCCTTTGGCGCCTTCGAGCACGAACCGTTCGACAACGGCACGGTTGAAGTGGCCGAGGCGGCGGCGGAACTCACCGCGGCCGGCAAGCTTGTGAGCTTTGCCGGGGGCGGCGACACGGTGGCGGCGCTCAACGCGGCCTCCGTAATGGGCCGATTGACCCACGTGTCAACCGCGGGGGGTGCCTTCCTCGAATCCTTGGAGGGCAAGACGATGCCGGGCGTCAAAGTGCTGATAGTACCCGAGACTCCCCCGGCGACACGCGAATAGAGTAAAAGACCGCAACGCTGCCGGACCGCCGGCGCCGGACGTCGAGGAGGGCGCGATGAATCTCAGCGAATTGAACAGGGTCGCGGCGGCGATGGTCGCGCCCGGCCGCGGCATTCTGGCCGCCGACGAATCCAGCGGCACCATCAAGAAACGCTTCGACGCGATCGGCGTGGAATCGACGGCCGATAGCCGGCGCGACTATCGCGAAATGCTGTTCCGCACCACGGACGCGATGTCGAAATACATTTCCGGTGTCATTCTCTACGACGAGACCATCCGGCAGAACGCCAAGGACGGCACGCCTTTGGTCAAGCTGATCGAAAAGGCGGGCGCGCTTCCCGGCATCAAGGTCGACAAGGGTGTCAAGCCGCTGCCGTTCTGTCCGGGCGAAGTCGTCACCGAGGGGCTCGACGGACTGCGCGAGCGGCTGGTCGAATATCGCGGCCTCGGCGCCAAATTCGCCAAGTGGCGCGCCGTGATCGACATCGGCAATGACATCCCCACCTATGAGTGCATCAACGCCAACGCCCACGCGCTCGCGCGCTACGCCGCGCTGTGCCAGGACGAAGGCATCGTGCCGATCGTCGAACCCGAAGTGCTGATGGACGGCGGCCACGATATCGACCGCTGCTACGACATCACGGAATGGATGCTGAAAACCGTTTTTGAGGAACTGTATTACGCACGCGTCGCGCTCGAAGGCATGGTGCTCAAGCCGAACATGGCGATCTCCGGCAAGAAGTCGCCAAAGCGTGCCTCGGTCGAGGAGGTCGCGGAAAAGACGCTGCGCCTGCTCAAGGCCTGCGTGCCGGCGGCGGTACCCGGCATCGCGTTTTTGTCCGGCGGCCAGTCCGACGAGGAGGCGACCGCGCATCTTGACGCCATGAACAAGCTCGGCGCCGTGCCATGGCGCATTTCATTCTCCTATGGCCGCGCCCTGCAGCACGCCCCGCAACAGGCGTGGTCGGGCAAAGCGGAGAACGTGGCGGCGGCGCAGCGCGCCTTCGGCCACCGCGCCATGATGAACGGCCTCGCCACGCTCGGGCAGTGGAAGGTCGATCTCGAGCGGAAAGCGGCGTAATAGCAGCGGCGCTCCATGTTGACCGTCATCCTTCGAGGCTCGACGCTACGCGTCGAGCGCCTCAGGGTGACGGATGTGAGTCACTAAGAACGTGGCTGGTATAACCCAGGCAATGAACCGACAGCGTCCCCGGCTTTACCTTGTCACGCCGCGACTTGACGATACGGCGTCCTTTGCAGGCGCGATCGATGCGGCGTTGGCGGCCGCCGATGTCGCGGCCGTTCTGCTGCGCTTGGCGCAGACCGATGAGCGCGCGCTGATCAACCGCGCCAAAACAATCGCGGCAACCGTCCAGCGCCGCGACATTGCGCTGCTGCTCGATGGCCGTGCCGAGATCGTCGGGCGCGTCGGCGCCGACGGCGCCCATCTCACCGGGATCGAGGCGTTCACCGCCGCGCTCGGCACGCTCAAGCCCGATCGCATTGCCGGTGCCGGGGGCTTGCGCAGCCGTCATGATGCCATGCTGGCGGCCGAGACTGGCGCCGACTACGTGATGTTCGGCGACGCCGATCGCCGGGGCGATCGGCCGCCCTTCGACGCCGTGATGGAGCGGGTGCAATGGTGGGCGGAGCTGATCGAGCTGCCCTGCGTCGGCTATGCCGCAAACGCGGACGAGGTCCGGCCGCTGGCGCAAGCCGGCGCCGATTTCGTCGCGCTCGGTGATTGGATATGGACGCACCCGGAAGGCGCAGCGGCTGCGGTGGCGGCGGCGGCCAAAACCCTCGCCGAGCCAGTGCCACGACCAGTGCCATGACCGGTGCCACGACCGGTGCCATGATCAGGCTCATAACCGCCTGCGCGTTGCGGTCTGCGGCAATGCTCGCGCTCGCGGCGGCCCTCGCCGCTTTCTTGCCGCACCCGGCATCGGCGCAGAGCGGCGAGCCGCGACCGCCGGCCGCTAAAACCAAGCCGCCACACCCGACCGCGAAACCGGGCGGCCCCGCACCAAGCCGCGCTGCGGCGGAGAAACATCCAACCGCGCCGACCGGGGGCAACGGCGGCAACGGCGTAGAACCCGACCTCGCCTTCGGCGCATTTCAGCGCGGCTATTACCTCACCGCGTTCGGGTTCGCGACCAAGCGCGTCGACGCGAACAGCGACCCGAAGGCGATGACGCTCATCGGCGAACTCTACGCCAACGGTCTTGGTGTTCCACAGGACGATAACAAGGCGGCCGAATGGTACAGGCTCGCCGCCGACCGCGGCGACCGCGAGGCGATGTTCGCGCTTGCGATGTTCAGCTTGGCCGGACGCGCCGGCCCGCGCGACCGCGAGACGAGCGCCAAATGGCTTGCCGCCGCCGCCAAGCTCGGCCAGCCCTTGGCCGCCTACGATCTCGCGCTGCTCTATATGGAGGGTCAACTTTTTCCGCAGGATTTCGGCCGCGCCGCCGAATTGCTGCGCGTCGCCGCCGAAGCGGGCAGCCCGGAAGCGCAATATGCGCTCGGCACGCTTTACAAGGCCGGGCGCGGCGTTCCCAAGGACATGCACGAAGCGGTGCGGCTGTTTGGTCTCGCCTCGCTCGCCGACGACACCGATGCCGAGGTCGAGTACGCGATTGCGCTCTACAACGGCGACGGCGTCGCCAAGAACGAGCCGGCCGCCGCAGCGCTGTTTCGCAAGGCGGCGCTCAAGAACAACCCTATTGCGCAAGACCGGCTGGCGCACATTCTCGCCTCCGGCCAGGGCGCACCGGCCAATGCGGTCGAGGCCACCAAGTGGCACCTGATCTCCAAGGCGCGCGGCGAGACCGATCTCGTGCTCGACGACTACGTGAGCAAACTCGACGCCGACACCCGCGCCGCCGCCGAGAAGGCGGCGAAGCCGTGGCTCGATGCGATCAAGGCCGCTCAGACGGCGCAGCAGGCGCAACAGCAGCAGGCGAAGCCCTGACGGCGTCATTGCGAGCGCCCTCCTTCACTGCTGCATGATCGACATGGCCGAGCCGATGCCGAAGTGGCATATTGAATGCGATTCCACTGCTGTCTCGCTATGATGTCGACATGAACGTCAGCCACAGGAAAGCCGCCGCCAGCGATCGAGATTTGGCCGCCTATACGCTTGCCGAAGCCGCCCGTTATTTGCGGCTGCCGGCGGCTACGTTGCGATCGTGGGTGCTGGGCCGCCAATACCCGACGGCCGAAGGCAGCGGCCAATTTCCCCCGCTGATCCGGCCCGCGTCGCGCCGGCCTCCCTTGCTGTCCTTCGCGAACTTGATCGAGGCGCATGTGCTCCGCTCGCTGCGGACCGAGCACGGCGTGCCGGTCAAAGCGCTGCGGAGCGCGCTCGGCTACGCGGAGAAAGAACTCGGCATCGACCGGCTCCTGCTCCGCCGCGAGCTGTGTGCGGAAGCCGGCAAGGTCTTCCTCGACCGCTATGGCGAGTTGATCGAACTCTCCGCGTCCGGCCAGCTCGCCATGCGCCGGCTGTTTGACGAGCATTTGAAGCGGGTCGAATGGGACTCGTCCAAATTCCCCGTGCGGCTCTATCCGTTTCTGTCCGCCGCCGCGCCGAGCGACGAGCGTCCGATCGTCATCGATCCGCGCATCGCATTCGGCCGGCCGGTGGTGCTACGCAAAGCCATTACGACCTCGGCCATCGCCGAACGCATGGACGCGGGAGAGACCGTCGAAGATATCGCCGCCGATTACGATCTTGGCCCATCGGAAATCGAACAGGCGATCCTCTATGAGCGGGCGGCTTGAGCTTTGTCTATTTCACCGATCGCGATCTCGCCGCGCTGAACGCCTACATCAATGCAACCATCGGCTTCGAGAAGTTGGCCAAAGCGACGGGAACCCCGTCCAAAAGCCTGATGCGCATGTTCGGGCCGAGCGGCAATCCCACCGCAGCCAACCTTTTCGGCGTCATCGGCGCATTACAGAAAAAGACCGGCGTGCATCTCGAAGTCTGCGCGATTGCGCCGGCGGCGTGAGGGCTCGGAGCTACCGTGAGTTATTCGGCAGCTACGGTGGCGGCGCATTTAATTTGTTCGTATGCGTTGGAGCTGATGCCGCCAAGCTAGCGCACTGGAAGATAGGCGGTCTAAAATGGGAGGTTCCTTTGGAGTGGAAAGACCATACGCACCAAATTGGCTGCATCGTCACCAACTTACAGGCACTCGAAACGGTCTTGCGATACTTCTTGTTGCGACTCCATAACCAAGAAGCGCAGTTTCCTAAGGCTGGAGACCCGGACGCCAGCGTAACGTACCTTACGAAATATGCCTTCCTTGGGCAATTGGTGGACGAATATAACAGGGTCTTAGGAGAAGCAGAAAAACAATTCGAGGTGGACACGACAGTCATCGACATTCGGGACGCCATTGCGCATGGGCGGCTGCTGACAAGCAAAGAACTGCCTTATCGGCTTTGGAGATTTGGGCGACCTAAAAACGGCCGCGTTCGGGTCGAATTTTCCGAGGAACTCACACTCGAATGGCTTCAAAGCAAATCGAATATGATTTATGGCGAAAAACAAAAGGTTCTTGATTGCTTCAATGCGCGCGGTTACAAGGGGCTTCAATAGCCCGTACAAGTTGCTTAGCAGAACGGCGGCCCCGATCACGCCTCTCGCTCGCGGATTTAACGGCTATCTACCAGCTACCGCTGGCGCAAAGTCCTGACCGCGTTGCGCTTGTGAGCATTGACGGGGACTCTCGCATAGAGCGGGAGGAAAAGCTGATTGAAAGGAATTCCCCCGTTGAGCTTGCTGCTAAACTTCTCACCGATTGAATTTGCGGATGCCGAGATCGAGGTCGGCCTCTTTCCTTACGGCACAGATGGTGAGCAAGTACTGAAACATTTGCGTGAGCAGAATTGGGCAACGCATGTCTTTCGCCGGGACGGGCCTGATGCGATCATAGCTGTCCCAGTCGCAGCAGGCGCTCAGAAGCTAGGGCCGAAGACAAAGACAATACGCCTCAAGGAGAATCTCGGGCTCAGTGCTTCGCTTATCCGAAATTCGCTCATCAACTATTTAGTTGGGCTCCCTCGGGTTGTTCTAAGCTACGACCCCATCCGCTTCATTGCGCAAGACGACATCTTGCGCTCCTGTCTTCCCTCTGAGCTTACCTGCCCGGACTGGCTCGGGGTGCGGCTGCTATACCAGATGGCTATCCGCCCAATCTATTTTTTTAAACACGCGCCGTTCATCGCGGCAGTCTTCGATGTCAGAACCACGCGCATTTTGAAGCGCACTGTCGGAGACCTGCTCAAGGACGGATTTTCGCCTGTGGGCCAATACGTCGCGAAACGTGTGTCCAGATATCAGGACCCGAGAATCGCTCCGCACCCTGATCTTGTCGGAAAGGTCGAGGTCGTTAACGGGTCTGCGCTTGCTCTCGCTGATTCAAAAGATGACATACAGTCCGTCAATGCGGATGAAGTTTGGCTCGAAAAAAAGGCTTTTTCTGCCTGCTTGGCTCACGCGTTCCAGGGTAACGACCAGCTCATTGCGTCGGCACTGGAGAAAGCAAGGGCAGATCTCCGCTCTGGACCGATAAAGCTACAACGGATCAACAGCGTCGTTGAGTTTTTTGCGTCGAAGGAACATTTTTTAGCACCAGGGATTTCGTTCAAATTCCTGCCACTTCTCAGCGACACGTCGAGGCTGTTTCCGACGTTGGAGGTTGCGCCCAAGCCCATCTACATCTTTGACCAGACCGGGTCTAAGACTGACACGTGGAATGATCGTGGTCTGGATCAGTATGGCCCCTACACTGCGAAAGTGTTTACACCCAATCGTCCAAAGCTCTGCATTGTCTGCCAAAAGGCACAAAAGGGTCGTGTGGAGCAATTCCTTCACAAATTCATCAACGGTATCGCACTTCCACCTCCGTCACCCTCTTATAGAGGCAAGCCGCAACGGAACTACTTCGAGAAGGGGCTGTTGCGGAAATACGCCCTCCAAGATGTCACCTATGAGTTTTTTGTGGCAGAAGATCGCTCGTCCCGGTCTTATAAGGAAGCATGTAGGCAGGCGCTGGAGAAACACGGGGCGGGGACAAAGTGGGACCTGGCTGTTATCCAAATTGAGGAAAGCTTTCATCAACTACCGGTGAGTCAGAACCCTTATTTTATTACTAAGGAGAGCTTCTTAGCGCATCAAATACCGGTGCAGGAATTCGAGATTGAAACGGCGCAGAAACCCGATCGCGAACTGCAGTATTCCTTAAATAATATGGCGCTGGCGACTTACGCAAAATTGAACGGCATTCCCTGGCTTCTGAAGGCAAACCCAACCATCGCTCATGAGCTTGTCATAGGCCTCGGTAGCGCAAGCATCGCTGAAGGTCGGCTGGGTAATCGCGAACGATACGTGGGGATTACGACCGTATTTAGCGGGGACGGAAACTACCATCTTACGAACGTCTCAAGAGCTGTGACTATGGACAACTACCAAGCGGCTTTCCTTGATGCTCTCCAGAAGGCGGTTTCCAAAGTGCGACAAGACATGAATTGGCAGGTCAAGGATCACGTCCGCCTCGTGTTTCATGCATCCTTTAAGCAATTTAACAAAAATGAAGTGAATGCGGTGAAGACGCTGATGGAAGACTTGGGCGACTATGAAGTTGAATATGCCTTCCTTCAGCTCATCGCACAGCATCCGTATTTGCTTTTCGATAAGAACCAGAGTGGTGCTGTAGACTTCGAGACGAGGCAAAGCAAGGGAGTGTACGCGCCAAGGCGCGCTTCGACCTTGCAGCTTTCCAACCGGGATGTACTCCTGTGCCTGACAGGGCCAACCGAAGTCAAACGGCCTGAAGACGGGATGCCGAGTCCTCTTCTCCTTACCCTCCACCGGGACTCGTCGTTTACGGATATGACGTACTTGACCCGCCAGGTTTTTGCCTTCGCCTGCCACTCTTGGCGTACGTTCTTGCCTGGGTCGGTGCCTGTGACAATCCAATATTCCGATTTGATCGCCAAGACGCTTGGGCATTTGTCGCTGTTTGATAAATGGGACCCGGATGTCATGCTGGGACGAATTGGCAAGACGCGGTGGTTTCTGTGAGTTCTACCTCGGCTCTACTGCTGGCCGATGCTCGGGCATCGCTTCAACGAACGCTAAAACATCGTCCGCAGACAGACCTGGCAATCGTCTTTAGCTACTGGATATTGATGAGGCCAGCAGAAGCTGCAGAGGCCGCGAACAGTGTAGTTGACGCGATGCAGCGAAGTGGGGCGCAACAGGATTTTCAGACAATCGCCACGCTAGGGTTTGCAGCCGATTCCGGCCTTTTTGACGTTAGCAAATCAGCAACGCTGAAGCAGGGACTGAATAGACTGGCTGGGCGCCAACCTTTTATTGACGAAGTGCCAATGCCATTTTGCTCAGACGCAATCGGAATCCTGGGCGTCGCCCTCGGCACCAAATTCCTTGCGGACACCTCTGCTTCAGCCAAAATCGTCAAGTGGCTTTCCAGCTTTCTTAAGAATATCTATCTTCTAGATGGTACTGAAAACTGGCAGCGCTGTTTTTTTCAAGCGGCGGATCTTCTTCTTGGTGGAAGCATAGGCCTGCCCAACCCTGTGCCTGACCAGGCCGCAGATGTCTGTCTGGCTCTCAGAGCTAAAGGCATTTTTTGTCCGCGAATGGAAAAACGACGGAGCGGGAAGAGGAAAACGCCCTAAAGCTGATACTATTGCAGGGAATGCACGAGATACCCTTCGAGCGTGCAGCCATCAGACTTGCTGCTTTGGAGTATGTAGTGCGCTCCGCGCCGGCTGTAGTTCCGGGGCGTGTGTCTGCGGAAAGCCTCTTTCGACTGTTAGAGCGCGTCCCCGCAGGACTCAGAAAATGGACTTGGGAAACCAAACCCCGTACAACAAAGGGTACGGCCCGGCAGTGGCATATCGATCACGAATATCATGTCCAGAACTTATTGTGGGCTTTGTTAGCGCCGATTTTTCCGGATTTGGATGATGAACAATACCTTGCAAAAATTGGGCAAAAGAACCCCCGCGCTGACCTCTACATTCCGTCGATGAAGCTTATCATTGAAGCCAAGTTCTTGCGACCGGGAGACAGAATGCAAAAGATCATTGACGAGATTTCTTCGGACGCGAGCCTTTACAACGCAATGGGGAATGACTGTGCAGGCATTATTCCCTTCATTTGGGATGACAGCGCAAGATCGCAGGAGCATGATTATTTGCGGCAGGGCTTGAAAAAGCTGCCAGGTATTATCGACGCAGTTGTCGTTTCGCGTCCGAGTGATTGGGACAGAGAATTGCGGTCTCTCTAACCAAGAAATTTCGCTGACAGTGCATTTAATTGCTGAACGCCGGCTAGCCGATTGTTGGCAGCGTCGGCCAACAATCGGGGACGCGCGTCCCCGGATTTCGCTCCGCTCCATCCGGGCTACAAGTCGTCACATTTTTTGCGACATTTCCCTTGACAATTGTCCCCATTCCAGTTATAAGCCGCGAATCTTGCTCCCCTAAGGGACGTTAGCCGGTAACTCCGGCTGATGGAGCGAGAGCGGTTCCCGCGGGCGGGGGCTCGTCACCTCCGCTCCCGGGCGGCTTCGGGAAGACGCCCGGCCGG
>Ga0181536_10004576_pt1 | contig 14558 bp, 13 predicted proteins | sample PEATcosm2014_Bin_41_FD_121105 | JGI IMG/M metagenome (GOLD analysis project Ga0181536, IMG submission 121105) | Peatland microbial communities from MTU Mesocosm Facility, Houghton, MI, USA - PEATcosm2014_Bin17_60_metaG | ecosystem: Environmental > Terrestrial > Soil > Wetlands > Peat | place... | reverse complement strand
TCCCGCGCGGAGATCAACCAGGCCATCCACGCCGAGTTACAGGCGAAAGGCGTTGTCGGCAGGGAGGAACACCGCGCCCAGGTGCTTGTGACGCGCCAGGACCTCACCGGAGCGGATCGCGCGTGGGCGGCCCGGTACAACCCCGGCGACGTGCTGCGCTACAGCCGCGGCTCGAAGGAGACTGGCATCGGCAAAGGCGAGTATGCGCGCGTTGTCAGCGTCGATGCGGACAGCAACCGGCTCACCGTCCAGCGGAAGGACGGCACGGAACAAAGCTACGATCCACGGCGCCAGCAGGGAGTATCCGTCTACCGTGAACAGGAGCGGGCTTTTTCTGTGGGGGATCGGGTGCAGCTCACCGCGCCGTCGCGCGATTTGAAGCTAGCCAACCGCGAGCAGGCGACCGTCGGGGGCATCGGCCAGGATGGGCGTATGAGCTTGAAGATAGATGGAGGCCGCGAGGTCGAGATCGACCCACTGAAGTATCCGCACCTTGACCACGGCTACGCCGTGACGAGTCATTCCAGCCAGGGGCAGACCGCCGACCGGGTGCTGATCCACGTCGATACCGAGCTGGGAGCCAAGGACCTGCTCAACAACCGCATGGCCTACGTCGCCGTTTCGCGCGGCGCGCTCGACGCGCAAATCTTCACCAATGACCGCGAGGAACTGGGCGCGGCGCTGGGGCACGATGTGTCGCACAGCAGCGCCCATGTGCCGGAGATGAAGCCAGAACAGAAGCAGGAACAGGCAATCACGCCGCAGCGAGAGATCGCGCCGAAGCATGAGCAGAGCTTCGATTTTGGTTTGGGCCTCTAGTCAAAAGGCTGGGGCTTGGAACCCTTGGCGTACGGGTTTTTCCGTTTCGTCAGCGGACCCCGTATACTTTCCACGGACTCTTGAGTAACCAAAAGGGGCGCTCTAATGCTCAAATACTTGGCTCTGCTGCTCATCTCGTGCATTCCCTTATCAGCGGAAACAAGCCAGTCTTGCATCCAATTCTCGGTGGTCATGCAAGACACTCTGAAGAATTTTAAACAGGGTTTGCCACCAGACGACCAGAAGTGGTTTCGAGAGAAGGTCGAAAAGAAAAATCCCTCAGTCTGCTACGTTGATCCCGCTCCCAGTGTCTCGCTCGTCTTCGTCATAATCGTGACCCCTGACACCTATCACGGAACACGTGTAGTTACCAACACGTCTACGAACTCCAACCCCACCAACGGGACGATCACCGACCAGGATGGAAACACGGCTACCTATTCTGGAACGCAAGAGACAACCTCAACGAGCTCAACTGCGGTGCCTTATTCGTTCGAGTATGGGATTTACACGCTCTCTGTGGAACGGCAACAGAGAGATGGTTCGTACGTCGTGCTTCATAGGTTCCAACAAAGGGGAATCTATCACACGCTGTATGGCATTCCGCTCGGAGGAAAAGGCCATCATCCCGCTCACGCCGTGATTGAGGAAGCAGCAGAATGGATCAATTCCGGCGGCCTGAGCCAGGCAGAAAGACTTGCGGCGGAATCCAAAACGCCAGCTACAAGCCTTGCGACTCCTTTACCGACGCCGGCCACCATCCCTGCCGACTCAAACGCGCCCGCAGCGGCCACCCCAGGGTCAGAGGCAGTGTTGGACATTTCTTCCAATCCAACCGCAGCGGAAATAGAGATTGACGGGGCCTTCGTCGGCAACACTCCATCGTCCGTTGAAGTGTCACCAGGCGAACACGCTCTCAAAATAACGAAGAAGGGGTTCGTCCCATGGGAAAGGAGACTCAAGGCGATGCACGGTCACGCGAGCGTGTCCCCCGAATTGCAGCCCACTGAAAGCACAAAGCCACAATAACCCGCACGTTAACAGGGAACGACAGGTGAAACGAAGAGATGAAAAATCCAATCGCGTTGGTGTTATTTGCATTTCTCGCTCTTGCCGTGCCCGCAAGCCCGCAAGAAAAATCTCAGAAATTTCCCATATTCGTGACAGGGTTAGACGTGGCTGCGCCCGTCGCGCAATCGTTGATTAAGAAGCTGAATGCCTCAAAACCGTTCGAGGTCGTGGGGAAGAATGATACCGCAGAGGTTGTTGTACTGGTTACCTGCTCTTCGCGCAGCAAGCAAACGGACCCCTTCTTGTGTATGTACGTCGCACACTTCAACGGGCCAGCATTTAAGACATTCTTGGGGGGAGGAATGTGGGCCGCTACAAGTGCGGATGCGGTTTCAGATAACTTCCTTGCGTCGATTGCCCAAGACATTGTGGAGAGGTTCGACAGCACAAGCAAAGACAATTTGAGGGAGGCCCTGCAAGCTTGCCTGCTCATGACAGATTCCAAGTGCAACGTGCCTGACCCGTTACAGAAGGAATTCAACGCAAAGCAACTCACTCTTGGGCAGTATCTTTTGAAGAAAAATCAATAGGGCACATGCCTGGAGTTTGGAACTGAGGTTGAGTTGAAGGGAGAGGTGGCTTTTATACCTACTTCTTGGGTGCGACGCAGTTATTCTTCAGAATATCCGCACACTTTCCAGCCACCTCAGCACCATGAGCCGCCAATTGCTGCTCGGCTTCAACGTATCTCTGATACAAGGAACCCGCGTTCTCGCTTACGGTGTAAATCAGGGTTGCAACATCTGAGCAGCTTTGGGCCAGATGAAGCAGGGAATTCGCTTTTCCAGCGTTCCCATCCATAACCTGTACCGCAACCTGTGTAGATGCGAAATTAGAGCAAAGAAGAGCATTCCGAGAAGCATCATCGAGCCACTCAAAGAAGGCAAAGCCGAGAGGGCCATTGAACGCTGAGGGCTTGCGTCTGAAGGCCTTTACAGCCATTTCCAATGAATTAGCAGTTTCACGGTCCTTTGCTGCTGCCTCCGCACCACTCTTGCCCATCTGAGCCTCTTCTTGGTCTATCAGGGGCTTGTACTGCTGCATCGCCCGGTCGGTCTGAGTCAGAACCAGGTTGATCTCATCATCAGTAGGAAAAGTCTTCTCAGTTTGCGCGTAAGCCGCACCCGCAAAGCCGATGGTTAGAAGAACAAGTGCTGAGGTACACCGTAATAGACCCATTGAGGCGCTCCTTTGCGTTGGTACTTCGTGCCGCAGCTTATTCCAAAGGGAAAGCTGCTTTTCAAACTTATCTCGCAGCCAGAATGCCATACGTTGAAGTCGTCCAAGGCGTCAGAGCATCACCGGGGAAATCACAAACCTGTCGCACCGCTGCTTTTGCTCATCGCGGATGCTCAAGGGTTGTTGCGGGTGCGCCCGGTCATACGACACGTCGAACTTGAGTAGGCTCCCGAACAAGCACGCTTGCCAGCACAGCGGGAAGATGACAATCGTGTCCGGGTGAGCAAGCACTTCCGGGGTGACTGCTGGAGCTACCAGTGTGCCTTGCACAATGACCGCTTGGTCAGTAGCGGTGTATGGGTTGCTCTCCTCGTCGGTGTATCGCAAGCACCAGTCCATGCCCTTAGCCCATGAGGAGCCGGATTGAACATCTGCCAGCATTTCAGCAATGGTCATGTTCCGCACAACTGGCTCGGGCATCTGATACGGAGTCATCGTATCGAGTACAACCCCGGTCAGGTTTGGATTCGTGGGGTGAGGCACAATGCTGGTTATCTTCGCTCCGCGACGGGACAGAGCGTGTGCCCGTTGTTGCTCCATCGCCATTGGAGACCTTGCTCTTAGCATGTGCATGAACTCAATCAGAAAATCTTTGTGCTTCGCCCATGATGCGAACTTGTCACGCTCCATTAGCTCACGCTTCGACCGCCATTGCTTCTCTAGGCGTCCGAATACAGAGTCGGGATGCGTGACGGCATCGTAGTCGGTTCCCTCGGCGTAGTCATAAAACCCTTCGCCCTGTCCGATTTCTCTAGTGCTGACCGGTCTCCATTTCTGAGTCTCTTTCTCGAAACAGAAAAGAGGTCTGGGCTCTTCCTTGCGTGACGGGCCGATGAACCCTTGCATGTAACACTGCGGGAGCCAATGGTCTTTTCTTCCCGTCAGTTTGGAGCCGTTTTCTTCTGGAGACATTCGCGCTGTCCTCCAGCTTCATAGTAGTCCCGAAAATCTGCGCACCTGTACAAATCTAAACCAACGTTTAGGCCGTGTGTCTCCAAGGGCGCGCTGTTGAATGAGCATGATAAAGGACATTATCATGCGTATAATGGAGTCGGGAGGAAAGTATGTCCGAGGAACCGATCAAACTGTTCGCCACCCGCGCTGAGGGATACCCGCAGCCCGACGATGGGGACACTGCCCGTGCAGCCCTCGAAAAGGTCATCGACCAGTTTCCGGTGGCCGGCCCTGTCATCAATTTTGTGTTTTCCCATTTTCTCCCGCCTCTTCTTGAGCGGCGACGGGATGAGTTCTTTAAGGATCTGGCCAGCGCTGTCGAGCGTCTCGAGCAGAAGCATCTCCTAAACGTTGAGGAGTTGGTACTAAATGAACTGTTCGTTACTGCCGTGGTCCAGGCCGCCAGAACAGCCATTAACAACCATCAGCGGGAAAAGTTGGAGGCTCTCAGGAATGCGGTTCTGAGTGTGGCTCTGAGCAGAACATGGGACGAGGAAAAATGCCTTGTCTTCTTGCACCTGATCGAGATCTTTTCGGTAACGCATCTCGAAATTTTGCGGCTGTTCGCCAATCCAGTTGCCTTCCCGGCCACTCGACGAGATGAGCTGCGGCAGCGTCGAAGTTTAACTGATCCTATGGTGCTCGACCTTAACGACCGGGGCTTGCTGATCGATCCTCGCCCGTATGTAGCGCGAACCCGAGAATCAAACGATAGCCTCACGATTCAAGGCTGGACCCTTTCCGCACTAGGAAAGGAGTTTATGTCGTTTATTGCGTATCCGGAGCAACTGAAATGACCGAGATCGTCTCGCGCACAACCTCCCTGCCCTCCATCTTCACGGCCCAGCCACAGGCCCGCAAGCGGATGCGCGACTTCTTCAGCTCCCACATCCGCAATGCCAACACCCGCCGCGCCTACTTGGAAGCCGTCCGGCAGTTCTCCGCCTACTGTGCCGGAATCGGCATCGTGGATCTGGCCCAGGTCGAGCCGATCCACGTAGCGGCCTTCGTCGAGGCCCAGCTCCGCGAGCACTCGAAGCCCACCGTGAAGCAGCGGCTTGCCGCACTGCGGATGCTCTTCGATTGGATGGTGGTGGGCCAGGTGATTCCGGTGAACCCGGCGCACGCCGTGCGCGGCCCCAAGTACACGCAGAGGCGCGGCAAGACGCCGGTACTCCAGGCCGACGAGGCGCGGGCCTTGCTCGACGCGATCGACACCACTTCCCTTCCCGGCCTGCGCGATCGCGCTCTGATCGGCCTGATGGTCTACACCTTTGCGCGCGTGGGCGCGGCGGTCTCCATGCGGGTCGAAGACTTCTTTGTGCAGGGGCGCCGGGGCTGGGTCCGGTTGCACGAGAAGGGCGGCAAGGAACACGAGATGCCCACGCACCACAATCTCGACCGCTACCTTGAGGAGTACATTGCGGCCGCCGGCATCGGCAAGGACAGCAAGCAGGAGCGCAAGGGGCCACTGTTCCGCACCGTCAAGGGCCGCACCGGGGAGCTGACTGCCAATCCCCTGCTCCAGTCCGATGTCTGGCGGATGATTCGCCGGCGGGCCAGCCAGGCCGGCATCGAGACCGAGATCGGCTGCCACACCTTCCGCGCCACCGGGATAACGGCCTACCTCAAGAACGGCGGCCGGCTGGAGACCGCCCAGCAGATGGCGGCCCATGAGTCGGCCAGGACTACCGGCCTCTACGACCGGCGCAGCGACGAGATCTCGCTCGATGAGGTCGAGAGGATTGTGATCTGAGGCGAAGAGCAAAAGGGGATACCTACCCCACGGAACACATCGAGAAAACGCGCCTACGGGCATCCTGACGCGTCGTTTTTCCGTAGTTTGGGGGAGAATTGCGGTGCGTGGTATACTTGTTTCAGAATCACCTATCGACTGTCCTCGTTCGCGAGGCAGCAAATCCTAAGGCCGCCGTAAGGCGGCCTTAGCGCTTAAGGCAAGATAATGCACATCGCGTACATGGACGACGCTGGCGATCTTGGCGCTCTGGCAAACCCTCCGCTCCACAACGACCAACCCGTCTTTGCCCTGACCCTCCTGCTCGTGAACCAGGTTCGCCTTGCCGCACTGGTTCCGGAATTCCTCCAGATCAAGAGAAACTACTTCCCCGGACTCATCCCTCCGGCGTCGCATTTTCTGGCCGCAGTGCTCAGCGAGATCAAAGGCGCGGACATCCGGCGCGACATCGCCACCGGCACACGCAATAAGGCCAGGCACGCAACCCGATTCCTTTCTGAAATCGTCGATCTCTGCCTTCGGTCCGACGCCAAGTTGGTCTCAAAAGTCTACGTCAAAGGAATAGGGCAGCCGAACCGTCATACCTCCGTTTACACAGCGGCTTGCCAGGCGCTCTTCAAGAGCTTTGACCACTACCTCTCAACCGTGGACGATATTGGAATCTGCATCGCCGATTCCCGCACCAAGGGCCTCAACGTTCCCGTAGCGCATTCCATCTTCACCCAGATGTTCAGCGCCAAGCGAGTCCACTATCCCCGCATCATGGAACTGCCAACCTTTGGACACAGCGAGAACCACGTTGGAGTGCAGATATGCGATCTGTTGGCTTCGGCGCTCATCGTGCCGGCAGCAGTGCACACCTATTGCACCGGCCACATTGCCAACGTTCACGTCCAGCCAGGGTACTCAAGAATCCGCGCCCTCTTTACGACCAGGTTGCAGCAACTTCTCTATCGCTACCAGGATGCACAGCACATTTGGCGTGGAGGCATCACGGTGAGCGATGCAATCCTACATCGGCCATCCTCGGAGTTGTTCAAGAACGTTCCAACCGTGTGAATATACCCGGCGATCTAGTTCCCTTCCCCGCCCCCGTATCTTGCCTGATTCTTGCCCAGGAATAGCTATGCAATCATGCTTGCATGAAACCATGCGGCCATGTACTGTGGTTTTAATGCAGTCATGGGAGCATGAATTCATGCAGATAATTGTAATCAACTCGCAGAAGGGCGGCAGCGCCAAAACGATGCTGGCAAAGCATCTTTCCGTTGAGGCCGAGCGCGCCGGCGACGGCCCGGTGTTCCTGATCGACACGGATCCCCAGGGTAGCCTCACCGCATGGCACACTAAACGCGAGTCCGAGGCCCCGCAGCGCGTAGAACTGCCCTTTGACGGGCTGGAGCGAGGGCTGGCGCTCTTGCGCCAGCACGGGGCCTCGTATTGCTTCATTGACACCGCGTCAGGCCGCGTAGACGTAGCCAAAGAGCTTTTCAAGCTGGCCGATTTCGTGATCTTCCCCGTACAGGCTAGCGAGGACGATCTAACCGCCGCGCCGGTCACCGTCCAGGCATTGAAGGAGACCGGAGTCCCCTTTCTCTTTGTGCTGACCCGCGTGAAGGCCAACACTCTGATTACAGCCCAGGCCGCCGCCGTGCTGTCGAAGCACGGGGAGGTTGCGGAGACGTTCGTCAACGACCGCACCGCGTACAAATCGCCTTACCCCAAGGGCCAGACTATTACCGAGGCGGAACCAAAAGGGTTAGCAGCTAAGGAGATTTCGGCCTTGTGGGAGAACATAAAATTATGCTTGCATGGAATCATGCAAGCCAACAGGGGGGTAAAAGCACATGGCTAAAGCACTCGAATTGAGCGCCGACACTTTGACCGTTGTCTCATCCGTACCGAGAGCCGCGCAGGTAACAGCGCCGCCCGCCGAGTCGAGGCAGCGGAGCAAGCCAAAGCCCAGGGTGGAGCGGGAGCCGTTGCAGGTTCGCTGGCCTGTAGAGGAAGTCAAGGCAGTCAAGCTGGCAGCTATTCAGCAGGACTTTCCAACCGTGAGCGACTTCATGCTTGCATGTTTTCATGCTTACATGAAACCACACAAGCAAGCGTAGGGAGTCGGCAGGATGGTCAAGAGCAGGGCAGGGAAGGGTATAGGCGACTTAACGCCAGTCGGCAACCTCGTCACGCCGAAGCTGCGGCGTCAGCTTAGGGCTATGACAGGCCCTACGCCCATCCAGCGACGTTTGATCGACACTGCGGCGCTCAATGTTGAGCAGCCGGACTTGCAGGCGATTCTCTATCAGCACACGGTCTTCTGTCAGACGAGCTTGCCGTACCGCAACCCAGGCGATGACGCTCGGACTTGGGAGCGGATAAACGGGGATGTTCATTTGAAGGTGCTGGCCGGGGAAGCCATGCACCCCGACAAGGGACGCCTGGTCGAGGTGGGGTTGCCGTTCGGACCTAAATGCCGCATGGTCCTGATGCACATAAACCAACGGGCGCTTGTCACCGAATCCCCGCACGTTGAGGTTGAGGACACGCTTTCAAAATTCGTTCGCAATGTGCTGCAACTCGACTCCAAAGGCCGCAATATGCGCGTTGTGAAAGACCAACTCGCGCGGCTCTCCGCGTCGTCGATCCGTTTGGGCATCGTGCGCGACGGTCACGCGGTCACAGTCAATTCGCAGATCGTCACGGCCTTTGATGTATGGTTCCCCAAAGACGACCGCCAGCGCGTTTTGTGGCCCTCCACGGTGTCACTGTCGCTCGACTACTTCCAGAGCCTCATGAACCATGCCGTGCCCTTAGAAGAAGCGCATATCGCGGCCCTGTCACATAGCTCCCTGGCCCTCGACATCTACGCATGGCTTGCGCAGCGTCTTCACCGTATCCCGGTAGGGAAGCCCGCCCGTGTTTCGTGGGTAGCCTTGCACAGCCAGTTTGGGCAGGGATATAACCCCGAGTACATGAGCAAATTCCGGCAGGTTTTCAGGGTTGCATTGAAGGAAGTCTTGACCCTCTACAAAGCCGCCCGCGTCGAAGACGACGACGCCAGCCTAGCCCGTATCTACTTCCAGGACGGGCGGCAGGTATGGCGTGAGAAGCCGGCCAAAGGATTGACCCTCTACAACAGCCCCCCGCCCGTGCGAAAGCTGCTTGGATAAACCACGGCCACTTTGGTACAAGGCGTTGAAAACTCTGTGGATTCTTAAAGTTATCCACGGCCATTTTGGTACGACAATCACGGCCATTTTGGTACGAAGTGCCACGGCCATTTTGGTACGGAAGCCTATAGATAATTACCTCTAGTCTTTCCGGTAGTGCTCACCCCAAAGCTGTGGAGAACTCCGAAGCTGTTTTCCCCTGCTCCGCTTCGCTACGCAGAAAAAGGAGCGCCCTACGGGCGGACCTGCTGCGCATACATTGGAGGGCGCTGCGCCCCTCCAAACCTCCCAGCTACGAAAAGGAGCGCCTCTACGAGGCGAACCGGCGAGCTTCGCTCGCATTCAGCGGGAGGGCGCTAGCGCCCCTCCCGCACCCACCCCGCGCAAGTACAAAAACAAAAACCTTGCTGTGGATGGTGGGGTCGGTCTGGCCTTTGAGCCTGAGAGTAGAGCTGTGCGAGATCGAACAGAAAAGCCCCAGGACGAACCCGGAGCAATGCCGCCTGCCCCAGACTACCCAAAATACGCCTGAGACCGTCTTGCCGTCGGCCCACGGGTTATGAATCCGGCGCTCGATTTCGTTTCCGGTTGCGTTTGTTCCGCGCCGCGTAAAGTTTTGACCGAGACCGAAGATCAACTTTTCCCGCGCAACAGCAGCCGACCCAACCGGAGTTTACATCCTGTCGTCTGGCGAATAAATAGCGAACATGCTATGCTGAAACGAGGAGCTGCAATAAACCAATCAGCCGTTTGGTTTATTGCAAACGAGGTATCCTTTAGATACATATACCCCCAACAGTGACATAAACCACAAGATATGGGGGCAGGAGTGGAGATGCAGATCGAGGAAAGGCCACCTCAGACGCAATACATCGGGCAGCGCGGCGGTCGCACCTTGTTCCACGGGGTCCGCCTTGCTCGCAGCCTCAACATTGAACCCAACTTGTTTGTCACTATCAACTTCTGGGAAACGTCACTTACGATTTATGAAATGGCTCCGGCGTTCCTTGAAATGCGCCGGAAGTATGCCAGATGGAGTCAAAACCCGTCACAGCCATTCGCCGGTCATTCTGTGCCGCCAACGTTCCTTTGGGTGCTTGAGAATCCCGAGGACCTAGGCTTCTTTCACGCGCATTGGTTGGTCTTCATCCCACCGGCCAGACATCTTGATTTCGCCGCAAAACTCAATCGGTGGCTCAAGAGCGGGGCTTCACAGATATACACGCCGGAGCCGGTTCACATAGAGCCTGTCTCGGCTTTAATTGGCGCGGCTGAGTACATGCTTAAAGGCCAAATTCCTTCAATCGCTCGCTACTACGGGATAGAGCCTGTATATCAGGGATGGATACCCGGAAAAAAGCGCAGCGGTTGCAGCAAGAATCTCGGCCCCACTCAGCACAAAAAAACTTGGCAGGCGGGGAAACACAAACGCCCCGAAAATTGGCGGCCAAACAAATACCGCGCCGCGTAAAGTGGATTTATGCGCGCCATTTTTATTCGCCACGGAGAAAGCACCGGCAACGCCGGAAGTCCATGTCACGACCTGGCCAAGTTGGAGCTGACGGAAAAGGGAAGGGAACAGGCGCGGCAGATCGCCGATGAATGGACCGAGGCTCCCGCGTTGATCGTTGTCTCCCCGTACCTCCGCGCACAGCAAACCGCCCAGCCAACCCGCAACCGATTTTCCGCTGTCCCCGTTCAACAGTGGCCCATCGAGGAATTCACATACCTGGAACCCAGCCGGTGGAACGGAACCGCCAGAAGCGAACGGCTCCCCCACATCGACGACTACTGGAACACCGCCGACCCGATCTATTGCGACGGACCAGGCGCGGAGAGTTTCGTCTCACTGCTCGGACGCGCTGAAATTGCGCTGGGCAGGTTGCGCAGTTTGCCCGACCAGGCCGGCACGGTTGTGCTCTTCAGTCACGGCCAGTTCATGCAGGCCGTCAGAATGTCCGTGCTCTATCCCGGCGCTTCCAATCAGGACAAGATGCGCAGCTTTTGGCTCGACTCCGGACTGCCAGCTTTTCAGAACGCCGAGCGGTTCAATCTGGAGTTGCTGGCAAAAGGTTGGGTGATCCAGCCAGCTCACGAAACGGAAAAAATAGTGAGCTGATCCCAAGAACAACCGCCCGAAAGACCTGCCTGTCCATGGTTTGAATGTCATCGCGTTTGCTCGAATTCAAACCAGTCTCAATGGTGGATTCGCTACGAGGCGTAAAGGCCGCTACGCGCCGCTTTCAGCGGTGGCCTGCGGGCCAGCCCTGACCCCTCTACGCTCAGAAAAATTAGAGCTGACATCGGACAGATAGCTTTCCCCATGCCTTGAAAAAACTCAGTCATCCAGCCGCCGCGCAGAGGCAATCCCAGCCCTTATCTGCTATAAAGGAACAACCGCGCTGCTTCGCATCGGAAGAAGTAGTCTGACACATCACCCCCAAACGGGAACTGTGAGGTACCGGAATGCTTACGTACGTTAACATTCGTAGAATCATACACTTAGAAAATTCATGTTTACGTACGTAAACGGGCTGCTTTCAGGTGAAATCATTTTTTGGTATTTTCTGTTAACACGTTTAATTACTATGACATAACTCTAAACGTCCAGATGGGCAGTTCTGATGCCCGGAGGCTCTGAGTCCATGTCAGCAAAGAGGCGGGCTTCCCATGAGCAGCACTCGCACCGGCCAGAATATCGATCCGCAGCCGCTTCCAGACGCGGAAGCACGTACGGTTCCGCGCCCCAAAACGGCGGCGACGCGGCTCTCAGTTGAGGAGCTGGAGGAGGTCGAATCGGCGGCCAAACGGGACGGCAAGTCTCAGGCTGAATGGATACGCGATACTGTCCTGCGGGAGGCGCGGCAGCGATCAGCCGCCTCGGTCGAATTGGTTTTGGCAGAGCTTTCGGCCAACCGCACCATCCCCGATCAGATCGCCCAACAAGTGAGCCGGACGACGCAGGAGGTTTCCCGGTTGGTCAGCCAGTCCGCCGACCAGGCGTTGGCGCGCATCGAGGCCGGAGCTGTGAAGGCTGTTCGCAATGCGGCCGTCAGCGAAGTGGGCGCGAAGATCGAGAGCGCCATCGTCGGCCCAATGGCGACTATCGAAGAGGCGCTGCGGAAGCTGAAGAGTTCTGCCGAGCACGCGGAAACAGCTTCAAACCATTGGAGGAGTTTTACCAAAATCTTCCGCTGGCAACAACTTGCCATCGCCGTTCTTGCCGGCATCGTGATCGGCGGAGCCGGGACGTGGTACTTTGCCAGTCTGCCGCTCAAAGAAGCGGCAGACTACATTCTGCTTCTCAAAAATGCTCCAGCCTCACCGCAGGATGCGACCCAAAACACTCCGCCTGCTTCACACCATCCGGCACGAAATCAGAAGCCGAAAAGCACTCAGGAGCCTCAACCACAGGTTGAGGCAGCGCCAGTGACGCAGCAGCCGTAAGGACCGAGGCGCACATCATGCTTTCCATCTCGCAACCACTTTCGGCAGGCCAGGCGCGGACGTACCACGCGCGCGAATTCACATCGAACGAGCAGAACTACTGGAGCCGCGACCAGCAGATCACGAGCGAGTGGCAGGGCAGGCTTGCCGGAGAGTGGGGCCTTTCGGGCGCCGTCGGCGCGGAGCACTTCGCGCGCCTGAGCGAAGGCCAGCACCCGCAGACGGAAGCGCAGCTCGTCCGGCATCAGACGGCCAAAACCTACGCCGGACAGTTCGGCAGGGAGACGACTTCGGTCGAGCACCGGGCGGGTTGGGATGCTACCTTTTCCGCGCCGAAGTCGGTTTCATTGACCGCCCTGGTCGGCGGCGACGACCGGGTACGGGAGGCGCACCGGGAGAGTGTCCGCTCGGCACTGTCCGAGTTGGAGCGGTATACCCAGGCGAGAATCGGCAACATCCGCGCACCGGAGACGACGGGCAAGTTTGCCGCCGCGACCTTCGAGCACGACACGGCCCGCCCGGTTGAAGGCTACGCTGCACCCCAGCTCCACACCCATGCCGTAATTTTTAACGTCACCGAGAGGGAAAATGGCCAGACACGCGCCCTCCAGCCCCAGGAGCTTTTCGCCTCGCAGAGCTATGCCACGAATGTCTACCGATCGGAGCTGGCCGTCCGGCTCAAGGATCTCGGTTACACAATCGAGCGCGGCGAGTTTGGCCAACCCGAAATCAAGGGATACACGAAGGAGTACATGGAGGACAGCAGCCCGCGCCGGGAACAGGTGAAAGACCACATGCGCGCCAGCGGCCTTGATAGTCCAGCAGCCGCGCAGATCGCCGCGCACCGGACGCGGGATTCCAAGCAACTGCTATCGCCGGAAGAGGTGTTGCGGCAGCATCGGGAGCTGGCCGCGCAGCACGGCCACCAAGCGGATAGAGTGGTTGCCGAGGCGCGGCAGCAGGTCCGGCAACACACACTCACTCCCGACAAAGCCGCCCAGGCGTCCGTAACGTATGCCCGCGACCACCTCTTCGAGCGTTCGGCGGTCGAGAATGAACGGGCGATTCTGTCGGCGGCGCTCGGCAGGAGCATGGGCGAGGCGAACTTCTCCCAGGTCCGGCAGGAGTTCGACCGCAGGGTCCAGACGGGCGAGTTTCGCGCCGTTGAAGCGGAGGCCAGGTTCGGGAGCGCGGGCCAGCAGTACACCACCGCTGCCATGCTGCGCATGGAGCGCGAGACCATCGGCAAAATGCAGGAGGGCAACCAGCGCGGCTATAGCGACCCGATGCTGGTACCGGCGGACATTCGTATCGCCACCGAAGACCGGCACCCGAAGCTGAATACCGGCCAGCGCCAGGCGGTGGATGAAATCTTTCTGTCGCGGGAGAAGATCGTCGGTTTGGATGGAGTCGCGGGCGCGGGCAAGACGACGACGCTGGCCGTGGTGCGCGAGGGCGCGGAGCAGGCCGGGTACAAGGTCGAGGGCTTTGCGCCGACGAGCGGCGCGGCGGATAAGTTGAGCGATGCCGGTATCGAGACCAAGACCTTGCAGGCCCATCTTGCCCGAGGCCAGCGGCCAGACACGGGCGAGCTCCGGCTCTATGTGATGGACGAAAGTTCGCTCGCGTCCACCAAACAGATGCACGAGTTTGTACGCCGCTTACATCCGAACGACCGCGTTTTGCTAGTAGGCGATACTCGCCAGCATGAATCCGTGGAGGCGGGCCGCATCTTTGCCCAGCTCCAGGACGCGGGCATGAAGACGGTGAAGCTGGAGGAGATCGTCCGCCAGCGCGATCCGGAGCTGAAGCAGACCGTCGAGCAGCTTGCACGCGGCCAAGTGGGAGAGGCTATCGCCGGATTGGAGCGGCAGGGCCGCATTCATGAGGTGCCAGGTCATGAAGACCGCATCGCGGCTATTGCCAAGGAGTATGCCAAGTCGCCCAATAACACGCTGGTCGTCTCGCCCGACAACCGTTCCCGCGCGGAGATCAACCAGGCCATCCACGCCGAGTTACAGGCGAAAGGCGTTGTCGGCAGGGAGGAACACCGCGCCCAGGTGCTTGTGACGCGCCAGGACCTCACCGGAGCGGATCGCGCG
>Ga0181536_10004573_pt1 | contig 14567 bp, 9 predicted proteins | sample PEATcosm2014_Bin_41_FD_121105 | JGI IMG/M metagenome (GOLD analysis project Ga0181536, IMG submission 121105) | Peatland microbial communities from MTU Mesocosm Facility, Houghton, MI, USA - PEATcosm2014_Bin17_60_metaG | ecosystem: Environmental > Terrestrial > Soil > Wetlands > Peat | place... | reverse complement strand
TACGTCCGATCCTTGCTTGTTTCCTTCCTGGTTCTGTTGCGGACGTCCCATATACCTTTCCTGGTATATCGTATCGTATAACCTCTGGTCCGGGACGGGCGCCACCGACATACCCAGCTTATAAACGTCCGGATAACGAAACATCAGGTTGAGGGTGTTGGTGCCCCCGCCGCTCCAGCCCCAAACGGCCGTGCGGCCGGCGTCAAGGTACGGGCGCGCCTTTTCCATGGCCTCGAGCGCCGCCGCCTGATCCTGGGACGAGAGCACGCCCACCGAGCCATAGACGATCTTGCGCCAGGCTCGGCCCTTGGGCGCGGGCGTGCCGCGATTGTCCACGCTGGCAATCAGGTACCCCTCCTTGGCAAGCAGGCGATGGAATATCGCCGTCTTGCTTCCCCAGGCGTCGACGACGGTCTGCCCCGCCGGCTCGCCGTAGATGTTAATCAGGATGGGATACTTCTTGGCAGGATCGAACTGCGGGGGCTTGATCATATAGGCGTCAAGGGTCACGCCGTGGCCGATATCGACGGGAAAGAACTCCGTGGGTGTCGCAAATAGCTGCGCCGTCTTGGCTCGCAGGTCGTGATTATCCTCGAGCAGGCGCTTCACCTGATGGGCAGGCAGCGTGACCAGGTCGATGACGGGAGGCGTGTCCGAAGTTGAGAAAGTGTGAAAGGCCCACTGGAAGTTGGGTGAAATCTGGTAGGAATGGGAACCGGCCGAACCGGGCGGAGTCACTCGCTCCGGCGCGGTCAAGCCATCCAGGCGGCTGCGGTAAAGGTAGCGCTGCGAAGCGTTGTCAGGCGAGGCGATGTAGTACACCCACGCCTCCTGCGCATCAACGCCCTCGAGACCGATGACATCGAACTGGCCGGGAGTCACAAGCCGCGACTGCTTCCCGTCCCTCGACATTGCGTACACATGGCGCCACCCGTCCTTTTCGCTCACCCAAAGGAAATCTCTTCCCTTGTGAATCCACTTCACATCACTCTCCACATCCAGCCAGGCATCGTCGTGCTCGCGATAGACTGCCGCGACCGAGCCGGTTTGGGCGTCCGCCAGCAGCACGTCGTTGGTGTTTTGCAGGCGATTCATGTGTTCGAGCAGGATCGAACTCCCGGCCCAAGCCATGTAGGGGATGTAGTTGTTTCGCGGATCGCCCGGCACTTCGAGCCACGTCGTGGGCCCTCCCGATGCCTTCACAACCCCCACCCGGGCGGCGGGATTGGTAGTTCCGGGCTGGGGATAAGGGATATTCACGACGTGAGGGTACACGCCATAAAGCGGGTAAGGAAGTTGGCTGACCACGTTGTACGGGCCGCCACTGTCATAGATCAGCGGGAAGTTGCCTTCCTCCGACGAGTCAGTCTGCCAGTAGGCGATGCTCTGCCCGTCAGGGCTCCAGCGGAATCCGTCGCGGAGATCGAATTCCTCTTCGTAAACCCAGTCGGAAGTGCCATTGGCCAAGGTGGGAGAGCCAGTCGTGGTCAGGGCAACAATCGCTCCGCCGGCAAGATCGTCCACGTAGATATTCTGCTCACGCACATAGGCTACCTTGGAGCCATCGGGCGAGAACTCGGCAAACATCAGGGTGGAAGGTGCGGCGCTCCCTCCCAGTTTTTGCAGTTTCCGGGTGGTGAGGTCGAGGACCCAATAATCTCCGCGCGTATTCTGCCGCCAGACGCGGCGCGAGTTCGTAAACACCAGCAGGCGCTTCATGTCCTTTGACCAGGAATAGTCATCGACGGCGAGCGGGGCTTTCGCCTCGGGAGGAATAAGCTCCTGGGCGGGAACCAGGACGGTGCGGGCGCCGCTTGCGGTGTCGTATTTCACGATGTCCCGGGCATCCTTGGTTTCCGCGGAGGCCTCGAGCGTGGTGTAGGATTCGCCCTCGTTCAGCCAGCGCGCCGGGCCGAACCCCTTGCCGTCAAACTCGCTGCCCACAAAAACGCGGTGAAGCATCTCCGTCATTTGCGAGGAGAGTTGCGCGCGCGCCATTCCGGGCCAGACGCACAAAGCTACGAAGCAGGCCAGGACTGCGGCGAATGAGGAACGTAGCCCTCTCCCTTGGAGGCTGTGTGATGGCTCGACCGGCACGAATAGGGGTCGCCTGCCGGGCGAAAGCCCGGCTTTGGAGTGCGGCAGCTTGCTGCCGCTTTCACCGGGCGTGAGCTTGCTCGCGCCCGCTCGGTAGAGTCTCCCATGCCGGCCAGCAAGCTGGCCTGGAGTAAAGCGGCAGCAAGCTGCCGCACTCCAAAGCGCCTGCGGCGCCCTTCCTCCCTTGGACGAGCCCTCACGCAGCCTCTCCCCAGGGGAAAGAACAGCCGTTTCAAACCCACCCACTGCGGGCGAGACGCCCGCGCCACGCCTGGTGGTCATTTGAAGTCCTCCTGAATTCACTTCACGCCGCCCATCAGCTTCTTCACTGACGGGACGAAGAAGAACAGGGCAAGGGCGGCGGCAAGGGCCGCCAGGCCCGCGAATCCAAACAGTCTGGGCAAGGCGACAGACTGATAAAAGGAAGCGAGAGTGCCGCCGACGTAATTGCCTACGGAATCGGAAAGGAACCAGAAGCCCATCATCAGGCCTGCGACTCGAGCGGGCGCGAGCTTGGTGGTTACACTGAGGCCCACCGGGCTCACGCAGAGTTCGCCCACGGTGACCAGGAGATAGCTCCAGGTGAGCCACAAGGGACTGTTGTGGGTCCGTCCGGCGACGGGAACCAGAATCAGAAATGAGAACCCGGCGAACAGCAGGCCCGTGGCGAACTTTGATCCGGTCGAGAGCTCCCATTTGCCCATGTGCACCCAGAGCCAGGCGAAGACCGGCGCCAGGAGGATCACAAAGAAGGGCTCTTCGGATTGAAACCATCCGGCAGGGAAGCCTCCAAACAGGCTGCGATTGGTGTTTAACTCGGCGAAGAGATTCAGCGTGGACCCCGCTTGCTCGAAGAGTGACCAGAACAAGGCGGAAGCGAAGAAAAAGACCAGAACGGCTGCCAGGCGCTTGCGCTCGAGCGGCGTCCATCCCTTCATTCGGAAGAGCCACGTGAACGTGGCCACGACGATGATGAGCAGCATTAATCCCAGGGATTTTGAAAGACCGGCAGGCGTGACCTTGAAGACTCCTGCCCATCCCAGGAGGACGGCGGCGGCGGCCAGCAGTGCCGCGAGACCCAGCGACTTCCGGAGCTGGCGCCGGGCGGAGAAGGTGTCTTCAGGAGCGGCGCCGACGCCGGGAAGGTGCTTCCAGCCGGCGCGGTATTGGATGACGCCCAGCGTCATGCCCAGCCCGGCGACCGCGAAACCGAGATGCCAATTGATCTTCTCGCCCAGATAGCTGCACACCAGCGGCGAAACCAGCGCGCCGAGATTGATTCCCATGTAGAAGATTGAAAAACCGGCATCGCGGCGGGAGTGGTCCTGCCCGTACAACTGCCCAACCATGGTGCTCACGTTGGGCTTCAGGAGGCCCGTCCCGATCACGATCAATCCCAGGCCAAGATAGAAGGTCAAGATCAGCGGGACCGCCAGGGCGTAGTTGCCCGCGGCAATCACCAGTCCGCCGTAGAGCACGGCTTTCCGCTGGCCCATCACGCGGTCGGCAATCCATCCCCCTGGCAAGGTGATGAGGTAACTCATCCCTGCATACATGCCATAGATCGCGCCCGCCTTGACAACGTCGAATCCCAGGCCGCCCCTTTCGAGCGAGGCCGTCATGAAGAGAATCAGCAGGGCGCGCATGCCGTAGTAGCTGAAGCGCTCCCAGTACTCGGTGAGGAAGAGAGTCGCGAGCCCGCGAGGGTGACCGAAAAAAGTTGCCATGAGAGGCGAGCTTAACCGCAGATTACGCAGATTTCGCAGATCCGGCGGACTAATGAAGACTCGCTCCGCCGTCAGCGCTTTTGTTCTTTATCTGCGTAATCTGTGCAATCTGCGGACGCCTTACTGCCGCTGGGCGAGGTGGCGGTCCAGCATAAACAGTGCTTGTTTGGACTCCCCGATCATTTTGAGCTGGTGCTGGAGGTCGCTGGCGTTGGCTTCTTCTTCCACCTGTTCGGTAACGAACCACTGGAGGAAGGCGCTGCTGGCGTGGTCCTTCTCGGCCGACGCCAGATCCACCAGCTTGTCAATCAAGCCGCTCACCTGGCGCTCGTGCTTGTAAACGTCGTCGAAGACAGCGTGCGGTGAACCCCACTTGGAGGGCGGGGCCGCGATGGAAGTGAGGGTCACCCGTCCGCCGCGCTGGACGATGTACTTGAAGAACTTGAGAGCGTGACCAGTCTCTTCCTTGGCCTGGATTTGCATCCAATGCGCCATGCCGTGCAGGTTCGCCTCTTCAAAATCGGCCGCCATGGCGAGATAGAGGTAGGCGGAATAAAGTTCAGCGTTGACCTGCTGATTCATGGCTTCTTGCATTGCGGAACTGAACATGCGTCCTCCTTTTGTGAATTACTGCCCTGATGCTTGACCAAGTATAGTAATCCTTTCGGGCGGACTGGGCAACGAGGATTAGCGCTTATGTAACCGGTTGGGAATTTGGTAGGGGCACGCCATGGCGTGCCCGTACGTCGTCACCCCCGCGAAGGCGGGGGTCCATTGTTAAACTCGAACACAATGGATTCCCGCTTGCGCGGGAATGACGTGCTTTTCGAGAGAGGCATCGGGTTTTCGAGTCCCGGCGCCTCTGTGCCTCTGTGGTGTGAGGGTTGTATTCTTGATCTCAGGCTTTGTTCAGGACCAACTCGTGCACTTCGTTGGAGCCATTGTAGCGCAGGCGATACTGGTAGCTGCCGGAGGCGTATTTCGCGGTGTTCCACGCTGCCATGTGGTAGCCGGGCTCGCAAATGGAATTCGAGATCACTTCCAGGTTCCTGCCCGCCGGATCGAGGATTTCGACGAGCACCCATCCCTTCTGAGGGACGCTGAACTCGATGGCCATCTGCGGATTGCCGGCGTTGGGATAATGCTGGTTGAACACCCGCGCGGTGGGTTTCGGGGGAATGCTGAGTTTCGTTTCGCTGACCTTGGAGTAGTCAAACGGCTGGTCAACAAGGTGCCAAAGCGGCTCTTGGCCGCGCTGGTGGAGGTAGAACGACCGCAAAGGCGTGCGGGTGAAGCTCGTCAACGGCCGGCGGACCGCGATGCCATCCTGCCACTCATAGAGGGGAATGTGCATGGGGTTGATCATACCGACCTTGCCGCGCTCCATGGCAATGTGGAACAGCCCGAAGTTCCCCGGTTCGTGGCCGCCCAACCAGTGGCCCACCATATCCACCAGGTAAGAGTTCTTGCCGAAGATCACGACGTTGGTCATGTAGTCCCAGGCCCTGCCGTCGTAGTTGTTCTCGTTGCCCAAAGGATTGGGTCCCTGGTTGAAGTCGCCGTCGCGGCCGTAGATGCCCTCGATGATCTGAAGCCCCATGGGAGAAGCGGCGTGGTTGTCGATGGTCCGCTGCGCCCACAGTTCCATGCACAGAGTATTGTACCAATAGGCGTCGTTGAAGCCGGGATCGTTCTTGGGCACATCCGGAGTGTTCCATCGCGGGATGTATTCGGCGTGCCGCTTGAAGCTCGCTTCGACCAGTTCATGAACTTTAGGATTGATACTCTCCTTATTAATCACTTCCTCAAGCTTTTGCATTTCATCAATATTCTGCCATTTTTGACAGTAGCCCTGGAAAGGCGCCGCGTGGGTGCCCTGCCAGTTCTTGGCGGTGAGGGTCAAACCCATTTCGTGGGCTTTGAATTTGGCCACGTTCAGGTTCCAGGAATCCCGGGCGTTGAAGGGCCAGAGGTAAGGGACCTGCGTCCAGATCACGCCGCCCGGCACTTCTTTCCACACAAACGCCCGCTCGTCACTCGCGTCGTCCTCCGTCTTGATGGCGTTCTTCGCGGTTCGGACCGTGGCGCCCACACGCCGGCCCATCGCCAGGTACCCGCGGGCGTCGAGCACGCCGCCGCCGTTGACATCGCGGGTGTGCATCTTGTTTCCGGCAACGCCCACCTCCTTCAACGATTCGAACAGGCCCTCGACGAAGTTAACGTCGGTGGCGATGCCCATGGTGTCCTCGAGAGTGAATCCTCTCTCGGTGTCGACCGGACTGTGAGCGGTAAGATTCGGCTTGGTAGCAATGTTGTGAGTCACCGGAACACCGGTGCTGTCCATGGGAACGAAGATCGACCGCCCAAGGTCAAGCCCGAGCTGCTTGCAGGCGGCGGAATTCGTCTTGCGGTCAACGTGGGTCCGCAGGATGAAGACCGCCTCAGGGTGCTGCTCCACGAAGGGGTGAACGCCGAAAAACCCGGAGGGGGCGGACTCGGCCGCAAACACGGAGGATCGGCCAGCGAAGGCCGCCGCACCGACCAGCAATGACGAGGACTTTATGAAATTCCTGCGATTAATCATGTAAACCCTCCCGCTGGCCACAAAGGGGCGCGGCGAAAGGTGGACAAACTGTCAGAGTTTTCGCCCCCACCCTCTCACTTTGGGTCGTTCGACCCATGGGCCGTGAGAATTGGCCCCTCTCCGCCCTAGAATCTCCCTTCGGAGCAGGTGGATTGCCAAAGTTCAGTCGTACGCTCGAGTCAGCAGTGCCGCTACTTGTGGTGCGGGCGTCTCGCCCGCTGTCCCGCGGGCATCCTGGCCGCGGGCGGGAGCGGGACGCTCCCGCGACTGCGGGCGAGACGCCCGCACCACAAGTCACCTGGACCTTGATAGGCCTACCCTTCGGGGCTACATTGTCGCGCCCTCAAACTCGAGCGCGCAATAGAGCGAGAGCGGGGGAAGCCTGAACTCCGTTCCCGGGGACGCCGCGACGCCTTGCACGGTGACGGCCTCGTTCGTTCCCGGCTGCCAGAGACGCGCCGACTTGACGTCGTCGTTCACCCAGAGGGTGACGGAATCGGCGGGCTTCACCGAGTAGTTCAGGACTTGAACGAGCCGCCTTTTGCGGGCGGGATCAATGCTGGAATGGCAATTCACCGTGGCCCGGTTGTAAAGGCGGACGATATCGTTCCGGCGGCTCAGCAGCAGGTGAGCGTCCACGGCCACCTGGTCGGGCGCCTGGAAACCTTCCTCGGCCACCGCGATCTGTCCCGTGCCGAGGTTATAGAGGTCGTAGTGAAGCGTGGGTTCGCCTTTGGTGGGCTTCACCTCGGGAGGGCCCCAATAGGCGGCCGCAATCAGCAGTCCGCCTTGCCGGACGAAAGCGAGGAATTGCGAGAGCTGGGCGGCGCTGGGGGCGTCTTTGTCGAGCCAGAGGACAGCCTTCAACTCCTGGTCCGGCGCGGGCAGGGGGCGCGATCGCTCGACGATTTGGAGCTGAACCTGGCGGCGGTTGAGCAGGTTCAACACCTCTCCGCTGAAGTACGCATTGTCCCCGCGGAAGTCCGAGAAAACCGCCAGGGTGCCTTCCGATTGGAAGGCTTGCCATTCCTTGTGGCTCTCGAAAAAGGCGAGCGCCTCGCACAGTGCCGCCCAAACGCCCTGGGCCTGGGGATCCCCCTTGGGGAGCGCGGCCCGGAGTGTGTCATCCAGGGAAACGATCCACCGGCTTCCGTAGGCTCGGCTGTCGGCTACGGCGAGGCCGTAGCGGGCGGGGCGGAGGAGGCTCGAGGAATCGGGAGGGTCGAAGTCCAGCCAGAGGGTCTTTCCGGCCTCGAAGGCGCCCGTCAGCAGCGAAACCGAGGCGTTCGAGTTCACCCAGGGGTTCGCCGTTGCACCGGCTCGGGCGTTGTCTCCCGCCATGGTCTCGAGATTCACTCCCGGCCAGGCGTTGCCGCCGATGCAGAAAATGCTGGAAACGGCTTCTCCCACAACGTTCTCGCGTGATAACTGCAGGATGGCCGGGAGGTCGAAGGTTTCGCCGGAGGCATGGCGGAGGAGCACGGCGGAAAGGCCGGCGGTTCGCGCCGCGGCCACGGCGGGCCCCGCACCCTCCTTCACCGCGACCCTTCCCACGAAACTGATCCCCAGGCGGCGGCCCGCTTCGAGGAGAGGCTGCAAGGCCTGCTGCTGAGCGGCATCCTCGGGCCTGCCGTTCGCCCAGTCCACCACCAGGCAGTTGACGGGCGAGCCCTTCAGGAAACCCAGGGCGGAGGGCTGAGCCCATGCCTCTAGCGTATCCTTGAGGCCGGGGTTGAATCGGATCGACCGGCTGCGGCGCGCGATTTCGAGCGGGCCGCACGGCCACTTCATCGGCGCCCACTTCGCGTCTAGATCCATGTCGCTCCCCTTGCCCAGTAGCGCAAAGGCAGCCGTCGTCTGGCTTCCTCTGCGGTTCTTCCAGGTCTTAGCTGGGCGGCGGACGAAGTATAGCGTAAAACCGGCGCCTGACGTAACCGTCTTCTCCCGTTCCTGTCCTGGGTGGCGCGGACGGGCCGCATTCTGGCAGGTCTGCGCCTCGGTGACGGGAAGGGGCTCTTACATCACGGCGAGAAGCGCCACGACATACGCTCCACCCGAGGAGACAGCGCCACCCCCGCGCGCCGAGGCTGCGCCGCCTATATGCAGATTTTTGCATATGTGTGTCAAAATGCCACACTTGGGAACGGTTTTTTCACAATGTGAAAAAGCTCGTTCCTCCTATCACGTTCAATCTAAAGCAGATAAAAAAATAACCCCCCCTTTTTTGCAGCGCTTCCCATTTTCTCATTCCGGGCATGATAGGCTAGGTTTAGTGAGGGAAAGAGCGGGTCCAATGGCAGAAGCTGCGGAAGTCGCCAAGACGGCGAGACGGGCACGAGGCGCTGACCTGAGGAGCGCGCCGGTGCTGTGGCTGTTTCTGGCGCTCGTCACTTGTCACTCGACACTGCTTTTCGGGCAGCGGTTCAGCCATGTCCAGGGCGCGATGGTCCAGGTGACAAGCGCTTGGACGAGCAGCCCATTCACGCTGAGCCGGCAAGCGAGCTACTGGCGGGGAGATTGCATCTCGCTCACCTGGACGCCGCCCGCCGGCGCGCAGGGGAACTCAGCGTACAGCTACGACGTTTATCGCGGGAAGAGTCCGGGCAACGAAACCGGGCCCATCAACGCATCTCCGGTGGATGCCGGCTGCACGAGCCAAGCGAACTGCACCTACGTTGACTACGGGCCGCAGGCCGGGGCGGAGTATTACTACACCGTCACGGCAGTCTCCGCGGGCGTCGAGAGCCCGTTCTCGAATGAGAGCGGCGCCGTGATTCCGCAGGACGCGGTGATGGAAACCAACGCCGCGAATGATGTGGTCTCGAGGGGCTGGGGGGCGATTCGAGGCGCGACGGAGAATCTGCTGGCGTATGATTCCTTGACCGCAGGGTCGTTTATTCCAGTCCAGCCCAAGCACGCATTTGTGGTTCCAGGCCGAACCAAAGCCGGACAGGCGCCCGTCCACAAGCCGTCAGCCGCCCCGCCTTGAGCGATCCTAGAGCGCCCGCGGGCCGGCGGAGACCCGGTTGTGTGGGGTCGGCGATCTTCCGAAGGCACAGGCTCGAGCGGACTTCTCAATTCGCCGACCGCTCCGAGGCAGTGACAGCCCGGAACCGGAGCTTGTATTTCCCGGTAAGGCTGAAGTCCTTGAGCAATGCAAAGTCAAGCCCGCTGAAGGGCGGGTAGTGCCTGAAATCTGTGTTGAGAGATACCGCGGGAAGGTGTACTATTAATTAAGCTTGACAAACGGGCATAATGCTTCCATTTTAGTGCGGGACTAAAATCTATGGGCGATGCGCCGATTGTTCACGGGAAGGAGGCCAATATGGAAGGTAATCTCCATAGCTCACTTCCGATTGAATACCAACTGAATTACGGGACTGCCTGCGGGTATCTGGACATCTCTCGGTTCATGAACAAGACCTCGATTAACGGCATCCGAGGCGTTGATGGTTTGCTCTCGCAGGAAGAGTTGCTCCGCCTCTTGGGAATTGATTCCGGTTCTATCTTGGTAAATCGCGGCGATCCTCTGTTGATCGGCACGTAGCGAGTCGATCCTTTCTTGCAGGTTGCGTTCAAAGAACTGCGCAGGAGCAGTAGCTGAGATAAAGGCAACTCCGTGCAGCATAAATGTTGCCTGTGGGCACGCATAGCGTCGATTCCCAGCCAAATAAATCACTGTTCCAATAGAATCCACGTTGCCAACATTATGAGTACTGAGATTGATGGGGAGTCCACGGAGGACGTTGTACACAGTAATCCCATGCATAACTGATCCTCCTGGGCTAGACAGTAGCAGAAAGATTTCCCTAAAACCCTGATTCACAAAGTTCGCGAACGCTGCCAAAAGAGCTTCAGTCGTATTCGGGTTAATCTCGGCCGAAAACGATATATAAGCGGGAGGGCGTGGCTGTTGAATTAGCTGTGGTTGAATTGGCGGAATCAATGAAGTAACCATAGTCTTCTCCTGTTTTAAGGTTGCGGTACTTTACCAATCATTTCTCCAACTGTCCAGATATGGTCTGCGATGCCAGCTTCCATTGCCGGGGTGCAGCGGATTGTGCGGTGCGTCCGGCAAAAGTTGTACCATGCAAAGTACAGGGCAAGAGCGGCCCATAAGTTTTGCCTCTTTTTTGAAAAGGCGTTCGTTAAGCGCGTCAGGCGTCGAATCTGCATCCTCATCGTGAGGTTTTTCCTTTCCACGTGTGACGTGCAAATGCGCTCGGGGTCAGGCTGGCCCCAAACTGGTTTTGGTATGGCTTCTACCACGCTGGCTGGCGAGTAGCGATGCTCTTCATCCGTAGGGGCGGCCTACACCTTGATCAATTGTGCGTAATCTACGCGCGTTCCGAGTGACATATGAATCGCGTCAAAGTAAGGCGCGAATCCATCAGTTGCGATCTGGAATTTTCCACTTGCAGCCTCATTGAGTTTCTCAATAAAGACTTCGGTGTCTCGGGTACTTCTCCGTCCAAGATGCCAAGTAAGAACTAACTTGCTAGCCCGCTCGAAAGCAACGAAGCAGTAGGCATCACCAAATTCAGGGTTGCCGGTTCGATTGTGTTTTTCCTTGCAGCCAACGAAGCCCCAAATCTCGTCGCACTGAACATCGGACACGGGCACGTTCCGGCACTTGTTCTCAAGTAGCCGCTGGCAGCGATGTCCGACGAATACCAGGATCTTCATTATCGTGTTCTGGTCGATACCTGTGAGCCTCCGAATCGAACGGATAGAGCAACCCTCAACGAGAAGATTGATAACGCCTTCCACTTTTTCAGGCGCAGTGTACATGCCACCTAGGTACTCATTGCGTGGCTCTGAATAGGTTTTGTAGCACTGGGAACAGCGATACCGTTGCTGGCCTTTGCGAGTCTTCCCGAACTTTCTGCATTCTATCCGGCAACTGTGGCACGTCATTTTCTCCCTTGCTTTGTTCGGGCGCGAGAGCGAAAATGACGGTGGGCGTAGAAACCCCGTCCTTTCGGCCTCGGCCTGAGGATGCGCTCTGCCGGTAGTCATCAGCTATCGGCGGGGCTAGAATAGTAGGCTGGAGGTGCCAGCCCAAGATGGAGCTAGAGGGAATCGAACCCTCCGCGGATACGGTCCAGTCCCGCGCAGCGGCACCAAAGCTAGCGCCATAAGAATAAACGCCCAGCACTCGTAATTTGTCATTTTGGGTTAGCTGGCCGTTTGTTTTCATAACGATACTTAGAATAACGCGCGCGTTATGTACATGTCAAGAGAAAAATTCACTAAAAATAACGCTTGCGTTATGGAACTTTCGGTGGTACAGTCGATTAGGTTGTATGACTTTCTTTCGGCGAGAGGTGAGAACGTTATTCTGAGGTGGGTGAAGGATGATAAGCTTACGGTGCGTGGTCGGGCCGCCCTAAACCAGAAGCTAGATCGGCTTATCCAGATACCGTTTCAACTCGCTATTGATACAAAAGTCCTGGCTGGTCCGATTTATAAGCACATCTACAAACTGGTGATTCATGCGGACATTATGCTCAGGCCAATGCTCTGTCGTGGACCGTTCGACATCGAAGGTGAGTACACGCTTCTGCTGGGAGCGGTCGAAACCGGAGGAAAACTACCGAAAGGGTCAAAGGAAAAGGCTGGAGAAAACCGTGAGATTCTGCTAGCTGACCCTTCAAGGAGATGCCTACATGACCGGATACCAACCCACTCTTAGAGAAGAGTTGCGTGACGAAGATTACAGATACGCATACGCCGAAGACTTCCTTAATACGCTGATAGCAACTCAGATTAAGGTCTTGCGTGAGCAGCGCGGCCTGACTCAGCCGCAGCTTGCCGACCTGGTTGGTACAAAGCAGCCTGGAATTTCGCGCTTGGAAAATGTAAGTTACTCTGCATGGAAGACAGAGACATTACGAAAACTCGCCCGTGCTCTTGGCGTAAGGCTAAGAATTACATTCGAGACGTTCGGAACCTTACTTGAAGATGGAGCAAGGTTTAGCCCTGGAAATCTCCAAAGGCCCGAATTTGCTGAGGATCCTGTCTTTCAAGAACAGATCGTAGCCCTAGTTTCTGAAAAAGAAAACGCTTCTCACGGGCTTATTGTAATTAAAGCCAATATGGCTGAGACCCCTAACGTCGCGGCAGCGATTGAGACCAGTCATGGTGCCGTAGGTGGAACAATTCAGGGTTTAGAAGATGTGAAAGTCATTGGGATGGAAGCGTTCCGAGGCAAAGCAACGGAGGGAGCACAAATCAATGGAAGAAGTGAAGCAGCCTGAACAAAAATTTGACTGGGGCGAATCAAAACAAGTCACAGCTGAAATCTACGGGAATTTGTTCAATACCACTTGGACTCTCTTTGACGTGCGATTTCAGGTGGGTCAATTAATCGCCAAGAAAGAAGGCGATCTTTCTGCGGGGTTCGTAGTTGAGAAACGTGGTGCAGTCACTATAGCTTGGCCGCAAGTTAAGTTCTTGCGCGATACGCTCGTTGATCTCGTGGCTAGATACGAAAAGGTAAACGGAGAGATCAAGCCTCTAATTCTTCCTCCTGGGGGGCCTCTGGCCCCATAGATTCTTGCGTTGCCAGAAACTCCCAATCTACAACACAAATTTCAGGCATTACCGAAGGGCGGCGGGAGAACTGTTTTCGGACTAAAATACTAGAATTCAAACTGACCCACTACCCGATTTCTCTTGACACGTCTTGAACCCCTGATTTACTTTGCGAAAGGACGCTGAATCTTGGGAGTTTCGAGTGATGCAGCGTCTGGATCCTCGGTAGGCGAGGCGTCCGCGCGACACACAAGCCACTGCCCAAGAGCATCGAAAGAGGCTTGTAAGCAGGGTAGAACAGGCACTCCCGGATTAAGGGTTTGTCTAAGGTGGCTGATCCCGCGAGGCGGGACCTGACGGCGCGCGGTGCTGAAACTCGGGCGAGTGAGGACAACCAGTTCGACAGAGGCTCGAGGTTCGGGCCTTGCGGTCAGCCCTCGGCATTAGCCCCTTCTCCGTCTCCCGGGGAGGGGGTACTATTCCTCCCTGGGTTCACGTCTCACCTCCGGAAAGGTATATGCGAAACAGAATTGACAAGCCTTGGAACGAAGCCTCGCGCTGTAGGTCGTGTTAGAAACGGCTCTGAGCGGGTGACCCTCTTTAGCGTACTTCCCGATCGCGCCTCCCACAGGCGTTGCCCTTCGATTCCTGATACCAACCAGCGTACGCCGCAGCCTGCCGCAAGGCCGGAGCCGCGCGGAAGCGTCTGCGCGCAGGCGGAGGCCTCGTAAGGTCAATCCTTGCGATTGCCCTCGGGCGGCCATAACGGCCGCCCCTCTACGGCGCCGCTGCGGCGGTGGTACCAAAGGAGACGTGGAATGGAAAAGGAGTACACCGCGCCAACCGTGACGGAGGGCGCGAGGACACCCTTGCCGGTCCAGGACGGCAAGTCCCCGATCCGCCGCGGGGACGCGTCCATGAACCTCCTTTCCAAGGCTTATTACCGGTACAAGAAGCTCCTGAAGGTGATCCGGCTGTTCCTCATGATCGCAGGCCCAGGCATTATCGTTATGGTCGCTGACAACGACGCCGGGGGTATCACAACCTATACGGCAACGGGGGCAAAATTCGGTTTCCATTTGATCTGGTTCCTTATCCTGCTGGGGCCGGTCGCCTACTATGTGCAGGAAATGACGGTACGGCTGGGTGCGGTGACCAAACGGGGACATGCGGAGGCGATCTTTCATGGCTTCGGGTCTTTCTGGGGATGGTTTTCCCTTATGGACCTCGTCCTCTTGAATTGGCTAACGATGATCACGGAGTTCATCGGCATGACCGCGGCACTCAGCATCTTCGGAGTGCCGCGCATCGTGACCGTGCTCTTGGCGGCGACATTGATGGGGACGATGGTGATTCAGGGGCGGTACTGGACGTGGGAAAAGGCGGCGATGGTGTTTTGCGTGCTCAATCTCATATACATACCTGCCGCGTTCATGATCCACCCGCCCCTGAAGCAGGTTTTGCAAGGTTGCCTGATCCCGCAGCTTCCGCCGGGAGGGTTCACGAACGAACTGTTCTTCTTCCTGATGGCGAATATCGGGACCACGATTGCGCCCTGGATGATCTTCTTCCAACAAAGCGCCGTCGTGGACAAGAGCCTTCAAGAGAAAGATATCACGGGC
>Ga0181536_10004571_pt1 | contig 14573 bp, 18 predicted proteins | sample PEATcosm2014_Bin_41_FD_121105 | JGI IMG/M metagenome (GOLD analysis project Ga0181536, IMG submission 121105) | Peatland microbial communities from MTU Mesocosm Facility, Houghton, MI, USA - PEATcosm2014_Bin17_60_metaG | ecosystem: Environmental > Terrestrial > Soil > Wetlands > Peat | place... | reverse complement strand
GGCCGCTCCGCATGGCGGCTCAGCACCACGTCGATACTGGGAGGCGGGAAGACTCCTCTCGGTTTCCATAAAATGAAAGTAGCCTGCGATCTACCCCTTCCTTCTTGTGGAACGTTGGTTGCTGAAACTACAAGGGGAGGCGGTCATGTTAGAGGTCATTACAAGCCATCTCGGCGCGGTTCAGTTTGAGATAAGTGCGCGGAGTCATAGGGTTTATAGCGATCAGCCGGTCGAGAACGGGGGATTCGACGAAGGAATGACGCCACCCGAGCTGATGCTCGCCTCGCTGGGTGCATGTGCGGGTTATTACGCAGTCGATTACCTGAAACGCTCGAAGGTCCCGGCGGAAGGGGTTCGCGTGCGCACCACGGCGGAGAAGGTGCAGGGGCCGCCCCGACTCGACGATATTCACATCGAACTGGAGTGTCCTGGGGCAGTCGAAGAGCGACACCAAAAGGGGCTGGTCGAAGCCGTTCGCAAATGCCTGATTCACAATACGCTCCTGCATGCACCGAAGATTCGGGTGGACTTTGTTGTTCCGGCGGTGCGAAAGGCGGCTTAAGGCCCCCGCAGCTCGCGCACTTTGCCGATCGGCGCGCCGAGCGCGAACGGCTTCTAGAGAAATCTTGAGCAGGGCGGCCCTTCGCCCGACGTAACCGGCTTGGTGCGATCAGGACGAGAATGGAACGTTTACGTCCCGTTAAGTATCATTATCGGCGGCGTCGGTCGCGACTCAATCCCCCGTAACGCCGTTTCAGGACACCCGCCGCACGGCACCGAGGCGCAGGTTAACGGTTCCGGGTGCGGGTCAATGCCGTTACCCCCTGATTTCTACGAAGTACGGGGCATTTTCATGAACTTGCCTTCTCGGTCCGGAAGCACCCCTTCACGAGCCATTTTGACAAAGCCTACGAATCTGCGGGCTAACTCGTGGATCTGGCCCGCTTCCCGATGCCGGATGGCTCGTGCCGGAATGAGTTCGCCTCCGATGCCTAACGCAACTGCGCCCGCGAAGATGTATTTTGAGGCGGTTTGTTGGTTGATGCCGCCTGCGGCGATCAGAGGAATATGCGGGAACATTTTATGAAGAGATCCAATGTAGGTCGCTCCGCCAATATGCGCACAGGGCACAACCTTAACAAAGTCGCAACCGGATTCCCACGCTGTGATGACCTCGCTAGGGGTGAGGGCTCCCGGGAATACGACAACTCCTTTTCTTGCGGCAAATTCGACTACCGCCAGACGCAGTCCGTCACTAGTGAGAAACCGCGCCCCGGCATCCAAACAGGTTTGCGCCATTTCCGCATTCAACACGCTTCCCGCCCCCACAATTAGCTGCGGATTCTGCTGTACCAAATAGGAGATTACCTCCGCCGCTCCAGGGAGCGTCAAGGCAATTTCAACGATCGGAATACCGCCATGGCAGACTGCTTCGGCAGCGAACAGGGCGTCCTCCTTCGAATCTACCCGAATCGCCGCGACGATGCCAATTTCATCGATCCTCTTCCGAACCTCTTCCCTTTTCATTTAGGCGATTCCTTCCCTTCTTAGTCTCCGAGGCTTTCGACTTGTATAGTCCACCGCTCATGCGTCTTCCGATTTTACGCGCCCATGTACCATCGGTGCGGGTAGGAGGGAAACCTATTCCTGCATATTCATCTTGTGCCACCGCGCGGCCCAGCGGCGGGCTGGCACACAGGATCTCAGCGGCTCGGAAGAGCGGTGCTCAGCAAAATTCTGACGCGTCTCAAGGTTTGCGATCGTATATCGCGTCGCCTTCGGTCTGACCCAACACCAAACGCGTCAACTTGTCGTTTGCGTCCAAGCGGAATTCCGCGGCGGCCCCGGTCGGTCCACTTTGCCGTGTACGCCCATTCCGTTGGCGTGGGCAGCCCAAACTCCCAGGAAGTCCCCTTCTGGGAAGTTATCACATGGATGTATTGTCGGCTTCTCGTAGAAGTGGCCTCTTAGCCGCCTGACAATTGCCAATATCGTCCTCTATGTGGCGTGCTCTATGTGGCGTGCCCTCTTACTCTCAAACGCCCGCGAGGTAGCACGTCCTCCACGGCGTCATGGTGGGCATCTGATCGTTCCGCTACGCGGCCGTCAAGGTCACTTGTACGTGTGGCCGGCTTTACGGCCCGAGTGGCTGGCATGAGCGCCGCCGCGCCCCCGACTGCGTCACCCAAAAAAGGGAACTAAAACCACTCAGAAGGGGGGAATCCCAAAAGTTTGGGTACTAAATCGATATAGCTCCAGGACCCACATCTGAGCGAAACGGCCAACCAGCGCAGCCATCTCCTTATTTTCAAGTAGGTTGCCGAGCAACATGGCCCCGAGCGCATCTTCCGCGGCAGCGAAATTGCAGGAGGGTCTAGCCGATATAGGCAAAATGGAAATTCTGAGGAAGAAACGATGATGCAGAAAGCCTTGCTCCACAGTCTTGGGATAGCGATCTTCATTGTGGGAACGGTTCCACTATCCGCAGGTATCAATAGACTTCAGTTCGCTTTCGCAGTCAGGCAGCACTTTTGTTGACGTGGGAAACAGTGTGACCGGGGATGGATTCACGTTTTCGAGTGGCACTGGCGATTTTTATGTATGGGAAGCCTCCAGCGCAAACTTGCCGAGTGGGAACGTCGCCGACACATCTCTCTTTGAGTATTATGCCGATGCAACTACGCTCACGTCATACGGAGGCGCGTTTACGCTGAACTCGATTGACTTGGCGCCACTGATCGCGGGGGGCACCGGCACCTTCGATGTTACTTTCACGGGTACGCACGCTGATAGCACTACTGTCTCCCAGACTTTCACCGTCAGCGATTCGCCTGACGGACTTACGACCTTTGATTTCTCTGCCGGCTTCACCGACCTCGTGAGTGTTTCGTTTACCCAAGGGACGAACAGTGGATTCTTCGCTGCGCAAGACACCGCCTATCAATTTGACAACTTCAACTTCACGCCGGGCCCCACCCACGCCGCGGTGCCCGAGCCTTCCTCGGTGATCCTTCTGCTAACCACGCTGCTCTCAGTTGCATTCGTGGCACGCAAGTGCATTGCGCAAGGCCTCTAACAGGCTGCTGAAAAAGATACTCGTAGCAGGGTATCCGCTCAAACCCAAATACTTGGCCTCCCGCCAACTCGATAGTAAGCATGGCCGGATGTTCCGCTGCCCAAATCGCAATCGCCCAAGCTTCATACCAGCGGATTCATCAACTTCGCTAGAGAGCGGGCCATTGCGGACTCGACCGTACGAACGGACCCAGTATACGCTCAGCAAATGGTCCGTTATCACGCAATATCGGAAGCGAGTTCACACCGCGAAGACTCAGGACGCCATGTGTAGCTTCCGGGTTGCGCGTGATCCAGGCGCTAAGTCCTTTTTGATCGGCCCCGGGACCTACGAAGTGGCCTAAATTGTTTTAGTATGTGTGATGTTGAAATACGATCCTCACGGCGACTTGAAGCCGGAATCATGGCTAGCCCTTGCCGAATCGGAACGAATTGATTCCGTAGTCCGATACCATCGGCGCCAGGGGATCCGCCTACCCAACGGCACGATGCACGCCCTGATTCACGTAATCGTCGAGAACCAGGTAGCGCTAGGAGACAAGTACCCGGTAAAGTCCGTTCTTTCGCGCTTAATGGCCGAGGGGCTCGATCGACACGAGGCCGTGCACGCGATCGGTTCAGTGCTTACCGGGCAGTTCTTCGATGCGGTCAAACAGAAGAGCAGCGGGACCGACCTAAACGCTCAATACCTGGACGAGCTCAACCAGCTGACTGCGGCGGGCTGGAGAAAAAAGTGGGCCTAACGGGGCATTCCATATTGCCGTTGGGGCGCGGTTAATCACGCGTTGTTCCAGGCAAGAAAGATCACAGAGCGCCACAAGCTTTGCGCCTATTGGCGGAGTCCGCCGAATTGTATCTCAAAGCGTAGTCTGCCACCTGATAGGAAACGTGATTGATGTTGGTGGCTTTCAGCATTTCTCCCCCTCGGCGACGGCCGTGGGTGATCACGTTTTCTCCTCGGCGCTACGCCTTGAGCAGATTCTTCACGTACTCCGGGCGCAGCGGCAGATTGCGTGCGGGCTTGCCCGTCGCATCGAAGAACGCTGCGGCGATGGCGGGCGCGGCGAGAGCGTTCGCCGCTTCCGATCCTTGACCGTACACGCCGACCTCTGGCCGGTTCACGATCACGACCTTGATCTCCGGCATGTCCGCCATCTTCAAAATCGGATACGAGCGCCAGTCTTTCGTCGTCACGCCGCTCTCGTCGAACTCCACCTGTTCGTAGAGCGCGATGCTGGTGCCCATCATGCTGCCGCCTTCCACCTGGCGCTTGAGCTGCAACGGATTGACGACTACACCGGGGTCGACCACCATCGTGATCTTTTCGACCGCAATCGCTCCGCTCGCGGGAGTCACCGCGATTTGCGCCGCGCACGCCCAGTAACTGCCCGAACGGAACATGACGGAAACGCCCTGCCCGCGCACGGGTGCGTTACCCTTTGCAGATGCCTTCGGATTCGGCGCCGACCGCGTCTGCCAGCCGGATTCCTCACGCAAGCGTTCGAGAATGTTCTTCAGCCGCTCTTCCTTCGAATGATCGAGACGGAACTGGATGGGATCCGCACCAGCGAGTGCCGCCGCTTCGCTCAACGCGACCTCGCGCGGGAAATTCTGCTGGAATTGTCCCGGCGTGCGCATGCTGTGATCGCGCAAACCGACGCCGAGCGGAGATTCGCGCTGACCCACCTCATACGTGCCGTGTGCGCGCTCTTCCAGATTGAGCACGCCGTCGTACACCCAAGGATCCGAGTTGCCATTCACCGTGTTGGCCAGCCGCTGCCCGCCCGGAGAAGGCGCGGGCATGGTGGGAAGTCCAGCGAGGATCGCGCCCACGGGCCGATCGTCCTGCATGGCCGGCATGTAATGATCCACGGTGTACGCCGAGATCTTGTTGTTCGCATCGAGGCCAATCTGCACGTCCGAATAACCGGCGGGCGATTGCGTGGACCACTGAAAATCCTCGCCACGCATCCACTGCACGCGCACGGGCCGCCCGAGTTCCTTCGAAAGCAACACGGCTTCATCTTCGGCTCCGGCATTGCCGCCGTTCGAACGGCCGTAGTGGCCGGGGCCCGCGTACAGGCGCACGATCACCTGATCCACCGGCACGCCGAGCATCAGCGCGAGCTGGCCGCGCAACGCCTGCGGGTTCTGATTGTGCGCGTGCACCGTAACGGTGCCATCGGCCTTGTAATCCGCCAGCGCCATCGTGGGTCCAATCGGCGCGTGCTTCATGAACGGCATTTCGTACGTGGCGGCATGCTTCTTCTTCGCGCTCGCCATGGCGGACGCCGCATCGCCGCCGCTCTTCTGGCTGCGGCTGACGGTCGTCGATTTCCAATCGGCATCCTGGCGGAAATAGCGGAACAGATTCGGCTGGCCGGGCAGGCCTTTCCACTCCGACCACTTCGTCGAGGCGGCGACCTGGCGCGACGCCTGAATCGCTTCCCACTCGGTCGGCGCGACTACGCCAAGAAGATTGCCCTTCGCCACGATCTGCGCGTTCGGGAATTTGCTCTTGTCGACTGATCCCGCGGCGATGAGTTTCGATCCGAGCGTCGCCGGATGCACGATGCGCGCATGCCACATGCCGGGAACCTTGACGTCCGTGACCCACGTCTCCTTCGCCGTCACTTTCGTGGGAATGATGCTGTTGCGATACGGCTTGCCGATGACCTCGTACTTGCTCACCGGCTTCAGCGGCGGATTGCCGTCCACCGTCAGGCCGAACATCGTGGTCAGGTCGCCGGTCACCGGGATCGAAAGCTTCAGGTTTTGATCCTTCACCAGCTCGCCATAGGCGACGCTCCTGCCTCCGCCGGAAATCACACCAGCCTTGATGGTGAGCTGGTCCTTCGCGACGCCGAAACGCTGCGCCGCCAGTTCGAGCATCGCTTCGCGCGTGTAAGCCGCGGCTTTGCGGAGCGAAGTTACGCCGCGCCCCAGCAAGTCAAACGTGCCGCCGCCATCGGGCGTGCGATCCGTATCGCCACCGACGACCGCCGTGATCGATTCGAACGGAATTTCCAACTCATCCGCAATGATCTGGCGATAGGCCGTGTACAAAGAGCTCTGGCCGAAGTCGCACTTGCCCGTGCGCAAAATCACCGTGTTGTCGGCGTGAATCTCCACCCAGGATTGGAACTGCGAAGGATCGAGCGAGTTCTTCGCCACCGCGCCCTGCGCGTCCTTCGAATCAAGCAGCGTGAAGCCGACAAACAACGCGCCGCCGGCCTTGACGAACCCGCGCCGGCTTAACTGCGCACCAAAAATATGAGTTGTCTCGACGGAGTTTTTCACTTCGCACCTCCTGCCATGATCGACGACGCATGGCGGACGGCTTCCACAATCGCGTAGTAGCTCCCGCAGCGGCACAAATGCGCCGAAGGACCGGACGTCGTGAACGCGGCTTTAATTTCGGCGTCGCTGGGCTTCGCGGTTTTTTCCAGAAGCTCCGTGGCTTTGATCATCATGCCGCTTTGGCAATAACCGCACAGGGGAGTCTGTTCTTCGATCCAAGCCTGCTGCACCGGATGCAGCGTCTTTCCCGCATCAGTTCCGGAAAGTCCCTTCTGCTTGGCCCATCGCGCGGGCAGGCCCTCGATCGTGGTGACTTCCTTGCCCGTCGCCGAAGAAACCGGTGTCACGCAGGAACGGACCTCCTTTCCATCGACGAGTACGGAGCAAGCGCCGCACTGCGCGAGCCCGCAACCGAACTGGGGGCTCATCACATCGAGTTCATTCCGCAATACATAAAGGAGCGGCGTATCGGCGGGCGACTGCACCTCCCGCTTTTGCCCGTTTACTGTGATTGTCACCAGAACCTCCTCCTGATGTGGCAGTTCAAACCAATCTCTATATTACCTGGGTGGGTGGTCTTGCAAAAAGTGGTGCGCAGACTGCCAGGTCCTGCAGATGCCCGACTGAGCGAAGGAGATCACACTCCCGAGGCTCCCTTCGGATTGTTTCGGGACTGGCAGTGAACACAAATTCAATCTTCTGTGAAGGCCCCACGGGGCCCGAGACAGTAAATAGATGTCTGGTTCTGCGAAGGCAGGAACCAACGCCGAGAGGCACACGTTGCGAGCTGTGGGTTCTGAAGGCGTTCGTTGTTGCGCGCTCCTCCGTAGCGCGCGTCAGGAGATCGTTTTTTCTCTTGACAATGACTTACATAGAGGTCGGGAAGTCGGAAGTTACTTTTTTAGTAATCGGCCGCCGGCTTCCGGTACCGTTAAGGGGCATTATCGGAAGCTTCCGTGTTGCTCGGATAACTTCCGGATGGCGCGTCATACAGGAACTAACTCTTTTCGCGCGGCAGAGCGTGTCACGATCCACTTCAAGGCTCGTGCGCAATACGGCCCCAGCGGTACCGTTCTCGTACGCCTCTAGCCGATGACATGTTTTATCGTCTAGCGAAACTAGGGGCGGGTACGAGGTCAGATCTCGCGAGCGATCCGACGAAGCTCTCCCGGCACGCCGTTATGGCTAGTGTGCAGGTAAATGGAGGATACTGGCGCAACAGGCCCAATACGAAACAATCAGAGAATTCCAGTTTCGCCCGCCCACGTGGCGATATATTTTTTCAAGAAGGCGCTGAATTCCGAAGCTTCCTCCTGCAGCTTCCTCCCTCGGTGGCTAATCTGGTGGAACTCTAGCGTAACGACCGGATCGACGAGTTCGCTCATCGTCACTTTTCGGCTGCGACACGCCGGCAATCCGAATGAGGGAATGATTGCAATTCCCTCACCGGCCTCAACCAGGCCGATCTGCGTGTCCAATCCGTTGACAGTTTGCCCACGCTTCCACGATATGCCGCTCTTCGCCAACTGCGCGTCGATGAGCTGCTGATGAGTATAGTTCGACGTCAGAGAGATAAGCGTTTCCCCGTTCAGAGCGGACCATTTCGTCGATACTCGATTGAAATCCGCGTTCTTGTGCGGGCGGACGACCATGAGCGAAAAGCGAAAAAATGGTACTCCTCGTATGCCCGGCATCCTTCCGAAAATTCCCAGCCCCAAATCCAATTTGCCGGCTGCCACGCGCCGCGCGATGGTTCCCACATTGCCGTCGAAGAGCCGGATGCTCAAATCCGGGCGGTGCTGGCGAAACGCTTTAATCGCGGGCGGCAGAACGTGTGCGGCCATCCAAGGGGTTGTGCCCACTGAGATCCATCGCGTTCTTCCCTTAGCCGCTTGCTCGACGCGAGACATCGCCGTATCGAGCGTTTTCAGGGTCGGCTGAGTGACAGCGAGGAGGTCATGGCCATATGCGGTCAAGGTGACTTGTCGCGTTGTTCGATCGAAGAGCCGGAACCCCAGTTGGCGCTCCAATTCTCGGATCAGCACACTCAAGCCCGAGGGCGTCAGGAACAGCCTCTCTGCGGCACGTGCGAAGCTCTGGTGCTCCGCGACCAGATGAAACGCTCTGAGTTGACGAGAGGTGAACTCCATTATTGAGATTCTATCACTGGTTGATGAGTATTCGGAACTTGTTATTCACAATGCACAGCCGTACAAATGAATCATGCCACGGCGAAAACCGCAGGCGCTTAAATCGAAAAGGAGAAAAAAAGATGACTAACAAGACGAACAACGGCCGCCTCGCCAACAACGTGGTCCTGGTGCACGGCGGTTTTGTGGACGGCTCGGGATGGGAAGGAGTCTACGTCCTCCTCAAGAAGCAGGGCTACAACGTCGCGATTGTCCAGAATCCCACGATTTCACTGGCCGAGGATGTGGCAGTAACCAAAAGGATCATTGCCGAGCAGAATGGCCCGGTGATCCTGGTCGGCCATTCCTATGGCGGGGTCGTGATCACCGAGGCGGGCAACGACCCTAACGTGGCGGGCTTGGTTTATATCACGGCATTCGCGCCTGACCGGAACGAATCCGTACAAACACTGATCCAGAATCCGCCCCCGGGTGCGCCCGTGCCGCCGATCTTGCCTCCCGTGGATGGATTTCTCCTCCTCGATCGCTCGAAGTTCGCGGACTCGTTCGCAGCCGACGTGGATCCGGACATGGCCGCCTTCATGGCCGATTCTCAGGTCCCCTGGGGCGTCGAGGCCCTTAGCGACTCTGTGGCTGAACCTGCTTGGAAGTCCAAGCCCAGTTGGTACCTTGTTTCCACGGACGACCGAATGATCCCTCCAGACGCGCAACGAGCGATGGCAAAGCGGGCTGGCGCGACCATTGTTGAAGCAAAAGGAAGCCATGCGGTGTACGTCTCACAGCCGCGCGCGATTGCAGACCTCATTGACCGGGCCGCGAACGCCTAATTGCGGTTATGAAGTGGGCAGGTGAGCCTTTGCAGGCGCCTACAAGGCCTGGCGGTCGCGAAACGAACCTCCGGATCTTGTCGGCGCCTGTTTCCTTTTTTGACTGCGGCCGTTGGGGAACTCCACTCTTGCGGACCAGGCAGAGATTTCATTCAGAGGGGCTGAGTGGCAAAACCATCGAGGTGGAACATCCAGCTTTAAAGAGTACTGTACGGATAGCGCGTGACTCAGGACTAACCGATCTTCTGATCGGCTAACCCGAACTGAATCAAGAAATCATTCATGGCTCACGCCCCAGCCGTTCGGCGTGATATTGCGGGATCGCACTGGCGCTGCTGCTGACGTGGCGATGACTGCTGGGAGTGATTCCCGCTTGAATCAGCATTTTATCCAGTTCCGTGAAAGGCAGATTCCGAAAACGCATTTGCGCGACTTCGGCCCGACTCCAATTCGCGTTCATGACCCCGAAATCGGAGTGCCGAATCGTCCCCTCTAGCATATGAGCGATCTCGTGAACGAGGATATGGGCGAGAATGTATGTGCGCTCGGGCGGAAGCTGGTCATAGTAGATGGCAATATGTGAACCCTCGTATGGCCAGGCAGAGGCAAGGGTGCCGCGCGCAAGTCCCGGCGGCAGACGTGAGACAAATGTTATAGTGAGCGCCTGTCCATTGTCCCGGCGGCAGAAGCGCGAATTCTCCCCGTGAAACTCTACAGAGGCGCCCGCACCGCGAAGCATAGTCGACGCGAGGGTCTCGGCTCTGGAAACCGTGTATAGATCGTCCGCACCACTCAGGCAAACGGAAACGTCGGGTTTTTCCCCGGCGGCGGCGCCGGCCGTGAACAGTACGGCAGTCAAAAGTATTTGTAAAAGCTTCCGCATAGGGCCGTCGAAACAAGGGCGGTTCCGTGGAACGCGCCAACGCACCTAGAAATATGCGGTTGTTAACGGCAAGCTTCAAGCGGCAAGTCACGTAAATCGCGTGTTGTCCGCGATTTACGGCTAGATGCCGTGCTTTGCCGCAGGGTGTAAGCTAGTGTTCTTCGGAGAGAATGCGAGAGGGGTTCCATGGGTGAGCCGAGCCCTGAAGGTCGTGGGCAAGCCGAAGACCGTCTCAATTCGTGGAAAGAAATTGCAGCCTACTTCAAGCGCGACGTGACAACCGTGCAGCGGTGGGAGAAGCGGGAGGGGATGCCTGTCCACCGGCACGTCCATGACCGCATGAGTTCGGTTTACGCGTCACGCGCGGAGTTGGACGCTTGGACGCGCGAGCGAGCTCTCCCTTCGGCACTGGAAACGGGGGACTCGGATGGTCCGCTCAATTCAGCTCTCGATCCGTCGCGTCCGTCTTCGCCGGCTTCTGGCAGGAAATGGCTTCACCTTTCGGCGCTGGCCGTGATTCTGGCCGCAGTCGCAACTGCCATGAGTTTTTGGCTGCAAAGATCGGAATACTTCTGGCGAAGCCCGATTGCCAACGCCCGATTCAAGGCAATCGCCGATTTTGGTGGGGTGGCGCAAGCCGCGGCTATTTCAAGGGATGGCCGTTTTGTCGCATTTCTTTCCAACCAGGAAGGCCGAATGGATGTGTGGATGACCCAGGTCGGCTCCGGCGAATTCCACAATCTGACAAAGGGCGGTGTGGCCGAACTCGTGAATCCATCGGTCCGTACTTTGGCGTTTTCGCCAGATGGCTCTCTGGTAACGTTTTGGGTTCGCAAAGGAGAAGGAGCGAATGGCGGCGACATCAGTATCTGGGCGGCGCCAACGCTGGGTGGACCGCTGAGGCCGTATCTGGAAGGAGCGGCCGAGCTCGACTGGTCGCCTGACGGCTCGCGGCTCGCATACCATACCGCCGGACCGGGCGACCCACTCTTCGTCTCAGAAGCCAGCCGGCCGCTAGAGGGCAAGCTCATAATTACCGCGCCTTCAGGGCTCCATTCTCATTTCCCGATTTGGGCGCCCGATGGCGCATTCCTCTACTTCGTTCAGGGTTCCCTACCCGACAAGATGGATATTTGGCGAATTGCTCCTTCGACTGGAATTCCTGAACAGATCACCTCGCACATGGGCCGCGTGAGCTATCCCGTGCTGATAAACCGGCGCACTCTGATGTATCTCGCTGGCAATCCCGACGGTTCCGGACCCTCACTCTACAGCATGGACGTCGAGCGGCGCATCCCCCATCGGTTAACTTCCGGCTTTGACCGATATACCTCGCTGGCGGCTAGTGCGGACGGCACAAGCGCGGTGGCAACGGTGGAAATTCCTAAGAGAACGATTTGGCGCTTGCCGATCGCTGATTCCACCCTTCCAGTAAGGGCGGCCACCCAAATCTCAACAGGCGCGAACCTGGTCCACTCACCTCGACTTGGGCCGGATTATCAGATGTACGTCTCCGATACGGGCACCGGAGAGAGCATTTGGAAAATCTCGAAAGGTATGGCATCGGTGCTGTGGAGTGGCCAGGATGCCCAGGTTATAGGGGGGCCGTCGATCTCACTCGATGGGCACGAAATCGCATTTTCGGCTGAGCAGGGAGGAAAGACCTCATTGTTCGCGATGCACGATGACGGCACAGGCAGGCGCATCGTGGCTGACTCGCTGCGCTTTGTAGGTGACCCAGCCTGGGCTCCCGATGGCCAATCGATTACGATCGCAGTGCAGGAGCGCGGAGTCCCACGTTTATTCCGCTTTCCAATGAATGGCCGTTCGTTTGCGCCGTTTGTCAACGAATACTCAATTGATCCAGCGTGGGCGCCGGACGGTCGCTTTATTGTCTATTCTGGACCGGATATCGGTACGACGTTCGGCGTGAAGGCTGCGACCGCCGAAGCCGCCAATTATCCGTTGCCGGCATTGACGTTGAGTCGCGGAGCGCGACGCTTACGATTTATGCCCCGAGGACAGAAATTAGTGGTCCTGAGGGGAGAAATTAAACATAAGAACCTGTGGCTCGTCGATCTAGAGACTGGCAATGAGCAGCAGTTGACAAGCTTTCCTCCCGATTTCGACATCTCAGACTTCGATTTATCTGCCGACGGACGCGAAGCGATCGTCGAACGAGTCCAGGAGCGCTCGAATGTCGGACTGCTTTACCTTTCGTCACGTTAGATGTCTGGTGCCATAGGCAGCGTGCGGTACTGTCTGCCGCGCCAGCGGGTTCCTTCTAATGGCGACTTCGCGGTGTTTCCAATGCCCGAGACGACGGCCGAGGGCAAAAGGCGCGGCCCACGTCTCCTTCCTGCTGAACTTCTTCGATGAGTTGCGACGCAGAGTGCCGGTCGGGAAGTAGCGTCACCCGCCGCAAATGGCGGAGATCCCTCGCAAGCAAGTGATCGAAAATGTGTTGTTCGGATAGGGAATGGTTTGTCGGGCATCCGGAAGTTATCGGCGTCTCGTCAAAGCAGTGGTCGTTAGTCGCCCGTTATTTAAGCATTATCGGACGCTAACTGGCATCGTCTTGTTCGCACTTTTCTGTTGATTCTCTGGTGCTCCCCGCTTGTTGGATTCGCTGTTGATCTGCTGCTTCTCTCGCCATCCTCCTTCTGCGGGCGCCGAGGATGGCTTCGGCCGCGGTGCGCGGGGGTGGACCTTCCCATGGAGTTTCGTCCAGCTTCTCAGGCGGCAATCCCTCGCTGGCGCGCCGAGCAGCCCGACTGCGCAGGATAGCCTGGGCCGCCTCGCGCATCCGCCGGGACTCTTCCGTTTCGATGAGTCCAGCTCCAAGCTCAAGCTGGAGAATCCGCCTGGCTATATTCGTCTTCATTCGTTCGCCACGTTCAAGGAGCCGCACGGGGGCTTGCTCCCGCTGGCCCATGACGATCTTGAGCGCTGTAGCAACCACGAGTCTGCGCGCCGTTTTCTCGCAGAAACCTCTCCAAGTCCCTGGCATTTAGACCGTCCGGGATCTGGCAGAGATTCACCAGACCAAACCGACCCGTGGACAGAAACCCGCTTTCCCTGAGGATTTCGATACACCTGTCCTGATCTAGGGCCAGTCCCCAACCCGCTAGGCACGCCACCCACAGAAGCTGCGGCTGCTCGTCACAAAAGCGGTTCTCAAGCTTACGAATCCTGCTATCGAGAGTCTTCATCCTCGCTCGGGCTCCTGGCTCACTGATGAGGAGTCGGCGCTGGCGTTCCGAGGCCATGGCCGGCTCCGGCCCCGGACCCGTTTGGGTATGAACATTCTGTGAAGAATTTCTCCGCCTACCAAGGCGATAAATTGAATCTCCATCATCTCCGGCGGTTTGGGTGGTGCGAGCTCGGCTTCCAAGCGCCCGAATCGCCGGCCTAGGTTTCCGGTCATGCGCAAGGGCTTCTCACGGTCGCCCTCCACCGAGGGCAGCGTCATTGGTGTTGTCCGGGTTCCGGGCCCCCGGGTAGCCATGATTCAGTACTATCGAACCCGTCTTCGTTCCGTCAGCATCCACGAACACGATAGTGTGCTGCGTCGCCGCGGTGGCTGGTACGAAACGCGTTTCTAACCGTTCCAATCGCCGAGAGAGCGCCCGGGTCATTTTCTCCTCCGCCCACTAGCGTGGGCCGTGCTTGTTGGCTTCCGTGACGCGCTCCAACTCAGAAACGCGCGCTCCGAAGTCTTCGACCTCGATCGCCTTCAGCGTGTGATTCAAAATGCTGTCCGCGGCTCTCACTCTGGTCGCCGGGGGCGTCGAGGCATCCAGCATGACCTTCCCGAGAGTTGAAACCGCGGAGCTCGATAAGTAGTGCAACCGTGCGATGGACTGACCGAAGGCCGCTCGTTTGGCGGCACGATAAGCGGCATCGAACTCTGGCTCCTTTTGCCATCGCAGAATCGTTTTGGCGCTGACGTTGACAGCGCGGGCGGCTTCTTCGGTCGTGCGCGTCGACAGCAGGGCAACGATCGCTTCCTGCTTCCTACGCCCCAAGTTTTTGCCATTCCCGGTCATTTGAGGACATTTCCGGACATTAGGGCTCCGCCCATGCCCTCGTACGAGGTCTCTTGGCCGGAAGAGTCGCACTCACGGTCGGGTGGAAACTGCCATGTCTGGTGACCGTTTTCGCACACAAGTGTGTTCGTAACGGCCATGGTCCGTGCGTCAATGAATCGAATCACTATTCGCATTTGAAACTCACTGGCCGCAAGCCGACCCTCCAGTTGTTTTAATCGCCTCCTAGATTCCGATTAATCACGGTGCCCCTCCGCACAAAGTGCCTTCCGCTGAGAGAGGATCGCCG
>Ga0181536_10004570_pt1 | contig 14573 bp, 17 predicted proteins | sample PEATcosm2014_Bin_41_FD_121105 | JGI IMG/M metagenome (GOLD analysis project Ga0181536, IMG submission 121105) | Peatland microbial communities from MTU Mesocosm Facility, Houghton, MI, USA - PEATcosm2014_Bin17_60_metaG | ecosystem: Environmental > Terrestrial > Soil > Wetlands > Peat | place... | reverse complement strand
GCGTTCCAAAGTCCGCAACCCCGCACGCACCACCTCACTGGCGTTTTCGTAGCGCCCGCTCTTAACCTTTTTGGCGACGAAGCGGTCAAGCTCGGCTGTCAAATTGACGTTGCGGGTGGGCATGGCAGCGGTCTCCCTTCTATAGATAGCATCGTGAGAACATCATAGCATGATTGGCAAAGATTGCCAATCTAGAATTCTGCGGTAAGCGCTGACCATCCGCTTGCGCCAGCTTCTACCTAGAACAGTCTTGTTTCAGGAGTGATGTGCTAAGGCGTGGCAAGAAGTGCACATCGTGATCAGGTTTTCTTCGGAATCATCGCCGGAGTGGCTGCGAAACTGTTGGATGGTAGAGACGAGTCTTGATGACGTTAGCCCGTGCGGAGCCTTGCGGTCGTAGACGCTTTCGCGCCGACGCCTCACCGAGTGGGCATGGCCTCTTGCTCTCGTCTCCCCAAGCAGAACCCGGCGTGCAGATTTCCCGCACCGGGCTCCCCAGATGACATTGTCCGAAGTAAGCAGCGTTCAAACCGTAGGGTGTAGGTTTTGAGCAAACGGCAGTTCGAACCACGGTCGATCTTCCAGGCGCGTCCAGTTCGTCTGACGTCTTTGACCGCGACGATTCAGGGCGCGTATCCACTGGCACTGCACTTGCCGCCGCACCCAGTCGAGCTTGCGCTCACAGTGATGCAGGCCGAAGTACTGATAGAAGCCCCGCAACATCTTGGTCAGATGTTCCTGTTGCTGCCATCGTCTCCAGTGTCGGTTCTGAAAGATCCATTCCCGTGTCCGGGCTAGGAACTTCCGGCAGCTCCGAACGCTGGGGATACGAATCAGGGCAAACCGCCCCGCTCGATCTACCCCACAGACATGTTTGAAACCCAGAAACTCGAAGGTCTTGGGCCTCCCCAGTCCATGCCGCAGACAGGTCACGCCTGCAAAGCGTCCAAAGAGTATGCGCCGAGTTTTATCCTCGGCCAGCTCCAGGCCGAATTCCGCGAACCGTTCCCGCACTTTCTGTTGGAACTGGTCCACATCCTGTCGAAACTGGAAACTCACCACGAAATCATCAGCGAAACGCACCAGATATGCTTCGCCCCGACAATGTGGTTTGATCTTTTTCTCAAACCACAGGTCGAGAACAAAGTGGAGATATAGGTTGCTCAACACGGGTGAGATCGGACCACCCTGCGGAGTACCTTCCTCTGGGTGAGTGACCACCCCGCCTTGCATCACTCCAGCCTTGAGCCATTTTCCTATCAGGCCCAGGATCACCGGGTCGGCAATGCGGTGGGCTACCATCTTGCGTAACCACTGATGGTTAATCCGGGTGAAGTAGCTGCGGATATCAGCTTCGAACACCTGCCCTACCTTCTTCGTCACGATCTGCCCGCGGAGAGCTTGCAGGGCGTGATGAGGATTTCGGCCAGGTCTGAAGCCATAGCTGCAATCTAGGAAGTCTGCTTCAAACACGGCCTCCAGGATGCGTGCTACCGCGCGTTGCAGCAGGCGGTCCGCAACCGTTGGGATTCCCAGCGGCCTTGTCCCGACTTTGCCCGGCCCTTTGGGTATTTCCACCCTTCGGACCGGCGGTGCCTGGTAGCTGCCTTCCTTCAGCTGTGTGCAGATTGCCTGGACTTGCGTTTCTAGCTCGCTTGCAAACTGCTCGGCGCTCTGCCCATCGACTCCGCCTGCCGCTCGCCGGTTCATCTTTCCCCAAGTCTCCTTGAGAAACTCCGGGGTCAGCAAGTGTGCCAAGGACGTAAACCGCGCCTTGCGGTCCAACTTCGCCTTCTTCGCTATCTGACTCAGTGTTGTTGACATCAGGCTCCTGCCTCTGTGGGTGCAGGTGATGTTTCCCTAAAGTCAGTCTTCATCTGCTTCGCTGCTTCCCCTTGTGCACGGCTTTCCCGCGCTCCGAGTACTACCAGCGAATCCGACTTCGCACTGTGGCGTCTGCCTTTCTCAGGAATAGTTCCGTTCGTCCGGCATACTCGATCCGCCTTGCATGCGGACCAAGACCACAGTGGATCTCCCAGGTCCCTTGATGCTTCCCTTGCCCAACGTGCCGTGCTCCCTGACCCCGCCGCAGTCTCCGGCCACCTCGCCATTTCCGGTGCGCCTACTGGTGCCTCCCAGCCACCACAATGCTGTCGGCCTGCGGTTAAAGATTTAACGAGGCTCAATCGCTTCACTTTCGTTACGGCTCGCTCGTCGCTCTGTCTACGCTTAGTCCGATTCGTTACCTCCTCAGACCCAAGACTCGATTCCCGGTGAGGCGGCTGCACCTCTTGTCGGGGCGGGAATTTCACCCGCTGGAAGCACCAGGTTTGTCCTGGCGCACTGTGATGGATCTCCAGGTTGGACATCGTGCCACAGGATTGACACCTCCAGCCGTCGCGACGCAGGATCTGCTGGCGTAGGCTTTCGTAAAACAAGGGGTCCAGCCGTGAGGGAGCGGCTTTGGGGCGAGTCATTCTCAGGACGCCTTCTGACTGAGGTTTTCGAGGAACGCCTGCTGCTGTTCGCCGGGCAAGAACTTGTAGTAGCGGGAGATCGAGTTGAGCAGGATCTCCGGGTCTCCGTTATCCAAGTGCGCTCCTGCCAGGAAGTCGGCGCAGATCATCTCCAGACAGTAACCGCGCGATTTGTCCGTGCCGAGCATCAAGGCTGCCGTCTCGATCGCCTGTTCGATCACCGGGATCTGGCTTTTGTAGACTTTGAAGTAGATCAGTTCCGAAGGCTCCTCTTCCCTTCCCGTCAGTTCCTTCTCCACCTCCCGCCTGAACACTTCCCTCGGCATAAAGCGGGCTTTGTGCACCCAGGGTGCACAATCGAAGTGCTGCCCGTCCCGGCGCGCCAGCTTGGCCAACTCCCTTCCTTTCGTCCAACCGATGTCCTTTAGATCCTTTCGCGCCTGCGGCGGCAAGTGCTCGTGGATGGACATCAGGTAGTAGGCCTTCCTTCTCGATTCCGGGAACCGCCTCGCCAGGAACTCGTCAAACGAGCTCAGGTTCTCCAGCCTCCAGTACTGTCCCGCCCGCACTTCACATAGATACCTGCCAAGCTCGACAAACCGGGTGTCCCGCTCAGCCTCTTTCTGCCGTTCCCACGCCAGGATCTCGTCGATCTTGGTCAGAACAAAGAGGGCACGCTTGCGATTGAGCTTTGGGGGCATCGGCGGCCACCTAGTAAACAAGTTCGTCAAACAGACCAAGATCGACTCCCGGCTTGCGCACGAGGGCAGCTTCGACCATGTCGCGCCTGTCGAGGCAGAGCCCGATGAATGGACACGTTGTGCACGGATTCTGTGGAAAGCGGATGCCGCTGTGCGGCAGGAACAACCCGGACTCGATCCGTCGGACTGTGTCGTCGACCAGAGTCGCGAACTCCTGGCGCTGCTCCTCGGTAATCGCGGCACGCAGGTACTGGACTTCGACCAGTCGCTTGCGGACGAAAACAACCTGGGCGACTTCGTCGATGCCCGTCATCCACGAATAGCAGACGAGTTGCGGATCCAGTGCGGAAATGCCGGACGGCTCTTCCGGATATCGTGCCGAGGTCGTCTTCCATTCCAGCAGACAGGGTGTGCCGTCCAGTTCACCAATGGCGTCGACGTAAGCGACAAAACTGTTGCCGGAAGCCAAGGTCCGATTGAACTGAATCTGCTGGGTGGAACCAGGGCGGCGAATGCGAATGCGACCGTCCTGAGCGAAGCGCTCAAGCAACTGGATGCCTTGTTGCAGCATGCGGTCCCAGGTGTCGTTGCCGGAGTAGGTCAGGCCCATGTCCTTGCACAGGCCCCACTGCTCGAACAGCACAGCCGCCGGGTCTTCCCGGCGAAAAAGGGCGGCGACGGCCTGTTCGAAGGCTCGGCCGAAGAGCATGGCGGCACGCGTGTCTTTCTCTTGCCAACCGTCGAGGTAGCGGTGCCGGTAACGGCGCGGGCAGGTAAGGTACTGGCTGATCTGGGTGTAGGAGTACGTCATCGGGTTGTCTCCGCGGTGTTGGAGCGGGAAGCGCTCGATGTTGGAACTGCGGACAGTTCTTCCCACTGGCTGGCTGGGGCGAAGCCGTCGAGGTTGATGAGCGAAATGCCGTTGATCACGGTGTGGCTGATCTTGACGACACCGCGGAGTCCAGGCAAAGCCTTCTCGTCGACCTGTTCGTGGGCCAGCAGTTCCGGGTCATAGAGGAAATCCCGCAGGAACCAGCCGAGCTTCCACATCGCTTTTTGCGTGCAGTAGAGACGGCCTACGATGGGCTGCCCGGCCAGAGTCCGGGGCTCGAGAACCGAGAGTCGAAGGACATAGAACGGTTTGTGGGCATGCCAGCGGAACTGGGCACCATCGACGCGCACGAGGAAAATGCCGTCGGGAATCTCCGGACGGGAATCGCGGGCAGTTTCGGCAAGCCCAGGGACTTGGCGTTTCATGCGACCACGTCCTGCGACGGGCGCGTGTAGCTATTGAGTTGGCAGAGCAGGGCGTTGCGGTCCTTCTCGGCCCAGTCGGCTAGTTGCTGGACGAAGTTCTCAACCTGTTCGCGGGTGGCATCTCGGAGCGTCTTCGTGCCGCAGAAGTCGACGGCGTAGGCCTTCACGAGTTCGGGGTCGAGCTTGTGCTGGCGGATGATCTGGCAGAGACGGTCGCGGACCTTGGGCCCACCGCTGTTCCCGTTTCCATTCGTGTTTTGGGGAGGAAGCTTTTCCACCGGATTCGGAATCGTTCCGATCTCCTCGACCGAGCAGATGCCGATTCCGTAGGCCTTGCGCAGGGCGCGATTGACCGCCCGGGTCTCGGCCACGCGCATCTCGGCTCCGCGGACCAGCGGAGAAACATTGGACGGATCAGCGTCGCCGTAGCCAACAAAGCCGGAGGAGCCCTTGGAAGGGAAAACCGTTGCCTTGAGGACGAACCGATTCGCCGCCGAATCACACAGCGAATCGACGGCTTCGACGTGGATGCCACAGCATCTCCTTCTCTTCGCCATACGCAACAAGCCTGTGTGGGTCACATACCAGTGGTTGTTGAGCAGCGCGAGATCTCCTGACCCGATGTCGAAATGCATCGCAGATAAAAGCTCCAGGGGCTTGAGAAGAATCTGTTGTTTTCCGACACTGAACGTTGATCTCGCCAGCCGTACATTTCGCGAATACAAACTAGTTTTCTTGTTCATGTTTTCCGACCTCTTTTGAATGTAACGCAGTGGTGACGCTATTGTAACGCATACAGCGATACAATGCAAATCTATTCACGCCGCATCGCCTTTGGCCTTACAATTCCACGAGTGGTGAGTTCGGGATGCCCAAAACAGAAACGCTCAATTTGCGAGTGTCGGCGGAATTTAAGAGGCGGCTAATCGAAGAGGCTGCCAAGGAAAAGCGCTCTGTTACGAACTACTTGGAAGCCACTATCACAACGGTTTGGGAGCAACGACACAACGCGGACACGAAGGTCAGGGGCAAGAGACATCCGGCAAAATAATCTCCTATGCTGCCGAATGCGGACATCCCGGCACGCGGGGACAACAAGGATCTAAGTTTATGCAGCCCTGGTCGCAAAGCAGAAGAGCTGGTCCGCACTGATGCATCATGCACGGCTATAATCGGTTTTCATATGTCCGCGACCCGCCGCAAGAGTCGAAAGCGAGCAACTCCTGCTTTGGGCCCTATTCCCCAGATCATCACTCGTATCCCTCGCCCGTATCCGCCATCGGCAGAGGATCTCGGTGCTCTTGTAACAACGGAACTTTTCTACATTTGGGACCGCATTCTCTCCGACAGTGAGCTCCGCGAGCTTCGGGGTCGCAATCAGTTCCGGCGAGTGCCGTCCAGAAGCTCGACGCGCTTATTTTGAAGCAAGCCGAAACCATGGGCTGGCGATTGGGGCTGAGCGAGCTTGTACTACCGCGACGGCAAACTTCACCGCATCAGCGCGGACAAGTCGTGTGCACGTGTCCATGTGATCACGGTCACATCCTGACGGAACTCCTCCAAGCTACGCTAGCCCGAGGTTTATGAGCTACTTACCTACAGAACGGTATGCCGTTCAGTAGGTGCTCCTGCGGACCATATGATTTCTTCACAGGATGATGCTACGCTCTGCGTTGATGCTGATCACTGCCAGCGAGCAGCTCTGCCGTTGTGCGTCGATCTTGACGGGACGTTGATCAATAGCAATCTGCTGTGGGATGGTATCGTCCTGCTCCTCAAGAACAATCCTTTCTACCTGTTGCTAATGCCTTTCTGGTTGGTGACCGGAGGACGACCAAACCTGAAACGCCAAGTGGCTCGAAGAACTCCGCTGGAGCCCAAGAACATACTGTACAACCGAGAACTGCTTGAGTGTTTGGAAACGGAACATAAGACTGGACGTCAGCTCGTCCTCGCCACAGCCGCAGACCAGCAACTCGCGGAAGAAATTGCTGCTCATACGGGCCTGTTCGACCACGTTTACGGTACTCGTGACGGAAAAAACCTGAAAGGGCGCGCAAAAGCAGACTTCCTTCGTACCATGTTCGGGAACCACGGATTCGAGTATGCGGGAAACTCCCCTTCAGACATGCCCGTTTGGAGGTTCGCGAGCGGTGCGTATGTCGTGGGTTCCGAAGCGACTGCGAGCCGGGCTGCTGCCGTCACAGAAGTGCGCCGCTGGTTTCCGCGCAAAAACGGCGGTCTCAAGTGCTGGTCTCGGGCCATTCGTATCTCTCACTGGAGCAAGAACCTGCTGATGCTGGTTCCTTTGCTGCTGGCGCATCGGCTCTCCTGGCATTCGCTGTTCATGACGTTATTCGGAGTGGTTCTGTTTGGTTTGTGTTCCTCCGGCGTCTATATCCTTAACGATCTGCTTGACTTGCATTCTGACCGCGTACACCCCTGGAAAAACGGAAGACCCTTCGCCACTGGGGAGCTCTCGATAGTGTCGGGCGTAATAACGTCATTGCTTCTGTTGGGCGTCGCACTCGTGCTCGGAGCCACCGCACTGAATGGACGTTTCGCTGGGGCGCTCGCGCTCTATGCCGCGATTGCAACTTCGTATTCACTTCGTCTTAAGAGAATTGCCATCTTCGATGTGTTTGTCCTGTCCAGCTTCTACAGCATTCGAATCTGGGCGGGTGCTCTGATTACGGGAACACCGCTTTCGCAGTGGTTCCTTGGTTTTTCGCTATTCTTCTTTCTGAGCTTGGCAATGGCAAAGAGGTATTCGGAACTTGTGCAAGCGGCAGAACTGGCTGACAGCGGCAATTCGGGTCGCAGCTACCGTGCCGATGATCGAGAACTGCTCATGAACATCGGAATGGCAAGTTGCTTCTCGGCGATTGTGATTCTGAGCCTGTACGCGCACAGTAACGAGGTCGTGGCACTGTACCACAGGCCAGGGCTGCTACTGCTCACGTGTCCTCTGATACTGTACTGGACCTGCCGCATCTGGCTCAAAGCGCACCGTGGCGAACTGAATGAAGATCCTGTCATCCTTGCAATGTGCGACCCGGTCAGCTACTGTGTCGCTGCGGTTGGCCTCGGGATCATATTGGTTTCGTCTTTCAAGCTTTGGCTGTAGTTTCGTAAACTACTGGCCTTCTGCATTTGTATGCTTAATTTCAAGTCTGGCGGCGCACCGGGTGCCCAACGCCCATTACAGCAGCCGATCACTTCGTACCGTTCGTGGGGGCGCCAGTCGCTGGCAGCACACCGCAATGTATACAAGCCAAGCTGGGCGGACGAACTTGGCCGATTTGATGACGCAGACGCTCCTGTGCTCGCTTTTGGACTCGGACGCAGCTATGGCGACTCCTGTCTGAATGATGGTGGATACTTGATTGACATCACTGCAATGGATCACGTGATGTCGTTTGATGCAGGCTCAGGCCGCATCCGCTGCGCTGCTGGAGTGTCGCTGGCCACGATCTTGCAGCTAGTGGTTCCTCGGGGTTGGTTTCTGCCGGTAACGCCGGGAACAAAGTTTGTGACCATCGCTGGTGCAATTGCCAACGACGTACACGGCAAGAATCATCACTGTGAGGGAACGATTGGCTGTCACGTAACGCAATTTGAATTGTTGCGCAGTAATGGAACCCGGCTTGTCTGCTCGCCAGAGCAAAACCCAGAATGGTATGCCGCTACCATCGGCGGGTTGGGTCTGACAGGCATCATTGTCTGGGTGGAGATACAACTGAAGAAGATTCTCTCCAGCAAGATTGCGGTCGACACCATCACCTTCCGAAGCCTTAATGAATTCCTGGACATTACCAAGGAGAGCGAACAAGCCGGCTTCGATTACACGGTCGCGTGGATTGACTGCTTTTCTGGCCGGGATGCTCGAGGTATCTTTTATTGCGGCAACCATGCAGATACAGGAGAAGTCGTGGCCAAAGGAGCCGCCGGCAGGGGATTTAAAGTACCGTTCGCTTTTCCCGAATTTGTGCTCAACCGGGTTACGGTAAAAGCATTCAATACGCTGTACTACACGCTCAAGGCAGGGAAAAGGAGAACGCGGAATGTTGATTACGACCCGTTCTTCTATCCCCTGGACACAGTTCCTGAGTGGAACCTCATTTATGGCAGGCGCGGACTGATGCAGTATCAATGCCTTGTCCCAGAGGCTGCATCCGAAGCGTTTCAAGAAATTTTGCGCAAAATCTCGGACTCTGGCGAAGGCTCGTTCCTTGGGGTGATTAAGAAGTTCGGCAACATTAGGTCGCCGGGCATGATGTCGTTTCCCCGACCGGGGCTGACGTTGGCACTGGATTTTCCCTTTCGCGGCGATCACACGCTTCGGCTGTTTGACCACCTTGATCACATCGTGATGAACGTACATGGGGCACTTTATGCCGCCAAGGATGCACGCATGAGCCGCAGCATGTTCGAAGCATCGTACCCCAACCTGGAACGGTTCCGGGCATTCGTAGATCCACACCTTTCATCCGGATTCTGGCGCCGAGTCCAGGCAGAGGTCCGAAGGTGAGCCAGAGAATCGTAGTGCTAGGGGCAACGTCGAAGATTGCTCAAGAAATAGCTCGCCTCGCAGCGGCAGACCGGAAGGAACTCCTGCTAGTGGGCCGTCGCCCCGAGCGTTTGGCCGCCGTTGCTGGAGATCTGGCGGCTCGTGGAGCAGCCACCGTGGATTGTGTGTCCACTGACCTGGCAGACATTGCTTCTCATCCTGCTCTGGTAGACGAAATTCTGGCGAAGATGCCTAACTTCGATACCGTCCTGCTTGCCTATGGCACACTTGGCGAGCAGGCGCGGGCGGAAGATTCAGCAGAGTACGCGCTCAGCGAGTTGACTACGAATTTCACCAGCGCCGTCTCGCTTCTGACGCGCCTCTCCCCTGCCCTCATGCACCGCCGCACCGGGTGCATCGCGGTAATCACTTCGGTCGCGGGTGATCGTGCGCGGCGCTCTAACTACATCTACGGGACGGCGAAAGGCGCTCTGGCTCTCTTCACTCAGGGATTACGTGCCAAGCTCTTATCTGCTGGGGTACGGGTCCTTACGATCAAACTTGGGCCAGTGGCTACTCCTATGACTGCGAATCTGCCGGGGAGCCGAAAGTTCGCCAACCCGGAAGCGGTGGCGCGTACAATCTATCGTGAGATTGAACACGGCGCCAGCGATATCCTTTATGCCCCGCGCTACTGGCGCTGGGTGATGATGGCGATTCGACACATCCCCGAGAGGATCGGTAAGAAATTGAAGTTCTGACTAGAGCTTGAATCAGGCACTAGGTCAGGGCCGAACACTGCATGCAACAGCTTGAAAGGGAGGAGCGGTGGAACAAACGACTATCTTATCGCCTGAATCTGAGATCCCGATTACATCACAGCCTGCGAGCGGTTTCGAGATGAACCTGCAGGTGTTAGAGAGCGTATTCTTGCTGTTCTTCGCGCAGCTCGTCGCTCTCGTACTCCTATCGCTTGTCCTGCAGGTTGGCCCGACCTTTGTCGGTCGGGACCCGCGTGGCTTTTGCATGGACTTCTTCGACTTCTATCTGGCTGGGAACTATTATGCAAACCATATAAATCCTTATCTTACCGGCCGCTTCGTCACGCCGCCATTCTCGTTGCTGGTCGGCTCGTCTTTCCAGTGGATTGCTTTTGAAAACGCACGTTACCTGTGGTTCTTACTAAATCTTGGAATGATCGCGGTGGCGCTGGTGGTGTTCGCGCGCCAGATTGGGCTTAGTACAAGGAATACCCTTTTGCTGTTCATGGTGGCCGGAACATTCTATCCGCTGCACTTCCTGCTGGAGCGGGGAAATATTGATGGGCTCGTGCTGGCCTGCTTGGTCTTTGCCTTTAGTACGCGGCATCGGGCCGTGGCGACCGTCCTATACGGCATATCGATTGCGCTCAAACTTTACAGCGGCCTGCTCGCCTTGGTGCTTGCAAGAAACAATCGCTGGATAGTTGCAGTAGGCGGAATTGTGACAGCTTTGGTGCTGCAACTGCCTTGGTTCGATCTGGCAATGGCCTTTCCACCAGTGCTTGCGCAACGCTCTTCGAGACTGATTGTGGTCGAGAACATCAGCCCAGCCAACTTGTTTCACTTCGTATTTGACTCCATCGGTTTGCCGGGTTGGAAAATCATGTTTGTGCTCTTTTGGCTACTTACGCTGCTTTGGCCGCTTCTGCGAACGTTCAAACTGAAGCAGGATCCTGCAGACTGGGTGCTGTTCGTTCCCTGGATGATCTCGATGCCGTCGGTGGTGTATCCGTACGGGGCTGTGCTCACACTGCCGCTCCTAGCCCTTCTAGCCAAGCGTTCAGAGGGGGAACGGTCACGAATCGCCGAATGGATGGTGATTGTTGGATTTGTACTTAGCGGAACGCAACAGAATGCATGGGCAGAGCTGTTCTGGCAGCTAACCACACATGCCGTTTGGATCTATCAGCTCAACTCACTCGGGACGACGCTGCTGGTCGGCGGCTGCTGTATGCTCGCGGCTCGCGGGAGACATGATTTCCCCAGTACGCGTTTGCGGCCCGAGACGTTCTGAACACATGCGGCAAGTAGCGGAGGACGACAGGCACCCCACTTCATGAGAAGTTAATGGGCGCGGTTTCGTGATTAAACCTCCATCCTTCGTTCTTCCGCAGTAACCTCAGATTCTTTGCGAGGGTCTCCTCTTCAAGAAAACGTCCGAATGGCCTATGCGCCGCTACCAGCAACCGTGCGAGCCTTCGATCATATTGGTGTCCAGTTTTCTTTTTTACATAGCGAGCAAGGGCGCACTCGTAATGCAGATTCCGGTTCATTGCCTTAAGGAATCTCTTGACCTCAGGTTTTACCACCTGCGAGAACTTGGCCCACTTACTCCTGGCAGATAGGAGTGCCCTGCCAGCATCCCTTATTTCCTCTGCAACCATGGACGAGGTAAGATCGTCGTTAAGTGCACTCCACACCCATACAGATTGCACGTTCATTAATGCCTCCGCGCCTTCTGCCAAGCGCAGAAGCTTCCTGGTTGTGGAATCCAGACCGCGCAAAATATGAGACAGCTCACTATCGACATTATGTTCCGGTGACCAGGAGTAGCTACTGAGGAACAATGCTTCCCACAGTGTTGTCTCCTTGCAGCCTTCTGCAACTAGCTTGTCAAAACTTTCCCGTGTTTTGTCATCTTCACTGAGAACACGGTCGAATTTTTCCATCCAGCGGCCAAACTCTTGGCTTAGATCGTTGCATATGCCAAGATTAGCGGAGATCGGCTAACAAATCGCTGGAATTTTCAAGGGAAAAAAAGGCCACGGGAACTTGGAGGGGTTTTTTCTGCTGTACCGGCTCGGCCGTTATGGAATGCTGGAAGTCAGCGCGCGATGCGACCACACCGTGAATTGAGTCCGCGTGATGAGATCGCCCATTTATCGCGGCAACATGGGACGGCCGCGGTAGGTTTGGAGGACGCTTGACGACTGCAAATGAACCCGAGTGGTCCGTAGTTCTGGTGGTGGCGCGAGCGAGGTTCCAATGCGGGCAGCCAATTCCGCCCTCCATTCTGAACACGATCGCCCGTCGTTTCTCCGGAGGTCTTTGAGCTGTTGATGGCCTATAACAGAAGGATATCCGCAGTAAACATGGGAATGAGCTCGGCAGGCCTGCACGATTTGACCCGCATGATTCTTAAACGCATGGAGCATGACGCAAGCCTGGAACCGAAAGTGCGACTTCCAGCTAACGCATACCAAGGTGATTGCCAACAAGGACAAAGCGACACCACTAAAGTAGATCTTCAACTGCATTTTGATCCCGCTGCCGAGCGCGTCGTTCACAGTGCGACCGTTCCCCTCGGGAGAGAAGAGGCAAAGGTTGATAACTCACAGAGTCGGAGAAGCGTTTCTGCGAAAAAGCTACGGGCAAATCGCCTGAACTCGCTCCGCTCAACGGGACCAAGAACTCCGCAAGGGAAGCAGGCCGTCCGGCAGAATGCAGTCACGCACGGACTGCTTTCTCACCCAGTTGTGGTGCTGTCAGAAAAAGAATTGGACCAATTCGAGAACTGGCGGTCAAAACTGCGGAGCTGGATCGGACCGAAAAATGAGGCCGAAGAGCGATTGGTAAGCAACGCGGCGGTCCTGATTTGGAAATTAGGGCGCTGCATCCGCGTTCAAGGCTCGCTGCTATCGACGTCTGGGTCAGCCGATCGTTGGCGAACACTGGACCGGTACGCAGGTTCCCTGAACCGGCAGCTAAGGGAAATGATTTGTGATCTTTATATTCTACACAATGAAAAGGAGCGAGCTATGTCCGATGAAGAGCGTAAGTGGGATCTGCGAACAGATGGTGAATTGTGGAAAGCAGCCGCAAGCGCGGTGGACGATCCAGAATTTCAGAAACGCTGCGAAATCATGGTTGGCGGGCTACAAGAAAACTTAGATCGAACGGATGGTCTGCTCCTCCTCGTCGCTGATAGCGCGGCAGCCGCATTCATACGCAAACAACAAGTGCTTGCCTACGAGAGTGCACATACACGGATCGCAGCATTCAATTCACGGGAAATGGTGGAGAAGGCCGACCCATCAATTCGCGAGTCGGCACGAATTGCGGCCGCTTTCCCCTCAGACGATGTTCTGGACAGGAGCATAAGATTTCAGAGTTTATGCGATCGCCAGATCCAAAAGTTTATGGAGCTACTGGACCGATTCTGGAACCGCACCGAGGAACAGGCACCGGATGTTTCACGCAAGCCTCCCCAGAGAGCACAGGATGGGAAAGGAGAAGAGCCCGGCGTGGAATCCACAGGCACAGAGGGATCGCATGTCGCCAAAAAAGAAAATTGACCGTTTGCTGGATGGTCTGCTGGCTGTTACGGAATGGTACGCGGCGATTTTGATTGCGCAGCTACCAGCCCGGGAAATTTTACCGCTCCTGAAACAGACTTGGGAAAGGAGCGACAAAGCTCTACGTGAGTGGGGTAAAAACCACAGTGTTGAGGAGGTGCCAGAACTGCTGAGGGTTTTTCAAAAGTCGCGGTTGTGTTTGCTAGAGTCCGAGCTTCGTAGCGAACTCGAGAGAAGAATCGATTGGTTTTCATTTCGAGGGCAGTTGCGAATCTACCGGCTTTTTAGCCGTTATTTAGCTGACTCTCATAAGCTCATTAAGGACGCTGCCAAATCCCACGGACCGAAAGTAGCAACTTCCGGGGCAAAGGCTATCCAGCCAAAGGCGATGGGACGCTCTGTTGCACGACCACCTCGTAGGCGGTCGCCGCGCCCTAGTGCTCAGCAGATCGGGTCTCATGCCCGCGCACAGAGACCCAGTCCATTGGGCCGGAAGACAGAAACTACGAAATAAGCCAAGAATCTCCCATGGGTCTCAGCCCCTGCTGGATCAGATGCGAACCTCGGAGGACCCGAGATGCTACGGGAAGAAGGAAGGTGGGCAGAAAAACTACGAAACAAAGCCACTAAGTGCTTTCTTTTTTAATCCGACCTCCGAGGACGAGAGAGGTCCAGCTATCTTCATCGTCTGTCCATTCGGAAAGAGCCCAGCAGAAGGACCTGCAAGACAAAACCTGATCGCCGTGAGATTCCTCCCAAGATTGACCTGAGACGGCCTCGGGGATGTCGGGATTGCCAAAGAACCCGGACGACGCCTTCGCCCGCCCGGATCCTGCTATCTGGAGCGACCAAGCTCCTGGATGAATCGTTCAACATCAATAGCTTCAACCCCGCCAGCGATCGCGGCTGTCGGCAATTGCGAGCGGGACTTTCGGTGGACTACGATCAACCGCCCGGACTGTTTGGGCGAGGCTCGACGCAATGAGAGTAGCGGAGCGGCCATGGACGGCCGGACCGTCTTCCCAGCTTTGGCTTCAACCAACCACAGGTTTGAATTGGGTCGTGGCACGAGGAAGTCTACCTCCAAACCCTGCTGATCGCGGAAGTAGTACAGCTCCTTCTGCAGTCCTCGATTGGCCTGGCTCTTGAGTATCTCCGCCGCGACGAAGCCCTCGAACAGGGCTCCCAGAAAGGGGGAACGCTCAAGCTCAGCCGAGGAGGTTACGCCTAACAGATAACAGGCGAACCCGGAGTCCCCCCAGTAGATTTTCGGCGATTTGATGAGCCGCTTG
>Ga0181536_10004569_pt1 | contig 14575 bp, 16 predicted proteins | sample PEATcosm2014_Bin_41_FD_121105 | JGI IMG/M metagenome (GOLD analysis project Ga0181536, IMG submission 121105) | Peatland microbial communities from MTU Mesocosm Facility, Houghton, MI, USA - PEATcosm2014_Bin17_60_metaG | ecosystem: Environmental > Terrestrial > Soil > Wetlands > Peat | place... | reverse complement strand
TACCAGCGCGCCGACGGCGGCGTCGACGTTCCGCGCGCGTTGGTGCCGTTCGCCGGGTTCACGTCGATCGAACCCGACGGCAGCACGCGAGAGGTGCCCGCATCGACGCCGCGATAGTCGTCTACGCCGCACGATTGCTGAGCGCGGGTGGGGTCGTTGCGCTGCCGACCGAAACCGTGTACGGCCTGGCAGCCGACGTCTCGAATGCGGCGGCCGTGCGGCGCATCTACGCGATCAAGGGCCGCCCGCTCGACCATCCGCTGATCGTGCACCTGCCCAACGCGACGTACCTCGAACGCTACGCGGTCGACGTGCCGCCGGCCGCACACGTACTCGTCGAGCGCTTCTGGCCCGGGCCGTTGACGCTCGTCCTGCGCAAGAGCGACGCGGTCCCGCTCAGCGTGACCGGCGGGCAGCCGACCGTGGCGTTGCGCACGATCGATCACCCGCTCGCGCAAGCGATCCTGTTGCGTTTCGGCGGCGCGGTGGCGGCGCCGTCGGCGAACCGCTTCGGCCGGATCAGCCCGACGAGTGCCGAGCACGTGCGCGCCGACCTCGGCGACGACGTCGATCTGATCGTCGACGGCGGGCCCTCGCAGATCGGTGTCGAGTCCACGATCGTCGACCTGAGCGGCGACGTTCCGACGATCTTACGTGCGGGTGCGATCGGCGCATCGGAGTTGGCCGGCGCGCTGGGCCTCCCGGTCGTCGCGCAAAACGGCAGCCCCGTCCGAGCGCCGGGAATGCTGGCCTCACACTACGCGCCGAGGGCCGCGTTGGTGGCCGTCGATGCCGGCGCACTGGCCGCCACGGCCGCGGAGTTACGGGCCGCCGGCGGCCGCGTCGCCGAGTTGACGCTGCCCGAAGATCCGCGTTCCGCCGCGCGCTCGCTCTACGCGTCGCTGCGCGCGCTCGACGCCCAGGGCTTCGACACGATCGTGGTCGCGTTGCCGGCCGACATCGAAGCCAACGCCGCGGTGCGCGACCGCTTGCAGCGCGCCGCCACCGCGGCGCTCACGAGCGCGGAAGCGTTCCGCTCTTTGCCGCGAGCCGGCGTACCGAGTCGTCGATCGCGTACGCCTCGAGATCGCTGAGCGCGATCCAGCGCACGTCGTGCGATTCGGCGTTGCCCCGCAACGGCTCGCGCGGATCGGCCTCGAGCGCGAAGCGCACGTCGTAATGGTCGTGCTCCGGTTCGAAACCGCGCGCCGGAATGCGGTGCACGTCGATGTCGTAGATGGCCTCGTCGATGAGCCGCAGCGTGCGCAAGCCGGACTCCTCGCGCGCCTCGCGCAACGCGGAGCGCCGCACGTCGGGGTCGCCGTCGACGTGGCCGCCGAGCTGCAGCCAGCGCTCGAGTTTACGGTGATGCAGCAGCACGGTTTGCGAACGGCCGGGATCGATGATCCACGCCGATGCGGTGATGTGTCCCGGCGCCAGCGCGCGATCGAACGCGCGCGATCCGAACGCTTCGAGAAACGCCGCCAGCCGCTCGCGCATCGCCTCCTCGCGCTCGTCGAACGGACGGTATCCACGCACGTCGTCCAGGAGTTCGCTCGCGGGGCTAAACATTAGCACGGTGATGGTTCATCCCTCCGCCGCCTCGGTCCCGCGCGCTCGCGTGGCCGACATCGCAACCTACGTTCCGGAGGGCCGACTCACCAACGCCGATCTCGCCAAGATGCTCGACACAAGCGACGAGTGGATCGTGCAGCGCACGGGCATTCGCGAACGCAGCATCGCGGCCGACGACGAATTCGCGAGCGACTTGTGCTTGGAGGCCGTGCGCCGCTTGCGCGACCGCGTCGGGCCGTTCGACCGTGTCGACGCGGTGATCGCGGCGACGTCGACCGCCGACTACGTCTTTCCGAGTTTAGCCGCGCAGATCCAATACGGCGCGAACCTGCCGCACGCGGGTGCGTTCGACGTCGGCGCGGCCTGCGCGGGCTGGCCGTACGCGCTCAACCTCGCCGCTGCGATGGTCGTATCCGAACAAGCGCGCGAGGTGCTGGTCGTCGGCGGCGAGGTGATGACGAAGGCGCTCGACTACACCGATCGCTCGACCTGCATTCTGTTCGGGGACGGCGCCGGCGCGGCGCTGGTCGTGGCCGGCGATGCGCGTTCGTACATCGAGCGCACGAGCTACGGCTGCGACGGCGAAGGTGGCAAGTACCTGTATCGCACGAGCATCCGCCACGACATCGCGGGCCACGAGGACGCCACCGGCATGCTGCGCCAGTCCGGCGCGGATGTGTACAAGTGGGCGGTCCGCCGTATCTCGGAGGCGATCCTCGAGCTGCTCGGGGCAGCAAACCTGGGCCCGCACGACGTCGATTGGTTCGTGCCCCACAGCGCCAACCTGCGCATCGTGGAAGCGTTGTGCGCCCGCACGGGAATCCCGCGCGAGCGCACGCTCACCAGCATCGAAGACTACGGTAACACGTCGACCGCGTCGATTCCGCTCGCGCTGATGCCCGCGCTCGAAGCCGGCCGCATCAAGCGCGGCGACCGCATCTTGATGTACGGATTCGGCGGCGGGCTCGTGCACGCCGGCACGCTGTTGCGCTGGTAGGTTACTTCACGACCTTCTTGACCATGTTGTTCTGGCGAAGGAGCAAGATGCGATCGGCGTGGCGCTGCCCGAGCAGCTTCTGATCGTAGTAGATTTTGACGTACTGGCCGGCCTTGACGTCCTTCATCTGATACGTGCCCTTGCCGTTGGCGTCGAAGATCTGGTCGAACTTCGGCACGATGAGGAAGCTCAGTTGATGACCCGATCCGTCGGTGATCTTGATGTTGTTGTCCGACACGTGGCTGACGATGCCCGAAACGTTTGCCGAACCGACGCCGGCGCTCGCCGGTGCGGCCAGGAAGCTTCCAAGGAACAAGGCGAGGAACAATAATGACAGTTTTCTCATAGACGACCTTCCGCGCGTAAAGCGCCCCCGATGATGAGTAGACAAGCGAGCCTGTACCCATCCCGGCGCCGAATCTAAACCAATGCCGCGGCCTACCTGCGCTCGCGGGGGGCCAGCATGCGGGTCGAATTCAGGATGAACGTGAGCTCGGACGAGACGTGGATGAAGGCTGCAAAGAGCGGGTTCAGCAAACCGACGGCCGCCAGGAGGATGCCGAGGCTGTCGACGGCGATCGTGCCCACGAAGTTCTGCATCACGATCGCTTTCGTGCGCCGCGCGATGCGCACGGTCTCGACGAACTTCGAGAGATCGTTGCCGAGCAGCACCACGTCGGCGCTCTCGCGCGCAACGTCGGTGCCGGATCCCATCGCGACGCCGACCGTCGCGCGGGTGAGGGCCGGCGCGTCGTTGACGCCGTCGCCGACCATCGCGACGATGCGCCCCGCATCGACGAGCCGGCCGACGTAATCGCTCTTCTGCTCCGGCAAGAGACCCGCGACGACCTCGTCGACGCCGAGCTTGCGACCGACCGCCGCCGCCACGCGCTCGACGTCGCCGGTCAGCAGCACCGTACGGATCGACATCGTCCTCAACGCGGTGACCGCCGCCGCGGCTTCCGGACGCAGCGCGTCGGCGATGCCGATCGCGCCGAGATACGCGCCGTCGCGCGCGACGTGCACGTCCGTTCGCGCGCCGTCGGCGCCGGCCGCTGCGCTCGGAACGGCGATGCCGCCGGCGGTGAGAAATGCCGCGTTGCCGACCAACAGCGTCTGCCCCGCGTGCACGGCGCGGATGCCGCGGCCGGGCGAGTAGCTGAAGGTTTCCGGCTCGGCGACGGCAACGCCGTTGGCCTGCGCGTAGGCGACGATGGCGGTTCCGAGCGGATGTTCCGAGCGGCGCTCCGCAACCGCCGCGGCCGCCAACAACGCACCTTCGTCGACGTGCGGTTCGGGGACGAGCGAACGAACGTCGGGCGCACCGAACGTCAACGTTCCGGTCTTGTCGAAGATCACGGTGTCGACGGCGGCAAGCGCCTCGAGGTAGCGGCCGCCTTTGACGATCGCGCCGGCCCGCGCCGCGCGGCCGACCGCGCCGAGCACGGCCAGCGGCGTGCCGGCGGCAATGCCGCACGCGCCGGCGACGATGATCACCGAGATCGTCGCAACGATGTTGTGCGTGATCAGGTAGGTCAGCGCGGCCGCGCCGAGCGCGAAGTAGACGAGGTATCCCGAGAGCCGGTCGGCGAGCCGCTCGATCGGCGCGCGCGAACGTTCGGCCGATTCGACCGCGTCGATGATGCGGCCGAAACTCGTATCGCGGCCCAGCCGCTCGGCCCGGATCTCGAGCGCGCCGCGCTGGTTGAGCGTGCCGGCATAAGCCACCGCACCGACGCCTTTTTCGGCCGGCGCCGACTCGCCCGTAATGCGCGCTTCGTCGACGAACGAGTGTCCGTTGACGACGACGCCGTCGACCGGCACGAGCGCGCCGGGATTGACCAGCACCGCGTCGCCGACGGCCAGCTCGTCCGCCGGCACCTCGCGAATCTCGTCGCCGCGGCGCACGAGCGCCGTGCGCGGCAGGAAGCGCAGCAAATCGCCGATCGCTTCGCGACCGCGCGCCACCGTCACGTGTTCGAGGATCTCGGCCACCAGCACGAAGACGGTGATCACCAGCGCCGTGAACGCTTGCCCGATCGACAACGCCGCGACCAGCGCGATCGTCATCGAGAGCTCCATCGTCATGCGCCGCTCGAGAACGTTATCGAACGCTTCCTTGAAGATCGGGTAGCCGCCGATCAGGGTCGCCGCGATGCCGATGACGCTGAACTGCGGGAAGGGCTCCCACCAGCGGAACCATACCGCCGCAGCGGCGACGGCCACGAGCGCGATGCGGACCAGCTCGATCCGGTCGACCTCCCCGTGTTCGGCTTCGTTCACCGCAGGTATGCCCGAACGACGTCGATCAGCTCGCCTGCGGCCGCGTCCCGTTCGCGCGGCGTCGGCCCGTTCAGGACGTGCGACTGCAGATGCTGCGCGAGCACCTCGGCCATCAGACCGTTCATCGCACCGCGCGCACCCGCGATCAGTTGCAACGTCTCGCCGCAGGCAACCTCGCCCTCGAGCGCTCGCTCGATCGCTTCGCACTGACCCTTGATCCGCCGTACGCGCGCCAGGAGCTTTGCCTTTTCCCGTATCGTGTGTCCCATGAGCGCCGTCTTCGCGCATATGGGATAGCCCCCTACCCTATCTGGCCAGTTTCGCTCCGGCGGCGATGGCTTGCAGCTTGCGGTTTGCGACGCCGCGGTTCATCGGCGCCATCCCGCAGTTCGTCGATGCCACGATGCGCTCGGGCGGGAGATAGCGCAACGCGGTCTGGAGCGTCGCGCAGACGTCCTGCGGCGTCTCGACCGCATCGGTCGCGACGTCGATCACACCGACGGCGACCCGCTTGTCGCCGGTCTTCGCCAGCACCTCGGGCGGCACGCGCGAGCCGGCCAGTTCGATCGAGATCTCGTCGAGCGTGCTCTGCGCGAGCAACGGCAGCACGATCCCGTACTGATCCCACTCGCCGCCCAGGCTATGCTTCCAGTCGATGTTGGCCTGGATGCCGTAGCCGTAGCAGACGTGGACCGCGGTCGCGCAGGGCACGCCCCGCACGCAGGCGTCGAGCGCGGCGACACCCCAATCTTCGAGTTCCTCGAAGTACACGTTGAAGGCCGGCTCGTCGATCTGCACGACGTCGACGCCGGCCGCCGCCAACTCCTCGATCTCGGCGCGAATCGCGTCGGCGAAGGCGAACGCGGCGGCCTTACGATCGCCGTAATACGCGTCGTGCAGCGTATCGACGATCGTCATCGGCCCGGGCAGCGTGATCTTGAGCCGGCGATCCGTCACGCTGCGGGCGAAACGCGCTTCCTCGACGTGTACCGGCGCGCGACGCCGAACGGGTCCCGTGATCGTCGGCAGATCGGCCTGATAGCGTTCGGCCCGGATCCCTTTGCGCACGATCTTCGTGAAGTCGATCCCGTCGAGCGACTCGAGGAAGCCGTGCACGAAGTGGCGGCGCGATTGTTCGCCGTCGGTGACGACGTCGATGCCGGCGCGCGCTTGCTCCGCGATCGCAAGCTCGGTCGCGTCGCGCTTGGCTTCCGCCAGCGCCGCGCCCTCCAGCTGCCACTGCGGCCACAAGCGTTCGGTCTGCGCGAGCCATGCGGGCTTGGGCAGGCTGCCCGCAATCGTCGTTGCGATTTCGCTCAGGTTCAGTTGCCGCCGGAGGCGGTCGCGTAGAGCGGCATGTCGGCGTCGTAGCTTTCGGGCATCGCAACCTGCCGCTCGAGGAACACCTCGCGGCGTTCGCGCGCGGAGGTCACGATGCCCAAGGTCGCTTCGAGCGTAGCCCGTCCCCACGCGCCGCTGTGGTACACCGGCACGCCGTTGACGACGGCGTTGTACAGCTCCGAGACCGCGCCCAACGTCGCGCCGCCTTCGTTCGTGTAGCCTTCACGCGCGAGATGCGCCAAGTCGACGTCGCGTTTGCCCGTATCGCCGTAGACGTACACGCCGTGGCGGGAATGCCGCATATCGCCGCGGTCGCAGCTGACGACGAGCATGCCGAGGTCGACCGGCCCCCACGGCGACGGTCCTTCTTCCGCGCCTCTGCCGGCCGTCGGATCGCGGCGGCCCCCGATGCGGAACTCTTCCTTCTCCTTCGACTCGTCGCGCTTGCCGGCGCGCATCGCCTGGCGTAACGCGATGCGGTCTTCGTCGGTGTAGCGCCAGTGATCGAGCTGGCCCGGCAGCAACTCGCCCAGCATGAAGTACCCGTAGCCGTTGAGCATGATCGTCGCCGACGTGCCGTTTTCGAACTCGAAGTACGCGGTGTAGAAGCCGGGAATCGCACGCTCGGGCATCCACTGGCCCATCGTGCCGCGGACGCTGCGCAATTTGCCGCCGCCGAGCAATCGCAGCACGTCGATCTGGTGCGGACCCTGACGGTGGACGATGCCGCTGCCGGCCTCGGCCGAGAGCTCTTCGGGCGTGCGCGCGCGCAGCATCCAATCCATGTACGACCAGATCAGCACCGACCGCACGCTGCCCAGCTCTTCGTTCGCAATCTTGCGCATCGCGCGCACCGGGAAACTGTAGCTCGAGGTGTGCGCGGCAACGAGGTGCACGCCGCATTTCTGCGCCGTCTCGACCATCTTGTCGCACTCCTCGATCGTGACCGCCATCGGCTTCTCGACCAAGACGTGTTTGCCGCTCTCCATGGCCAGCACGGCGTGCTCGCAGTGGTAGCGGTTGGGCGTCGAAACCCAAATCGCTTCGACGTCGGGGTCCTTGCACAACGCCTCGATCGAGTCGTACGCGCGCACGCCCGGGAACCGCTCGAGCAAGCCCGCGCGCATGCGCTCGTTCGGATCGGCGCCGGCGACGAGCTGGGTTTCCGGCAGCGTGTTCAGCGTTGGGAGCACCAGCGCGGCCCCTTGTCCGAGACCGACGACACCCATCTTCAGTTTGCGCATGCGATCACCACCGTCCCCGATGCGACGTACCGACGCCGACCGATTCGGGATCGACCTCGCGCATCATCTCGGCCTGGCCCTGCGACATCGTGAAGGAGATGATCTCGTTGAGCGCCGGGTCGCGGATCACGCCGTCCGGCTCCAGACCGTCCTGCACGCGTTTGATCTGCTCGCGCAGGAGCTTGCGGAACATCGTGATGCCGGCGTCCGACGCGCCGAGGAGCTCCTGCGTGCGGTCGAAGATCGGCCCCGGACTCTCCCACGCCATCAGGTCCTGATTGCCGAAGTTGGTCAGATCGTACTCACCGTCGGGGCGTGCTGGGTGCGGATGATACGTCACCGGGATCTCGTCGTCGGACTGCTCGACGAGCGAGCCGTCTTGCGTCGGCGAGAAGGCGACGCGAATCTGATAGGTGTGCTCGTCGTCGATCGGGGTGCGGAATTGCGTCGACACCGCGCCCGGCGTCGGCACGATGAGGATGTTGGGGAACACCGCCGGGTGGCCGACCTCGTGCTCGGGGCGATCGCCGCCGAAGGTACGCACTTTGCGAATTCCCGTCCACGTCGGCTCGCGGCACAAGCTGAAGCTGTAGTCTTCGATCGGCCGCAGATAGTACGCGACCTCGGCCTTGAACTGCTCGGCCAAACCTTGCTCGACCAGCATCTGCCCGTGCAGGTAGTAGGTGTGCACGGGGTCGTGCGAGTTTTCCTGAACCTGCACCCAATTGCAATGATGGATCGGCATCACGTCGATCGCGCGGGTGCCGTCTTTGCGCACGAGCGTTTCCCAACGCGGCAGCTCGGGCGCCGGCGCGGGTCCGAGATAGCCGAACAAGATGCCGGAGAGCGCGCGCACCGCGTACGCGGGACGGCAGGCCAGCGTTTTCAGCTTGCTGTCGGCCGGCTCGAACGGTTGATCGACGCACTCGCCGCCGGGCGCAAACTTCCAGCCGTGATAGGCGCAGCGCAGACCGTCGTCTTCGACGAAGCCGTGATAGAGCGAGACGTGCCGGTGCGGGCAGCGCTCGGGGATCAGGCCGAACTCGCCGGCGCGCGTGCGGAAAAGCACCAGATCCTCGCCCATGACGCGCACGCGCTTCTTCGGCCGTTGCGCGGTCAGCTCCGATGCGGGACACAGCGGCATCCAGTAGCGCCGCAGCAACTCGCCGCCCGCCGTTCCGGGGCCGACCTGCGTCAGCGTTCGATTGAGTTCTTCCGTCAGCGCCATGTCGCCGGCAATTCCATGCCTGGTCAACGTTTCCGCTTGCCGGGCTGGGCTCAGCTCTCCGGGTCGTCGCCTTGCTGCGCGCGTTCGGCGCGCCACGGATCTTCGAGGTCGAGCTTGAACTCGCGGAGCGCCGCGATGAGCCGCAGGTCCACGCCGTCCGTCAGCACGCGTTTCGGGTCGTGCAACCGGCTCTCGCCGACGCGCCGGTCGGACCAGATCGCGCGCTCGACGGTATACGAACCGTCGTCCATCGGCACGATGTTGAACTCGAATCGCTCGAGGTCGACGAGCTCTTCGTCCCAGTCCAGGAGCCAGTCCCGGCCGGTCCGGTCGCGCAAGCGGAAGTAACGGTAGTCCTCGTACTGCACTTGCCCGGTAAAGTAGAGACCGTCGACTTTTCCGGCGAGAAACGCGAGTTTCTCACGCGACATCTCCCGCGCGCGCAACTCCTCGACGCTCACCCGGCCGTCCTTGCGCCGCTTCTCGAACGACTCACGCTCCGCCTCGATCGCGTCGACCTGCGCCGCCAGCTTCGCGATTCGCGCATCGCGGCGAAGTTCGGCCTGCCCGTCCTCGCTCTCGAAGTGCTTGCGCCAGTCCGTCTCGCGCGTCAGCAGAAGCTGCGCCAGCAAACCGTCGTGTTTTTCGACCGCGATCTGGGCTTCGCGCACCCGCTTGGCGAGTTTCGCCGACCGCGCTTCAGCCCGCAGCATCGCATGGTGAAGTCGTCCCGCGCGGCCCATAGTTTTGATTTCCTCGAAGAGCAGCGTCGGGGCGGCGCGTAACTCCGAGCGATCGACCGTGTTGCGGTTGACGCTGGCGTTGAATTGCTTGGTCGCGACCTTGACTTCTTCCGTGGCTTCCCGTGCCAGGCCCTCGAAGAACTCGGCCGATGCGACGAGCTCGCGCCGTCGCACCGCGTGCTTTGCCCGTACCGTTTCCATACCGGCCTGGATCGAAATCGAAATCAAGTGCGCGAGTTTGACTTCAAGCGCCTTGATCGCCGCTTCATCGGCCCGAAAATCGGGGATCGTGTATGCCGACTTCGCCGGCTCTATACGGAGCGGCGCGTCGTCCACGAGGGCATGGTCTACCAACTTCCCGATCATATCAATGGGAAACGCTCGGCTGTCAAGGAGCTCAAGCCGCGGTACATCCAACCGTGCGCTGACGCACGCCCCGAAACGGCGGAATTCCCTGCCGCGCCAGGAAGCAAGCCAGGGCGAGGTCAGTTGTGAACCAGCTTCGGATTATTTACGCCGGCGGCGAGCAGACGGATCAAGAGGCGTTCAAGGCCGTCGTCGCGGCGACCGGCCTCGGCGACGTGCGGGTCCTCATGCCGCCGGAGGCGGTCGCCGAGATCCTCGCTCAGCGCGCCGACGTGCTGGTCGTCGACGTGAAACAGCCGAGCCAAGACGTGCTTTCCCTCATGCGCACGGCAACGCTCACCAACGTGCGCCAACCGGTGCCGGTGCTCGTCACCGGGTCGCAAGACGCGACCGATCGCATCGAGGCCTGTCTGCAGCGCGGGGCGGCGGAGTATCTGATCACGCCGTTCGACGCCACGCACCCGTCCTTGATCGTCCGCCGCCTCAAAGCCCTCGGCGCCAACACCCACCCGGCGCGCCAACTCGAGGCTACGCAGCCGCTCCAACGCCCGGCGGCCCCGGCCGGTCCGCCCGCGCCGGCGGGGCCGGACAAGCTCGACGACGCTCAACGCTTCGTCCCGCGCGAGTTTCTCCAGCTCTTGGCCCGGAAATCGCTGCGCGACATCCGGCTCGGCGACCACGTCGAGCGGCAGATGACCGTGTTCTTCACCGATATCCGCAGCTTCACGAACCTCTCCGAATCGATGTCGCCGCGCGACAACTTCAAATTCTTGGCATCGTTCCTGCGCAACGTGACGCCGATCATCCGCCAGGCCGGCGGCTTCGTCGACAAGTATCTCGGTGACGGCGTGCTGGCGCTCTTTCCCGGCGAGCCCGCCCAGGCCGTGCTCGCCGCAACGCAAGTGCAACGGCAGATCGCGCGCTATAACTTCGGTCGCCGTCAAGCCGGTTACCGGCAGGTCCGGGTCGGGATCGGATTGCACTACGGCACGCTGATGCTCGGCACGATCGGCACCGTGGATCAGATGCAGACCACCGTCATTTCGGACGCCGTCAACGTTGCCTCGCGTCTCGAGGGCATGACGAAAACGTTCGACATCAACGTCGTGATCAGCGGAGCCGTCGTCGCTGCGCTGCCCGCGGATCACCCGTTCAAATTGCGCGGACTGGGCTCGGTGACGGCCAAGGGCAAGACCGAGAGCGTCGAGGTGTTCGAGTGCTACGACACCGATCCCGACGACGTCGCCGAGCTCAAAACGAGCCTGATGCCGCAGTGGGACACCGGGATGGAAACTTTTCGCGAGGGCAAGCTGATCCGGGCCGGCCGCATCTTCGCGCGGATCGTCGAGCTGAATCCGACCGACACGGTTGCGACGTACTTTCGCGACCGGTCCTCGCTCGACGTGGCCAGCCAGTATCGCGACAAGGCGTGGGACGGCAGCGAGCACCTCGAAACGAAATAGGATGGTTTCGCTCCGTACCGTCGCGTTCGCGGCGGCGTTGATGCTGGCGAGTCCGGTTGCCGCGAGCGCCGGTCCACCGTTTTTGACGGACGATCCCGTGCCGGTCGATCTCGGCCACTTCGAAACCTACGTGTTCTCGCAGTGGGACAACTCGCCGGGCACTGCGTCGAACGTGACTTGGCCCGCCGTCGAATTCAACTGGGGCTTCTTGCCGAATCTCCAGTTCCACGTCGTCGCTCCGTTCGTGAACGCGACCGCCCCGGGGATGCCCAACGCGTTCGGTTTCGGCGACACGGAGATCGGCGTCAAGTTTCGCTTCGTTCAGGAATCGGCCGGCCGGCCGCAAATCGGCATCTTCCCGATGGCCGAGGTCGCGACCGCGACCCGCGGCCTCGGCAACGGCGAGACGTGGTACCGGCTACCGATTTGGCTGCAGAAGAGTTACGACGACGGCAAGTGGACCGTAGACACCGGCGGCGGCGCGGCGATCGACGATGCGCCGGGCCAACGCGGTTACGGCTTCGGCGGCTTTCTCGTCCAGCGATCGCTCGGGCCGGGACTCACGCTCGGCGCGGAAGTTTTCGCCCAAGGCGCGACCGCAATCGGTGCGACGGGGACGACGTTCTACAACGTCGGCGCTTCCATCAACCCGTCGCAGCAGTTCAACATCCTCATCAGTCTCGGCCACAGCTTCGCCGGTCAAAGTCACGCCATCGGCTACTTCGGCCTGTACTATACGTTCCCGCGCCCGGCCGGCTCGCCGTAGGCCTTCAGCGAGCCGAGAATATTCGGCCACCCGCCCCGGCACCACACGGCTCCGCTCGGACCTTCGTGATCTCGTCACACCATTGTCGAACCGTGGCGCGTATCTCGTCGCGCACGACGCGGGTGCGAGCAAGTCGTTCCTCCGGTGTGCCGGTAAACGCTGACGGGTCGGCAAAACTCCAGTGTATGCGTGTGACCAGCCCCGGAAAGATCGGGCAAGCTTCCGCGCTGCTTTCGTCGCAGACCGTAACGACGTATTTGTAGAGCCGGCCGCGCTTGAAAAGGTCGAAGACGCTCTTCGTCGCGTTGGTCGAGATGTCGATTCCAACCTCGCGCATCGCCTCGACCGCAAGCGGGTTGAGCGTTCGCGGCTCGAAGCCCGCGCTCTCGGCTTGCAACCGGTCGCCGCAGAGGCTATTCACGAACGCCTCCGCCATCTGGCTCCGGGCGCTATTGTGAATGCAGACGAAGAGTACTTTTTCCATTACGATTCCCCGCTGGGTGACGATGGGGAAGGATTGCGCGCGCGCAACTCGTCGGCCAATGCATGCGCTTTCGCTTTAACCTCATCACGGATTTCTCGCACCCGCTCGACCGGTTGACCCTTCGGGTCGGGCAGACCCCAGTCGTCGTCGATCCGCGGCACGCCTTCCACGTCGCACCCCATCGTGATGATGCGATCGGCGTGCACCGCTTTTTGCAGGTCGAGCAACTTCGGACGCGCGGCCGAGATGTCGATCCCATCTTCCGCCATGACGGCGACGACACCGGGATCGGGGACGTCCGCGGCGATGGTGCCGGCCGAGGACACCTCCACCCGCTCGCCCGCGAAATGGCGCAGGTAGGCTTCCGCCATTTGCGAGCGGCCGGTATTGTGCCGGCAGACGAACAGGACCGATGGCTTCGAGCTCATGCGGCGTCCGAGTGGGGCACGACCACGCTCTCGTCCGCGCGCATGCCGAACCAGATGAACAGCAACGTCGCGACGAGCCCGCCGAGCAATTGCACGACGACGAACGCCGGGACGTCCGCCGGACGAATGCCGGCGAAGGTATCGGTGAGCGAGCGCGCGATGCTGACCGCCGGATTCGCGAAGGACGTGGACGGCGTGAACCAGTAGGCGCCGGCGATGTAGGCGGCGACAGCGTAGGGGGCGGCATCCGGCCGCGCGCGAGCGCAGCCCCAGATGACGGCGAGCAAGCCGAACGTCGCGACGAACTCACTGACCATCATCGCGGTTCCGCTGCGCTCGTGATGCGACGCGCTGAAAGCCGACAGCCCGAACATCAGGTTCGCCAGCGCGGTGCCGGCGAGCGCACCCAGCACCTGGGCCGTGAGGTATGGAAGGACGCCGTTCCACGTCTTGTCGCGCATTGCCGATGCGAGCGTGACGACCGGGTTGAAGTGCGCGCCGGACACCGGGCCGAATGCGAGGATGAGCGCGATCAGCGCGCCGCCGGTTGCGATCGCATTCGCGAGCAGCGCGAGACCGACGTTGCCGCCGCAGAGACGCTGCGCCATGATGCCCGAGCCGACGACGGCGAGCAGCAGGAATGCGGTGCCGACGAACTCCGCAACGGCCGCGCGCACGTTCACCACAGACAAGTGCATGTTATACGAGTGCCGCTTCGGGAAGCAGCGAGCCGAGGGATGCGGCCAGGCGCGCTCGCGCATCTTCCGCGAGGCGGTAATAGACCCACGTTCCGCGACGCTCCGACGTAACGAGCCCCGCGTCGCGGAGGGTCTTCAGGTGGTGCGAGACCGTCGGCTGGTTCAGGGGCAGCGCCGAGGTGAAGTCGCAGACGCAGACCTCGTCGCCGGCGCGGGCCAGCGTCGCGAGCATCGTGAGCCGGTGGGGATCCCCTAAAGCTTTGAAAAGGGCCGCATCCTCGGCGCGATCCGTACGGTCGACCTCGGCCGGCGGACAGCAGCGTTGCATTGACACATTTCGATATTAGCGACTATATCGACGAATGTCAATGCAAGGCGAATGTGCTATGATGCCGCGATGTCGCGCATCGACGTTCACCACCACTTCGTCCCGCCATCGTATCTGCGCCGGGAGCGCGAGCGCGTTCTCGCGGCGATGGCCCTGAACCCGGAGATTCTCACTGAATGGACGCCGGCGCGGGCGGTCGAGGAGCTCGATCGCCACGACATCGCGCGCGCCCTGGTCTCAATCTCGACGCCCGGGATCTGGTTCGGCGAGCCGGAAGCCGCGCGCACGCTGGCGCGGGAATGCAACGAGTACGCTGCGCAGATGGCGCGCGACCATCCGGGCCGGTTCGGAAATTTCGCCGCGATCCCGCTGCCCGACGTCGAGGGAAGCCTGCGCGAGATCGCGCACGCGTACGACGTCTTGGGCGCCGACGGCGTCGGGATCTTGACCAGTTACGACGACCGCTGGCCCGGCGATGCGGCTTTCGCGCCGGTGTTCGACGAGCTCAACCGGCGCAAGGCGGTCGTCTTCGTGCACCCGACCGCGCCCGCGTGCTGCCGCAACCTCATTCCCGAGGTCCCGGCACCGATGACCGAGTTCTTGTTCGACACGACGCGCGCGATCACGAGTC
>Ga0181536_10004561_pt1 | contig 14594 bp, 9 predicted proteins | sample PEATcosm2014_Bin_41_FD_121105 | JGI IMG/M metagenome (GOLD analysis project Ga0181536, IMG submission 121105) | Peatland microbial communities from MTU Mesocosm Facility, Houghton, MI, USA - PEATcosm2014_Bin17_60_metaG | ecosystem: Environmental > Terrestrial > Soil > Wetlands > Peat | place... | reverse complement strand
TAGCGTCAACGGAAACTCGCCGGCGCTCGGCGCCGCGAGCGGCGTCAATTGTCCCGGCGAGTGGCCGACCGGGAAGAAGCGCGCCCGCCGCCGCGCCTCGGCCTCGTTGGCGTTGACCGGGCGGTGTTCGTAGTGCCGGCCGCCCGGATGCGCGACGTGATAGCTCATGCCGCCCAGCGAACGCCCGGTCCAACGGTCGAACACGTCGAAGATCAACGGCACGTGCACGCCGACCGTCGGATGCAGCGCGCTCGGCGGGTTCCAGGCCTTGAAGCGGACGCCGCCCACGTACTCGCCCTCGCGGTCGGTCGGGTTCAACGGCACCGCGCGGCCGTTGCAGGCGAGGGCGAAGCGTTCGTCGATCCAGCCGGTGACGCGCGCCTGCACCCGCTCGACCGAGCTGTCGACGTAACGCACCGTCCCGGCGGCGCCGGTTTCCTCACCCAGGACGTGCCAGGGTTCCAGGGCGGCGCGCAGCTCGACCTCGGCGTCGTGCACCGGGACGGAACCGATATGCGGGAAGCGGAACGCCAGATGCGGCGCGAACCACGCCGGATCGAGCGCATGGCCGCGCGCGTCCAGTTCATCCAGCGCGTTGGCGAAATCCCGTTCGACGTAGTGCGGCAGCATGAAATCGTCGTGCACCCGGGTGCCCCAACGGATCAGTTGCCGCTCGTACGGCTGGTCCCAGAACGCCGCGGCGGCGGCACGCATCAGCAGCATCTGGGCCGCCGCCATGCGCGTGCCGGGCGGCATTTCCAGCGCGCGGAATTCGATCAATCCGCGCCGGCCGGACGCGGAGTCCGGTGTGTACAGCTTGTCGATGCAGAATTCGGTGCGATGCGCGTTGCCGGTCATGTCGGTCAGGATGTTGCGGAACAAACGGTCGGTCATCCAGGGCGGCACCGGCACGCCCGTGCGGATTTGCGAGAACGCGATCTCCAGTTCGGCGAGGCTGTCCTGCCGCGCCTCGTCGATCCGGGGATGCTGGCTGGTGGGGCCGATGAACTGGCCGCTGAACAGGAACGACAGGCTGGGGTGATTGTGCCAGAACCCCAGGAACGATTTCAGCAAATCGGGCCGCCGCAGAAACGGTGAATCCGCCGGCGAGGCGCCGCCCATGACCACGTGATTGCCGCCGCCGGTGCCGACATGGCGGCCGTCGAGGTCGAACTTTTCGGTAGCCAACCCGGCGAGGCGGGCTTCTGCGTAGAGTTCCTCGGTCTGGGTCACCTGCTCGGGCCAGGATTTCACCGGGTGGACGTTGACCTCGATCACGCCGGGGTCGGGGGTGACGGAGAAATGCGTCAGCCGCTCGTCCTCGGGCGGCAGGTAGCCTTCCAGGACGATGCGGCGGCCAGTTTCGTCGGCGGTTTCCTCGATGGCGGCGAGCAGGTCCAGCCAGTCCTCGACCGCGAACAGCGGCGGCAGGAAGACGTGCATCTTGCCGTCGCGCGGCTCGACGGCGAGCGCGGTCCGCACCAGCCCAGGCTCGCCCCTGCCAATGATCGGAAGTTCCTGCGCCACTGGGCGGAAGCCCTCGATGCCGGTCTCCCGCGGGGGTTCGGCGAGGCGGCGATGCAGGAAGGCCTGGCGGGGCGGCAAGCGGTCGCGCGGGGCGAAGGGGTCGGGTTCGAACGGCGTCTCGATCGTTTCGGCGTCAGCCCAGGGGATGCTGTCGAGCGGGAGGCGGAGGCCGATGGGGGAGTCGCCGGGAATCAGGAACATCGCGCCGGCGCGGAAGAACCAGTTGCCGGATTGCCAGCGGCGGGAGCCGTTGTCGATCACCCGGCGCAACGGCAGGACGCTGCCGACGGCGCTGTGGATGCCCTGGCCGAACACCTTGGCCAGCCGGGCGCGTTCCAGCGGATCGAGCAGTTTCGTGTCCTCGGCCAGCACGTTGGCGGGCAGCCGGTGCTCGCGCCACAGGTAGTAATGCGTGTCCTCATGCGCCGGGATGACGAGGCTCGGGTCGACCTGCAGCCGCTCCGCCAGGCGGCCGGCGAAATCGGCGGCGTCGGACGGGGTCACCGCCTCGGTTTCGTGTTCCGCGATGAACAGCGCCGGATCGCGCCACACCGGCTCGCCGTCGGCGCGCCAGAGGCAGTGAAACGCCCAACGGGGGAGTTGTTCGCCGGGGTATTGCTTGCCCATGACGTATTGCAGGGCGGCGCCGGCGGTCCAGCGACTCATCAGCCGGCGGAGCAGGCGGTCGGCGTAAGCGCGCTTGGTGGGGCCGGTGGCGTCGGTGTTCCACTCCGGCGCGTCGAGGTCGGTGGCGGCGACGAAGGTCGGCTCGCCGCCCATGGTCAGCCGCACGTCGCCGCGGGCGAGGGCGCGGTCGACATGGGCGCCTTTGTCGAGGATCGCCCGCCATTGGTCGTCGGTGTACGGTTTGGTGACCCGCGGCGTTTCCAGGATTCGCCGAATTGTCATTGCGACGGCGAAGATGGTTTCGCACTTTTCCACGAGGCCGCTGATTGGCGCCGCCGATGTCGGATCGGGGCTGGCGGCGAGGGGAATGTGGCCCTCGCCGCACAACAGGCCGGAGGTCGCGTCCAGGCCGATCCAGCCGGCGCCGGGGAGGTAGACCTCGGCCCAGGCGTGCAGGTCGGTGAAGTCCTTGAGCGGGCCGGGCGGGCCTTCGAGCGGGCGGATGTCGGGCGCCAGTTGCACCAGGTAGCCGGAGACGAAGCGTGCCGCGAAGCCCAGGTGGCGGAGGAGTTGCACCATGAGCCAGCCTGAGTCGCGGCAGGAGCCGCGGCGGAGGGTCAGCGTCTCGTCGGGCGTTTGCACGCCGGGTTCCAGGCGGACGACGTATTCGATCTGGCGCTGGATGCGCTGGTTCAGCTCGGTCAGCAGGGTGACGGTGTGCTTTGGCTCGCGCGGGATGGTGGCCAGCAGTGCCGTCAGGGCCGGGCCTGGCGGGTCGGCCTTCAGGAACGGGGCGAGTTCGTTGTCGAGGGTGGGGTCGTAGGCGAACGGCCAGGTCTCGGCGTCGGGATCGAGGAAGAAGTCGAACGGATTGATGGTCACCATGTCGGCGACCAGATCGACGGTGACGTCGAAATGGGTGACGCGTTCGGGGAACACGACGCGGGCGAGGTGGTTGCCCTGCGGGTCCTGCTGCCAGTTGAGAAAATGCGGCTTGGGCTCGACCTTCAGTTCGTACGCCAGGATGGGCGTGCGGGCGTGCGGCGCGGGCCGCAGGCGGATGGTTTGCGGGCCGGGTTGGCCGAGGCGGTCGTAGTGGTACGACGTGCGGTGGGTGAGGGCGACGTGCAGGGGCATTGGGGGCTCGGGGACAGAAGGGGCGCCGCCATATGTTGCGCCGCACAACCGGTAGGCGCAAGCGGCGTGTGACCAGAGTCGTGTTTCGGTTTGAATGTCAGCGCGGGCTCGCGAGCGGGCATTCGAGGAGCCGGTGGCGCAAACGGTATCGGGACAGAGCGGCGCCTGACGCGCTCCCGCGGGTGGGAACGTTGATCCCTGATCCCGGCGTTCCACAACCATCGGGCGGAAGCGACCAGCAGTGAGGTGTCTGGTGCCACAAAAGTTTGTTGCAGCCGCGTGTCCGCGATGACTATGGTGTGTCGTCTTTCATGCCACGCGGGCGGGTGCGCCGGTTGCTTCAGGGAGATGTGCGATGGCTCTTTGTCCCTTCGCCTTCAGGGAATACATGCTGACCCAGCCAGGCAGCTACAAGGTGGGCTCCAACGGCGGTATCCATCGTATCGTCGTACACAACACCGGGGTGAAGCAGGAACAGATTCCGAACCACGCCGCCAGCGCCTGGAACACCTGGACGGCGGCGGCCAAGGACGGAAAGATGGTGTCGGCCCATTTCGTGGTCGAAGCCAATGGCCGGATCTACCAGATGGTCGACACCGCCGATGTTGCCTATGGCACCGCCGAATACACCCGCCGGGCCATTCATATCGAGCATGCCGGCAATGCCGAGCCGTTCACCCGGTCGCAGTTGCACGCGAGCGCCTTGCTGATCGCCTGGATCAATTCGATTTCGCCGGATCTGTCGCTGGATCTGGTCGGCACCGGGCTGACGGATTTCGGCGACAAGGATCAGGAGGGCATGACCTGCCATGCCTTCGTCGATCTGGCGGCGATTAAATTCCGCATGCCCTATCCGCCGAAGACCGCCAAGATCACGTGTCCCGGGGCGCCGATGATGGAATCGCTGCCCCTACTGTCGCGTTTGGCGCGAAACTATGCCGCCGCCGTTCCCACGGTCACCAGTCCGGTGGCGGTCGCGGCCGCCAGCTTCTTCGACTGGTCCGGCGGCTCCAACGTACCGCTGTAACAAGCCGCGGAAACCGCGGGATTTGGCTTTCGCTATTCCGTTTGTCCTGGGTCTCGTGTGGGCCCGCGGTTGCTCGCCATGGCCCATGCCGCCGCTTCCCGTCCCTTTCCAGCTGGCCGGAACCCCACTACTCTTGGGGCAACTGACTGGGGAGGACATCATGCACTGGACCGATCGCCGCGAACGCTACCGGGAACTGATCCACGGTAACGAATGCCTGCATCCAGGCTCCGTGTTCGACGCGATCTCCGCGCGCATCGCCGAGGACCTTGGCTTCGAGGTCGGCATGTTCGCCGGCTCGATCGGCTCGTTCTCGGTGCTCGGCGCGCCGGACCTGATCGTGCTGACCCTGACGGAGTTCGCCGCGCAGGCTTACCGCATCAACCGCGCCGGCAAGCTGCCGCTGATGGTCGACGCCGACCATGGTTACGGTAATGCATTGAATGTGATGCGCACCATCCAGGAGCTGGAAACCGCCGGCGTCGCGGGCATCATGATCGAGGACACCGTGCTGCCGCGCGCCTTCGGGGAGAAAACGCCGAGCCTGATCACGATCGAGGAAGGCATCGGCAAAATGCGCGCCGCGTTGCGCGCGCGTGAGGACAAGGCGCTGACCATCATCGGCCGCACCAGCGCCGCCGCCTTCACCAGCCCGAGCGACGCTCTGGCACGCGCCAAAGCCTATGAGAAGGAGGGCGTCGACGCGATGTTCTTCGCCGGCGGCGTGACCCGCGAACTCATTGAAGCGCTGCACGCCGAACTTAAAATTCCTATCATGCTGGGCGGCGGCGGCGGCGATCTGGACAAGGCCTGGCTGGGAAGCAAGGGCGTGCGGATCGCGTTGCAAGGCCACCAGCCGTTCTCGGCCGCGGTGCAGGCGGTTTACACGACGCTGAAAGCGTTGCGCGAGGGCACCAAACCATCGGCGCTGACCGGCATCGCCTCGGCCGAGCTGATGGCGAAAGTCACGCGCGCGCGGGATTACAAGGCGTGGACAGACGAATTCCTGACCTGACGGGCACAAGCGTGAGCGCCGGGGGCAGCCGCGGTCGGGTCGACGAAGCCGCCTCGTTCCCGCGGATTGCGCGAGCGAGGCGGCGGATCAGGCGACGTCCGGGCGACGGCGCGCCGGAGCAAAACGCCTCGCGCGCGCGGCCTGTCCGCCCGCCGTCCCGAGGCGGCATCACGCGGGCCCGCCGCGTGGGCGACAGATAGCGAAAGGATCTCGTGTCATGAGTCACCGCCCCACGATCCACGGCACCCGCCATGCCGTCTCGGCCGGCCATTATCTGGCCGCCGCCGCCGGTTTCACCATTCTGGAGGCGGGCGGCAACGCCATTGACGCGGGCTGCGCCGCCGGCATCGCGCTTGGCGTGCTGCAGCCTGACCTGGTCAATGTGGCGGGGGTGGCGCCCATCATCATCCGGCTCGCTGACGGAACGGTCGAGAGTATCGCCGGCCTGGGCTGGTGGCCGAAAACCTTGCCCGCGGATCTGTTCATGCGAGAGCACAACGGCAAAATCCCCGACGGTGTGTTGCGTACCGTGGTTCCCGCCGCCCCCGACGCCTGGATCACCGCGCTGCGCCGCCACGGCACGATGCGCTTCGCCGATGTCGCCGCCCCGGCGATTCGTTTCGCGGCCGAGGGGTTCGCGGTTTACCCGCTGCTGGCGACCTCGATCGCCTCGCATGAGCACGAATATCGTCGCTGGACGTCCAATACGGCGGTGTTCTTGCCGAATGGGCGCGTGCCGAAGCCGGGCGAAAAATTCGCGCAGACCGAGCTGGCCGCGACGCTTCAGTTCATGGCCGATCAGGATCGCGCCGCCGGGCCGGATCGTATGCTGGGATTACAGGCCGCGCACGACTCATTTTACCGCGGCGATATCGCGCGCGCGATCGTCGCGTTCCAGCAACAGGAAGGCGGTTATCTGTCGATGGAAGACCTTGCGGATTATCATTCCGCGATCGAGCCGGTAGTGCGGCGAACCTGGCGTGGCCATGAACTGCTGACCTGCGGCCCGTGGTGCCAGGGGCCGGCGCTGCAACAGGCGCTCGCGCTGGTCGAGCATATCGGCATTGACGGGCTGCGGCATAACTCGGCGGACTATCTGCATCGCATCGTCGAGTGCCTGAACCTGGCGCTGGCGGATCGCGAATATCATTTCGGCGATCCGAAGTTCGTCGATGTGCCGATCGATCATCTGCTCGATCCGGCGACCATCGCGCGGCGGGCGGCCGCGGTGCGCGATGACAGGGCGTTTGGCGCGATGCCGGCACCGCTCGATCTGCCCAACCGCGGGTTCGCGGCCAGCAGCCGGGAACTGCCGAAAGTCGAGGCGGATACGTCGTACTGTTGTGCGGTGGATCGTTGGGGCAACACGTTCAGCGCCACGCCCTCGGACGGATCGGGCAATGTGCCGGTGGTTCCCGGTCTGGGGATCACGCCGTCGGGCCGCGGCTCGCAAAGCCGGCCCGATCCGACGCATCCGGCGGGGGTGGCGCCGGGCAAGCGGCCGCGGCTGACGCCCAATCCGGCGATCCTGGTGACCAAGGACGGCGGCGTGATGCCGTTCGGCACGCCCGGCGGCGACGTGCAAACCCAGGCGATGCTGCAGGTCTTACTGAATGTCATGCATTTTGGCATGGACCCGCAAACCGCGATCGAGGCGCCGCGGGTGGCGTCCTATTCGTTTCCGTCATCGTTCGCGCCGTTCGAGTATTTTCCCGGCAGGCTCGCGGTCGAAGGCCGCATCGACCAGGCCACGCGGGACGAACTCGCCGCGCGGGGGCATGAGGTCCAGACCTGGCCGGACTGGACCTGGCTCGCCGGCTCGGTGGAGCTGATTCTGACCGACCCGGGGACCGGGTTGATCGGGGCGGGTGCCGATCCGCGGCGGCCCGCTTACGCGATCGCGATGTAGCCCGCGTCAGGGCTCCGCCCTGAAACCCGCCCGGGGCTTTGCCCCCCGCCTTCGCAGGGGCAAGCCTGGACCCCAGCAAAGGGCGAGGCCCTTTGCAATCTGCCCATTGGTAGGGTCTCTGAGGAGGGCCAACACGGACCTTGAAAGGTCTCGGTTGGCCCTCCTCAGAGACCCTACCAAAATGAGTGGTTCCAAGGGCCACTGCCCTTGGCGGGGATCCAAGGGGCAGCGCCCCTTGGCCGGAGTCCCGGGCGGGAGCCCCGGCGCGCTTGCTTCCCTTCACGCCCATCCGGCCCTAAATGTCGCGGGCTGATCGGAGAGGACGAGGCATGGCGCGAGGACTCAGGGTCGCGGTCCAAATGGACCCAATGGAGACCATCAACATCGACGGCGATTCGACGTTCGCCCTGATGCTGGAGGCGCAGGCGCGCGGCCACGGTTTGTGGCATTACGAAGTGCGCCACCTGGCGTTGCGCGAGGGCGTGTCCAAACCGCATGGCGGCAGGCGCGCCGAGCGGCTGTTCGCCCGCGCCCGCCCGGTCACGGTGGAGCGCCGGCTCGGCGGTCATTACAAGTTCGCAGAGATGGCCGAGCTGGACCTCGCGTCGATGGATGTCGTGCTGATGCGGCAGGATCCGCCTTTCGACATGGCCTATATCACCGCGACGCATCTGCTTGAACATATCCAGCCCGGAACGCTCGTGGTCAACGATCCCGCCGCGGTGCGCAATGCGCCGGAAAAGCTGCTGGTCACGCATTTCCCCGATCTGATGCCGCCGACGCTGATCACCTGGGATCTGGAGGCGATCCGGGCGTTCCGCGCGGACTACAAGGACATCATCGTCAAGCCGCTGTTCGGCAACGGCGGCGCCGGCGTGTTCCGGATCAAACCCGATGACGAAAACCTCGCCTCGCTGCTGGAAATGCATTTCGCCCGCTCCCGCGAGCCATTGATGCTGCAACGTTATGAAGCCGCGGTGCGCGAGGGCGACAAGCGCATCATCCTGGTGGATGGGGAGCCGATGGGCGCGGTGAACCGCGTCCCCGCCGCGGGCGAGGCGCGGTCCAACCTGCATGTCGGTGGGCGGCCGGAGAAATCTCCGCTGACGGCGCGCGATCGGGAAATCTGCGCGGCGATTGGTCCGACGCTGCGCGAGCAAGGCCTGATCTTCGCCGGCATCGACGTGATCGGGAATTATCTGACTGAGATCAACGTGACGTCGCCGACCGGGCTGCAGGAAATCGCGCGGTTCGACGGGGTGCATATCGAACAGGCGATCTGGGACCGTATCGAAGCGAAGGCGGCGGCGCGAGGGCTCGCCCCTCGGGTCAAGCCCAAGGGCATGCCTTGAACCCGCCAGGGGGCTTTGCCCCCCGCCTTCGCAGGGGCAAGCCTGGACCCCAGCCCACGGGTCAAGCCCGAGGGCAGGCGCCGGGCGAGGCCCTTTGCGATCTGTCCATTCGGTTCGTGTTTGAGGCGGGCCAACACGGACCCTAGAAAGGTCCCGGTCGGCCCTCCTCCCACACCCACCCAAAATGAATGGTTCCAGGCTTGCCCCTGCGAAGGCGAGGGGCAATGCCCTTGGCGGAGGTCCAGGAGGCAGAGCCTCCTGGTGGGGTCCGGGGTGAAACCCCGGCGCACCCCCTCGACCGGCGCGCGATGATCGCCTAACGTGGCTATGAAGCCGTCCCGGAGCCAGATCCGCTCTCCGGACCGGAGCGACGCAAAGCAGATATTGGGAGCTACGATGCCAGGTCTCACTTACTCCGCGCCCACGTCCGTGGAAGCCGCGGTCAAACTTCTCGCCGGTTCATCCGGTCTCGCGAAGGTCCTGTCCGGTGGGACCGACCTCTTGGTGCAGATGCGCTCGGGCCGGCTGAAGCCGGAACTGATCGTCGACACCAAGAAGATCCCCGGGATCATCGGCATCCGTGAGGAAGCCGGCGGCTTCGTCGTCGGCGCCGGCACTCCTGGCGCGGTGGTCGAGGCGCATGCCGGCATGAACAAGGCATGGCCCGGCGTCGTCGAGGCGCTCGACCTCATCGGTTCGACGCAGGTGCAGGGGCGCTGCTCGCTCGCGGGCAACCTGTGCAATGCCTCGCCCGCCGCCGATTCCGTTCCGGCGCTGTACGCCGCCGCCGCGACCGCGGTGATCGTCGGTTCCAAGGGCCGCCGCGAAGTTCCGGTCGAGCAGGTGCCGACCGCGCCCGGCCGCACCAGCCTCGCCAAGGACGAGTTCATCCTGGAATTCAAATTCCCGCCGCGGCCGGCGCGTTCCGGCGATGCCTATCTGCGGTTCATTCCGCGCACGGAAATGGATATCGCGGTGGTCGGTTGCGGCATCAGCGTGACGCTCGACGATAAGGGCGTCTGCACGGCGGCGCGTTGCGCGCTCGGTGCCGTCGCGCCGACCGTGCTGCTGGTCAAGGCAATGGCGGACGTGTTGGTTGGGCATACGCTCGACGCCGCCACGCTGGCGGCTCTGGACAAGGCGGCGCAGGCCGCGTGCAAACCCATCAACGACAAGCGCGGAACGATCGAATATCGCACCAAGATCGCCGGCGTGCTGGCACGCCGCGTGGCGAAGATCGCGTTCGACCGGGCTTCCGGCAAAACTGTAAAGGCGCACTGACCCATGGCAAAGTCATACGTTTCCACGACCATCAACGGCGAAGCCGCCGAGTACCTGTGCGAGCCGCAGCAGACCCTGCTGGATGTGCTGCGCGACGTCGTCGGCCTGACCGGCAGTAAGGAAGGCTGCGCGTCGGGCGACTGCGGCGCCTGCTCGGTGCTGATCGACGGCACGCTGGTTTGTTCCTGCCTCGTGCTTGGCGTCGAAGCCGAGGGCAAGTCGATCACCACGGTCGAGGGCATCGCCCAGGGGGAAAAGCTGCACCCGGTGCAGCAGAAGTTCCTGGAGCACGCAGCGCTGCAATGCGGTTTCTGCACGCCTGGCCTGATCGTCGCGTCGAAGGCGTTGCTCGACGCCAATCCGAACCCGACGGAAACCGAGGCGCGCTACTGGCTGGCGGGCAATCTGTGCCGTTGCACGGGCTACGATAAGGTCATTCGCGCGGTGCTGGACGCCGCCGCGGTCATGCGAGGAGAAGCCTCCTGATGAACTACATCGACACCAACCTGAAAGTCGTCGGTACGCGTCCGATCCGTCCCGACGGCGTCGACAAGGTCACCGGCCGCGCGGTGTTCGCCGCCGATACCCGCGCGTCCGGCATGCTGTGGGGCAAGATCCTGCGCTCGCCGCACGCGCATGCGCGGATCGTGTCGATCGACACCTCCAAGGCGGAGAAGCTGCACGGCGTGCATGCCGTCGTCACCGCGAAGGACTTCCCGGATATCGCCAATGAGGAGGCGTTCGTCGGCGAAGGCCCGATGAATTTCCGCGACCTGTCGCTCAACATCATGGCCCGTGGCAAGGCGCTCTACGAAGGCCACGCGCTGGCCGCCGTCGCCGCCACCACGCAGGCGATCGCCGATGAGGCATTGGCGCTGATCGACGTCAAGTACGAGGTGCTGCCGTTCGTCATCGACGTTGAAGAAGCGATGGCCGACAACGCACCGGTTTTGCACGACGACATGTTCACCGGCGGGGTGACCCCGAAACCCACCAAGCCGTCGAACATCGCCAAGGTCGTGACCTTCAAAAAGGGCGACGCCGAGGCCGGCTTCAAGGACGCTGAGGTCATCATCGAGGGCAAGTACACCACGAAGCCGGTGCATCAGGCCTATATCGAGCCGCATGCCTGCCTCGCGACCTATTCCTCCGACGGGCAGATCACGATCCACAGCTCCAGCCAGGGCCATTTCATGGTCCGCGCCTACACCGCCAAGCTGCTCGGCATCGACCTCGCCAACATCCGCTGCACGCCGGCGGAAATCGGCGGCGGCTTCGGCGGCAAGACGCTGATCTATCTGGAGCCGGTGGCGGTCGCGCTGTCGCGCAAATCCGGCCACTCCGTGAAAATGCAGATGACGCGGGAGGAGGTGTTCCGCGGCTCCGGTCCGACCTCGGGCGCGGCGATCGACATCAAGATCGGCGCGAAGAAGGACGGCACCATCGTCTCGGTGCGCCAGGTGCTGAAGTTCCAGGCCGGCGCCTTCGCCGGCTCGCCGATCGGGCCGGGCTGCATGTGCGGTCTGGCGCTGTATGACCTGCCGAATGTCGAGGTCATCGGCTACGACGTGGTCAGCAACCGTCCGAAGGTCGCGGCCTATCGCGCTCCGGGCGCGCCGATCACCTCGTTCGCCGTCGAAAGCGCGCTCGACGAACTGGCCGACAAACTGGGCATGGACCCGCTGACGCTGCGCAAGAAAAACGCCGCGAAGAACGGGTCGAAAACCCACTACGGCGTGACCCACGCGAACATCGGCTTCGAGCAGGTGCTCGCGGCGGTTGAAACCCATCCGCACTGGAAGACCCCGGTGAAGGCCGGTCAGGCCCGTGGGCTCGCCTGCGGCTTCTGGTTCAACATCGGCGGCGAATCCAGCGCGAGCGTGCATGTCAACGAGGACGGCTCGGTCTCGGCGGCTACCGGCAGCCCGGATATCGGCGGCTCGCGTGCCTCGATGGGCATGATGGTGGCCGAGGTGCTCGGCGTGCCGGTGCCGCGCGTGCGCACCACGGTCGCCGACACCGCCTCGATCGGCTTCACCTTCCTGACCGGCGGCTCGCGGGTGACGTTCGCCACCGGCATGGCGGTGACCCAGGCGGCCGAGAAAGTGGTCGACGAGCTGAAAAAGCGCGCCGCCATGATCTGGGAAATCCCCGCCGACGCGGTGGAGTGGAGAGACGGCATGGCGTTCCCGGCGGGTTCCAACGCCGGTGCGTTCGAGCCGCTGGACCTCAGCGCGATCGCGCTCAAGGCGGGCCGGACCGGTGGTCCGATCAATGCCGAGGTGTCGGTGAACGCGCAGGGCGCGGGTGCCGGGTTTGGCGCGCATATCTGCGACGTCAGCGTGGACAAGGAAACCGGCCACGTCACGATCGAGCGCTATACCGCGATCCAGGACGTCGGCAAGGCGATCCACCCGAGCTACGTCGAGGGCCAGATCCAGGGCGGTGCCGTGCAAGGCATCGGTTGGGCGCTGAACGAGGAGTACATTTACAACGACAAGGGCCAACTGGAGAATCCGGGATTCCTGGATTACCGCTGCCCGGTCGCCTCGGACCTGCCGATGATCGAGGCCGTGCTGGTCGAGGTCCCCAACCCGCGGCATCCGTTCGGCGCGCGCGGTGTGGGCGAGGTGCCGATCGTGCCGCCGATGGCGGCGATCGGCAACGCGATCCGCCGCGCCACCGGGGTGGAGATGCACGATCTGCCGATGTCACCGCCGAAAGTCCGCGCGGCGCTCGATGCCGCCGGAAAATGAGTTCGTTTGCCTAAAGTCATTATCGCCTCGGGCGGGTCTTGCCACCAGTTCACCGGTGGCAAGACCGAGTTCGAGCTGGAAGCGACCACATTCCGGCAATTGGTGCGGGAACTGGATCAAAAATATCCCGGTCTGGGCAGCCATGTCGAGGAAGCCATGGCGGTCGCGATCGATGGTGAGATTTTTCAGGACGCCTATCAGGTCGAACTGAAACCGGGCAGCGAGATTGTTTTGATCCCGAAAATAGGTGGCGGGTGACGCAATGGACCATGCCGCCGACCGTCGCCGCTCCGTCTGTTGCCCCTCCGTCCGTCATGGCCCGGCTCGTCCGGGCCACCTGTCGCGGCACGGTGCTGGTCCAGGTGGCCCGGACGAGCCGGGCCATGACGAAGGGGCAGGCGGCCCGGACAATCCCCCGAACGGGTCGGGGGAGGGCCATGACGGAGGGGAGTGTCAGGCGACCTGCGTGTTCCCGGATGTCGCCTTAGTGGGCTCGGGCCATTGGTTCGGGCCGATGGTATGACAGAATGGCCGCCGTGAGCGAGCTCACCATCAATTTCGGCGCCAGCGGCAACAGCCTCAGTTACCTCGGCGGCGGCTGGGCGCGCGCCGAGGAAAATTTCACCTGGGCGATCGGCCAGGAAAGCCATCTGCTGCTGCCGCTCGGCCAGGAACCGCGCGAATTCGTGCTGATGATGAGCGTGATCCCGTTCGTGCACCCGCCCGCGCTGAGCGTGCAACGGCTGATCGTGTCGATCGATGAAACCACGATCGGCATGACGTCGCTGTCGCGGCCGACGGTGCTGGCCTGGCGCATCCCCGTGGGGCTGATCCGGCGCGCGGAACGCACCCTGGTCACGCTGTGGCATCCGGACGTCGCGCGGCCGCGGGACCTGTCGGCCGGCGCGGATGACCGCGAACTCGCGTTCTCGGTGTCGGAGGTGAGAGTGTTTCACCTGCCCGCCGCGATGGCCGCCGATCATCCCGTTCCGCCCGGCCTGAGCCTGGGCGGCATGCCCAGTCCGGGATTTGGCACGCATCCGGGGATTGACCTGAAGGAGTGGCTGACGCGGCGCACCGGCCTGAGCCTGGCGGAACTCGCCGCGAGTTTCGAAAGCATCGGCGACAATTGCGAATTCGGCCTCGTGCAGCGCCGCTGCGACACCGAGCCGCTGGGCTTGCTGCGGTTTTCCGGCTCGCTCTCGAACGACGTGGTCCGGGGCCTTGAGCAGGAGTTCGAGGGCATCGGCGAGCCGGCGGACATCACCCCCGTGCTGGAGGGCGACGAGGGGCGGCGCGAGTTCATGATCCATGAGCGGAAATACGGTCTGGTGTATCACACCTTCGTTTACGAAGGGGAACGGACGGCCGACCTGATGCGCCAGCAGGAAGCGACGCGGCTGAAATTCCTGCGCCGCAAATTCGTCGAAGAACTGGACGCGGGCGACAAGATCTTCGTCTTCAGGCGCGCCACGCCGGTGCCCGAGTCGGAAATTCTGCCGTTGTTCCTGGCGCTGAACCGCCGGCGGGCGAACACGCTGTTGTGGGTCGTGCCGGAAGAGCCCGGCCGTCCCAGCGGCACGGTGGAGGTGCTGATGACCGGCTTGCTGAAGGGCTACATCGATCGTTTCGCCCCGGGCGAGAACGCGCACGACTTTTCGTTCGACGCCTGGGTCAGGATCTGCGTGCACGCGTTCCTGCTCAATCGGCTGATGCGGGCGCCGGCATGAGCGGTGTGGCCCAGGATCGGCGTCCGCCGGAGGAACGGCCGGCCGTGCTGCTGTTCGATTGGGACAATACCTTGGTCGACGGTTGGGCCGGGATCGCGGCGGCGCTGAACGCGGCGCTCGGCGCCTTCGGCAAACCGCTGTGGACCATCGAGGATACCAAGAATCGGGTCAGGGTTTCCCTGAAGGACAGCTTCCCGGTGATGTTCGGCGACGGGTGGGAGCGGGCGCGCGAC
>Ga0181536_10004559_pt1 | contig 14599 bp, 14 predicted proteins | sample PEATcosm2014_Bin_41_FD_121105 | JGI IMG/M metagenome (GOLD analysis project Ga0181536, IMG submission 121105) | Peatland microbial communities from MTU Mesocosm Facility, Houghton, MI, USA - PEATcosm2014_Bin17_60_metaG | ecosystem: Environmental > Terrestrial > Soil > Wetlands > Peat | place... | reverse complement strand
GGACGCACTTGCTGGTGAGCAGGATTGCCGCAACTCGGACCAACCGGCTCTGAAGAAGGAGATTTTAGCCTTAAGTATGGGCAGGAAACGAACAGCTTATTTCGCGGGCAAAGTTGCTGTCGTGACCGGCGGCGGGGCGGGGCTAGGCGCTGCCTTTTCGCGCGCGCTGGCAGCGGATGGGGCGCGCGTGGTGGTTGCGGATGTGCGCGGGGACAAGGCTGTACAGGTTGCTGATGCGATCGGCGCTGAAGCCGCGGAGGTGGATGTATCCGATTCGGAACAGATAGCGAGTCTGTTGCAAGCCACAAAACTCAAGTATGGCTCGTTGGACTTGGTAATCAACAACGCGGGCATTTTGGTGAGTGGCGAGCCATTGGAAATTAACTTAGAGGACTGGCGGCGCGTGCTCCAAGTGAATCTGATGGGCGTGATTGCCGGATCGCTGGCGGCGCTCAAGATCATGGTGGAGCAAAGATCGGGCCAGATTCTCAACATGGGATCCATAAGCGGGCTAGCGCTGACGCCGATGCAAGGCCCATATTCGACGAGCAAGGCGGGAGTCGTGTTTTTCTCGCGGGGATTGGCGGAAGAGGCCAAGCCCCTGGGCGTGCGGGTTGCAGTCGCCTGTCCGGGGATAATTCAAACTGCTATTCTGCCTTCGCATGTGACATCGCTGATGCCCCCGATGGATACGGATTATGCAGCGAAGCGAATTCTAAGAGCGATTGAACGGGGAAAGCGCATTATCGTCTTTCCCTTGAAAGCGAATTTGTGGTGGTGGCTGGATCGCCTGAGCCCTGAACTGCTGGGACCTTTGCGACAGTTAGTCGTAAAACGGGCAAGAGCGCGCCAAGCCGCGGCGCGTCGTTCCAGCTAAGAATGGATTCTCTTTCAAATGTTTTGCCGGAGCGAGCACTTACAGAAGTCCTGTGCTGCCTATAATCGCCGCTGGACTTATCGACACTGGGATTTTATTAGTACGACTGGAGCGCATACGATTGCCGTGGAACAGATACATACAGTGAACGGTTCCCTTAGTTCTCCCTGCGGGAAGATGACCGGCCTTCGTCGCTGGCTGCCTTCGTGGCAGTTTGTGCGCTACCTGCTGGTGGGGGGATGGAACACGGCTTTCGCCTTTGCTGCCTATGCCGTGTTGACTTGGGTACTCTCGCGGCATATTTCGTTCGGCTATTTCTATGCTTCTGTCATTTCCAATATCCTCAGTATCCTTGTGTCGTTTCTGGGTTATAAGTGGTTCGTTTTTAAGACCAAAGGAAATTACCTGCGCGAGTTGCTGCGTTGCTTCGTCGTTTATGGAGCGGCATCCTTATCGAACTTGCTGCTGCTTCCGATAACGGTGAATGTATTGATCTATATCTTTCACGTCCCAGCGGGCGGCAAGGCGGAGGCTTCGGCGGGGTTTCAGTTCACGGCGCAGTATCTGCACAGCACTTTTCTGACCGCGCCGTACATTGCAGGAGCAATGGTGACGGGCGGCGCCGTGCTATTCAGCTTTTTCGGCCACAAGCATTTTTCGTTTCGCCAGCGCGGAACAGGCAACATTGAAGCATAAGCAAAACTCGGTGCGCGATTGATGAACCATGCCGCCGGCGATTCAACTGAAGATGCGCCGCGACTCAGCCAACTCGGCGCCGTTTGAAAGGACCACCTTGAAGACGATCAGCATTGTGACCCACGCCTACAACGAGGAAGACAACATCGAAGCTCTGTATCTGCGCGTTCGCGAGATCATGAACGGCTTCCCGCAGTACCGCTATGAGCATATCTTCATCGACAACGCATCGACGGATGGAACAGTGGCCATCCTGAAGCGCATTGCGGAGAAGGACAAGAACGTAAAAATCATCGTGAACGCGCGCAACTTCGGCCATATCCGTTCTCCCATTCACGCGCTGTTTCAGGCGCGCGGAGACGTGATGATAGGCATAGCCAGCGACTTTCAGGAGCCGCCGGACCTGATTCCGGATATGATTCGAGCCTGGGAGGAAGGCTATCCAATGGTGTTGTGCATCAAGGAGAGTAGCGGCGAGGTTGGCCTGATGTTCTGGCTGCGTAAGCAGTATTACAAGATGGTAGAGCGGCTCTCATCGGTCGAGACCATCCAGAACTACACCGGCTTTGGCCTCTACGACCGCCGCGTTGTGGATATCGTGAAGTCGTTTCAGGACCCGTACCCGTACTTCCGCGGAATTATCGCGGAGATAGGCTTGCCCAGCAAGAGGCTTTATTTCCATCAGCCCGCGCGCAAGTTCGGCATCACCAAGAACAACTGGTACACGCTGTACGATATCGCCATGCTGGGCATCATCAACCTATCTAAGATTCCGCTGCGGCTGACGGTGTTTGCCGGGTTCATCGGCGCGATGGTCTCATTCCTCACCGCGATGGCGTATTTCATTTACAAGCTGCTGTTTTGGCGCAGTTTCTCGGTGGGCATCGCGCCGGTGATAATTGGCATCTTCTTTCTCAATTCCATCGTGCTGGTGTTCATGGGAATCCTGGGCGAATATGTCGGCGCGATTCACACGCAGGTGCAGAAGCGTCCCTATGCGATCGAACTCGAGCGCATCAATTTTGAATACGAACCTAACCTGCCGCTGCCGATGGAAAGCGGCGAGACCGCGGGCTGACGATATCCGGCAACCCGGCAAGGAGAGTTATGAAGAAGCTAGTCCTGGAGAAACTGGGCAATACCGTAGCCACGTTGCAGAAGGTGATGGCCGACGACGTTCTGCTCTCCGAAGTGGCCGAAGCCGCGGCGGTCACCGGAAAAGCTCTGCTTGCCGGGCGGAAGCTGATGGTGGCCGGCAACGGCGGGAGCGCGGCGGATTCGCAGCATCTTGCAGCCGAGTTTGTGAGCCGCCTCACGGTTGACCGCCCAGCGATGCGCGCCGTTGCGCTGACCACCGACACCTCCATCCTCACCGCCGTTGGCAACGATTACAGCTACGACAACGTATTCGAGCGGCAGATTGAGGCGCTGGGCCAGGCCGGAGATGTTTTCCTCGGCATCTCGACATCGGGAAACTCGAAGAATGTATTGAAGGCGCTGCATTTGAGCCGAAAACTGGGCATTACAACGATCGGCTTCAGCGGGCGCGACGGCGGCAAGATGCCGCCGCTGTGCGATTATAACGTCATCGTTCCTTCTGCGATCACGGCGAATATCCAGGAATCGCATCTCGCGTTGGAACATATTTTCTGCCACTTGGTAGAGATCGCTTTTTTTGGCGCGGAGTTCTTCGACAAACGAAAGTAGGCAGCGATAGTTGTTCGCTGCGATGATATGCCGGACCGTACGAACGAATCGCGATGTATTTCGAATGAATCGCGCGATTTGCACAAGGCTCTATCGCCGGCACCTTTGTAATGGAGAAATCGAACGGCTGTTCTCCTTGGGGCCGCAGATATTGGCTTACTCGTTCTAGCATCTCTCTATTAGAGCGTTTTCGATTCAAGTGTTAACACAAATCTGGGTGCCCCACCCTCGCCGCGTCTTTGTTTTTGCGGCTAGGGTGGGAGACCGCAGATCTCAGATCGTATGCAGATGGGTCGAAAACGCTCTAGCGTTTATAGAACCGTCTCCACTCCCATCGCGTGGTAATACTAGGCGCGCTCCTGGGTATCGGAGTAGCTATCGTCTGGAGATAGAATCTCGACGATCGGCAAAGGCGGATCGACGATCACATCCGGCTGGGCGCCGAGCGTAAGCAGCGTTACATCTGGAATCCGGACACGAGTCGGCGGCACCTGGACGCGCTGTTCGGTAACGACCTGGACTCCCCACTTTTGCTCATGGTTTCCAAACCAGGGAGTTAGCGATGCCTGTACCCGCGCGTACTCGTACTTGCCCGCGTTGCGCTCCCTGATCTCTCCATCCACGTACTCGCGGTCGGGCCTATAGCTGAGAGCCGGATATTCATCGAGCGGGATGTGTGAAATCGTAGCTATGCTTTGAAAAGTAGCGCAATTTCCTATCAGGCATTGACCGGAGTTGAATATCGTCTTAGCTCCGGCAATCCTCCAGCATTGAGGCGCGTATTGGGTCTTTGGATCGGTGCGGGTTCACGAATCCGTTGCCGCATCTTTAGCCTCCACGCATTGCGGAAAAAAACCTCTTGCCGGCGCACAATTGAAATAGAAAGGCAGAGCGGGAAACCGGGGTCCCCAGCGACAGGTCTTCGTCGCTGGGGTGGGAAACCGGGGTCCCCGGCGACAGGTCTTCGTCGCTGGGGGTGAGAAGCCGCGCTGCCGTGCGCGAAATCGTGAAAAATATGACTGCACCGTTTTCGCTAACCATAATTTATTCAATCTCTTACCATCTATTAAGCGATGATAAAGCGTATTATTTTCGCGATTTTCCGGTGAAACGGTGGAGCAGCGCCTAACCAATCTGGAATCAATTGGTTGCGCAAGCCTACTTCACAGGAGTCGATTAATTGTTAAACGGTGGAATTGTGGAGCTTCCGCTAACAAGCCTGGAATCAATTACATCCACAGGGCCGCTTCACAGGAACGTATAAGTTGTGTTCCTGTGAAACTTGCGCCCGCTTCCTTCCCCTTCAACGCCATAGCTTTCAGTCAGGTTCCTGAACTTTGCGCGTTTGGGGCCGTATCCGCCAGAATGGATGAGTTACTCTATCCGGCACGGAGACCGGGCGATGCTCAACCTTACCCAGCGGCTGATTCTCGGCTGTGTGCTGCTTGCCGGCCTCACGGCGGGACTGGTGGCTGCGACGCACCGCGCCTTGGAGGTAGCGGGGCAGTCCGCCTTGGCGTGGGGCTTCGTCGCGACTGCGTTGCTGATTGAGCTGGGAACAGTCTTCTTCGTTCTGCGGCCCATCCACATGCTGGCCCGCGACGCGCGCAGAATCGCCCAGGGCAACCTGGAACACCGGGTGGAGTGGAGCAGCCGCGACGACTTCGGCGTCATCGCCAGCGAGTTAAACCGCATCGCAGTCCGTCTGCGCGAACTGCGCGACTCCGAGGCCGGACGGCGGCAGATGGAGTTTCAACTCTCCGACGCGGTGCTGCAATCGATCTTCGAGCCGATCATCGTGACCGACGGCAAGGGGCACATCCTTAAGGTCAACCAGTCCGCCGCCGAACTGCTGGGCGAGGCCGCCACTGACCGCATGGCGCTGGCCAATACGCCCGGCGGCGACAAGATTCTGAGCGCCATCCGCGCTGCCGTCTCCATGCAACAAGCCGTGGCCGCCGAGGACGAAGCCTCCATGCTGCCCATGCGCATCGGCACGCAGGAGCGCAGCTACCGGCTGCGCACCACTCCCATGCGCGACTCCGAGGGGCGGCTGCTGGGCACGGTGACCACGCTGGAGGACGTGACCAGCCTTCAGGACACCGACCGCTTCAAAACCCAGTTCATTGCCGTTGCCAGCCGCAAGCTGCGCGATCCGCTTTTGCGCTTGCGGCGCGGACTTTACGCGCTAACCCAGGGCTTTGGCGGGGAGTTGCGTCCACTGCAAGCGGAACTGGCTGCCGCGGCAAGTCAGGAGTCGGAGAAGCTCGACGACTTGATGGCGGACCTTATCGAAGTGACCGAGTTGGACACCGGCAAGCGCGAGTTTAAGCTCGAGCGCCTGCGTCCGCTGCAGGCCCTGGGCGAGGCCCGCGACCGCTTTTGCGACGAGGCCGCCAGTAAGCGCATCCGCGTGGAGGTGCGCGCCTTCGCCGATCTGGCCGTGGTTCAGGCCGACCGGCGGGCTTTGCGCTCGATTCTGGACAATCTGCTCTCGAATGCCATCCGCTACACCCCGGAGGAGGGCGAGATTCTGCTGGCCGCCGAGGAGGTTAAGGAGTTTGTGCAGTTCACGGTGCACGATACTGGCTGCGGCATCGAAGCCGATCGGCTGGGCAAAATATTCGACCGTTTCAACGCATTCTCCGAGCGCGGTTCCGGGTTGGGCCTGGCGCTGGCGCGGCGGCTGGTCGAATCGCTAGGCGGCCAGATTGCCGTCGAGAGCCGTTTCGGCCACGGATCTACCTTTCGTTTCACGCTTCCCGTGGCGGCGCCCGAGGCCGTCCGCCATCCTGTGGAGGTGGGTTGAGCCATGGCCGAGATCGTTCTGGAAAAACAGCAGGAACCGGCTAATCTGCGGGTCTACATCGGCGCGGCTCCGGGCGTGGGCAAGACCTACCATATGCTCAACGACGCCTACAACATGGTTCACCAGCAGGGTGTGGACGTGGTCATCGGGTTGGTGGAGTCGCACGGGCGCAAGGAAACCGAAGCCCGCATCCGCGACCTGGAGATCATTCCCCAGCGGGTGATTCCCTATCGCGGCGTGAACCTGAAGGAGATGGACCTGGATGCGATTCTGGCCCGCCATCCCAACACTGTAGTGGTGGACGAGCTGGCCCACACCAACGTTCCCGGCTGTAGAAACAACAAACGCTACCAGGATGTGCTGGAGTTGCTCGACGCCGGCATCAATGTGATGACGGCGGTCAACATTCAACATTTGGAGACGCTGAACGACGCCGTCAACCGTTCCGCCAACACTGTCATTCGCGAGACCGTCCCTGACAACTTCATTAAGCGCGCCGACGAGGTGGTGAACGTGGACGTGACCGTGGACGAACTGCGGTCGCGCCTGCGCCAGGGAAAAATTTACGCCGCGGAAAAAGTCGAGCAGTCGCTGGCTAACTTCTTCCGCAAGGGCAACCTGAATATGTTGCGCGAACTGTCCTTGCGCACCACCGCCGAGCAGGTAGGCAGCCGCGCCTCGGAATACCGCCGCACCCAGGGCCTGGAACAGGCGCCGATCCCGGAGAAGGTGATGGTCTGCCTCAGCACCCGTCCCGGCACCGAACGGCTGTTGCGCGTCGGCTCGCGCATTGCCGGTCGGCTGGCCTCCAACTGGTACGCCGTCTACGTGACTCGCCCCGACGACAAAGGCCACGGCGACCCGGAGGCCTTCCACCGCATTGAGGAGTACCAGCGCATGGCCCGCGACCTGGGCGCGCAGGTGGTCTTGCTCACCGACCGCAACATCTCCGACGCCTTGATTCGCTTTGCCCAGCAGGAGGGCATCTCTCACGTGGTCTTCGGCCAGTCGGTGCGCTCCCGCTGGGACATCTTTCTGCGCGGCTCGGTCATCAACCGCTTCCTCTCCGAGGTCCGCGACGTGACCGTGCAGGTGGTGCCAATGCAGAAACCGCTGCGCCGTGGTTGAGCGGCACAGTTTCCTCGTCTGCCCGACAACGTTCGACGCAGGGTTGCCAAGCAGGAATGCAAATCTATCTCTTAATCGAACCGATTGCCGATCAACCTTGCCGCCCGCGCTGCTAGAATCCGATTAGGCAACCTCAATGAGCGTGAAAGCCCTTTATCCCGGCACTTTTGACCCGCCGACCAACGGCCACGTGGATCTAATTCAGCGCGGGGCCAAACTCTTTGGGCACTTGACGGTCGCCGTCCTCAACAATTCGGGCAAGGACCCTATGTTCACCGTCGCCGAGCGGGTGGAGATGCTGGAAGAGGTCACCGCCGCTCTGGACAATGTGTCTGTGGCCACCTTCGACGGGCTGATGGTGGAGTTTGCGCGGCAGCAGGGAGCGTCGGCAGTCCTGCGCGGCATCCGCGCCATCTCCGACTATGAATACGAGTTCCAGATGGCGTTGATGAACCGGCGGCTGGCGCCGGAGATCGAGACCGTCTTCTTGCAGCCGGCCGGACGCTACTCGTTTGTCAGTTCGCGGATGGTGAAGGAAGTCTTCAGCTTTGGCGGCGACGTAACCGGACTGCTGCCCCCCAATGTGCTTAAGCGCTTGCGCGGACGCATCGGCGCGAGCTAGACTTCACTGTCGCGCCTCGCAGCGCCTGGCACGATGCCCACATTCCAATAACAATTGACATGCGCTGGAAAGAGTTGGCGAATGCCCAATATCGACCTCAAAGCCGCTGTCGCAAAGATTCGACAGATCGCCGATCGGCGAAGGCAGCGCGGTGAACCGCCTCCATTCTGTTTCATCGCCGGCGCGGGAGTCTCCCACCCGGAAATACCTCTTGCCGGCAAGATTGAAGAGCATTGCAAGCGAGAGGCGGAAAAATACGGAAGAACCTGCCCTCCGCCCTCAAGCGCGGCGATCGATTCCTATTCCCACTGGATGATCGAGGCCTTTCCATCCGCCGAGGATCGGCAGGAATACCTGCGCAGCCTTATGGATTCGCAGCCTATCTCCAAAGCCAGCCTTCGCTTGGCTCACCTGCTCCTCGACCGCAAGATCGCGCGAACCGTCTTCACGCCGAACTTCGACGATATGCTCGCAAAAGCGCTGCAACTGTTTGGCCAGCGCCCCATTGTTTGCGATCACCCGCTCGCCGTCGATCGGTTGAAAACCGGCTCGGAGGATATTCAATTGATCCATGTGCATGGATCGCGCTTGTTCTACGATTGCCGCAATTTGAAGCAGGAGATCGCCGAGCGCTCCGGGAACCATCCAATGTCCGCCATGCTCTGCGAGTCGCTGCGCGCTCATTCTCCCATCGTCGTCGGATACAGCGGATGGGATGGCGACGTCCTTATGGCGGCGTTGAAGCGGTGCCTGAACTCGAGCCTGGGAACTCCGATGTTCTGGTTCTGCTTTCAGCGGAACTCGCTGCGATGCTTGCCGTCCTGGCTGACGGACAACCAAGACATCTATTTCGTCCTTCCGGAAGAGCCGGTTTCAGCCGCCAAACTCAACCCCAGGCTGGAACCTTCCAAGCCTGGTTCCGAACCCGCGGCCATCCGCAGCGAGACAAAGCAGGCAGGCAACTCCCTCGACGATGCGAAAGAAAACCTGTTGCCCGCGGTCAGAGTCTTCGACGAGTTGGTCAGAGCATTCGATCTTCCCGCCCCTCCACTTATTGTGAACCCCTACAAATTCTATGCGGAGCAGCTCAGATCGCTGCTCGGCGCCAAGAATCCCGAGGAAGCGGGATTGGATACTTTTTACAGCTTCCACACAGTAATCGGCCGGGTCGAGCGCGCGGCACAGGCAGAGAAAAGCAAAGCTCCGGATCATCTGCAAGGCCTTCGCTACGCAATGGGCAAGGCCGATTACCGCGGAGCGATCGACGCGGCAGGCAAAATCCCACTCAAGGTGCTTGCCGCGAACGATCTCAGAGAACTTCTCTTCGTCTTGATGGATGCCTGTGTGGGCCTCTATGACAACTGCGAGGAAGAAATCGCCGGATACGACCTCGCAGTGAAGGCAGGGACCGCGCTTGGAACAATGGGCCACGCCGATCCAAGCGTGCGGGAAATGATTTCCAAGGCGCTCGTCAACAAAGGTGTAACGCTCGGGAGACTGAACCATGACAAAGAGGCGATCGCCGTCTTTGACGACGTTCTGCGCCAATTCGGCAACGCTCAGGAACCGGCGCTGCGGGAGCAGGTCGCCAGGGCGCTCTTCAACAAGGGTTTCACGCTCGGAACGTTGAACCGCGGCGAAGAGACGATCGCCGTCTACGACGACGTTGCGCGCCGCTTCGGCGACGCCCCGGAACTGGCGCTCAAAGAGTGGGTCGCCAGGGCGCTCGTCAACAAAGGTTTCACGTTCGGGACGTTGAATCGTCCCAAAGAGGCGATTACCGTCTACGACGACGTTGCGCGCCGCTTCGGCGACGCCCCGGAACCGGCGCTCAGAGAGGCAGTCGCCAAGGCGCTCGTCAACAAAGGCGCCACGCTCGGGATGTTGAACCGGAGCAAAGAGGCGATCGCCGTTTGCGACGACGTTGCGCGCCGCTTCGGCGACGCCCTGGAACCGGCGCTCAGAGAGCAGGTCGCCAAGGCGCTCGTCAACAAAGGCGCCACGCTGGGGAGACTGAACCGTCGCGAAGAGGCGATCGCCCTCTACGACGACGTTCTGCGCCAATTCGGCGACGCCCAAGAACCGGCGCTGAGGGAGCAGGTCGCCAAGGCGCTCTTCAACAAAGGTTTTGTGCTTGGAACGTTGAATCGCGGCATAGAGGCGATCGCCGTCTACGACGACGTTGCGCGCCGCTTCGGCGACGCCCCGGAACCGGCGCTTAGAGAGCGGGTTGCCAACGCGCTCTACAACAAAGGTGTCACGCTCGGGACGTTGAATCGCAGCGAAGAGGCGATCGCCGTCTACGACGACATCGCGCGCCGCTTCGGCGACGCCCGCGAACCGGCGCTGAAGGAGTGGGTTGCCATGGCGCTCGTCAACAAAGGCGTCAGGCTCGGGACATTGAACCGCAGCGAAGAGGCGATCGCCGTCTGCAACGAAGTTGCGCGCCGCTTCGCCGGCGCCCCGGAACCGGCGCTGAAGGAGTGGGTTGCCATGGCGCTCGTCAACAAAGGCGTCAGGCTTGGAACGTTGAACCGCGGCGAAGAGTCGATCGCCGTCTGCGACGACGTTGCGCGCCGCTTCGGCGACGCCCGCGAACCGGCGCTCAGAAAGCAGGTTGCCAAGGCGCTCTTCAACAAAGGCGTCACGCTTGGGACGTTGAACCGCAGCGAAGAGGCGATCGCCGTCTACGACGACGTTGCGCGCCGTTTCGCCGACGCACTGGAACCGGCGCTCAGAGAGTGGGTCGCCATGGCGTTCTTCAACAAAGGCGTCACGCTCGGGACGTTGAACCGCAGCGAAGAGGCGATCGCCGTCTACGACGACGTTGCGCGCCGTTTCACCGGCGCACGAGAAGCGGCGCTCAGAGAACTGGCCGCCAAGGCTCTCGTCAACAAAGGCGTCACGCTCGGGACGTTGAACCGCGGCGAAGAAGCGATCGCCGTCTATGACGACGTTGCGCGCCTCTTCGCCGCCGCCCCGGAACCGGCGCTCAGAGAGCAGGTCGCCAAAGCGCTTATGTTCAGGGGCAAGACATACGAGTCCTTGGGAAAAAGGGAACAGGCGATCGTATCCTATGAAGAGTTGATCGCCCGGTTCACGGAATCCCCCAACCCTGCCGCGGAAGATTTTGCAAATCAAGCCCGCGGGAGGCTGGAAGATCTTCGCGGCGGCGACGCCGAACCCAAATAATCGCTGGCTGACCGGCTGAAGGAGGTGTGAGCGCTGCTCGACGCTAAGGCCGATCTGAACACCAAGCGTAAAGAAGGTTTTGCCAGTTTCGCGGAATCGAAATTTCCGTTCTATACTCGTTCCATGCGGAACGAATTCACAGCGGTCATTGAACGCGATGGCGAATGGTTTGTCGCCTGGTCGCCGGAGATTCCCGGGGCGAACGGGCAGGGACATAGCGTGACAGAGTGCCGCGAGAGCTTGGCCGCCGCCATTCAACTGATTCTGGAAGACCGCCGCGAAGATGGACTGCGCGGAGTTCCGGCGGATGCTCTTCGCCAGACGGTTACCATTCAGTGAAGCGAGAGTCCCTTCTGCGCTTTTTGCGTTTGCACGGCTGTTATCTCAAACGCGAAGGCGCCTCGCACTCCTTGTGGTGCAACCCTGCAACCGGACAGACAGAAGCAATTCCCCGCCATAGCGAGGTCGCCGATCTGCTGGCGCGAAAGATTTGCCGTGGATTATCGATTCCGGAGGTTGGAAAAAACTGATCCGGAAGACGCAATCCTCTCGCAGTTTGGCGCAAGAAGAACCGGGAAGCTCGATTGGCCTCCGGCGCCGAAAGCGGCCTACATCCCGGTCGGCCCTTGCACCAGCCCGATCAAATGCCCTTCGGGATCGAGGAAGCCGGCGATAATGCCGCCGTCGGGGATCGGATGCGGACCGAAGGCGGTTTTTCCGCCCTTGCTTTCGATCAGCGCCAGCGCGGCGGTCACGTCCTCAACAGCAACGTAAAACGTCACATGCACACGGCCTTCTCCCATAGCGCCGATGCCGCCTCCGATCCCGGAGCCGGGCTTGACGAGCGAATATTCCTCCATGACGGGGTCGATCTGCCAGTTGAAAACGCCCTGGTAGAACTCTTCCAGCAGCTTTTTGTCGCGGCCGAGAATCTCGAAATGGACGACGGGGTGGGGCATTGAATTGACCTCCTCTTGAGCGCCTACGTGAAGGCTACTCTACACGGTTCCGTCCGGCAAAATCCAATGAAAAGTTTTCCACAAATATATTTTCAAAAGCCTCTTGCATCTTATTACGGATTGCGATAGTATTATTGCATATTGCGATGGAGAGCGGCCGGGATGACGCAACCATCGCAGGAAAGCCTATGAAGCTGGGCGAAAAAATCCGTTATCTGCGCGAGGTTGAGGGCAGCCTGCGCGGCCAGGACCGGGCCATGAGCCAGCAGGAGATGGTCCGAGCCATCGAGGCCGAGACCGGCTCGAAGTTGAGCCAGAGCTACCTTTCCCAAATTGAAAGCGGCGCGCGGCCACACCTGACCAACACTACCCGGCAGATTCTGGCTGCTTTTTTTAAGGTGCATCCCGGCTACCTGGTGGACGACCCGGAGGGCTACTCGCCCGAGTTGCAGAGCGAGTTGCGCAGCCTCGAAGACAAGCTGGACCTGTGGCTGGTCTCCGGCGCGGAGCGATTCCGCCGCGATCCGGAGTTGAAGCAGGCCCTGCTCACGCTGGCGCGGCACGAGCACTCGCGGGAGTGCCTGCTGCTGATCGAAGCGATACTGGAGACGCCAGGACTGGCGCCGCGATTGGCCGAGGTGCTGCGGCCCAAACTTGAACCGAAAGCGCAAGAGGCCAAGTCGCAGGGACCGAGGGCGCACAAGCCTGAAGTCAGGAGACAGGGAGCGCAAAAATGAGCTTGGAAACCTTCTATTTTGTCTGTTTTCTCGTGGGGCTGTTCCTGAGCGCATTTTCGCTGCTGGGCGGCATGGGACACTTCGGCGGGCATATTCACCTGCCGCACGCCGCGCACATTCCGCATTTGCCGAGCGCCGGTCACGTCGCGCACCTGCCCCATGCCGGCCACGTGGCGCAAGGTGGGACCGGACAGGGAACCGCGCGGGGATCGGCGACCATCCCCTGGTGGAATGGCTTCTCGCTGATGATTTTTCTTTGCTGGTTTGGCGCGGCGGGGTACTTGCTGACGCGCTGGGGCGGCTTCGTGGCCGGGGTGGTTGTGGTGCTGGCGGTGATCTGCGGCGTGGCCGGAGGAGCGATCGTCTTCCTCTTCCTGGTCAAGGTGCTTCTGCCCCACGATCACGAACTTACCGCCGACGAAACCGAGGTCGTGGGCGTGGTTGGCCGAGTTACATCTCCCATTCGGCTGGGTGGAACCGGCGAGATTGTTTACGAACAGTTGGGCGCGCGCCTCTCTGCTCCGGCGCGCTCTGAGGACGGCGTGCCGATTCAAAAACAGGAAGAGGTCTTCGTCGTCCGCTACGAAAAGGGAATTGCCTATGTCCGGCGCTGGGAGGATTTTGAACAGGGATCAGGGTTCAGCGATCAGGGATCGGAGCAAAACCCGTTGTGATCGGCGCGCGAATCGTTGACCGCAAAACGCTGACCCCTGACCCCTGTTCTTCGAGGATTTGTTATGACGAATACCATTGTGCTGATCGTAGACATGGCCATCCTGATAGGGATATTCCTGCTGGGACTGCTGGCCAAGTTGTTTCCCAGAAAAGGCCAAAACACCGGCTCGAAGCAGTGATGAAACAGAGATCAGTGAACAGGGATTAGGGGTCAGTTTTGCCAGCGCCAGAGTACGGCATACTGCAAACTTCGGTATTTTCCTGACCCCTGAACCCTGATTTCTGAACCCTGGAAGTAAAACCATCAACCACTTACCTCCCGGATGAAAGGGCCGGGATTGAAATGAATGACTTGCTGAATGGAATTAACGGATCGATCATTCTGATCGTCGGATTGTGCCTTCTCGGACTGATTTTTGCCCTGGGATCTCTGGCCAGGATGTATCGCAAGGCTGGACCCAACGAGGCCTTGATTGTTTACGGATTCGGCGGCACCAAAGTCGTCAAGGGCCACGGCGCGGTGATTATTCCCATGGTGGAGAGCTGCCGCGAGTTGAGCCTGGAACTGATGAGCTTCGATGTGGCGCCGCAGCAGGATCTTTATACCAAGCAAGGCGTGGCTGTTACCGTCGAGGCGGTGGCGCAGATCAAGGTGCGCAGCGACCAAGCCTCGATTCTGACCGCGGCCGAGCAGTTCCTCTCCAAGGAGCCGCGCGAGCGCGAGGGGTTGATCCGGCTGGTGATGGAAGGCCATCTGCGCGGCATCATCGGACAGTTGACGGTGGAGCAGATCGTCAAGGAGCCGGAGATGGTGGGCGACCGCATGCGCGGCACCTGCGCCGACGACATGAGCAAGATGGGGCTGGAAGTGATCTCGTTCACCATCAAGGAGGTCCGCGACAAGAACGAGTACATCTCGAATATGGGCCGTCCGGATGTGGCGCGGATCAAGCGCGATGCCGATGTAGCCACCGCCGAGGCGGAGCGCGACACCGCGATTCTGCGAGCCAACGCACTACGCGATTCCTCGGTGAACAAGGCCAAGGCCGACCAGGAGCGGGTAATCGCCGAGACAGCATCGGCAACTCGTCAGGCCGAGGCGCAGCGCGACCTGGACATCAAGAAAGCTGAGTACGCCGAACAGAGCCGCCGCCAGCAGGCCACGGCCGACAAGGCTTACGAACTCCAGACCAACGT
>Ga0181536_10004555_pt1 | contig 14605 bp, 13 predicted proteins | sample PEATcosm2014_Bin_41_FD_121105 | JGI IMG/M metagenome (GOLD analysis project Ga0181536, IMG submission 121105) | Peatland microbial communities from MTU Mesocosm Facility, Houghton, MI, USA - PEATcosm2014_Bin17_60_metaG | ecosystem: Environmental > Terrestrial > Soil > Wetlands > Peat | place... | reverse complement strand
GTGCGAACGTGTACCTGGAACAGAGCAACATACCCGTGCCAGAGTTCAGTACTGTAGCGGTTGTCGCCTTTTCAGCGTTAGCAGCATCTCTATACCTACTCAGACGAAGACGCAAGTAAGCGTCCGAGCGCCCACAAGGCGCCCGTACCCCCTTTCTATTTTTCAAAAAAACAAGAAACAGACTCCCTAAACCGTTTCAAGAACAACCGACCACACATCCGAAGCGTCCAATCATATAGAAATCCGCAGTTAACACTTCGGTTGGCTAGATCAGTATTATTTCCTCTAGACTTGTACTCTGGAAAAATGTCACATGCTTGGTTCAATATCGAACTATTCTTGGCGGACAGATAGAGAACCACTGAGGTAAATAATGAGATTCCCTAGTCTTCCTGAAGTCAAGGGATCATTAGGTTGGACCGGGTTTCAACGGGCATCAAGGGCTTAGACGAGGTATTGAGGGGCGGTCTTCCGAAGAGTAGAACCATACTTGTGGTTGGAAGCCCAGGCTCTGGAAAGACGACGTTTGCCGTACAGTTTCTAGTTGGTGGGGCCAATGCTGGCGAGACAGGCCTCTATGTTTCTCTCGATGAGAAACCCGAACGCGTGAAAACGGACCTATCGTCGTTCGGATGGAACCTAGATTCCTTAGAACAGGGAGGAAAGCTCACCTTTGTGGACGCAACACCACTCAAACGTCCAGGTCAGAGGTTCGTGGAACCGAACATCGGAAGTGACAATCCCGTCACTTTGACCATGCCCGAACTCACTCTACCATCACTCGTTCGAACAATCCGCAGAATAGCGGCCGAGGAAGGCACTCAGAGGATCGTAGTCGACCCCATAACATCCCTGATGCTACGCTATCCAGAAGAAGTCAAACGGCGACGCGCTCTGCTCCTATTCTTCGACGCCTTAGAATCAACGGGTTGTTCATGCATTGTAACTAGTGAACTACGCACTTCAGAACTTGAACGCCAATTCCAGCTGGAAGAGTACCTATCCCAAGGCGTCGTCCTCCTCCATACTATGGTTCACGAAGGAAGCGTCGTAAGGGGTATTCAAGTGGAGAAGATGCGGGGCATTAGCCACGACGACCAGCTCCGACCTTACCAAATAGGCCAAACCGGCATCGAAGTTTTCCCGAAGGATAAAGTCTTCCAAGCCAACGTTCGATAAAGAAGCTTGACTGAGTTAATGATGTCCCGCCGTGGATGAGGAAGCAGGCGTGCCTTGCCTAGAGCCGAATTAGTTCGAAAGCACGAAACCACTATTCTGAAGGGAATAGCCCTAATATCATTACTCGTATTAGTCGTGCTAGGCTCAACAGTCCTATTCGTTCAGGTGCTGAACAATAATCCGCGGATCGACATACAAACCAATGGCTGGCAGCCAAGCCCTGAAATTAGAATCATAATGGATTCTACTGCAGATTGGGCACGGATAATGTTCAATGACATATACGGGACGAACACAAATGGAATACGAATACTCCAATTCCTCGGTCACGGCTGGCTCTCGGGAAATGACAGCAACGACAGAATCGACGCAGGATTCCACCTTTCGTTCGTCGATGTATTATACAATTCGACAGTGGCCAAGACTGGAGATATCGTTGGATTCTTCAAAGGCAACAATAATTTCAGCCACACCAAGATGTTTGTAGATGTCATTCTCGCTATCGATATGGGCCAACCCAGCGTTTACGTCTACCTTATGCTTGCCGGCGCGGGGACGACAACATTCCAATTCATAAACAAAAATACCGGCGTTCTGATTTGGGAAGACTCTGAGAACGGCCACACATTTACTCAATACGATATGCGTTCAATGTCACCCAAAGTCTTCTTCACAACTGAGAGGATTGATTCAATCCTCGTCATCGCCCTAATCATTGTCGGAATCCTCTCAATCGTAATCCTCAATCCATTAACAACTCGTCGCCCAAGGAGAACTAGGGCAGAGGACGAAATTGGCGTGCTCTGACTTTGCCAACCAAACCAATTGACCAAGCTTCCCGAACAGTAGAAACGTCACTGAACAGGAACTCATCCGTCCTCCTCGCGGCAGCGACGCTTGTCGCAATCGCGGTAACGGTTCCGCGTTTTGCGCCCGGTATCCCTATGAGTGTCGACACAACAAGCCACCTCTACAAGATCCTCTTCCTACAATACTGGTGGAAGCTTGGGCTGAACCCGTTCTGGAGCGCAGACTGGTATGCTGGATCTCCAGCCCTGCTCCTGTATCCTCCACTTAGCTACTACATAACCGCCGGAATCGCTATGCTTGGCGTTGACCCTGTACTCTCATACAAATTCGTGGATGCTTTCTTCTATTGGTTTACGCCGATAACCATCTATCTTCTCTGTAAAGAGCTAGGCTTCGGTAAAGGAGAGAGTGCGTTAGGAGCGTTACTCTTCAGCCTTTTTCCCGAGGTCATAGAAAATTATCTGTTCTTCGACAGGTTCCCAACAACTCTTGCCATACCGATTTTCTGCATCTTCATCATAACCTTCCACCGCGCACTAACAAACCGAGAGACCGCGGTGAATGTTCTCCTATCTATCTTGGCCATGTCCGCTTTACTCCTCATACACCACTTGTCCGCTCTCCTGGCAGGCTTGGTCGCATTGTTAATGGTGTTCGTTGCTATTTCAGCGAACGGAGTTCGCAAGCCGGTGCTAAAGCTGGTTGTGGTGGGGGCTGGAACGGTTGGGATAACTGCATTCTGGGTGATCCCTTTCCTCTCCTCATATCTACTGTTTTCCAGTAACCAGTTCTACAATCGTAATGTAATCTTCCCATTCCTTAGATTCTCTTACTTCGGAAATGATGTCGCATCGTACCTCTTGGGGATCGTTCAATTCATCCTAGCTGCAATTGCAATACAATCGATTCTCGGCCGCAACTTCGCCAAACGGATTCCAATTAACGCCGTCGTCTTCTTTCCACTCCTCCTCGCAGGAATGGCATTGTTTCAAGCGGCGGAGATCTTAGCTTCCTCTGCAATGGAAATCCTTGGGGAAGTGATCGTCGCGCTCTCATTCGTAGCTTTCTTGGGGCAATTCGTCCTTGCTCGGTACGCACGGTCAGTAGTCGCGAGAAGAAACGGAAACCTCTTCGCAGTGTTTTGGTTTACCGTATTTCTTTGGTTGGGGTTAGGGTATTATGCTCTGCCTGTTCTGCAATTGCCGATTATCAACGCCATTTGGACTAAGACTATGGACGTTTACAGGATCTGGTTGTACCTGGCGTTACCTATGAGCGGGCTCGCCGCGAGGGGCATCTTGCGGTCTATTTCGAGGCTTATCAACTGGCGCCCGATCCTCGTCATCCTATTACTTGCGCTGGCAATAACCCCAATCACGGTGAGCGTGGGCCTCAAAATCAATTACGACTTGAACAACAGTGTTAATGGTATCCTTCCCTATTCAACTGCCAACGCACAAATTCCGGCGGAGATAATCAACTATTTCCGCAACGATGCTTCGCAGGGCAGAATCCTTGGAATTAACGTGCCCTTCTGGATTTACGTGCTGCCTATCTACGTCAACAAAACAATCATCGACGGTTGGTACCCACAGACCAAGCTGGTCACCCCACTAGTGAACATCAACGACTATCGCCTAGACGATCTAGAAACCGCACCCAACCAAACGGCTCGGCTTGATACATGGAAGGAACTGATTTCACAGGCACAACTCCTCGACATAACATGGGTTATGATAGGTGACAACGGAACCCTCGCTACCGAAATCATGCACAACACTAACTTTACGGAGCAGTTGAGCGTTCCATACGGTAGCATCAACCTTGTCGTTTACAAATCGCTTACGATCCCCTCCTATACCACGACGGACCCTTCGAACTTGAACCTCACCAGTCTAGCGAGACCAAGTCCAGATCAAATTGAAATGACGTTTCAACCCATCTCACAAGAATCTACAGTACTCGTGAAGGAGGCGTACTTCCCTACGTGGGCGGCCACCGCGAACGGTGCCCCTCTCGTTGTGGGAAAGGATGCCGCAACCGGCTACATCCTACTGGCGCTCCCGCCGGGTACCGAACGAGTGAATTTGTACCAGCGACCTAACGACATCCTTTGGAATGCCGTTTCCCTAGTCAGTTTGATAATCTGCCTAGCTCTCACAGCGATCGTACTAGCCCGTAGAAGGAAAACAGATGCATAGCCACACATCCACACAACAACAGGACATTCTCGAGGAGTTCACCGTGAGGATAAGCATGCTCTTCGCTGCAGGTTTCATTTTCGCTGAAGGGCTGCAAAATTGGATTCGTGGTAGGGTTGAGACGCATCCTGAAGTCGTCCTGCTTATCATCCTGAGCTATGCGCTAGCTTTCGCTCTTTTTCTGCTGGCGACGTTAAATTCGAAAGGCGTTATGAAGCTAAGGGACATCGCATTCGTGTCACTGATCTTAACAACCGCGATAAGTTGGTATGTGGTAACCCAAATTGAGCACCCAGCATCGTATCAGACGGACGCCCTTGCGTTTGTTCACTATTCCGCAATCCTCCTATCAAAAGGAATCAACCCATACCCACAGGACCTGCAGTCAGCCCTAAGCATGTTTTCGGTGAGCCCAGAATTCATCACACTAACGCCCACTGGCAATCTAGTTAGTACGCTCAACTATCCCGCGCTTCAGGTCATCGCCTTTCTCCCAGCAGTTTGGGCAGGATTAGGGGATGCGAGAATCGTAATCTACCTGTTCGAGATCGCAACCCTCGTAATCATTTACGTTTGGTCTCCAAAGGAGGTAAGGTCGTTGGCACTAATCCCTCTCTTCGCAGGGTCCGACTTAGCGATAAATTTCTCAGCAGGCTCCATTGCGGATTTTATCTGGATTCTCCCATTGGTTATCATGGTAGTCTATATGGATCGCCCACTCGTGGCCGGAATTATGTTTGGACTAGCGAGTGCAGTGAAACAGACACCGTGGTTGCTAGCCCCCTATCTTCTCATATGGTTCTTCAAGAGTGAGTCGGACCTCAAATTGCAAAGCCGCTTGAAGAGGGTTGGCATGTTTACTGGGGCTGCGGTTGCGGCATTTCTCATTCCGAACCTATGGTTCATGTTCAACGATTTTGGCGCTTGGTATTCGGGCGTGGTCACGCCTGCTTTCGGCAATCTAGTTGTGCTCAGTCAAGGCCTATCTTTGATCACTCTTGCAAGCGGTGTGCCACTGCCACCGGCCTTCTATCTTTTGGCAACCGTCATTGTGGCTGCAACACTGATTGTGGAATACTACATTTACTTTGAGCGTCTAGCATTCGCTCTCTGGGCTTTTCCTGCTATCATCCTCTGGTTTTCCTACCGCGGATTGCAGAACTACTTCATCTTCTGGACACCACTTTTAGTCATGTCAGTGGTTTTGCTCTACAAGAGGGGTAACTTTGTCAGAAAGAGTTAGACGAGGCGTAGCCTTCGCCGCCATCGCCTTCTGCATTCTCGCGGTAAGTACCGCGTTCATAATTTTCTACGGCCAAGTCTTTCAGCCTCCACCATTGCTGAACACAAACATGAAATACTGGACGGTAGACCCAACCAAGAACATTCTAACCCCATATCTCTGGACAATCGACCTAATCGAGGGCCCCACAGACAACATCAGCGTTTACCAGACCGTTATCGCAAATCACTCCTCGATCGCGTTGAAGGTTGTGCGAAGCGACCGCAACAATTCTCAAATATGGACAACCGTCCACGTGAGGCAGGATGTGCGCGGGCAGGCATTAGCGGCAATCTTTCGGTCCAATATCACGATCGACGTATACCCGACCTTCACCTACGTATATGACCCAACCTCAAAGAACCCTGAGAACACGTTCGGAATCGAAATCAACGATGGAACGAACCTGCTCTGGTACGTCTTCGCCAACGAAACCAATCAAATATTCCAACTACCGCACACTCGGATCATCCTAACGCAAACTCCACTCAATACTTGGTCAACTAGGGAATTCAACATCGCAAGTCAGTACGAGGCTGCCGGGTGGAAAATGCCCGAATCAATCTCATTCACTCTCATACTCGGAACGACATGGCTTTACCCCGGAAATTGGGTCGGTTACTTTTCTGGGCTTTCCATTGAAGTTCCCCCATTTCAAACCCAAAGTCTATCTCCAACCCAAACCCTAACCGTACTAACCATTGACGCCATAGGCATCATACTCCTCGGTGTCGTAATGGTAGGGTACACAAAACGCGGGAGGCCAGAAGAACAACGAAAACGAGTGAAGTAGAAACGAATAGAAAATCGCATGCAAAAGAGGCTACTGCCCCGAAACCCGCGCTCTCAATCATAGAATTTGTGAAGCTAAATTCATTCTCGATTCTATCCATCGGTTTCGGAGTGGCAGCAATCGCGATGATTCTCGGTGCGACACTCACACCCACCGGAACTATTGTTGGGGAAAGCATGGTCATGATAGAAGTGCAAGTTCTTCCCGGCTTCTTCATGAAGCCAATCACTTTCTTCCAGTTCAGCATGTTTCTCTCTTTCGCATTCGGGCTCTACACGCCCTTGACTCGGCATAGGATGCTTTCGGCTAGACCGGGCATTCTTAGAACGGTGTACATCGGGGCTTGGTTAGTGGCCATGGGAAGCGGCTTCGAAATTATCTATCAGATGGTCCTATGGTCAGCAGCCCTGGCTGTACAAGGCCTAGCGAATCCGGACGTCGTCTCAAATCCCTTCCCAGTCTCCGTTAATCCAACTCCGATCAATGTCGTCTTCGCATCCAAAGTTATTGTAGCGATATTCTTCATGTCAGCCTTCCTCATCGACTATATTCACCGAATCGATCGAACACGGCGGGAGACGGTTTTGCTAGAGAGGCTGACCAGAAATAGGTAGCCATCTACATTCGCCTCCAGTGACTCCTGTACACAAACTAAGGAACGCTGATCAGTAATGCCGACAATTCGGAAACGGGTTAGAAACTTCTTCCTTGGAATCTACCGCGAATTCAAGACGCGAGACGCATATCCCCTCCTCTTCATCGTATTCCCAATAATTTTCCTAATCATAGCCGACCCAGAATCCTTCACCCTCGTATGGTTTGTGGGGCAACAAGTTGGACGCGCAGGCATAGCTTTCATCTTCTTTCTCGTGGCATGGGACTTCCATGACTCACGTAAGAAATTCAAAGCCACACGCGACAAACGCCGCTACATCCTCACGGCGATAATTCTCTTCGCCTTGCTCGTCTACTATTACTTCCGAATATTCAACGGCTTTTTCCTGCGACCACCAATAAACACCGCTAACAATACACCGATGGATACGGATTTCACAACTTACCTACGAGTCTACGTGACGAGTCAACTTGGTGTCTCGCAGAACTCTCCCCTGAGTTTTCTCTTAGCAATGGACTACCTGACGTACGCACTTTACTGCGTCCTAGCCACCTTGATACTATACTCGTCAAGGTCAGTTCTCCTTATGGCCACACCAGTCATTTACACTATTGGTAGTGCGATCCTCGATCTAATGGACGCTTTCTTTCCCGAAAACTCACTCGCATTCCTTCAGGTCTGGGTCTACCTGATCTGGAACGTCGTCGTGTTCATACTCGGCTTAACCGGCTTCCATACGAACACTGCCCCTCTGAAAGGGCCCATCAATCCACCCAGCCTGCTACTCCAAGGAAACCAGCTCTACTTGTGGGGGTTCAAGGGCTTCATGGGCCTAGCCATTTACTGGCCCTCCTCGGGGGTAGTGAGCATGGTAGTCTACAGTCTCGTAATCCTAGTCCTCATGGTGAAACTTGACGCGTCGAGAACCCGCAAGATCATATACGCTGTGATCGGCGCGGCCGGAACGTATTTTGTCAACGTAATCCGAATCACACTCATCGTCCTATACGTCACCTACATCAGCCTAGACGTGGAAGCGTTCCATGCATCTATCGGCGAAGTCCTCTTCATCGCCTGGATATTCATCTACCTGCTGCTCGTAATACACCTCGAAAATACGAAAGCTAAGCCTCCGCCCGCGAAAGCAACACGTAATCAAAAAAATCCGAAAACCAAAGTTTCTAAAGATTGGTCCACTCACACGTGAGGAGTGTGTTAGGCATGTCGAGTTACGGTTTGCGCGGTTTCGGGTCTCTAATCTTGCGCGACACGGAATTTCGAATCATAATTCTCGTCGCATCAACCCTATGGATCTACAGCGTACTCACGAAGGTTCCGTTCCTTGTCCCGAGCCATTACAGTGATGTAGGTTGGCTTTGGATTCGGGATGTTTACTCCGGCCATCATAACCTAGAGATACCCTATGTTCAGTATAATCTCGAATACCCGCAGATGATCGGTCTACTAATTTACATCGGGCAGGCAGTCTCAACCTACTTTCCCGTCCTCATCGACTCTTACAACACGTTTGTTGCCGTCGAAGGCCTGCTCGAATATCCGTTCATGATCGGTACGATCTTCAACCTCTACATACTATGCACGAAGCTGAACCTCAGCAGGAACCGAATCTACCTATACATGATCACGACGCTAACATTCATCGTCTATGGTTTTTACAATTGGGATTTTCTCGTCGCCTATTTTGTAACCCTCTCGATTTGGCTCTACTTGGATAAGCGCTTCAACTGGGCAGCAGTGACCTTAGCGTTAGGGGTGCTTACAAAGTTCACACCCGGCATAATGCTGTTCCCGATGCTAGCTGGACTACAGAATTGGAGGGCGCGAATCAACTTCACACTGGTTGCCGCGATCGTTTGGGGCGCAGCGAACCTCCCCTTCGCCGTGGCAAACTTCAGTGGTTGGATAAACCTCTTCGTTGGTTATAGTGGTCCAAATCATCAACTGCAAAACACGTGGATTTCGATGGCTATTTCAGCGGCAGGGCTTGGTGACATAATATCGGGCGAAAGGGCAGGCTGGTTACTAAGCGTCGGGATTTTCCTCTTCCTCATGATTTACGCGTTATTCACCAAGCATACACCCCTCGAGAAGATACTGATGACTTGGTATGCGTGGTACGGAGTAGTTTACCTCTTCGACCCTCAGATGATGATTCAGCTTATTCCAATCGTAATCCTGACCCCGAACTTCAGCCTCTTCTTCTATCGCTTAGCCGATGTCCTCAATGCATTCATCATAATGTTCTACTTCATAGGAAGCAGCCACCCCGAATTACCAAGTTACTTGACCGACCAATTGACTCCGTTCGGACTCACAAACATAGAAGCCTCAGTTCGACAACTCATCTTCCTCTCAGCATACTTCGTCAGCTTCAATCCAAGGTTACAATCGGCGCTGAAACGGGTTGTAAGGAGGCTTGTGTCGCCGATAGGAGGGCGCTCAAGGCAACGAGCGAAGGTCAGGCGCCGTTCATCTAGCCCGGGTTAGCCGTTTGGTTCATCGGTTTCGGGTAAGTTTCAGCAGGTCGAGTATCATTTTGAGTGATTGTCTGCCCAGGCTGAGCTTGGACTTCCCGGCAACCCTGTCCCTGAAGACGATCGGGACCTCCGTCATCCTGCACCCATCACGGTAAGCTTTGATAATAAACTCCATGAAGAACGAATTCCCCTTCGATTCCGTCTCAACATTATCAACAACCTCCCGCCTTATAGCCCGAAGCGCGGTCGTGAAATCGTGGACTGGGACACCGGAAAGGAAGCGGATCAGAATGTTTCCAAGCCTGCTAGCTATGCTCTTCTTTAGGGTCTGCAAGGAATTAACCTGATACTGGCCACCGCGAATGTACCGGGACCCAACGACAACATCAAATCCATCGTTGATCTTCGCCACAAATCTAGGAATGTCGTAGGGACTGTGAGAGAAGTCAGTGTCCATGCCGACAATTATCTCGCCCGCAGCAAACTTATACCCATCCGCATGAGCGGACCCAGGCCCCAACTTCCCCGGTCGCCACAATAGTCTAACATTCCCATACTTCCGACCTAGCTCTCTCGCAAGATCCGAAGTCCCATCGGGAGAATTATCATCGACTACTACGATTTCACCTCTAATACCATTCGATGCCAAGATACTCTCGATGATGGGAACAAGGTTCGAAAGGTTTTCGCGCTCATTATAGGTAGACAAGACAACAGAAACAAGATCAGTCGACGAACTAACCCTCGACGGTCCCGTTGCCATAATGGTCATTAGGCCTACTTCCTACCTTATCGATATAATTTCACGCCCAGAAGTGCAGATTTAGAGCTAGAGAAGGAGACATGGGTAGGATTGAAGAAAGTGCTTGTAACAGGCGGCGCTGGCTTCATAGGCAGTCACCTCGTTGACGCCCTAATCAATCGCACAGGTGACGTCATCGGTCTCGATAACCTCAGCAGCGGAAGAATCGAAAACCTGCAGGAGGCCACCCGCAGAACAGGTTTTAAGTTTGTGGTCGGTGACCTTAAGAAATTTCAGAATCTTCCAGAAGTTCTGACCGGCGTATCGTTGGTCTACCATTTCGCAGCGAACCCCGAGGTCCGGGTTGGAGCGGTTGAACCTTCGGTGCACTTTGAGGAGAACCTCCTTACAACGTTTAAACTTCTAGAGGCCATGAGGGCGAGCGATGAAGCGAAAACCATCGTGTTCGCCTCGACGTCAACGGTTTACGGCCAGGCAACACAACTACCTACCCCGGAAGATTACGGGCCGATGCTTCCAATTTCCACGTACGGAGCTTCCAAGCTTGGTTGTGAATCCCTCATCTCGTCCTACGCCTACACGCATGGAATGAGGGGCCTGATACTTCGTTTAGGGAACTGTGTTGGTTCACGTTCGCGGCATGGCGTTCTATGGGACTTTATTCAAAAGCTTAGAACTAATCCGAATGAGTTGGAAATCCTAGGCGACGGTACTCAGATAAAATCGTACGTTCACATCTCCGATTGCCTCAATGCGATTTTCCTCTGCGCTGAATCTTTTCTGCGAGCAGAGAAGCGAGTCGAAATTTATAATCTCAGTTCACCTGACCAAGTAAGTGTGAAACGGATCGCCGAAATTGTAGTAGAAGAACTTGGCCTGAGCGAGGTAAGCATGAAGTTCACGGGTGGTGTTGATGGTGGGCGCGGCTGGTTTGGGGACGTGAAAATCATGCATCTTTCGGTCGCGAAATTGATGAAGCTGGGGTGGGTGCCTAAATTGAACAGCGAAGAAGCAATCCGCGCCGCAGCAAAAGAACTAGTGGCAGAATCCACTTAGGGCGAGTTCACTGTCTCAAAACGACGTACACCGGCTTGTAGTTACTCTTCCAGTCTACAAGGACACGAAGTTCCTTGGCGCGACTACCGTTAGGCTGGAGGAGGCTACCGAAGCGATTGATCGGAATTTCACTCTACTTATCGCGGAGGATGGGTCAGACTCGTCTCCCACAATTGACGAGTTGAAATGGAGGTACCATAACATCGTACACCTACAGAACGACCGTCGCTTGGGTCGTGGGAAAGCCTTGCGTGAGGCTTGGGAGAAGGTGACCGGCGAAATGTACGTATACGTTGATGTGGACTTGGCTACAGACCTGGCGAAGTTCAACGCATATCGGAACTTGATCGAGTTAGGCAAACGGTTTGATCTTGTCACCGGTTCAAGGTATATTCAAGGTTCGATGACGAATCGGCCCTGGCTTAGGAGAGAATCCTCAATCGCATACAATGCGTTGGTGCGTGTACTTTTCCACACTGGGGTTCACGATCACCAGTGCGGCTTCAAGTCATTTTCGCGGAGGCTCGTAGAACAGTTGAATGTCTCCGCCAAGAGCGATTCTTGGTTCTGGGATACAGAGGTCATAGTCCTAGCTAGGAAGATGGGCTTCACGATCAAGGAGATTCCAATTGCTTGGACAGAAAAAAAAGGCAGTAGGACTCCCTTGAAGCGGCTTTTGCGAGATATGTGGCTTCATGGAACCGGGTTACTCGTTCTTCTCCGCAGGGTCTATTTCTCGAATTTGGGTCGCAACTTATCTTGAAGTCACAGGGACCAATATTCGGAACGGAGTAGGCAAGAAGGTGTTCTTCAGTTGACCGCGGTCGCACACCCACTCGAGGATACATTGGAGAAGCTCGGTGACCTAATCGCACCGGCTGAACGGGTAGCAGTATGCGCCTACGGCCCAGCAGTATTCGCGAAACATGGAGTAACACGCGGACAAGACTTGTTGGTGTTGTGCGAAGGCTACTCGAACGGTTTGAGAGCGCATCTGAGAGTATACAACGGAGAAGAGTTCAGGTTTCTAATCGCTGACCGAATTCTGATAGAGTCCGACCTGGAAAAAGGTACTCTAGGCGACTACTTGACCGAGCAATTCCTTTACCCATATCAACCCATTATAAACATCGAGTACTTGGACAAAATTGCCGAGAAAGCCAAAACTCGCGTCGCGGAGGAAGAGGCGAAAGACCTCGTCATTGAATTCCGCGAAATGTGTCGCGGGATGGTGGCAACGCCGGAATTCTTTGGTCTTTCGCGAATGAGAAAACTCGCTCGGGTTTCCATTCCAAGCATGACCGCGTATCTACGCCTTCTCGAGGAACCTGTCCGAGAGCGAAACCTCATGGCTCTCAGAAGTTCCTACAGGTCAGCTATCGCCGCGACCCGGGGTGGGATTCTGAAGGTTGAAGGCGAGCATGTGTCGCTTGAGGACAGCGCTGTAGATCGCTGGTTGAAGGATAGGGTGTCAGAACAGATGGTTAACGTTTTGAGGCAGAGCCAGAGGGCGTTCTATTCATATCTAACAAAAGGGCGCGCAATATACCTCAACCCTGACCTTCTTGCTCGCGAGCTGTACAGCCCTCTCAAACTGACACTGGATACAGAATTGAATCGGATTGATCCTGAGGATCCAAAGAACTACCTTTACTTGAAAACGTCAGCGGGACTGGTCCCGCTGGGTGAGAAGGCATCACTTGACGAGGTCATTGCCAATTTGAAACTCGGGGGCCCTATCACAATTACCCCATTGGCTGGTGTGCTCAACGAGGTATTCTTGGTAACGGCCGGCAAGAAGCAGCTTGTTGTTAAGAAGTTTACCGATTGGAACGGCTTCAAGTGGTTTACCTTAAACCTGGTTTCCTTAGGGAGTAAGCTGTTTGCGGTTTCTGGAAAGGCGCGGATGACGAATGAGTACGGAATTAATAGGTACCTTGGAAAACGGGGCCTGAATGTTCCTAGCATTGTCTACTTGAGTGTTAAGCAGCGTATCCTGGTGGAGGAGTACCTGTCAGGTCCCTCCTTCGCTGATGTGGTAAAGGAAGCAGTCGATCAGTCAAATTTGAGTAAAGCGCAATTCGAGTTAGCTGAGTCACTCGGAGTAACGCTTGCAGATATTCATCATACGGGTGTCTCCGTCGGGGACACGAAACCTGAGAACTTTGTCGTTAACGATGGAAAGGTATTCGTAGTAGATTTAGAACAGGCTGGCAAACGTAAAGACTTCGCTTGGGACATAGCGGAATTGCTATTCTACATAGGCCACTACCGAATCAGCCCTACTTTCACCGGCGGCCTCAAAGGAATAATTGAAGCGATCGTGACTGGCTATAGTCATAAAGGTGATCGGGCTGAATTACGAAAAGCCGCCGCAGTAAAGTATGCAAAAGTATTCTCAATCTGGGTCCCTGCCCCGGTTATCCTAGAAATCTCTAGAATCCTTCGAGAAGCCCAGTGACCTAAGTGCCTAATCCGATTCGAAATGGCGGAACCGGGGGAGGTAGGGTGGAACACAGGCCTCGCATGGTCGTGTTCGATCTGGACGGTACGCTGACGCCGGTCGACAGTCTGTGGCGCTACTTGCATGACGCATTTGGCACCTGGGATCAGGCGAAGGACACAGCACGGAAATATGGAAATGGAGAAATCTCATACAAAACGTGGGCGGAAACAGACGCACATTATTGGGCTGGGGCTCCGTTGAGTCGGATGAAGAGTATTCTAGAGGAAATCCTGTACCGAGAAGGTGCTAGGGAAGTGTTCAACGAGTTGAGGAAGAGAGGGGTAAAGACCGTAATTTTGAGCGCTGGTTTATCAATCCTGGCTGAGAAGGCAGCTAAAGAACTCGGAGCCGACCTCTCAATCGCGAACGAACTTCGTACCGATAAAGGACGTTTAACCGGAGAGGTAATCGTGAAAGTTGCAGTTAACAGCAAGCAAGAGATTATAGAGCGTCTCGCTTCCCAACTCAATGTTCCATTGCAGGACGTAGCCCTAGTCGGAGATCGGGGATTCGACCTCTCAAACGAGAGATGTTTGAAGATAGCCTACAAACCGAAAGACGAAGTCGCAAGGCGCGAAGCAGATTTTGTAGTCGAGGACGAGGATATGAGGGTCATACTCCAATACCTTATCTGAAACGGTCCATTGCAATCGTATCAATTAGAGTCGCAACAGAGGATTCCAGTCTTGCCATCCGCTGAGGAGTTGATTGAATGCCGTGGAATCAACGGCTCGATCAATTTATCTAAAGACAAGATGGTCATTCGAAGCGAAGGCTTCGGCTCGGTGCAATTCCGAGAGATGCCTCTCAGCAAGATAACAGCAGTCGTAGTAGAGCGAAAGACCGTGATCCCTTTCGCAACATTGACGATACTAGCCAGTGCGATTACCGTTTCAGCTTG
>Ga0181536_10004554_pt1 | contig 14614 bp, 13 predicted proteins | sample PEATcosm2014_Bin_41_FD_121105 | JGI IMG/M metagenome (GOLD analysis project Ga0181536, IMG submission 121105) | Peatland microbial communities from MTU Mesocosm Facility, Houghton, MI, USA - PEATcosm2014_Bin17_60_metaG | ecosystem: Environmental > Terrestrial > Soil > Wetlands > Peat | place... | reverse complement strand
TCCCGAGACGCCCTCCCAGGGCAACTCGGCCGAACCATCCGTCCAGCGCCATAGTCCGATTCCCGCCTGTTCCGCGTCGTGCCAACCGGTCGTCAGCCGCGGATCGTCAGCCGGAATCACCACCTCACCCGCGCGGGACCGAATGACGATCTTGCTGACCCGGACACCCAGGCAGCTTGCATCCCCCAGATAAGGAGCGCTCGGATCGGCGGCGACGCCACGGCGCGATTCAAGCCAAACCCGTCCCGCGCCTGGCGGCACCACGAAACCATAAGTCCCTGGGCCGCTGACCGTTGGACGAATGGTGACGCCATCGGCGGACAGCCGAACATCGAAGCCTTGGGCCGCCGTCGCGACAGTCCCGGTCTCCTCCGGCGGTTGGGCCAGTCGCGGCCAGATCAAAGTGACCGCGTCAACGTCCTGGCCGGGCGGCGTACCGGCCTGGGTGAACCAATCGCTCGCCTCCATGGTGTCCGAGACACTGGTGTCCGAGACACTCGGGGCCCCGCCGGCCAGTTCGTAGCCCAGTTCGCGGATCAGGTCACCGTGAGACGCCTCGAAGCCGGCGATCTGGGCGGCCGTCAGAACATCGCGCCACTTGGAAATGACGCGGGAGTGAATCTGTGGCCGTGTGGCGATGGTCGCCTCGTCCATCCGGCGGATATCCTCGGAGCGCGCCACGTCCAGCGCCGCCAGGCTTTGCTCGGCGGTGAAGCCGAAATGGCTGAAGATCCGCAGCATCGCGCCATCGAAATCCGCCATCACGTCTTCCAGTTTCACATCCAGCGCGTTGGCGCCGTTCAGCTTCCACTCCCGCATCGCGGCAAGCGTGCAGCCGGTATAACCCTCGAGTTCAAAATCGAGGCCCTCCGGCACGCCAAGGTCAAGCAAATGCCGCTGATAGGCTTTGCCGTCCAGCCGTTCGAGATAACGGCGTTTCCAATCCTCGGGCCAGTGCGCGAACGAGTGATCGACCCGAGGCCACTGGATGGGTGGCGTCGGGTCCATGTCGGTATTGGTGCACCATTCCTCGGCGCAATGCCGGTGATACAGGTAACCGGACACCCAGATGTCGCGCGGATCGCGGATCATGCGGATCGCCCGGTACGGCCGGTCGAGCGGGGCGCGCAGCAGGGAATGGGGCAGCAGGACAACGTCCGGTTCCGGGTCCAGCCGCTCCACCAGTCCGAAGTGATTGACGAGGGTGAGCCCCAGTCGCTCACTGACCTGTGTCATGACATGGAGAAGCAGGCTCGTCCCGGACTTGTGATAGGAAAAAACGATCAACTGAGGCGAGACCCGGGACATCCACCGTCACTCCGCTGCACGGCGGCAGTTATCCGATGCAAGCGGGACCATTTGCAATTCGGATGTGTCGCGTCGTACGGCGGTCAACGATGCTGTCGCGCCTCTCGCTTCGCCGGGCACCTGGCGGCGGAAACGAGCCGCGCGGCTTACGACGCCAGGCGATGCCGCGTCGGGACGCCGGGAGAATTCAACGTCCGGGCACCATCGAACCGGACGGCGCTTGGGAGAAAGCCCGATCCACGCGGCCGCGATCAGACTTCCCGCTGTTTCATGCAACTGGCCATCAGCTTCGGATTTTGCTCACGGCGCAATTCGACGTCGGCATAGGCGGAGCAGGCCGCCATGGTTTCAAAGGCTGGGCGGGCGGGCCGCGGAATTTCGTGGCAGTCACGCGAATCGCCGGCTGTCGCGCACAACGACGGGAAATAGACGTATACGATGCCCGCTCCCTCGATGTTCGGCGCGGGCCCGCCGCGGTGCGACACCAGCGCACTCGCGACGGCCAGCGCCACACCGAACGACAAACAGAGCCGCTTTGTCATGATGTGCCTGATGCTCATCGGATGCCTCCGCCGATCAGCAATCATCGCCATCGGAGTCCGGTACGCTGTGGCTTACCAGCGGCACAAGCCGCGCTCGCAGCACCGCCAGGGCGTCGTCGAACGAACGGAACCCGCCCAGCTTGCGATATTCGTCCCAGCGGAATTGATCCAGCTGAACGCTTCCTCGGCTGCGGCACAGCACGAACGCCGGGCCGATCAGATCGTTCGCCCCTTCCGGAGTCACCACGATCGTCGATTCGTCAGGACTGGCCTGATGCAGGTCCGCCGACCACCCCGGAGCGAACTCCGCCAGCAGGCCGTGCACGACATCCAGATCGTCCCGGGTCAACAATGCCGGCGGATCGCCGCGCGATACGGGAAACGATCCCGCATAAGCTGATTGAGACATCGTTCATTCCCTCATAATGGGCACACCGTGCCGTTTGGCTAAAACCACCAAGCAATCGCCATCGAATGTAAGGAGCACGCCATACTCCTTGGCTGAAACCGTCGTGTAACCAATATCGCACGATGCCGTCCGGCGGGAAAGTATTTTTTAGCGATTCTTGTCTAACAATAGATTAATTACGCGTTATCCGACTGGCCGCCGCCCGCCGGGCCACCACCAGGATCGCGTTGCGGCACAAAGTCTGATCCGGCCATCCGGTCCGTTTGCAGCCCCGCTCCGCCTCCGTGAGCCCATTGATCGCGGCGGCGACGGCATTGCCGGACCACAGGCCCAGAGCACGGTGGAAGGCGGTGACGCGGCGGTAAAACAGCGGCGGCCGCAGGATCTTGCTCGCGTCGGCGGCGCTCAGTCCGGTCTCATCCATGGCCATGCGGGCACGCTGCAGCCGTTGCAGATGCATGATGCCGGCCCGCAGCACCTGGACCGGGGCGGCGCCCTCGCCGATCGCGAGTTCGAGCGCGCGGTCGGTGGTCGCCACGTCGCCGATCGTCGCGGCGAACAGCGCGTCATCCAGCGACAACCCCGAGAGATCGCCGGTACACGCCATCGCCGCGTCGAGATCCACGCGTCCACCCGGCCCGGCATACAGTGCCAGCTTCTCCAGCTCCGCCCTGGTCGCCGCGCGATCCGCGCCGAGTTGGCCGCGGAGCCAGGACAGCGCGTCCGGCTCGATCGCCACGCCGAGTTGTTTCAGGGTGTCCCGGATCGTGGCCTCCAGCGCGTGGCCCTCTTCGGGGTAACAGCCGATTGCCACCCCGTCCGGCGCGGCCTCCAGTTCGGTACGCAGGCGGGAGCGTGTGCCGAGGCCCGCCCCCTCCAGCACCACCAATCCCGGCGCGTTCGACTTCAGCACCGTCCTGATGTGCGCGATCGCGGCGTCCGTCGCCTCGCGCACCCGGACGACGCGGCGGCCACCGGTCAGCGGCAATGACGCGGCCTCATCCGGCAGCCGCGCGATCTCGTCCCGGGTCAGCTCCACGACCAAAAACGGATCGTCCAGGGCGCCGGCGACCGCGCGGACCAGCGCCACCGCCCGCTCACGGATCATTCCGGCATCATCGCCGTATAACAGGACCACCCGGCATGGGCCCGGATCGCGCAGGAACGCCGCCACCCGCGCGGCCGCGAGTTTCATCCCACCGCCGGAGGGTGCTGATGGAACCACATGGCGAGGCGGAGTGTGATCCGCTCGGCCATCGCCTCGGCCAGGCGGCGCTGCACCGCTTCGTTCGCCTGATCCATGGCGAAGTACTGGCTATCGAAGATGTCGAAGCCATCGACCAGGCGGTCGGCGCCCTCGACGAGTTTGGTTTGCTTGCTGTCGCGGCTCAGCAGCGTCCAGGTCGAGTTGGCGACCAGCCGGATGCGGGTGGGCTGGGTAAAATTGAGAACGCCTTGCGCCTCGCCGGAAATCCAGAAATTCACCTGGAGGTCGAACTTGCGTGGCGTGCCCGGCTCGGTCCTGAACCGCCCCAACAGGGCCTCCCGCAGGATCTGGCCGGGCCTCTCGAAAATCGGCTTGACGTCGATTTCGGCCAGGCCGGTCTCGGGTCCGGGACCGTCGCCGGACGGCAGGTAGACCGGTCGGAAACCGCAGCCGGTCAGGGCTCCGCCGAGACCCAGCACCAGCACGGCGCGGCGGCCCGGATGCGGCACGGGACGCTTTGTCATCCGGCGATCACGAAGTTGACGATACGGTTGGGGACATGGATGCGCCGGACGATGCGCTTGCCGGCCAGGGCCTGCGCCACATGCGGCTCGGCCTCGGCGGCGGCGATCACGGTATCGGCGGCCGAGTCGGGCGGCACGGCGATGGTGCCGCGCAGCTTGCCCATGATCTGCACCGCGATGGTGACGGTTTCGGCGATCAGCAACTCGGGCTCGGGTTCGGGCCAGGGGAGATCGGCGACCAGGGTGGCGGCGCCGGGGTTGAGGCAGGCCATCACCTCCTCGGCGAGATGCGGCATCATCGGGGCACTCAGGCGGGCCAGCACTTCCACGGCTTCGCGGCGCGCCCAATCGAGACCGGCTTCGGCGGCCGCGTTGGCAGCGGCACGTTCGGCGTCGGTCATGGCGTTGGCGAGTTCATACAGCCGGGCAACGGCGACGTTGAAGGCGAAGCCGTCCAAAGCCTCGGTCACGGCGGCAATGGTCTTGTGAGCGGCGCGGCGCAAGGCGTTTCCGTTTGGGCCGAACGAGTCCGGGCGTGTCGCCTGCTTCCACGCGCTCCATGACTCAGCCGCCTGCCCGACCGGGCCTCCTCCCGGCCCGACCGCCTCGGCCAGGCGGAACACGCGTTGGGTCAAGCGATAGGCGCCGGCGACGCCCGCTTCGGTCCACTCCATGTCGCGCTCGGGCGGGTTGTCCGACAGGATGAACCAGCGCGCGGTGTCGGCGCCATAGCGGTTGATGATGTCGCCGGGGTCGATGGTATTGCGCCTGGATTTGCTCATCGCCTCGACGCGGCCGACGATGACGGGCGCGCCGGTCGCCTTGTGCACGGCGGTGCCGTCAAGACGTTTGTCGACTTCCTCCGGATAGAGCCAGACGCCGTTCGGCCCGTCGGCGGTGCGGTAGCTTTCGTGATTCACCATGCCCTGGGTGAACAATCCGGCGAAGGGTTCCTCGACGCCGATGTGACCGGTATCCTTCATCGCGCGGGTGAAGAAGCGCGAATACAGCAGATGCAGGATCGCGTGCTCGATGCCGCCGATATATTGGTCGACCGGCATCCAGTGATCCACCGCCGCCCGTACCAGCGGCTGATCGGTCGCCGATGCGCAGCAGAACCGGGCAAAATACCAGGCGCTGTCGACGAACGTGTCGCACGTGTCGGTCTCCCGCCGAGCCGGCTTATGGCAGCGCGGGCAGTCCACGTGTTTCCAGGTCGGGTGATGATCGAGCGGGTTGCCGGGCCGGTCGAAGGTCACGTCATCCGGCAGGCGGACCGGCAACTGATCGTCGGGGACCGGCACGACGCCGCAGGCATCGCAGTGGATGACCGGGATTGGGCAACCCCAGTAGCGCTGGCGCGAGACTCCCCAGTCGCGCAGGCGCCAGTTGGTCACACCCTCGCCCATCCCCTTGGCGGCCAGCGCGTCGATCGCGGCGCGTTTCGCGGCATCGACGTCGAGGCCGTTCAGGAAGCCGGAGTTATAGGCGGTGCCGGGACCGATATAGGCCTCCTTGCCGATCGAAAACGTCGCCGGGTCGGCGCTGAGCGGCAGCACGACCGGGATCACGCTCAGCCCATATTTCCGCGAGAAATCCAGATCGCGCTGGTCGTGGCCCGGACAGCCGAAGATCGCGCCGGTGCCGTATTCCATCAGCACGAAATTGGCGATCCAGACCGGGTAGGTCGCGCCCTGGATGAATGGGTGTTTGACCCGGAGGCCGGTGTCGTAGCCGTGCTTTTCCGCGGTCTCGATGACCGCCTCGCTGGTGCCCAGGCTTCGGCACTCAGCGATAAAGGCGGCGGCCTTCGGGTCCCGCGCGGCGACGGTCGCGGCGAGCGGGTGTTCCGGCGCGATCGCCAGGAACGACATGCCGAACAGCGTGTCGGGGCGGGTGGTGTAGACCTCTATGCCCTCGTGGCACGCCTCGGGACGGTCCAGTAGAAAGGTCAGCCGCGCGCCCTCGCTGCGGCCGATCCAGTTCGCCTGCATCAGCCGCACGCGTTCCGGCCAGCGGTCCATCGTGTCGAGCGCGGCCAACAATTCCGGCGCGTACTTTGTGATGGTGAAGAACCACTGACTGAGCTGCTTCTTTTCCACCGGCGCGCCGGAGCGCCAGCCTTTGCCGTCGATCACCTGCTCATTGGCGAGCACGGTACCATCGACCGGATCCCAGTTGACCCAGCTTTCCTTGCGCTCCACGAGGCCGGCGGCCAGGAAATCCAGGAACAGCTTCTGCTGGTGCCGGTAGTATTCAGGATCACAGGTCGCGAACTCGCGCGCCCAGTCGAGGGAGAGGCCCATACGCTGAAGCTCGGCGCGCATGGCGTCGATATTTTCATAGGTCCATTTGGCGGGGTGGATGCCGCGTTCGCGGGCGGCGTTCTCCGCCGGCAGGCCGAACGCGTCCCAGCCCATCGGGTGCAGGACAGCGTAGCCCCGGGCCCGTTTGTACCGGGCGACCACATCGCCGAGGGTGTAGTTGCGGACGTGACCCATGTGGATTTTGCCGGAGGGGTACGGAAACATCTCCAGCACGTAGTATTTCGGTTTGCCGTCGGTGGGGACGTCTTCGACGGCGAAGCAGGCGCGATCGGCCCAGGCGGCCTGCCATTTGGGCTCGGCGCGTTGAAAGTCGTAGCGCGGGCCTTCGGATGCGATGGGGGCGCCAACGGGCGGGCTGTTGGTCTCGTTCATGAGGGCGATGTATCGGGCGGCGCGGGGCGGGTTGCAAGTATCAAGCCGCCGCGGCGAGGACGGACGGCGATGTCTCAGGACGGGTGCGCGGCCGAGAGGTGCCGCACCAGATCGTCCGAGTCCCCGGTCAGCAACCGGTCCAGGGTAAACGGATTCGCATCCGGCCAGGGGCGCGGAACGTTGTTGCGCCGGTCGCCGGCCCGCACTTGTTTGACGGCGTCGGCATACAGAGCGCCGAGATCGATCCGTTGCCGCATGGAGGGCGTGAGGCGGCGGCGCGGGTTCGTTTGAAACGCGACGATTTCCGCGTGCCAGTGGTCGGATGCGGCGCCATCGGGCCATGCCTGAAGCTTGAGCAGATGGACCATCATCAGGTTGAGGAAGCTCTCGACCGAATGCAGTTCGGACAGGCCCGCGTCTTCGATCTCCTCGGCGACATGAGCCCAGTCCACGTCGTTCACCCGCTCCCCGCGCGCGAGGCGGCGGAGCAGATCGGCCTGATGCTGCGACCAGGCCAGGACGTCGCGTTCGTAGAGACCATCCGGCATGCGGTATCTCATACACCGGAGGCGAGATCGTGTCAGCAAGTGCGCGCCGGGGTCGCTGGATGGCGCGTCCGGAGCCCGCGATCCGCCCCCCTGGGCCTTATCCGCGCGTTCGGCATCGGTAGGGCGTGCCCGGTCCGTGAAATCCTCCAATCCTGGAGGTCAACATGACCGGACAGATCACGAGCTACGAAAACCGGACAGATCACGAGCTTGCCACAGTCCGGCCTTGGCGTTCTGGCGCCGGCGGCCGGGGCGGGGCAAACTGCCCGCCCAACAAATAAGGAGACGACCGATGGCGGACGAGACCGAACCGCTGGTGCTGTACGAATGCCGCGACCGCGTGGCGACGATCACGTTCAACCGGCCCGCTCGGTTGAACGCGTTCAATGACGACATGACGCGGGAAGCGCTGGCGGCGATGCAGCGGTTCGACCTCGACCGCGAGGCGGATGTCGCGGTGCTGACCGGCGCGGGACGGGCATTTTCCTCCGGCGCGGATGTGCAGCAGCGGCAGTTGCGGCCGCGGGAGGAGATGGAGAAACATGGCGGCCCGCAGGCGCGCGATGCGAATTCCGAGAATCTGCTGATCGATTGCGTGAACTGGAAGCCGGTGATCTGCGCGGCGCATGGCTATGTGCTCGGCCTGGCCCTGGGGATCGCGCTGGAATGCGATCTGATCGTCGCCGAAGAGGGCACCAAATTCCAGGTCACCGAGGCGCCGCGCGGTTTGTCCGGCGCCAAGTACTGGGCTTTGCTGAACTTCCGCGGCGGCGGATCACTGGCGGTGCAGGTCAGCCTGACCGGCCGCTTCTTCACCGCCGAGGAAGCGTTACGCGTGAACATCATCGACCAGGTCGCTCCGAAAGGGGAATATCTGGCGGCGGCCCAGCAGTTGGCGCGGACGATCGCGAAGAATCCGCCGCTCGGGGTGCGGCACACAGTGCAATTGCGCCGCTGGGAACTGAAGAAGGTGCAGCAGGAAGCGGTGCGGACCGTGCGCGCCGCGAAGCTGAATCTGTCCGAGGATTTTCTCGAGTCCGCGCGCGCTTTCGTGGAAAAGCGGCCCGCCGGCCCGTTCAAAGGGCGCTGACCGATGCGGCGGAATTTGCTGCTGGACGAGGACCGGCCCGACACCGTGCGGCTGACCGAGGCGCGGGCGCGCGCGATGGCGATGCGCGCGCTGGCTCGTTGCGGGTACGACGAGGCGGGCGCGACGATCATCACCGACCAGTTGGTGGACAACGCGCTGTGCGGTTACCCGTTCGCGAGCCTGGCGCGCATTCTGACGATCGCGGAAGAAGCGCGGAACCGGCAGACACGGACGGAACCGTCGATCGTGCGGGAGACGGCGTCATCAGCATTGGTCGATGGCGGCAACACGATCGGCTATATCGCGGCGTTTCGGGGGGCGGAAATCGCGGCACGCAAAGCCAAGGAAACCGGGCTCAGCATCGTCGGCGTGTATAATAGTTTCTATAGCGGACGGAATGCGTGGTACGTGGAAAACATCGTGCGGCACGATCTGGTCGCGATCCATACCTGCAGTGCCAGCCCGCATGTTCTGCCACCCGGAAGCCGTGTGCCGTTACTGGGCACAAACCCGATCTCCATCGGGTTTCCGTCGACCAACGGGCCGGTGGTCTGGGATATCGGCACTGCCTCGGTCATGTGGGGCGATGTGCAGTTGATGGCGCGCCTGGGGCATGAACTGCCGGAAGGCACGGGTTTTGATAAGGACGGCAACCCGACCCGGGATGCGTCCGAAGCGCTGAAGGGCGGCGTGGCCCCATGGGGCGGACATAAAGGCTACGGCTTGTCATTTTGTATCCAGGCGCTTGGGTTGATCGCCGGGGCGGCGCTGGGGCGCGGTGTTGTCAATGACTACGGCTTCCTGTTCATCGCGATCGATCCCGGGCTGACGCAGCCGGACAACGCGTTTCAGCGGCAGATGAGCGAGTTGGTCGAAACGATCAAGGCGCTGCCGAAACAAGATGGCGTGGAGGAAATCCGCATTCCGTCGGAACGGGCGTTTCAGGAACGTGCGCGGCGGCGGGTGGAGGGGATCGTGGTCGAGAAGAAGATCGTGGAGATGTTGGAGGCGTTGTAGGGCAGCCAACGCATCACTGATGCGGATCGATCCCGCTGGCGATCATAAGATGATGAGCCTGGTGATGCATGGCGCGCGAAGGCCGCTGACCAGGTGGTCCGGAGGGAACCGAAAACACCAGACTGCTTCGGTTGCTACAGCAAGAACTGCCACAGCCGGGCACGCCATTCGTGCCAACGTTCGCCCATCGGCCGCGATCGCCAGGTTTGCAAGTCGATTTCCTTGGACAGGCCGATATCCTGGTCCAGCAACGCTTCGCCGTCTGCGACGCGCGATCCGAGCACGATGGCGTCGATCTCGTTGTTGAATACCGCGCTTCGCCGATCGAAGTTGGATGAACCGATCGCCATCCATATGCCATCAATGATGACGAACTTCGAGTGCAGTACCGCGTTCTGGACTTCGTAGATCTTCACGCCGGCTTCCAGCAGATCGCCATATGCCGCGCGCCCGGCGGCGATGGCTTCGTCCGAATCGCCGCGACCTGGCAGCACCAGACGAACATGCACGCCACGCCGCGCGGCCCTCGCCAGTTCCTCACGCTCCTGATGGGTCGGAACGAAATAGCCGGTGCTGAGACTGATGCTCCGGCGCGCGGCGCGCAGGGCGTGGAGCAGCCATACATAGTAGAGTGGTTGATCATCGCCGGGCTGGCTCGCCAGAATGCGTACGGTCTCATCGTCCGTCGGGACGAGTGCGGGAAACCAGTTACGTGGCGGTAAGGGCGGGCCCTTCTGCTTCGTCCAGGTATCGAAAAACACGCGCTGCAGATCGGCGACGACCGGCCCGGTCATACGAACCGAGGTGTCACGCCAATAGGCTCGGTCAGGGTCGGCGGGCGCCGCGCCCGGCGGCGCGGGGTTTTCATAGACGTGGTCGAAATTAATACCGCCCATGAACCCGATCCGGCCGTCGACCACGATGAGCTTGCGGTGGTCGCGATCATTGGGGCTGTCGAGCTTACCGCGGGCCAGTGGGCCAGGATTGAATTCCGCCATGACGGCGCCGGCCTGAGCAAGACGAGCGATGAAATCGCTCGGGGTCGCGTTGGAGCCGAACGCATCGTAGATGATCGAAACGGCCACGCCATGCCGGAGGCGGTCAACCAACACATCGCCTAATGTCCGGCTACCACTTCGGATATCGCCGAAGGTATAAAATTCCAGATTGATGCTGTCCTTCGCGTGCCGCATCGCTTCGAACATCGCCGGGAAAGCCTGGGGCCCATCACGAAGGAGATCGACCCGATTGCCGTTGACGGGCGGCGCCTGATCGATGGCTTGCTGAACCTCGCGTTGCACCTGGAGATCGTCGGGCGACGCTGATCCGGAGAAGCCCAGTACGACCTGCCGTTCGCTCGCGCAGCCTGTGAGGAGGATGCACAGGAGAAACAAAAACCGCCCGATCGAACCCATGTGGATCGCTCCGGAGAAGCAAATTCATTGTGATGTGATCGACCTGCCGCGACCCTATACCAGCCGCCGAAAAGAATGACACACCGGTTTCGCCCGATTTCGTCATGCTCGGGCCTGGCCGAGCATCGCATGGTGCAACGCCTTTGCTCACGTACGCCAATATGAAGGCTGTGCCGGCAGATCCTCGGGTCGGGCCCTACAAGAGCCACATATCCGATACCGTGTGCCGCGCGGAAGCCCAGGCTCCCCTCGGCGCGGCGGGCTTTCGCGTCCGCCATGGCAGGAGTCTGCCGCCGAGGACACGGCGAACCATGGAGATTCGTCAAGATGCCGGGCCGTGCCAACGCCGCCACATATGATCAGGCGCGGCAGCGGATGCGTGCGTCGCTTCTCCGTGAACCTCGGTTCTTCTCCTTGTCGAGTCAGGCCCGAGGGTGACGGTACGAGGGCGTCACGACTGAAAGTCATCCGTTTCGCCGGTTGGTATGAGTTCGCCAGTTGTCCGCGCCGATCCTGAAATTCACACCGTCAGGCAGGAGCGGCCGGACCCGGCATCAAGAAAACCGCCGAAGCCAGGAACGATCCCCAAGGCATCCGGTGGCCTCAGCTCGCGACCCCCGCGAAACGTGCCGCGATCAAGAACTCTTTATTCCCCTCTGGCCCGGTGATCGGACTTTCCTCGATCCCCAGCACCGTCCATCCCGGCAACCCACCCCACCATGTCGCGACGCGCTCGCAAACTGCGCTGTGCACCGCGGGATCGCGCACGACGCCCTTGGCACCCACCGCGCCAGGGCCGGCCTCGAACTGCGGTTTGATCAGCGCGACCGCCCATGCGCCTGGAGCGCAGAGAGCGAGACAAGCGGGCAGCACCGTGGCGAGGCCAATGAAACTCGCATCGCAGACCAGAGCCTCGATCGGATCGGGGATCACCGCGGCGGTGAGATACCGGGCATTTGTCTTCTCATGCACCACCACCCGCGGGTCGCCGCGCAACTTCCACGCCAGTTGCCCGTGCCCGACATCCACCGCGTGCACCTTCGCCGCGCCGTGCGCGAGCAGCACATCGGTGAACCCGCCGGTGGACGCGCCGACATCCAGACAAACACGGCCCATCGGGGAAAGCCCGAAATGCCGCAGCGCATGGTCGAGCTTCAACCCACCCCGCGATACCCAGGGATGGTCCTGACCGCGAACCGACAAAGCCGCGTCCTCGGGCAACAGAACGCCCGCCTTCGCCACCGCCCGGTCGCCGGAAAACACCTTCCCCGCCATGATCAACGCCTGAGCGCGCGCACGGCTTTCCACCAGGCCGCGGGCGACCAGCAGATGATCGGCCCGCTGCTTCACGGCGCGCTCGCGGCGGCGGGAAAAAAATGGCCGGGTCCAAAGCGGGGCCCGGCCGAAATGCAGTTCAAGGGGAACAGAAGCCTCCTCATAACCTGGCGGACCTTACCGAATGCTTACCGAATGTATGAATATTGCTCATCCGCGAAAAAAATCCTCACTCCATCGGGCGGGTCGTCACGGTGCCGTCGGCGGAGCGGACAATGGCGGCAACCCGGGCCTCGGCCTCGGCCAGCTTGGCTTCACAATGTTTTCGCAGGGCCGCCCCGCGCTCATAGGCGGTGATGGCGTCCTCCAGTTTCTGCTGGCCGCCTTCCAGGGCGCGGACAATCTGCTCCAGCTCCGCCAGGGCGTCCTCGAACGACATCTTGCTCACGTCGGGTTGGGTGGCGTCGGCCATTCTGGGCTCCCTTACGCGTTCATCAGGCCGCGCACGTGGGCCGCGGCGCTGGCGGCCAGCGCTTCCAGGTCGTAACCGCCCTCGAGCATGGACACCAGCCGCCCACCGCAATGGTTCCGGGCGACCGCCAGCAGCGCGCCGGTGATCCAGGCGAAGTCCTCCGTTTCCAGCCGGATCTGCGCCAGCGGGTCCTCGCGATGGGCGTCGAAGCCGGCGGAAATGATCAGCAATTCCGGCGCGAAGGCCTCCAGCGCCGGGATGATCGTGGCGGCCCAGGCGTCGTGGAACGCGGCGGACGAGTCGCGTTCCCGGAGCGGGACGTTGATGATGTTGTTGGCGATGCCGCGCTCCCACGCGTCGCCGGTGCCGGGATAGAACGGGTGCTGATGCGTGGAGCCGTAGAACAGCTCCGGATTCTGCGCGAACAGCGCCTGGGTGCCGTTGCCGTGATGCACGTCGAAATCCAGCACGGCGACGCGCCGCAGCCCATGCGCGACCCGAGCATGCTGGGCCGCGACTCCGGCGTTGTTGAACAGACAGAACCCCATGGGGCGGGAGGGCTCGGCGTGGTGCCCGGGAGGACGCACGGCGGCGAAGGCGTTGGCCACGGCGCCGCGCATGACCAGATCGACACCGAGGACGCCGGCGCCCGCCGCGCGCAACGCGGCCTCGGCACTGCCGGCGCTCATGGCGGTATCGGCGTCGATGTTGATGGTGTCGCCTTCCTCGGGTTGGATCGCGAGGATAGCGTCGACGATCCGCGCCGGATGGACGCGGACCAGTTGCTCGGTCGTCGCGCGTGGCGCCTCTTCCCGGATCAGCGCGGCGAACTCCGGCGCGTCGAGCGCCGTCAGCACCGCGCGCAGGCGATCGGGGCATTCCGGGTGATAGGGGCCGGGGTCATGCTCCAGGCAGGCGGCGTGCGTGATCAGCGCGGTGGCCACGTCAGGGATCCTTTGGGGTCGGGGCCGAAGACCTGGCGTCCCGTGGGCTGGCGTCCTTTGGGTTGGGGTCCTTTGGGCTCGGGTCTGGGCGGCGGCGGATGACGAAACTCAGCACGCCGGCCTCTTCGCTCATGGCGATCAGGGCGTGACCGGTTTCCTGGCAGAACGCCTTGAAGTCGGCGATGGCGGCGCGGTCGGTGGCGAGCACGCGCAACCGCTCGCCCGGGGCCATTGACCGGAGCGAGCGGTTGGCGCGCAGAACGGGCAGCGGGCAGCTCATGCCTTTGACGTCGAGCAAGGTTTCGCTCATGCGCATATTGTGGGGATCAGCCCGGAATCGGGCAAGGGTCTGGTTGCCGAGAGGTTAACGGGACCGCTTCGCGCCGACCTCGACGTACGCGACAATGTGCTCCATCCGTGACGCGATCCGCGGCGAGGCCCCCGGCGTGGACCCAGCCGCCTCCGCAACAAGGTCATATCCGCCATGTCTCAGTACCGTATCGGCATCGACCTGGGCGGCACGAAGATTGAGATCGCTCTGCTTGGCCCCGACGGGATCGAACTGCTGCGCGAACGCATCGCGACCCCGGCCGGCTACGACGCGACACTGGCCGGAATCGACGCTCTGGTTCGGGCCGCCGAGGCCCGGATCGGCGTGACTGCCTCCGTCGGCATCGGCATTCCCGGCGTCATCAGCCCGGCGACCGGGCTGGTGAAGAATGCCAACTCCATCGCCCTCAACGGCCATACGTTCGACCGCGACATCAGTCAGGCTCTCGGCCGCCCGGTCCGCGTCGAGAACGACGCCAATTGCTTTGCCCTCAGCGAGGCGACCGACGGGGCGGGCGCCGGCCGGCTCGTCGTGTTCGGCGTCATCCTGGGCACCGGATGCGGCGGCGGGATCGTCGTGCACGGGCGCGTCATTCAGGGCCCGAACCGGGTCGCCGGCGAGTGGGGCCACAATCCGCTGCCATGGCCCCTCGACATAGAGCTTCCCGGGCCCCCATGCTACTGCGGCAAGTATGGCTGCGTCGAAACCTTTCTCTCGGGTCCGGGCCTGGCCCGGGACCATGAGGCTGTTGCCGGCATCAGTCTCACGCCTGAAACCATCGCCGAGCGATGCGATGCGGGCGATACCGCATGCCGGGCGACAATCGAGCGGTA
>Ga0181536_10004550_pt1 | contig 14616 bp, 12 predicted proteins | sample PEATcosm2014_Bin_41_FD_121105 | JGI IMG/M metagenome (GOLD analysis project Ga0181536, IMG submission 121105) | Peatland microbial communities from MTU Mesocosm Facility, Houghton, MI, USA - PEATcosm2014_Bin17_60_metaG | ecosystem: Environmental > Terrestrial > Soil > Wetlands > Peat | place... | reverse complement strand
GTAACCCACCACCGAGTAAATGCCATTGGTGTTGCCGAAGCTCAACTGCTCATCGTTCGCATCCACCGAGGAATAGGCGCGCGTCCAAGTGCCGTTGGTGGCGACCAACCCGCCCACGCAGGAATTAGGACTGGTGATAGTTAAGACCACAGCAGCAGAACTGCCCGATCCCGACACCGTGATGGAAGGAGTGGTGTGCGGCCAGAGAAGGGCCGTTCCAGTGGGCACGGGGAAGTTGTCCCCCCAAGCGGCGTTATAACCTATGGCCCCGGTGCCGCTGGTATTCGCCAGCGTGTAAATGCCCGGCGGCAAAATCGGTCCATTAATGGTGAAGTGATTATTGCTCAGGACCAAGGTGCCTCCCGCAACGGTAAGGGCGGGAAGCGGCACGGCGCCAGCGACGGAGGTCAGGATGAGCGTCGTCGGCAACGTGTTGGTGACGTACCCGGCCGAGGCGATATTAAGAGTGGCGGGGGCATCGCCGCTGGCGGTGAAGCTGGTCCCGCGCATATTGTAAGGGGCCGCCGCAGTGGAGACGGCGGAGACATCAAAGGTCGCGCCGCCAGCCAGGCTGACGCTGGAGTTGGCAATCGAACCGCCAACGCCCAAGGCCAGCGTGCCCGAACTGATGATGGTGGCGCCGGTGTAAGTGTTGGCCCCGGTGAGGGTCTGGGAGGACGTGCCTGCCAGCGTCAAGGAGGAGCCTGCGCTGGCGTCACTCAGGATGCCGGAGTAAGTCGAGGGACTTGCGGGGGCGAGAGTCAACGCAACCGCAGGCGACCCTGTCGAATTGATCACCGCCAGATTATTCACCCCGTTCAGCCCCCCAATGGTTGCGGCGGTCAACGTGCCGAAACTCAAAGTTCCTGGCAGGCTATAATTGAGCTGACTGTCCTGCAACGCCAGCGCGTTGGCCAGTTGCAGCACGCCTTTGGTGATATAGGTCGGGCCGGTGAATGTGTTCGCCCCGCCCAACTGAACCAAGCCGGGTGCGGTGTTCGCCATATCCGTGCTGCCTACTGTCAGACCAATGCCACCCACGATGGGGGCGCTAATGACCAGGTTGCCGGCGCCCGCAAGGTCGTTATTGTTGATGACAATCAGGTCCGTGCCATTGCCGGAGGTCAGGGTGCCGGGGCCGGCAATGGTCGTGGTGTTGGCCCCAACGGTCTGACCGAGCAAAATGCCGCCCGAGGTGATGGTGTTCGCGCCTCCGAGGGCAAGGTTGGCGGCGATGGCGGTGTTGAAATGCCATGAGTTGATCGTGAACCCGGAGGGGGGCGCGGTGCCCGCCACCACGCCAACATCGTTGGTGGCGGGGGTGTATGTGTCCGCTGTATAGGTGGCAATCCAAGGGGACCTGAACGCCCCGGCTGACTGGAGCCAATCATTGGTAAACCAAGTCGCGAAGCCAAGCACCCCGGTTCCAGGGATAAACCAGGAATCGAAGTCTGCGGCGCTGCCCGAGGTGTCAAAAGCATGACCTGTAGCCGTGGCAGGAGTAAAATCAGCCATCGAACCGGCGTTGCGAGTTAGATTGGTAAATGAACACTGGAAGGCGGCCTGATTGGTTGCGGCAGGGTTGACATAGATAAAGGCAGTGCTTCCGGGGTTGAGTGTTAAGTTGGTGAATGTTTGAAGCATGCGGAAGACCTCGGTGCCCGCGGGGTAGCTCGCCGAGAATATGTTGGTGCCCGAACAGGTCAACGACATGTTTACCGTATCAAACCATGAGTTCGTCTGGCCTCCGCTTCCGTTCGCGATCCCGTTGTACAGCATAGTGATATTGAACGCGGTGTTGCTAAGGACCAATGCGCCCGCCCAAGTTCCCGTAGGAACAGCAGGGGCAGTCTCGCCATTGTAGGCTACTATGCCGGGACCGTTGATGGTCACAGTGTGACCGTTAAAATTAAGGTAGTAACTGACATTTGTGTTCACGCTAAGTCCGTTAATTGTCAGCGTTTGGCCACTGGCGATGTTCCAGGTCTGATTGCCGCCCAGGGTTATCGGAGTTCCGATCGTCAGGCCTGCGGTGGCACCGGACATGTCAATGCCCACTGCAGTGCTGCTGTTGCCGTTGAGGGTCAGAAGATCGGCGGCGGTCGCGTCGGTGATGCTCACCGCGCCGGCGACACTGCTGGCAATCTGGATTTCCCCGATGGTAAAGGCGCCCCCCATCGAGGTCAACGTGTCGCCGGCTGACGTCGCCACGCTGTTCCACTCGGCGATGTCGCCACTGGCGGGAACTCCCGCTGCTACCCAACTGCCGCTCGTGCCGAGCGCTGTGGTGTTGGCCGCTTTGATCCAAGTGGTCTGGGCCTGCGCCGAGAGGGCGCCCGCCAACAGAAACAGGCCGGCAGCCAGGGCGCAAACAGGCGTCCACGCCGGGTTCTTTTGTGAGAGGTTTGGTAGAAGAGAGTTGTCGTTTTTCATAATAGCAGTTGTAAATGATTCGGTTTCTCTGCCCCGCCCGCCGGAAGCTCCAATCTCACATGCCATCGCGCATACTCGTCAACCAATCGGGTACCAGAGCACCATTGAGCAAAGCTCACAAAACGCATTATGACGCAAACGCCGGCGCCTGTCTATCAAAAAGCGCGCTGAAGAATAATATGACACAAGTATTTGTACATCAGCATATTAAAACAAACATCGCGGCTTATGATTTGGATTAATAAAGCTTTCGTCCCTTTGACGCCATTTGCCCGGTCGGCCCGCCGCCGGCCCCGCCAAAAGCATTGGCCGCTCATTTTTTTGATTTTTTGGCGGCGAGACTTGAATTCTTTTCGATCAAGCGGCATCGCTGGTCCACGCAAGTTTTTGAGCGCAGGCCGTCTTCGGGCGTGTTGAGGACGTGGTCGAGCAATTAATGCGGTAAAAACTTTCCGTTGAAAAGCCAGCTGCTCTCGCTATCATCCGGTCAATCACTGGCATACCAACACAAACCAAACAAGACACAGCACCGTATGAAATCTTTGGACCGTAACGAAACGAGGACCGCGGAGTCGCCGCCGCAAGCGGGCAATCCTCATGACCAGCTTGGAACCGATCAGCAGGAGTCGCCGAAACCAGATGGCCAAGGGGAGGCAAACCCACCCGCTCTTTCAAACCCTTCCAAGAGCCCGCTGCAAATGTCCCGGCGCGCCTTCATTGCCGCGGGCGTGGTCGCGCCGCTGCTGGTGCCGCGCCATGTCTTGGGAGGGGCCGGCTACCAGGCGCCCAGCGACAAACTCAGGATCGCCTGCGTGGGGGTCGGTGGCGTGGGCGAGGACTATTTGACCGGCTGCAACAGCGAGGAGATCGTCGCGCTTTGCGACCTCGACCACGAGTACTCCGCGCCGGTGTTTGCGCAGCATCCCAGAGCAAGGATCTACAAAGACTTCCGGGAGATGTTCGACAAGGAGGAGAAGAATTTCGACGCCCTGATCGTCGCCACACCGGACCATTGGCATTCTCACCTGGTCCTGGCGGGCCTGGCGATGAACAAGCACATTTATTGCGCCAAACCGATGACGCACTCGATCGCCGAGGCGCGGAAGGTCAAGGCGGCGGCCCTGGCCTCCAAGGTCACCACCAAGGCGAGCATACAAGATTCGCGGAGTTCCCACGCCCGCGCCACCACGGAGTTGCTCTTGACCGGGGCCATCGGGCCTGTGCGTGAAGTGCATTTCTGGACCGGCACACACAGTCCCAGCGGCTTGAAACGGCCGGCGGAGGTGCAGGAGCCGCCTGCGGGAATGAATTGGGACCAGTGGTGCGGCCCATCTCCAGCCCGGCCGTACCACAAGATCTACCATTACGGCAACTGGCGTCCCTGGTGGGACTTCGGCACTGGCAACCTGGGTGACGTGGCCTGCCACACGCTGCATACGTACTTTGAGGAACTGGAGATGGGCGCTCCGGACTGGGTCGCGGCCGACGCTTGCCAGGCCTTTTCGCCGGCGGGCACGATCTCGAACTTCGAGTGCGCGAGCATCTGCAACTACGCGCAATGGCACTTTCCGGCGCGCGGCAAACACCCGGAGATGATGGCATACTACTACGATGGCGGCCTGCAGCCGCCGCGGCCGCTTTCCATGCCCCCCTCGATGGGCATGCCGGGCAGGGGGGTGATGTTCGTCGGCGAGAACGGCGTGCAGGTTTCCGCCTTCTATGGCGGCACTCCGTCGGTGCAGGACCATACTTCACCCCGGCCGGGCCAGCGGATTCAAGGACTCCCCGGCGGCTGGCTCCTGCCGGAGAGCCGTTTCAGGGACTTCAAGCAGCCCGATCCCTCCTTGCCGCGATGCGAAAGAGCGGATCATTACGCCGAGTGGATCCGGTCCTGCAAAGCCGGCAAGAAGTCCATCATGCCCATCGAGTTGGCCTGCGATCTGACGGAATTCGCCTTGCTCGGCAGCGCGACATTGCGCCGGTACACCGAGCCTCCGCCGGGGACGACCCCCGGATTAAGTTGGGGTGGATCCGGACGATCGGACTCCGCCGTCGTGTGGGTTGAAGCGACAGGCGGTGGCCATGTCCAGGTCGCCGGGGCGCGCCCCCAAGCAGGCGTTCGCACAGGAGAAGTCTATTACCGAAGTTCCAAGGTCCTTCTCTGGGACGCCAAGGCCATGAGATTCACCAACGACGAGCAGGCCAACGCCTTTGTGGACACACCCTATCGCAAGGAGTGGGACTACAAGGTTTGAGCCTTTTCCGGGGATGGCAACAGCAATCCCTCGCTTTGACACCCTTATGGCTTATAGAGGGGGTTGGCATCCTGAGAGAACACCGTCGGCTGGGGTTTTGGGCCGCCGACTGTGTTGACAATCAGGTTGTCAAACAGCGCGGTGTTGCGGGCATCGTTTTCACCGCCGGTCACCAAGCCGGCCATGCCGCTGGCAAACCGGGTGTCCGACGCCGTCACCACCTGAACCTCATCCACAAAGCCGGTGATGGTCGTGCCCGAAAAGCGCAGCTTCACATTATGCCACTGCTTGCCGGCGGCGTTGCCCGCCTTGCCGGTGGCCAGCGGGCTGCCCGCCGCGGCGTTGCGGGCCTGCGTCGCGGCGAACAAGCCGCACGTTCCATCCTCCGAAAGCCGCAGATAGTACCCCTTGGGCAGACAGACCGTGCCGCTCCCCAGGTTGTTCACGCGTCCCATCACCCCGGCCCAGCCGCCATTGTCCAGGCACAGATCAACGCTCACTTCATAGTCCTTCCAATCCTTGTCGCCCAGCACGGTATAGGGCATCCATTCCACCGACCAGCTCTGGGCTTTTTCCCCGATCACCTGCCGCAGGCAATGGCCCGTCTGGTCCGGGCGGTCCGCCAACTCGAAAATGCCGGAGATATCCGTCAAATAATGCGGCAGATAGCCCCACGCTTTCGCGCTCTTGTATCCCTCAAAATTGTCGTAGTAGGGGAAGGGGAATGGCTTGGAGGCGGGGATGTCCGCAAACGAACCCTTTTGCTGTCCCGTGGTGGTCGAGATGGTATAGATGGACATGGGATCCAGAGTCAGCGCAAACGTCCCGTCGCCCAGGTGCTTGATGATCGGGGTCAGATCGTCCAATCTCACGAACTGCTCCCCTTCATTGCTCCGCCACACGCAAAGCTTGCCCGTGGAAAGACCGCCGCTGATGTTAAAGGTCACCTTCTGCGCCCCTCCGGCGCCCTTGGTCTCGGCGATGATGCTGTAATCCGCGCCCGGTGATTTCAGTGTCACGTAGGTGCCGCCGCCCGTCAGGTTGCCGCAGGCGCCGTTGAGATACTGCCAGTCAACTTGCGAGAACTGCCCGTAATGCGCGTAAGCCCACAGGACCCGCCGCGCGCGATAATTGCCGCTCCAGGGTTCGTGCGCCACTATCACCGAGGGCGTCTCGGGCAGCGGCTGGATCGGGTAGAGCGAACCCAGGATGAACCAAGTGACGATCTTGGTCACGCCGCTCTCTATGAAGTTCTTGTTCAAGGCCTGCACCACGCTGATTTCACAATCAAAGTTATCCTCCTTATAGACATGCTCCTCAGTGTTCCAGATTGGCTTGCCCATCTCCTCCAGCATCTTCCTCACATCGGCCGGCGTCGGGGTTTCCGCCATCGTATGATTGCCCACCACATCCACCGCCTCTTTCAGCGCCGGGTCTTGGGCCATGTCCTTGACCCAGTCGAATTTATTTCTCTCCCAATTGTCAAATCCATGAAGCTTGACCCCGCTCAGGCCGTTGGCGTTGAGCGTGGCCTTGAACTTTTTGATGAAATCCTCATTGACCCCTTTTTCGTTGCGGCACCCGATGGCGTCCAGCTCCAGCCCGTGCTCCCTCTTCAAGCCCTGGATCCACTTGACATAATAATCGCACATGTCTTGCGACCAGAAGTGGTTGGTCCCCACCCATCCGGGGCAGCTCCAGGCCACCCCGTCCAGCGTAATCGCCGGATTCCTTTTTTTCGCCTCGCTCATCAGCCACCATTCGTAGCCCCGGTAGTAATTCTCATCCCCTCGCCAATGCATGTGGCTCGGCTCGGTGCCCTGCGTGGTTCCGTCCCCGGGGATTTCCACATACAGCGCCGACATCGAAGCGCCAAACTTCGGCTTGAACAGCAAATCCAGCACCTGGCTGCGCTGCGGTTCCGGATAATCCTTCAGCAGCACCGACGTCGCCCCGCCGCCGCTCACCGCGCCGATGCCGTCAAATCGTTTGCCGCCGGCGTCGCCCTTGACCTCCACGGTTTGATCCGCCAGCGCCGCCACGCACACGCTCAGGATGAAGCCGCAAACCAATGCGCGCCCCGGTTTCTCGCGGCTCTCCGCTTTCAGCAAATTATCTTTCACATCTCAAAAGGAGACCTTCCACTCCACATCCTTGCCGGTGGACGTTGTAAAATCCACCATCAACAGATTCCCGTCCGTTTTCATGGTGGCCGCAAGATTGTCGCTCAACTCCACGCCCTTGGCGGTGAAACCATCCGGCAGGAAGATGCGCAACTGGTACGGGTCGCCGGCCACCGCGCGGGAAGTGCCTCGCAGAACCCGTTGCGGGCCGTCGTAGGCCAGGTCCTTGATGTCAAAGGCCATCTGCCGCACGTGCCGGCTCGTCGAGATCAGCGCCGGGTGGTCCTGTTTCTCCACGATGCTGTAGATGTCGCAATCGTATGGAGTGAGCGGACGCGTGTTGAATTTGCCCTGGAACGTCCCGATGAGTTGCTTGCTCCAGAATTCATAGGCGATGTACACTTTGGCGGGATCCAGTCGGAGGTCCTTCGCCGCGTCCAGCGTGGTGGTGAACTTGCGATCCCCCTTGCCGGTGTAATTAAAAACCGCCAGCACGTTCCATTTTCCAAATGGCCGCTCTACCGGCATGTTCCAGACCCGGGCCGGCTTCCGGTCAAACAAGTCCACCGGATAGGACACATCCATCGTCGGCGGGCTGATCCGTTTCAATAGTTCAATGCGGTCGGCGGGATAGGGCACATTGAACGCTTCGGACACGAAGAGCGTGTTGCCGGCCATCGCGTGGAAGTTGGCGTCCACCTTCGCCTGGTTGGAGTTGAAGGTCTGTCCGTCCGCCGCGTTGTACTTGTAGATATGGAAGCCGTCGCAGTCGTTCCAAAACACACGCCCGTTGTAAAACGCCCGGTTGGCGGCCCCGATCACCGCTTCGCTGAACAACCCGGTGAATTCGACTTGACCCTTCACGTCCGTCGGCGCCAGCGTCGAATCGCCCGTCTCGTAGCCGTGATCGGCATCCTCGGATACCCGGCAAATGTCCACAATCCCGTACGAATGATCCACCGGCTGCATGTTGGACCGGATGACCCTCCGCGGCGCCTTCTCATCAATCGCCTCCCGCCACGGCATGCCCCCGGCGTGATACGTTTCCAACGCGCTCATGTAAGGATCAAACTGGCCCGGCCACTTGTCCCACCAATCGGCAAAATCCATCTCCGCCCGCCCCGTCTCTCCCTCATGCCCGGCCACCCATGCGAACGCGCGATCATGCTCAAGCTGGATCGCCTTCGGATTTGAAAAATCAATCACCCGTTCCCCATCGTATCTTACCGTGTGAACGGGAAGATAACATTCGGCCGGATAGTTGACCCGGGAAGGACGGCCCTGCGTGCCTCCGCCCGAACCATAGAAACCAAAGCTGCCCTGCGCTCCGGGTCCTCCCAGGCCCCAGTAGAAATCCCCCAGGCCATTGGTCTCAAAGAACCGTCTCGCGTTCGCCTCGCTCCCGCCGGACATCCATCCGTGGAAGCGGCTGTAGTTGTTGGCCACCAGCTCTTTGTCATCCAGGTTGATCGGCCGCCGTTGTTTCAGCCGGATGTCGCTGGCGATGGCGATCAGGTCCGCTTGGTGCTCCATCGCCCGGATCGGGTCCTCATTGAAATCAATCAGCAGCTTCTCCCCGGCGAAGCTCTGCCCCGGAGGCATGGTCACTTTATAGCTGCAGTACCCCCGAACCTGCATCCGGTCCGGACCCTTCCCCTGCCAGCCCGACGCCACCTCGAATCTGGACGCCCCTTTCATGGTCGTCACATGACCCATCAGGAGGCTTTTGCCCGTCGCCACGTCCTTGACCACATGATTGACCGCGTAGGTTTTCGGCGTGATCAAATTTACCACCGACCAGAACTCGTAATAGTCGCGATTGCGCGACTGCGTCCCCAAGGTCACCCATTTGTCAACCGTCCCGCCCAGCCTCGCGTCACTGGACACAAAATAATCCATGTCCCCGATGTCCACCGCTTTTCCCGTGTGGTTCGATCGCCCAAGCCCGACCAGAATGTCATTCCCCGTCTTGCTGGCGGAGATTTGGTAGTCAAAATCCAACTGGCCGGGCTTCGTCCCATGCAACGTCACCGTCACGAACGACCCGAATTTGTTGGCATCGTCATTATTGACCGAACTGGTTACCGTCCACCCCGAGGCATCGTCCCCCGGCAGGAAGTACACCTCGTTCAACTGCATCGGCGTCCCTTTGATTTCCGCCGACCAGCGGCCATTGGTGGCGTCAACCGAAAGGAGGACGTTCTGCGTGTCAACCCGGATGGGTGCCGCGCCCATCGGCAACGCCGGACCGGCGGCGGCCAGGGCCACGAGGAGGAAAATGCTAACTCGGGGGGGGGTTCTCATGGCAAATCATTTCTCCGGGAAGTTCACGGCTGTTAAAATCATTTGCCGATCTGGGCCATGATCTGATCGGTGATGGCCTTGACGGCGGCCTCGGCTTCCGGGTCAAATCCTGCGGGCGGCGATTCGCCCTGCGGCAATGGGCAGGCCGGGCCTGGGCGCCATTCGTTATTGTCGCACAGTTCGCACTCCTTGAGTCCATGCCGCGGATCGGGAATGCCCAGGCCCTGCTTGATCTTGAGCAATTCCTGAAGCTGCGCCGGGGTCATCGTGTTGGCCGGCTTGCCCAATTGCGCCGCCACCAGCACCGTGCGGCAATACGCCTCCAGGATCTCCACTTTGAAATACGCGTCCTCCACGCTGTTGTGGCTCCAGGAAACCACCCCATGGTTGGCCATCAGGATCACATTGTGCTTGTCCACCAGATCAGCTACCAGCCTCCCCATCTCGGGTGTGCCGGGCGTGCGGTAGGGCGCTATCGCCACCGAGGCGAACACCTCGTATTCAGGCACCATGCACGTCGGCGGCTCCACTCCCGCAACGGCGAAGCCGGTGGCGTTCGGCGGATGACAATGCACCGTGGCCACCGCCTTGGGCTGGCGTTTCATCATCTGCAGGTGCATCAGTATTTCACTCGTGCGTTTCAGCGCGCCGCAAAGCTGGTTGCCCTCGAAATCCACCAGGCACAGGTCCTCGGGTTTCATGAAGCCCTTGCTCACCAGCGTGGGGGTGCAGACGGCAATGTCCTCCCCGGCGCGAACCGCGATATTGCCGCCGTTGCCGTCCACGTAAGCCCGTTGCCACAATCGCCGGCCGATGTCGCAGATCTGCAGCTTCAGATTCTGGCAGTAACTCGAATTGAAATAAGCCTCCAATTCGGACTTGGCGCTTTTGGACGAAAGCGCCTTGGCGGGCGGTCCGGCGACCCCGGCTGATGGCCTGCGCGTTCCCTGGGTTGGGTCTTTGCTTTCCAGGTCGCGCAAATAATCCTGCGCCGCCGGCGTCAGCAATCCGTCCGGCGGAAGGGCCGCCACCCCCTGGCCGCTGCGAACCATCTCCTGCAAATCTTTTACGCTGATGACTTGTTTCATATTCAAATTGGATGGTAAGAGATTTCGTCCACCAGCGCGGCGCAGATGGCGTCAATCGGCGTCGGCTCATCGAACGGCGACGACGCCTCCCGGCCTTCGATGAAGCCAATCGTCTGGCCGACGTCCCCGCCCAGATCGTCATAAACCACCAGACTCGCATCCCGGCTCAGGCCGGAGGGCGTGAGCTTGCCGCGCTGGTAATGGTCCCGCGTGAATGGACTCACCATCAGCCAGCGCGCCCCGGTAATCCCGGGCACGGTTTTGCTCAGGGTCACCCGGCCTATCACAGCGCCCAGTCTCATGCCTGCCCTCCTGCCGGGCTTTCATCCAGGATGCCGATAATCATCCAGCGCACCGGGCTTTTCTGGTCCCCGACCGCATTGCGCGCCGCCGCGCCGTCGGATGAAATGACCACGCGCTGGCGCATCCCGGCCCCGTGCGAATCAATGGCCACCAACGGCGACGCTTGCGCCTCCCCCGCGTTATTGATCGGCTGGCAAAGCACCAGCCGCCATCCCTCCAGGCTGGGATGCTTCCGGGTGGCGACCACATTGCCTTCGACGCGGGCGAGTAGCATGGCTCAATTAATTCTCAGTTCCTCCACCATCACGCAGCGGCGCGCCCGCGTGAAGGTCCTCGGGTTGGTCACCCCTTCGCCTGTCGGCGTGGCGATGGAATAACTCAGATACCCTTCCCCTCCCAGACCGAGGCCCGCGGTGCTGGGGCCGTTCTTGACAAAAATCGTCGTGTCGAGCGCGCGCGCCATCGCCCTCACGTGTTCGACGTTCTCCGAGTGTATGAGGCTCGTGTGGCGATATTGATGCTCGGATTCTTTGGCCGCCGCGATTCCTTCCTCCACGCTTTTCACCCGCACGATCGGCAGAAACGGCATCATCTGCTCCTCTTGCACAAACGGATGCTTCTCTTCCGTCTCCGCGAACAGCAGCGGCGTCTCCGCTTTCACCTCAACCCCGGCCGCTTGCGCCAGCACCCAGGCGTCCTTGCCCATCAAATCGCGGTTCACGCACGCGCGCGCGCCGCCGCCGCCCGGCCCTTCCTTGAAGGTGAACGCCGCTTTGGTGAGCTGCTCCAATTGATTTGCATTCAGCCGCGCCGCCCCCTGCCGGCCCATTTCCGCCATCAACTCGTCGGCAACGCCGTCCAGGACGAACACCTGCTTTTCCCCGATGCACAAAAGATTGTTGTCGTAAGCCGCCCCTTCAATCACCGATTGCGCCGCCCGCGCCACACAGCACGTCTCATCCACCAGCACCGGCGGATTTCCTGGGCCGGCGCAAATGGCCCGCTTGCCCGTCTCCATCGCCGCTTGCACCACCCCGGCTCCGCCGGTCACCAGCAGCAGCCGCACCGCTTCGTGACTCCAAATCGCCTTGAAGGTCTCCAGGCTCGGCTGCGCGCAAAGGCAGATCAGATTCTCAATCCCTATTTCCTGGCGGATCGCTTCGTTGTAGGCGCGCACGGCCGTCGCCGCGCAGCGCGCGGCCAGCGGATGCGGATTAAACACCACCGCGTTGCCCGCCGCCACCATGCTCACCGCGTTGCCGCTGAGCGTCGGAATGGAATGCGTGCTCGGCGTCACCGCGCCTATGACTCCGAAGGGCGCGTATTCCTCCAGCGTGATTCCGTGGTCGCCGCTGCGGGCCTCGGGTCGCAGCCATTCCGCTCCCGGCGCCAGGCGCAACAGCCGGAGCTTCTCGATCTTGTGTTCCAGACGCCCGATTCTCGTCTCCTCCAACTCCAGCCGCCCCCACTCCACCGCTCGGGCGTCCGCCAGCATCTTCACGATCTCCACCACCCGTTCCCGCGCCGCGAACCCCTTCTGTTGCAACTGCAAAAATGCCTCCTGCGCCGCCGCGCACGCCTGCGGGCCGTCTTCAAAAACGCCAAAGTGACGCCGCCTGCGTCGCGCCGCGCAACCGCAGGATTTCTCCGCCGCCTTTGGGAGCGCCGTCGCGGGCTTCTCCGCTGCCGGACGCCCCGGCGCCCGTGCGGGAATAAAACCGTTCAGCCGTCCGAGCACTTCGCTGACAATGTCACGAACCAACGTTTCGTTCACCGCGCTCATGGCTTGGAACTTTTCGCGTCACTACGACCGGGCGTTGTAGATTTGTTTGCCCAGCACATCCACCGAATCCACGATGCCGATGATGACCGCGTCCACCGGCGCGTCCTTCATGTTCGGCGCCAGCCGCGCCGAACTGCCCTGGGTGAACATCACCAGCTCGCCCGTTCCCGCGCCGACACTGTCCACCGCGATAATCGTGTTGACTCCAGGTCGAATCTTCTCCGGGTCCTTCTCATCTATCACTTGCGGTCGAAGCAACAGCAGTTTGCGCCCGTTCATGGACGGGTCTTTCTTGGTGGCCACCACGGCCCCTTCTACTTTGGCCAAAAACATAAGCGTGTTTGGCGGATCGCAAACCCGGCGGCGGCGGCGCCGCCTCGGCTCCTGCCGGTTCGCCCGGCCTGCGATTCGCCGGTTATCAGTTCACTTCTTCTTCGGCAAAATGACTTCAATGTCCTGATGCGGTCGCGCGATCACATGGACGCTCACCAGCTCCCCTTTCATGGCTTTTATGGCCTGCGCGGCGGCGTCCGTCGCCGCTTTGACCGCCGCCACGTCCCCCACCACCACCGTCGTGACCAGCGCATTGCCGACCTGCGTGATCGGGCCGGCCAGTTGCACGTTGGCCGCTTTGAGCATCGCGTCCGTCCCCTCCACCAGGGCCACCAGTCCGCGGGTTTCGATCATTCCTATTGCTTGAGACATATTATTTTAGTTCAGGGTTGACATCAAATTCAGCGCCAGGCCTTTCCCAAAAAAACCCCTGCCTTCCGCGCCACCTCCCTTTCTTCGTTCGTCGGCATCACAAAATCCTTCCCCAAAATTATTCCAGCCACCGGCCGAGAAGTTTCAGATCCTCGTGCGGACGTGCGATCACTTGAACGCTGACCACTTGGCCCACTTGCGCCGCCGCCGCCGCCCCGGCGTCGGTCGCCGCCTTCACCGCCGCTACGTCGCCCCGGAAAAACGCCGTCACGTACCCGCTCCCGATCTTCTCCCAGCCCGACATCGTGATATTGGCCGCCTTGAGCGCCGCGTCGCACGCTTCCAGCAACGCGCAGAGTCCTTTGCATTCGATCATTCCAACTGCTTGTAGTGCCATAAATTGTTCCTGGGTTGATGGTTCCTCCGGCTTACTTCGCCGCCTTGGCTTCGCCGAAAAATGCTCTCAGCAAATCCTCGTGCGGACGCGCGATGACATGCGAACTGACCAGTTCGCCCACTTTCCCCGCGGATTTTGCCCCCGCGTCCACGGCGGCCTTCACGCTGCCCACGTCCCCTTTGCACAGCACCGTGATAAAACCGCCCCCGATGGGGATGGTCCTGAGGATGCTCACGCTGGCCGCCTTGACCATGGCGTCGCTGGCTTCAACGCTCGCGGCGTAGCCCTTTGTTTCGATCATTCCTATCGCTTCACTCATTTTGTTTCTCCTGTTTTTCGGTTGGTGGATTGGGTCCGGTCATTTGAACAAATCGCAAGCCGTGCTCGGCCGCAGGTTGCACGCATTGCCCTCATCCGTGTCAATGTGAACTTCCAGTTTGAATCCAGGCTCCACGCGGCAAAGCACCCGCTCCAAAACCAGCCCGCATTCCCCTCCCACCCTCAGCTTCATGTACTCCCCTGGTCTCACCCCGTAAAACTCCGCGTCTTTCGGAGCCAGGTGGACATGCCGCGCCGCGCGAATCACTCCTTCGCCCATTTCAAATACTCCAGCCGGCCCCATCAGCCGGCACCCGGGGGCGCCCTGGATATTGCCCGACGGACGCAGCGGTACCTCAAAGCCCAGCGCGATCGCGTCCGTGTAGGCAAGCTCTACCTGATTGACCCCCCGGCACGGACCCACGATGCGGAGATTGGAAATCACCCGGCTCCGCGGCCCGATCAGTGTCACGGTTTCCTCCGCCGCGAATTCTCCCTCCTGATATAGCCCCTGGTGAACTGTCAGCCGATGGCCTTTGCCGAATAATTGTTCCACCGCCTCCGGCGTTAAATGGCAATGCCGGGCGCGCACGTTCACGACCAGCGGGCTTGGCGCCGACGCCCCCCTGGGCAACGGCTTGCCTAACCGTTGATAAACAGCTTGTCGCACCAAGTGTTCAACCACGGCGCGGGGTGGGGTCAGCGCGCTTGCAACCATTGATGCCCCGTATCTTGATGGATTTTGAAGACTTGTCAACCTTTTGCTGGCGGATTCAAAACCGGCGGGTGTGTGACCGGAAAGTAACCCGAATTCAAAAAGACCGTTTGGCCGGTGTTTTTTGCTTGCATTGTTGTATCTATAGGGATACAACTAGCCCATGCCAAATGCCATTGATCAACTCGCCGC
>Ga0181536_10004549_pt1 | contig 14618 bp, 11 predicted proteins | sample PEATcosm2014_Bin_41_FD_121105 | JGI IMG/M metagenome (GOLD analysis project Ga0181536, IMG submission 121105) | Peatland microbial communities from MTU Mesocosm Facility, Houghton, MI, USA - PEATcosm2014_Bin17_60_metaG | ecosystem: Environmental > Terrestrial > Soil > Wetlands > Peat | place... | reverse complement strand
GATTTCGTTGGTGCGCCAAAACTTGGCTATTTCAGCCATCCAATTTTGTTTCCCTTTTCCAGCGCATTGGCAAGGCGGACGGCATTTTTAATTCCGGGGTTGTGCAGGCCACGTTTAATGCCGCAGGGCTGAAAGTCGGGCGAACCTCACTTCCTCCAAGGCTTTTTCTTCGCGATTCAATTCCGCCATCCATTCGGTGAACGGCTTTTCGCTTGGCTTGATTTTGAGAGAGCCGCGGAGTGCGTGGATGCGTTTTCGCATTTCTTCGTTGGAAATTTTCTTTCGGTTCGCCATGACGGAATTGTGCCAGAGTTGTTCCAAGTTTGGAGATAAAAAGACAGGCTTTTATTGCGGTTAAATCCACTTCCGAATTGCCGCTTGCCCGGCGGCTTTTCTGAATTAACCTGTCACCGTGGTTAGGTTCGCCGACCGTTCCCGCTTTGTGGGATTCGCCGTGGTCTGATTGCTTTTTGGCTGGGTAACGGTTATTTTCATCCCATGAGTGCGGTTCAACTTGAAAAGGCCGTAACGGAATTGTCCCCGGAAGAATTCAGGAAATTCCGCACGTGGTTCGCGGATTACGACATGGCGCAGTGGGACAAACAAATCGAGCGCGATTCCGCCGCCGGGAAACTTGACTGTTTGATGGAGGAAGCGATGGAGGATTATCGTGCCGGACGCACCAAAGAAATTTAGCCATCGGGCGACCGGAAAATTCTGGATTCATTATCGGCAACTCCCGCCGGAAATCCAAAGGCTGGCTGACAGAACTTATCTGCTGCTCAAGAAAACCCGCGTCATCCGTCGCTGCAATTCAAGAAAATTGGCAAGACCTGGTCGGTGCGCGTCGGTTTGCATCATCGCGCTTTGGCCGTTCAAATTCCCGGGGGATTTCTTTGGTTCTGGATTGGGCTTCACGACGAATACGATTTGAAAACCAAGTGAACGGAGTTCGAGAATTGCCGCTTGCCCGGCGGCTTTTCTGAATTAACCTGTCACCGTGCCTTGGTTTACTGACCGACATTTCTTTTTGCTCGCCGTTGCGATTTACGGTTTGAGCATGGCCAACAAATAGAGGGCAACGAAACGCAATTCACCCACAACATGAAATATACCTACGAAGAACTTGCCAGGATGATTGACCACTCGCTCCTGAATCCTACGATGACGGACCAGGAGTTGGAGGATGGCTGCAAACTGGCCGCGAAATACGGCGTGGCGACGGTTTGCATCAAACCCTACGCCGTCAAACGAGCCGTGGAGTTGCTGAAAGGCACGGGCGTCCTGGTTGGCGGCGTTATCGGCTTCCCGCACGGCAACAGTGTCACCGAAGCCAAACGGTACGAAACCGAGCTGGCTTGCAAAGACGGAGCCGTCGAGATCGACATGGTCATCAACATCGGCAAGGCGCTTTCGGGTGACTGGGATTATGTCGAACGCGACATCAAGGCCGTGTGCGACGAGGCGCACAAACGCGGTGCCAAGGTGAAAGTCATTTTCGAGAACGATTATCTGAGCAAGGGTGGCGCCGGCCTGAGCAGCAACGATTTCAAGCGCAAGCTTTGCCAGCTCAGCGAGCGGGCCGGTGCGGATTGGGTGAAGACCTCAACCGGCTACGGCTTCGTCAAAGGGCCCGACGGCAAATACAGCTATAAAGGCGCGACGGTGGATGACCTGAAACTGATGCGGGCGGCTTGTTCGCCAAAGGTGCAGGTGAAAGCCGCGGGAGGCGTCCGCGATCTCGACGGGTTAATCCTCGTCCGCGACCTCGGAGCGACCCGTTGCGGTGCCAGCGCCACCGCGGCGATGCTGGACGAGTACCGGAAGCGTGCTGCGTCACCGGATCGGCAGGGCGACAGCCAGCCGAAAAAGCCGGTGCTGGGCACCGGAGGTTATTAGAGCTGTTCCGAAAGCTTTCGGGGAACCAGTGTGTTCAGGGCGTGGTTGCCGTCGGGAAATAGCTTACCCGAAGCTTGGCGCAACCGTAAGGGACTAGGTGGACCATTTCGGCATTTTTCGACAGGTTCGTGGCGATGCTTTCCGCGGCGGGCATCGGTGGTGTGAAAAGGAATGATCCGGTCTGGTGCTCTTCTCCGGCGATGAACCAACGGGTCACCTTGTGCGTCTTGGGATCGCGATCGACATCCCATTTTTCGGTGACGACCTCGGACTGAGGGTGAACCACCCAATTCGTCAAACGATATGCCTTAAGCTGCACTTCGATGGGGGCCGATTCAATGGACCACGGGTTTCCGACTAAAGGCTTTCGAGTTTCCTCCAGACCTTCGAGTTTCCCGTCTTTCAGGCTGAGGGCATAGTTCCACGGACTGGCTGCGGTGAGATTATAGGCTGGAAACTCCTTGGTGGATTTGGAATCGCCCGGATACACCTGCCAGTTTTCTTCGATCCGCAGCGAATAGACCAAGGGTCCCCGCACGATGGAAACTGAATGCTCCGGCCCGGGAACCACTTCAAATGACTGGGGAAGTTTCAAGGTGAGAACATCGCCGTTCTTGAACACACGCTCAACCCGCGCAAACGAGCTTGGGCGACATTCCTCTGCCAAGCGGGTTCCGTTCAGCGACAAGGTGGCGCCCTTGGTCCAGGCGGGAATTCTTGCCAGGAGGGCAAAGGAAACAACTTTGTCTGAATGGATGCGAAAGCGGATGGTGTCCGCGAACGGATAATCCGTATCCTCCTCGATCGAGATCGGTGTTCTCGTTGCCCCGACCTTTGCCGACACGACGCACGGACCATACATGACGGCAGCCAGATCGCCATCGCCAGACTCCATCCACAGACGGGCGACGTAATTGGGCATGCAGCGATTGACGTTGCCGGGGCAGCATTCAGTCCCAGGATTCGGTGCGTAGGACATCTGGGAGCCTCCGCTGCGCGGGAAACTCGTCCGGGTGCAAACCACCTGGTTGGGCGAACTGAAATATTGCAGGGCCTTGAAATCGTTGCGGACACTGCCCGGGGCAGCATTGAAGACCGCCTGCTCGATCCGGTCCGCGTAACCGGCATCTCCGGTGGCCATGAGCAGGTACCCCGCCGACCAGGTGTAATCGCTGATATCGCAGGTCTCATAGGCCTCGGTGCTCGTGACCGGCTCAAGGTACTCGGAGGAAACATTCACGCCCCCGACAAGCATGTGGTATTTGTCGAGCTTGCGGAATGCGGCAACCGACGGCGCGAGGTAGGATGGATTCCTGGTGTAGCAGTAAAGAATCGCACCGAGCTTGGCTCTTTCGTCGTAGGTCACGCCGTGTTCGTGGACCGGTTTATCTGTCAGGAGGTTGGAGGCCGAGGTGGCGCTGCCGGGATTTTGTTTCTCAGCCAGCGCATACGTTTTCTCGGCGAGGTCCAGCAAGGCCTTGTCGCCGGTAATCCTGTAAGTCCAGAGCATCGCCTCAATGTTGATGGAGTCGCGTACTCCCCCAAAAGAGGCGTCACTGGCGAGATAATGCCGGCGCAACGCTTCTGGGATGCCAGGATGGTATCCATCCGCATACGCGGCCATCAGTGCCCGGAAGAAGACGACATGTATCCAGCGGTTGACTTGGGAACTTGGACCGCCGAAGAGCGGCCCCAGATATCCGTTCGTGGCGGGATTCGCCAGCACGTAATCAATCTGGAGCCCGGCCTTTCGCAACAGGAACTCGTCTCCAAGAAGCAAACCGCAACGCTCCATGCCGTCCACCCAATAGGCATTCTGTTCGTAAGGCCACCAGTCCTCGATGCTGGTGTTGTTGGTGATCGCCGGCCCGTTCCATCCGACCGTGTTGAAGGGGTAACCCGCAACTTCGAGGTGGCCGGTGAGGCCGTTGCGTTGGGTCTCAAGGTAAGTTCTCAGCCAACCGGAGGGTTGGATCGAGGTGATGGGAATTTCCTTGAAGCTGGCGTACTTTGGGCCGGACTCCGCCTGAACATTCGGCAGGCACTGGAGGAGGATGGCGAGGAGAAGGTAATGGAGGAATGCCATTGGATGAATAATGGAGAAGGATGCCGAACATCCACCAACTGTTGATGGTTTCATTGTTTGATCTTTCATTGAAAACGAAAACTTTCTTCTCGATTGCTCGTTCGACGGCAGCCGCACGCCAGGGCATCATGCCCTCCCGGCGCGGTACAGTCGATTCATCTTGTTGGATTCTGCTGGACTTCTTATCCGGCTCAAACTGAAATCGAAGTGCAACCGATCATTCGAATCCATGAAGAACACTTTACCGCTCATAGTCGGCCTCGTCTCGCTTGCTGTGTTGCTGCTGGCCGGTCTGGGCGCTTCAAACGAACAATGTTTGGCTGCCGGTTCTACCGACAGTCCGTCCGCCCGCACCCTGCCCCAAATCCGCGTCCAAAAGGGTGGGCATTATTTAGAAACGGAAGATGGCCACTTGTTCTTCTGGCTGGGCGACACCGCGTGGCAACTGATTGATGTCACCACGCCCGACGAATGCAGCTATTATCTGCACGCCCGCGCGCGACAGGGATTCACGGTGGTGCAACTGATGGTACTCGACAATGCGGTCAGTGGCTATTCCCCGCCGGGACTGAAACCGATTGGATACTAAAAGCCATCTCATGAATTGTTTTGGGGAGCGCACGCGCCCTCGCGTGGTCCGTTTGGCGCCCTCGCCAAACGTTCTGAAACGTTTCTTATCCCGACGGTTCCCCGTGTTCGTTGGATGCTGCGAGGCGCCGCGTCCGGCACGCGAGGGCGCGTGCGCTCCCCATTTATGAGATGAATTGTAGCAGGCGAACAATATGAAACCATTTCGATTCATCCTTACTTGCTTGATGTTCTGCGTGCCACTGGCAGCGGTTGCCGCTCCCCAACCCGTAGATGACGTCGATGTCTTTATGGGCACCTCCAATTCCCGCTGGATGTTGTTTCCGGGTGCGACGCTGCCGTTCGGCCTGGTGAAATTCAGCCCGGACAACCAGGGCAATGTCTGGAACGGCGGCTACGAATACACCATCGGCAGCATTTCCGGCTTCAGCCATTTGCATGCGATGTCGCTCAGCGGCGTCAGCCTCATGCCCTTTGTCGGCCAGATCGAATCCAAGCTTTTTCCCGGCCCGGCCGATGGTCCGTTTGGCGGCATGTGGACCAGCGGCTACCGGTCGCGGTTTCGCAAGGAAACCGAGAAAGCCAGTCCCGGTTACTACGGCGTGGAACTGCTGGATTATCATGTCAAGGCGGAGCTGACGGCCACGATGCGCTGCGGCCTGATGCAGTTGACGTTTCTGGAAAGCGATCAGGCCCGCCTGTTATTGAATTTTGATTTTCCCACGGAAGAGCGGACGCAAATCCTGGACGTGTCGGCGCGGCAGGTCAGCCCGACGGAGATTGAAGGCTCCATCCGGCAAAAAAACAATTACGCGCTCGAATTCACGGTGCATTTTGTTCTTCAATTGAGCCGTCCGCTGGCGGGCCTGGACGACTGGCGATTGGGCGACTACACCGGGTCGGATGTGAACTATGGAACAGAGTGGCGTCGGCCCGTAATTTACGAAAAAGGCATCACGAACTTTTCCGGCAAGGGCAGTTGCGGGCTGGTCATGAATTTCCGGACTACGGCCGGCGAAAAAATCCTGGTGCGCACGGGCATTTCCCTGGTGAGCGTGGAGCAGGCGCGGCTGAATCTGGCGACCGAACTGAAGCCGTTCGGCTGGGATTTCAACGCGGTGGTGGCACACGCCCGGGGAGTTTGGAATGATATCTTAAAACGGGCGGAAGTGTTCGGCGCCCGGCCGGAAGATCATAAGCTGTTTTACACGTGTCTGTATCGCGCGTATGCGGCAAAGAGCGTTCTGAATGATTGCGACGGGCAATACATAGATTTTCACGGTCAGACGCAAAGGCTCCAGCCGCCGGCGGACGCAATCTACAGCAGCGATGCTTTTTGGGGCACGCAATGGACGCTCGATTCGCTGTGGACGTTGGTCACGCCGCGCGTCGCGTCGTCGTGGGTTAATTTTTTCCTCGAAGCTTATCAGCGCGGCGGCTGGCTGCCCGAAGCGCCGGTGAACGCCAAGTATTCGCCCATCATGTGCGCGCAGCATCAGCAAAGCCTGATTGTCAGCAGCTACCAGAAAGGCATTCGCGATTTTAACACCAACCAGGCCTGGGAAGCCATCTGGCACGACCTGACCACGCCTGGTGTCGAGATGGAAAACGGCGGCTTTGCCGGAGATCGTCATCTGGCCGCCTACATGAAACTTGGCTATGTGCCGGAAGAATCCGGGCCGGTGTCGAGCACAATGGAATACGCCTACGATGACTGGGCGGCGGCGCAACTCGGACTGGCAATGGGCAAAACGAATCAGGCGGCGCAATTGCTCAAACGTTCGCAAAATTATCGGAACGCATTTGATTCGCAGGTTCAATACATTCGCCGCCGGCACGCGGATGGTTCATGGGTGGAACCGTTCGATCCGTTTCATTTCGGCACCGAAGGTGGTTGGAACGGTCCGGGGTTTGTTGAGGGCACCGCGTGGATTTACACCTGGTTTGTGCCGCACGATCTGCCCGGACTCGTCAAACTGCTGGGCGCGGACCAATTCAATTCGCGGCTGGAAGAGGGCTTTGCCAAAGGCTACGTGGACCTCGGCAACGAGCCAAATTTGCAGGCGCCGTTCCTCTTCAACTATTCCGGCAAGCCCTGGTTGACGCAGAAATACTCGCGCCTGGTGCTGCGGGATTATTTCGAGCTGTCGCCCTACACCGGCTGGGTGGGCGAGGAGGACGAAGGCCAGATGAGCGCCTATTTCGTTTTGATGTCAATGGGCCTGTTTGAAATGGAGGGCGGCTGCGCCGTCCGGCCGTACTACGATCTCTCCAGCCCGTTGTTTGACCGGGTGGTTCTGCACCTGGATCCGGCATACTATCCCGGCGGGACCTTCACCATCGAAGCCCGGGGAAATTCCGCGACGAATATTTACATCCAGTCCGCCACGCTCAACGGCCATCCGTTGAACGAGGCCCGCCTGTGCCACGCCGACGTGGCCAAAGGCGGCCTTCTGGTCCTCCAAATGGGTCCCAAACCAAATGAACACTGGGGCCAGGCCACAACCCCGCAAGCCAAACCATGAAATCCCACCTGACGCTCGTCCTGTCCGCGACGCTTGGCTTCGCTACCACATCCGCCTTTGCCGTCACCGTATCTATCGCCGACCATGGCGCGGTGGGCGACGGAAAAACCCTCAACACTACCGCGATCCAGGCGGCCGTGGATGACTGCGCCGGGAAGGGCGGCGGCACGGTGCTGGTGCCGGCGGGAGTGTGGCTGACCGGCAGCGTCGGGTTGAAATCGCAGGTGACCCTCCGGCTGGAGGCCGGTGCGGTGCTGCGTGGCTCGTCTCATATCGAAGACTATCCCCCAAACGGATTCAAACACCTCGAAATGGGCGACACGCGATCCTTGTTGTGGGCCTTGCATCAAAACGACATTACCATCTGCGGCGAAGGCATGATCGAACTGGTGGATCGGCCGTTCTTTGACTGGAATAAACTTCGGACCGGACTGCCGGCCGCGAAGGATGCGCTGTTGCAGGATTGGCAGCGGCGGCAATGCGTGGTCACCGCCGGCAACCGTCCCACCCAGCCGGTTTTCTTCCACGATTGCCATCATCTCCGTCTCGAAGGCGTCACCATCCGCAACTCGCCCTGCTGGACCGTCACTTGCAGCGATTGCGAGGACATCCAAGTGCATGGCATCCGCATTGATAACAATCTCCAGATTCCCAACAACGACGGCATTCATTTTTGCGGCTCGAAAAACATCGTGATCTCCGATTGCATTATCCGGGGCGGGGACGATTCGCTGGCGTTCACGGGCATCACCGACCCGGACAGCGTGTGCGAGCACATCACCATTGCCAATTGCGTCCTGACGAGCCGTTCGTGCGGCATTCACCTGGGTTATTCTTCGGGGAAAGTCCGGGATGTGGTGATCAACAACCTGGTGATGAGTGATTGCAGCCGCGGTTTCGCCATTCAGGCCGGCGACCACGGCTGGGTGGAGAATGTGACCATTGACAATGTGGTGATGGAGACGCGCATGTTTGCCGGCGCGTGGTGGGGCAAAGGTGAGCCGTTCATTATTTCAGCCGCGCATTCCGCCTCGGCCCGCATCCACGGCATCAGCATCAGCCATGTCCGGGCGCGGGCGGAAAACAGCATCTTGATTGTCGGCCAGAGCCAGAACGTGAGCGACATAGTTTTGAGCGACTGGGATCTGACCTTCAGCTACAGCCCCAACAGTGAGCTGTATGGGCAGGAGTTCGATCTGGCGCCCGCGCCGCTCCGGCCTTCATTCATGGCGAAGAACCATATTCCGTGGATTTACGCCGACAGCGTCGCCGGTCTGGAATTACGAAACATCCATGTCCGTCAGGCCGAAACCGAGGTGCGCAAGCTCACGCTGGATCCGGTGATTGAGAATGTGACTGGGTTGCGGCGAATCGCCGTGCCATGATCAGTTATCTTCGTTCGCCATGTCTGATCTGCGAAAAATAGTGTTGGTGTGTTGGGTGATCGGCGCGTTCACCGCGCTGGCCGGCGTTCTGTCCGCCCGTGCGGGTTTTGGCGACCGCATTACCGTCTCCGGCACTGAGTTTCACGCCGGCATTGACCGGATTTGGATCAACGGCGCCAACACCCCGTGGCACGACTGGAATGATTTTGGTGGCGGGTTTGACCCGGTTTGGTGGGACAAACACTTCCAGCAACTGCACGAAAACGGCATTAATGCCACCCGGGTCTGGATTTCCTGCAACGGCGAAGTGGGAATCAACATCTCCACCAACGGTCACGTGTCGGGTTGCACCCCCAAGTTCTGGAGTGATCTCGACAATTTTTTCCGAATCGCGCAGGCCCGGCGGGTTTACGTCATGGCAACGTTGATTTCATTTGACCATTTTTCGAAAGAGCACACCAACTACCAGTGTTGGCGGAACATGATTGCGAACACCCACAACATTGATTCGCTGGTGGCAAATTACGTGGTTCCATTCGTCAATCGCTACAAGAGCAACCCCTGGCTGTGGAGCATTGATCTCTGCAACGAACCGGACTGGGTTCATGAGAATGCGAACTGTGGCAAGCTGCCCTGGCAACCGCTGCAAACCTACTTTGGCCGGGCGGCAGCGGTCATTCACGCCAACAGCGATATCCTCGTGACCGCGGGGATTTGCATGGGCCCCAAGTATCTTTCGAACACCCATGCCACCAACGTGCTCAGCGATCGCGTACTGCAGGCCTTGGCCGGCGGCGATTCACGTGCGCATGTGGACTTCTACGCTCCGCATTATTACGACTGGATGAGCGGCATCAACCCCGGCAACCCCTTTTACATGCGGCCGGTTGACTATGGCCTGCCGGGGAATCGCCCCGTCATCTTCGGCGAATGTTCGGCGAAAGGCACCGCCAACCATAACCTGGAAGACGACTATGAAAGTGCTTGCCAGAACGGTTGGCAAGGTGCCATGGGCTGGACTTCGAATGGGGTGGATTCCAACGGCGATCTGACCATATTGGGGGTTGCCACCCGCGTTTTTCGCGACCGCCACAACGGCCTCGTTTTCCCCGAAGCGAAGGCTTCAACCGCTGCTCCGGCCTCGATTTCTGTCCCTCCTTCGGGTGACACCGCGAAACCGTGAGGGCTGTCGGATGTTGGATATTATTCAGGCCGAACAGGTGCCACCCGGGGACATTGGGCTATCACCAGATTTCAACAGGCAAAAGTGCGGCGACAAATTCGCTTCCGAATTCCCGCTTGCCCCGTCCATTTACACGTTTAACCTGTCACCGTGTCCTGGTTCACTGACCGTCATTTCTTTTTGCTCGCCGTGGCGGTTTACGGCGTGAGCACGGTTTACTCGGTTTTCCTGTGGCGAAAGGGTTTTCGCAAGGATGACCATGTGAATTATCTCCTGCTGCTCGTCGCGTTCGCGCTGCACACGGTTGCCATGTTCCAACGCGGTTTTTCCCTCAACCAATGCCCGGTCAACAATCTTTACGAAGCCACCACCTTCCTGCTTTGGGCACTCGTAGCTGCCTATCTCGCCGTCGGGTTGTTGCCTCGGCTGAAATTTCTGGGTGCGTTTGCGTCGCCGGTTTTGTTCGCCATCGGCGTGTTCGCTTTGATGCCCGCGCTGGACCCGCCGCGCGGGCCGCAGCCGGAATTTTCCGGCGCGTTGACCAGTCTGCACGCCGCGACGATCATGCTGGCCTATGGCGCGTTCGGGCTGGGCGCGGTGGCGGCAGGAATGTTTTTGACGCAACAGCACGATTTGAAATTCCACAAACTTCGCGCCGTGTTGTCGCTGTTGCCGCCCATTCAACGGCTCGAAATCGTCGCCAGCCGGCTGGTATTGGCCGGGCTGGTGCTTTTTACCATCGGACTCGAGGCGGGCGGACGTTTGCCCCGGCCCCAAGGCGTCAGCTATTGGCAGGATTCAAAAGTCGTCTGGTCCATCTTGATGTGGCTGGTTTATCTGGCTTTGCTCCTGTTGCACCGGGTTTTCCCGCAATCGAGCCGCCGCTTCGCGACCGGGGTCATCGGCGCCTTTGCTTTCCTGCTCCTCACCTTTTGGGGCACGAACCTGCTCTCGACCCTGCACCATCCATGAACCAAACGTGTCGAGTGTCGAGTGTCGAGTGTCGGGTGCGCCGAAGCCGGGCGTCTTTCGGCTGTCTGCGGCCCGTCACCCGCCACCCGCCACCCGCCACTTTCTGCGAATGAACGTCATTGTTATCGGCCTGAGCCATCACTCGTCACCCGTCGAGCTGCGGGAACGGTTTGCGTTTGCCGAAGCGAAGATCCCGGATGCGTTGAAGTCGCTGCGCGCGTCCGGTGCGGCAGACGAAGCGGTGATTCTCTCAACCTGCAACCGGGTGGAAATTTACGCCGCGACGCCACTCGAACCCGCCCGGGCGTTCGCGGAATTGAAAACATTTCTTGCACGGTGGGGCGAGACGGCTGGCAAACCGGAATTGTTTTCTCCTTCTTCTCAACGAGGAGTGGGCCGGAGTGAGGAGGCCGTTGGCTCAAGCTCAAGTCCCCGCACCCCAGCCCTCTCCCCGCTTCGGCGGGGCGAGGGAGTTGAGCCGGTGGGGGCATCGCGCTGCGATGACCGGACGGCGCAGCGCCCCGTCCCTACCGATATTTGCACCGAACTCTACACGCTGACCGAGCCGCAAAGCCTGCAGCACTTGTTCAAGGTTGCGTGTGGGATGGATTCGATGGTGCTGGGCGAAACCGAAATTCTTGGCCAACTCAAAAAGGCTTATGAACTGGCCTTTCAGCACAAACATACCGGCGCCCGGCTGAACAAGGCGTTCCAGCGCGCGTTTCACGTTGCCAAACACATTCGTACCGAGACGAACATCCAACGCGGCAGCGTGTCCGTGGCGTCGGTAGCGGTGGAACTGGCGGAGAAAATTTTCAGTTCACTCAACGACCGCGAAGTGCTCGTCATCGGCGCCGGTGAAACGAGCGAGAAAACCGCGCGCGCTTTGCTCTCGCGCGGTGCGCGCAGCATCATCGTGGCCAATCGTTCGTACGACCGCGCGGTGGCGCTGGCCAATGAACTCGGCGGACGCGCCGTGCAGTTTGACGATTGGGCGGGGGAGTTTCAGAAGATTGACATCGCCATCAGCAGCACGTCCGCGCCGCATCACATTCTTGATCGCGCCCGACTGGAGCCATTGATGAAGGCGCGCCAGTACCGGCCGTTACTGCTCATTGACATCGCTGTGCCGCGCGACATTGATCCCGAAGTCAATCTTCTGGAGAACGTCTATCTCTACAACATTGATGATTTGCAATCCATTGCCGACGATTACTTGAAACAACGCCGGGAAGAAGTTGCCCGTTGTGAACAAATCATAGCCGAGAAGGTGAAAAAACTGCTTGAGACGCGGTCGCCAATGAGTTTGCTGATTGATTTACGTCCGGCAGCATCTTTGAACAAATCGTGAGACAGAATTTAACGCAGAGACGCGGAGATCGCGGAGAAACGCAAAGAGGATTTTCTCCGCGAACCTCGGCGTTCTTTGCGTCTCTGCGTTGGAACCATGGCTTCTGAACGACCCATCATCATCGCAACGCGCGGCAGCGCGCTGGCGCTGGCGCAGGCCAACCTGATCGCTGCGCAATGCCGCGAGACCTTTCCCCGGCTGCGCTTCGAGCTGAAAATCATCAAGACCACCGGCGACAAATTACAAAAAGCCGCCATGGCAAAAGTCGGTGAGGGTTTGCCGAAAGGTTTGTTCACCAAGGAACTTGAGGTCGCTCTGGTCAAGGGCCGGGCCGATCTGGCCGTGCACAGCCTGAAGGATTTGCCCACCGATTTGCCGGCTGGACTCAAGCTCGCCGCCACACCCAAACGCGCCGATGTGCGGGACGTGCTGATTTACCGCGATGCCGAATTCATCAAGATCCGTGCCGCCGATATCGCTTCCGCTGACTGGGTGCCGGGCCAGGACGCGTTGTGCGGCTTCAAACCACATCTAAAACTGAAAGATTTTCCCGCGAAAGCCACCATCGCCACCAGCAGCACGCGGCGCAAGGAACAATTGCTCGCGGCGCGGCCGGATTTGAACGTAGTCGAGATTCGCGGCAACGTCACCACGCGAATGCAAAAAGTCGCCGAGCGCGGCGAACTGGACGCGACGGTGCTGGCGCTGGCCGGTCTGACGCGGCTGAATTTTCGCGTCACGCCCGAAGGCAAACTCGAAGGGGACGCCGTGCCGGACGGTTTGCTGGCGACAATTTTGGATGCGGACGTGATGCTGCCGTGCGTAGGGCAGGGGGCCATCGGAATTGAGATTCGCGCGGACGACGAACGCATCGCCAAAATTTGCGAGCGGCTGAACCATTTCAACACCTTCCAGTGCGTGAAGGCGGAGCGGGCGTTTTTGCGTGCGATGGGCGGCGGCTGCCAGAGTCCGGTGGCCGCCTACGCCGAAATTGACGGTAGCCGGATGGAGATGCGCGCGGTGTCGTTCCGGGAAGGACCGGCCAAGCGCGCCGAAGGAAAACGCCCGATTGCCGAAGCGGCGGCGTTGGGTGAAGAATTGGCGACGCAGTTGAAATAAAAGGCAGGGCGGGCAGTCCTCTGCCCGCCGTCGACAGTGGTGAGATGTTCGTACGCCAGCAACTGCCCGACGGCGCGCACGGAGTGACGCGCCCTACCTTGGTGTCAAATTACACCCCGGAAACAAAAACGGCGCGGGTTTTCTGGCCCGCGCCGTTGTCCCCAACTCATCCGGAGTGTGTTTAAACGTCGTAATACATGAAGAATTCGTACGGATGCGGACGCAGGCGGATGGCGTCATGTTCCTTCCGCTTGTTGCTGATCCACATTTCGAGGAAGTCTTCGGTGAAGACACCACCCTTGAGCAGGAACGCATGGTCTTTCTCGAGGGCTTCGACGGCTTCCTCCAAGCTGCCGAGAATTTGCGGAATTTTCGCGTGCTCCTCCGGCGCCAATTCATACATGTTTTTGTCAATCGGTTCGCCGGGGTTAATCTTGTTTTGAATGCCGTCCAGTCCGGCCATGAGCAGCGCGGCGAAGCAGAGATACGGATTCGCCGCCGGATCCGGCGGACGATATTCGAGGCGCTTGGACTTCGGGTTGTCGCTGTAGGTCGGGATGCGGACAGCGGCGCTGCGGTTACGCGCGCTGTAAGCAAGATTGACTGGCGCTTCGTAGCCTGGCACGAGACGCTTGTAGCTGTTCGTCGTGGGGCTGCAAAAGGCGCAGAGAGTGCGGGCGTGCTTGAGCAAGCCGCCGGCATAATGGAGCGCCATTTTGCTGAGACCGCCATATTCCTTGCCGGCAAAGAGCGGCTTGCCCTTGCTCCAGATCGATTGGTGTGTGTGCATGCCGGAGCCATTGTCGCCGAAGAGCGGCTTGGGCATGAAGGTGGCGGTTTTGCCGTGTTTCTTGGCCACGTTTTTGACAACATATTTGTAAATCATCATCCAGTCGGCGGCGGTGACGAGTGTGCTGAAGCGATAGTCAATCTCCGCCTGGCCGGCGGTGGCGACTTCGTGGTGCTGCTTTTCAACTTTGACGCCCAACTCTTCCATCGTCAGCACCATTTCGGTACGGATATCCTGCAGGGTGTCAGCCGGCGGTACGGGGAAGTACCCTTCCTTGTGGCGGATTTTGTTGCCCAGGTTGGGCATTTCATCGCGGCCGGTGTTCCAGATGCCTTCCTCGCTGTCAATGGAGTAGAACGTGCCATTGCATTTGGAGTCGAACTGGATGTTGTCGAAAATAAAGAATTCGGCTTCCGGACCGAAGAAGGCCTGGTCGCCAATGCCGGTGGAGACGAGATATTTTTCCGCCTTCTGCGCCATACCACGCGGATCGCGGCTGTAAGGCTCCAGCGTGCCGGTTTCGGCAACGGTGCAGGTGAGGCTCAACGTCGGAACGGCGCAGAATGGATCAATAAATGCCGTGACGGGATCGGGCATGGCCAGCATGTCGCTCGCCTCAATGCTCTTCCAGCCGCGGATGGAAGAGCCGTCGAAACCGATGCCTTCGGCGAAAGTTTCCTCGGACAGTTCGCCGATGGGCATGGTGAAGTGTTGCCAGGT
>Ga0181536_10004545_pt1 | contig 14626 bp, 12 predicted proteins | sample PEATcosm2014_Bin_41_FD_121105 | JGI IMG/M metagenome (GOLD analysis project Ga0181536, IMG submission 121105) | Peatland microbial communities from MTU Mesocosm Facility, Houghton, MI, USA - PEATcosm2014_Bin17_60_metaG | ecosystem: Environmental > Terrestrial > Soil > Wetlands > Peat | place... | reverse complement strand
TTCGGCTCGCAGACCGGCAGCACCGGCAGCGCACAGTCGGCAAATACCGGCCGCTACTTCATCGTGCTCAAGCCGCGTGACGAGCGCAAGCTCACCTCATCGCAGATCATCGACCGCCTGCGGCCGCAGCTCGCCAAGGTACAAAGCGCCAACCTTTTCCTGCAGCCGGCGCAGGACATCAATGTCGGCGCACGCGTCGCCCGCGGCAGCTTTCAGTATACCTTGCAAGATACGAATATCGACGAGTTGAACGAATGGTCGGAGAGGCTGCTGGAGAAGTTACGCACCCTTCCACAACTCGCCGACGTCACCAGCGATCTCCTGGCCAACGCGCCAAGGCTTCAGATCACCATCAACCGCGACCAGGCTTCCCGTTTTGGCATTTCCGCACAAGCGATCGACGACACGCTGAACGATGCCTTTGGCCAGCGCCAGATCACGCAATATTTTACCCAGCTCAAGACGTATTTCGTCATCCTCGAAATCCTGCCCGCGCTGCAGAAAGACATCTCCACGCTCGATCGCCTCTACGTCAAGTCGCCGCTGACCGGCGGTACCGTGCCACTCTCGGCGCTCGTCGATATCGACAGCAACGGGGTCGGACCGCTCTTGATTTCCCATCAAGGGCAGTTTCCGGCAGTAACCATCACGTTCAATCTTGTACGCGGCGTGGCGCTTGGACAGGCCGTCGAGGCCGTCAATGACGCTTCGCGCCAAATCGGCATGCCCGCCGCCGTTATCCCGACCTTCCAAGGCAACGCGCAGGCGTTCCAAACCTCGCTCAGGAGCGAGCCGGCGCTGATCGGGGCGGCGCTGATCGTCGTCTATATCATTCTCGGCGTGCTCTATGAGAGCTTCATCCACCCGCTGACGATCCTCTCGACGCTGCCGTCCGCCGGTATCGGCGCGCTGCTCGCGCTCAGTCTTGGCCACATGGACCTCTCCGTGATCGGCATCATCGGCATCATTCTGCTCATCGGCATCGTCAAGAAGAACGGCATCATGCTGGTCGATTTCGCCATCACGGCCGAACGCGACCGGCACATGGAGCCGCTCGCCGCGATCCGCGAAGCCTGCCTGCTGCGCTTCCGTCCGATCCTGATGACCACGGCGGCGGCCATGCTCGCCGGCATTCCGCTCGCGATCGGCAACGGCGCCGGCTCGGAAATGCGTCAGCCGCTGGGCTATGCCATGGTCGGCGGCTTGGCGCTCAGTCAAGTGCTCACGCTCTACACGACGCCGGTCGTCTATCTCTATCTCGACCGCCTGCAGACGCGGCTGTTCGGCGCCAAGCGCGGTCCCATCGAGGAAGCCGAGCCGATCCACGCCGTCGCCGCCGAGTAGCGCGCTAATTCGGCTTGATGCGCTTGAGCAGCCGGTCGAGCGCATGTTCGACGTCGATTTGCCTGGCGCGACCGGCGAGATTTTTCTTGGCGGCGTCCGAGAGCGCGGCAGACTCGCAGGTGATCCCCGCGAAACCGTAGATTCCGGCGGCGCCCGCAAGCGCGTGAGCGATCGCATTGATGCGTTTTAGCGCCGGTTCCGAAGGTTTCTCGGACAACCACGGCCGGCAAGCCGAAAGCGCGCAGGCGTCGGCGTTGAGGCGTTCCAGGAAATTCTCACGCGCCGGCGACAAGACCCCTTCCAAAGGAACAAAGCGCCGCACTTCGGCAGCGAGCCCCATCGGATCGAACGGCTTGGGGATCACACCAACGGCGCCGAGTTCTTTGAAGCGTTCGCGCGCCTGCGTGCTCGCCGTCACGAATACGACCGGTATTGGCGCGGTGCGCTTATCGGCGCGCAGCCGCGCCGTCACCGTTGGACCGTCCATTTCCGGCATGAAGACGTCGAGGAGGGCGAGGTCGGGCCGCCACTCGATAGCGGTCGCCAGCGCCTCGTCGCCCGAGGCACATCCGTGCGAGACAAAAAACGGATCACGCTTGAGCGACATTCCGATGATCTCCCGGACGTCGGGTTCGTCATCGGCAAAGAGAACGTGGAGGTTGATCATGCAACTTCCTTGCTTGGCGTGCCGTCAGCGCTGGCCTCGCCGACATCCGCGGCGCGGGACCCGCGCCGCTGCGAAGCCATCAAGCGCACGATGCCGAGGAGCCGGTCGAGTGAAGTCGGCGATTTGGTGAGCACGGCATCGACGCGTTCGGCAACGTCGATGCCGGGGTCCTGTCCCGAGAAGACGATCACCGGAATGGCCTTGCCGTCGGACTTGTGCAGTTCGGCGAGAAGGTCGAGACCGTCGCCATCCGCGAGGCCAAGATCTATCAAGGCAAGATCCACGCCGGTAGCCGCGAGAATCCGCCGCGCCTGTCTGATTGAACGGGCCGGGAAGACATCGGCATCGGCGCGTAAGGTCTCGGCGACGACATGCAGCACGTCGCAATCGTCATCCAGGTGCAAGATGCGAGGTCGACCGGGATTGGCCCGCCGCCCGGGCGGGACGCGCACCGCGGCGCTCGTCGCCGCAAGCTCCGCAGCGCGCGGCAATTCGAAGTAGAACACCGTGCCGCCGCCGAGCGCTGGCTCGAAGGCGACGGTGCCGCCGTGGCGATCGACGATTTGCTTGACGATGTTCAGGCCGAGACCGGTGCCTTGTCTTCGCGATGCGTAAGAGGCATCGGCCTGCGCGAACCTTTCGAAAATACGCGATTTGAACGCTTCGGGAATGCCCGGCCCATGATCACGCACCGAGACGCGCACGACCGCGCCGCGATTCTCGATGGCAATCACGACCTCCTGCCTCGCCGGTGAGAACTTGATCGCATTTGAGATCAGGTTGGTGACGACCTGAATGATCCGATCGGCGTCGGCGCGGACGATCGCCCGCACCGACAGCGGATCAAGCTGCAAGCGGACGCCGAAGCCGTCGGCGAATCCGCGATTGGCTTCGATCGCCTGCTCGATCAGCGCCCGCAGCTCCACCGGCTTGATGTCGAACGCGGCTTGCCCCGATTCGATCTTTTCGATGTCGAGGATGTCGTTGATAAGGCGAACCAGACGCTGGGTGTTGCTGTACGCGATTTCCAGCAGCTTGGCGGCAGACGATGACAGCTCGCCCGCCCCGCCCCCGACGAGAAGGCCCAGCGAGCCTGCAATCGAGGTCAGCGGCGTGCGCAATTCGTGGCTGACGGTGGCGACGAACTCGTCCTTAAGGCGCTCGTTGCGCTTGCGCTTGCTGATGTCGCGCACGAACACGACGAACATCCGCCGCTTGCCGAGCGGCATTTCGGCCAGCGCGAAGTCGATCGGGAACGTCGATCCGTCTCTGCGGCGGCCGACCAGTTCGCGCAACTCGTCGTCGCGGGTGACGAGTTGACGCAGTCGCGCCAGCACGCTGGTCTCGTCGCTGCCACCTAATGCAACCAGGCAGTCGAAGCTGCGCCGCTCCAACGCATCGGCCTTCCAGCCGAACATACGTTCGGCTGCAGGGTTGAGACTTTCGATGCTGCCGCTCTCGTTGAGAGTGAGCATGCCGATCAGGGGCGAGGCGAAAATCGCCTCCTGCCGTGCGAGCGATTCGCGGAGCGCGGAAAGAGCGCGCCTAGCCCTTCGCGTTTTTTCTCGCGTCATCATGACCTCTGATCCAACAGGCGCGGGCCATCCACGACCGCTGCCTCAGTAGAGAACAGCGGCAGTGTCAACGCGATCTTAAAAAAGCGGCCAATACCTCCTACGTGGAAATACTTGTGCTGGCCGGCGCTCGCCGGCGGCGCGGTATCCGGGCACGCACAACAGTCGACCGCGCGCTCAAGTCCACAGTTCCGCGCTGGCGAGCTGCGCGCCTTTGACCAGCGCGTCAAGCTTCGCCCACATGATGCTGGGATGCACGCGGCGATGGAACGGCCCCTGGGCGAAGCCGCAATCGGTACCGGCGATCAGATTCTCGCGCCCGACCAGCCGGGCGAGCCGCACGATGCGCTCGGCGACCAGTTCCGGATGCTCGACCACGTTCGTGGCGTGACTGATCACGCCGGGAATGAGGACCTTACCTTGCGGCAGCTTCGCGCTTTCCCACACGCGCCATTCGTGCTCGTGGCGCGGATTGGCGCCTTCGATGACGAAGGCGCCGACATTCATGGCCAGGATGAGGTCGACGATGTCCTTGAGCGGCACATCCGTGGTGTGCGGGCCAGGCCAGCTGCCCCAACAGACGTGATAGCGGATGCGATCCGGCGGCAAGCCGGCGATCGCCTCATTGAGCACCTCGACCTGTAAGCCGAGCCATTTGCGGTAATCCGCAAAACTGCCCGGCGGCACCATGCGGTCAAAGGTGACGGCTGCCCGGGCATCGTCGAGTTGCAGTACAAATCCGGCATCGATGATCATGCGATATTCGGTGCGCATCGCCGCCCCGATCGCCCGAATCAATTCCTCCTCGCTCTTGTAGTATTCGTTCTTGCGGTCCGGAATGACGCTTGCCGGCGCCGCCACGGGAAGGAACGCCTCGACGACATCGACGTCGTTGAGCGCCAATTTGAAATTGTCGATGTCGCGCTTGAGCTCCGTTTGCCCGGTATAAGCGATCGGCCCGACGCACACCGCCTCCACCGTGGTCGCGACACCTTCGCGCGCGTCGAGCTCGGCATAAAATTCGGCGAACTGCTCGCGGTCGACCCCGCGCGTGAACGGATTGGCGCCTGGTTTGATCGGCCGCCGCTCGAACCCGCTCAGGCGCTCAAGCACGTATTGCGACCAGCTGATCGATTTTCCGAACTCGCCGTCGCTGACGACATCGATGCCGACTTCGGCCTGCTTGTGCACGACCTCGGCAACAGACTGCGTCAGGCATTTGCCATAGGCTGCCGCGTCATATGGCCTGCCGGCCTGCCTGGCCCGCAAAAATTCCTGCAACGCCGGCGGCCGGATCAGGCTGCCGACATGGGTGGTGAGGATGCGGTCGCTGCTGCGCTTCATTCTACTGTCTCCTGTCCGCGTCATTGCGAGCGTAGCGAAGCAATCCAGCGCGGCCGCGTCAATTTCTGGATTGCTTCGTCGCTGCGCTGCTCGCAATGACGGCCTTGCCCCACCTGCACGTTGGGCGGCGTCCCATCTCGCCTCGGGCGGCGCGGCGCGATAACTTCGCAGGCACGCGCCCGATGTGGCGCATCATCCCCGGGAGGATTTCATGATTTCATTCACGCGGCGCTCTGTGGCTCTGTTGCCAATGATCGCGCCTGTCCTGTCAGCCGGCCTCGCCCGCGCGGCCGAACTCAATCCAGCCGCCGTCACTTACAAGCTGCCCGATCAGATCCCATGGTCCCCGCCCAGCCCGGCCGGCGCCCAGAATGCGGTGCTGGTCGGCGATCCGTCCAAGGAAGGGCTCTATGTCCAAATGGTCAAATGGCTTGCCGGCAACCATTTCAGCCACCCGCATTTCCATCCGCACGATCGCTTCATCACCGTGCTCAAGGGCACGTGGTGGGTCGGCACCGGCACCAAGTTCGATCCCGACGGCACGGTGCCGATGCCCGCGGGGACATTCGTGACCCATTACGGACAGCAGGTTCACTTTGACGGCGCCAAGGACGAGGACACGGTTCTGCTCATCGTCGGCGAGGGGCCGGGCACGTCCACCCCTGCCGAGGTCAAATGACACGGCGGTAGCAGAACCGATTGCAGATCACGCGGCGGATTTTGCCGCCAATTTGGCGCCGGCGACGCCGACACGCTCGGCAGTGGCGCGCTTGACGCGATCGAGGATGAGCTCGATCGATGCAATTTCGATGCGGTTGCGGCCGTTGTCCTTGGCGCGATAGAGCGCGTGGTCGGCCTGAGCCAGCAGCGCCGAGAGATCGAGAACGGCATCATAGCTGATGACGACGCCGATACTCACGGTGGCGACCACCGGCTTGCCCTCAACCTCGCTTGTCGCATCGGCGAACGACAAGCGAATCTGCTCGGCGACGGCCAACGCCCGCTCGCGCGTCGTATCAACCAGCAAGGCCGCGAATTCCTCTCCGCCAAGACGGCCGAAGATATCGAGACGACGCATGCAGCCGCTTCCAACCTCGGCGAAAAGCTGCAACACGCGATCGCCGATGGCGTGACCGAAGCGATCATTGATCGCTTTGAAATTATCGAGGTCGAGCAACATCACCGCGGTCGGACGCGGATCGATTGCCTGCCGCTTGAGTTGGGCCTCGCCGTCTTGCAGGAATGCGCGCCGGTTGGCGATGCCGGTCAGCGGGTCGACCAGTGCGGCGGTCTTATGACGGTACTCGGTGCGTTCTTTGGCCATCGCGAGCAGGATGAACGCGATCGCGATCGTGAACAGCAGCGCCTCGAAGCTGAGCACGGTGAGCCAGACGCTTTCGAACACTTCGTCGTTCACCGGCACCCACGGCAGCATCGCGCCAAACGGCGTGCGCAGCAGAAAGAGCGAGCCGTGCGCGAACAACATGAAGATTGCCGGCCAACGCGAGACCAGCGTCTCGCTGCGCCCGCGCCAGAATTCGTAGGCCGCAGCCCAGGTGTAGGCGGTGATGATGCCCGAGTTAAGGAACACCCGCATGTCCCAGGAATTCGCAATGCTCGGTATGCGGCAGAGCACCAGCCACAGGGCGGCGCCGCCGAACAACAGGAGCGGTTGCGGTTTGCGATAGTCGAATACGCGCGCGCCGGTCCAGGTCAGCGCAAACGCCGTGAACAGGATGGCGTTGGCAAGATCAATCGAGATCAGATCCGAGACCGAACCGTACATGCCGAACAGCATGACCGACGCCGCCCGCAGCAGATGCGCAAAGCCCCACCAGGCCACGGCGTAGATCGCAGTGTTCTGGACCCAGGCAAAAAGCAGAAGCAATCCGAGGATTGCTTCTACATAGATGGTCACAAGGAACAATGTATTGACGTCGAGATTCATCGCGCTCAACCAGTTTGACCGGATACGGGCAAGCGATTGCTGGTGACCCCCGTTGCGTTTTTGCATAAGGCCGCGGTCGGAAAAAATCAGTGAATACCCGTACCCGTCTACCCGCCATGCGACGGTATGGTTTCGACATGCTTTCGAAGAATGACGGCATTGCCGCAGCCTTGTTTCCGAACATTTGGTCATCTAGGCTTGCCGGCCAAGGAACTACGATGATGCAAGTTCGCAACGGGATCATTGAGGCGATTGGCAACACGCCGTTGATCAAACTCGAGCGGGTGTCGGCGGCAACCGGCTGCATCATTCTGGGCAAGGCCGAGTTCATGAATCCGGGCCAGTCGGTCAAGGATCGCGCCGCGCTGTTCATCATCGAGGACGCGGTGAAAAAGGGCGAGTTGCAGCCGGGCGGCGTAATCGTCGAAGGAACTGCCGGCAACACCGGCATCGGGCTTGCTCTGGTCGGCAATGCCATGGGCTTTCGCAGCGTGATCGTCATCCCGGAGACCCAGAGCCAGGAGAAGAAAGACACGCTGCGATTGTGCGGCGCCGAACTGATCGAGGTGCCGGCCGTGCCCTATTCCAATCCCAACAATTACGTGAAGGTTTCCGGCCGGCTTGCCGCGCAACTGGCACAAACCGAAAACAACGGCGCAATCTGGGCCAACCAATTCGACAACGTCGCCAATCGCCAAGGTCACATCGAGACCACCGGACCGGAAATCTGGCAGCAGACCGATGGCAAGGTTGACGGCTTTGTCTGCGCCGTCGGCACCGGCGGTACGCTCGCCGGCGTCGCCATCGCGCTCAAGGAATTGGCGCTCAAGTCGCGCAGCAAGGCCGTGCGCATCGCGCTCGCCGACCCGATGGGCTCTGCGCTCTACAGCTATTACACGACTGGGACACTGAAATTCGAAGGAACCTCGATCACCGAAGGCATCGGGCAGGGCCGCATCACCAAGAATCTTGAAAATGCGCCGATCGACATCGCCTTTCAGATCCCCGACGCGGAGGCGGTGCCGATCATTTTCGACCTGCTCGAGCACGAAGGTCTGTGCCTCGGCGGCTCCTCCGGCATCAACATTGCGGGCGCCGTTCGGCTTGCCAAGGAGCTTGGCCCTGGTCACACCATCGTGACGGTGCTCGCCGATTACGGCACACGTTACCAGTCGAAGTTGTTTAATCCGCAGTTTCTGCGCGAAAAGAAGCTTCCGGTACCGCCTTGGCTCGAGCGCCGATCGAGCATCAAGGTGCCATACGAGTGAACGTCGCGCGAATGAACTTCAAGACTTGGCCGGCGTTATTCATTGGATCGAGAACCGAAAAAATGCTGAGACCCGAGAACACCCCTGCCCCCTCTCCGACAAGCCGTTGGCTCGTGTCGACCGAGTGGCTCGCCGAACACTTGCATGATCGCGGTGTCGTCGCCGTCGACGGCTCCTATTTCATGCCGGCGCAAAAGCGCGACGCGCACGCCGAATATCGCAAGGGCCACATTCCCGGCGCCGTGTTCTTTGACATCGAAGCCGTCAGCGATCATTCGACGGAGCTGCCGCACATGCTGCCGGGTCCGACGCAATTCGGCGAAGTCGTCGGCGCGCTGGGCATCGGCGATAACGATACCGTCGTGGTCTATGACAGTGTCGGCCTCTACTCGGCGGCGCGGGTGTGGTGGACGTTCCGCATCTTCGGCGCAAAGAACGTTTACATCCTCGATGGCGGATTGCCGAAATGGACAGCCGAAGGCCGGCCGCTCGAGACCGGCGAAGCCGCGCGGACACCAAAACAATTCCATGCCGAGATGAACGTCGGCGCCGTCGCGATGCTCGCCGACGTGCGGATGGCTGTCACCGATGAGAGCGCGCAGATCGTCGACGCTCGCTCGGCGGAGCGGTTCAGCGGCAAGGCGCCTGAACCGCGCCCCGGCCTGCGTTCGGGCCACATGCCAGGTTCGTTCAATGTGCCGTTCGACCGCGTGGTCGAGAACGGCAGCCTCGCTTCACGCCAACGCATTGCAGCGGCGTTTTCCGACGCCGGCGTCGATCTCGACAAGCCGATCATCACCTCGTGCGGCTCCGGCGTCACCGCCGCAATCCTCACCTTGGCGCTTGAGTCGCTCGGCAAAACCCCAAAGGGTTTGTATGACGGATCATGGTCGGAGTGGGGTTCGCGGCCCGATCTTCCCGTCGAACGCGACTAGAGCATGATCCCGAAAAGTGGCCACCGGTTTTCGGAAAGATCATGCTCAAACAAAACTAGATCGGGACTATACGCATGGCGATTGTCAAACCCGTCGCACTGGTGACCGGCGGGGCGAATGGCATCGGCCGCGCCATTGCGCGTCATCTGCTCAGCACGGGCTGGCGGGTCGGTATCGTCGATCTGCCTGGCAGCGGCATGAGCCGCGTTTTTCCGCCGCGCCGGTGGAACGTTTTGCTCGTCGAAGGCGATGTCCGCGAGGAAGAAATTGTTTCGCGCGCAGTCAGCTCGCTCGTCGAGCGCTTTGGCCGGCTCGATGCCATCGTCTCGAATGCCGGCATCATGATCCGCAAGCCAATACGCCGATTGACGCTCGCCGAATGGCACCGGGTCATCGACACCAATCTGACTGCGGCGTTCCTGCTTGCACGCGCGGCCGAGAAGCCGCTGCGCAAATCGCGCGGCGCGATCGTCACAATTGCGTCAACGCGCGCGCTGATGTCGGAGCCCAATACGGAATCTTACTCGGCCTCGAAAGGCGGCCTCGTTGCGCTCACGCACGCGCTCGCGATCAGCCTCGGCCCGGACGTGCGCGTCAATTGCGTCAGCCCCGGGTGGATCGAGACCAAGAACTACGGCGCCTTGCGCCGCAAGGATCATGCGCAGCATCCCGCCGGCCGCGTCGGCAAGCCGCAAGACATCGCCGAGATTGTCGGGTGGCTCCTCGACGCCAAGCGCTCGGGCTTTGTCACCGGCGCCAATTTCGTCGTCGACAGCGGCATGACGCGCAAGATGATCTACGAAGAATGAGAAGTACCCCGCATTGGCCGACGGTTGGTCACATTGTTGGCCGACGTTGTGCCAGTCTTGTTGCCAGTGTTCGACCATACCCGCAGTTATCGTTAGCCCGACCGCCGCACTGTTAGAGCGGAATTCGATCGGATTGGATCGACTGCTCCCGTCCGCTCGTCCCCGCGAAAGCGGGGACCCAGCAGGTGCACCGCAAAACACACACTCTCCATCTGGATTCCCGCTTGCGCGGGAATGAGCGGAAACTGCGTCAACTCGATCGGATCATGCTCTAGTGCAAGCCTCAAACCCCCGGCTCGGCTGCTGGCTAGATCGCAACGCCGCTGGGCGCCGTGTATGTGGCATCGCGCACGTTGCCGGTATTCAAAGTGTCCGCCGGCTCGAAGCACAAAACGTAAGCCTCTTCATCGGCGCAAGTTCGATGTTCGGCGCCGCGCGGCACGACCACGCACTCGCCCGGCCCCAGCGAAACAACATGGTCACGGAATTCAACGCGGAACCGACCTTTCCACACCAGAAAGAATTCGTCTTCATTGTCGTGATGGTGCCAGGGGAACTCGCCCTTGACCTTCACGATCTTGACCTCCTGGCCATTCAACGCGGCGATGACCTTGGGCCGCCAATGATCGCTGAACAGCGAGAATTTTTCGTCCAGGCTCATCTTGTTCATATCGGTCGCCTTCGTCTGACCTTCATTCTAGCATAGATGTATAATCTCCGCGTGGAGGCGCGCATGATCTTCCGCCAGCTGTTCGACTCAACGTCCGGCACCTACACCTATCTCATCGCCAGCCGTCACGGCGGCGAGGCCCTGATCATCGATCCCGTTCTGGAGCGGGTCGACCGCTATCTGCAGCTCGTTCGCGAACTTGAGCTCAAGCTGGTCAAGGCGGTGGACACCCATCTGCACGCCGATCACGTCACCGGGCTCGGCGCGTTGCGCGACCACACGCATTGCATCACGGTGATGGGTGAACAGAGCCACGCCGATGTCGTCTCCATGCGCGTGGCGGAAGGCGATCGAATAGAGATCGAGGGCTTGCGTCTCGACGTGCTGTACACGCCGGGCCACACCGACGATTCCTATTCGTTCCTATGGGCCGACCGCGTGTTCACCGGCGATACCCTGCTCATCCGCGGCACCGGTCGCACCGACTTCCAGAACGGCGACCCGCGCGCGCAATACGAGTCCATTTTCAACAAGCTGTTGAAGCTGCCCGACGAGACGCTGGTCTATCCGGCGCACGACTACAAGGGCGACACCGTCTCGACCATCGGCGAGGAAAAGTTTTTTAATCCGCGGCTCAAGGTCAAATCGGTCGACGAATACGTCGAGCTGATGAACAACCTGAAACTGCCCAATCCGAAGCTGATGGACGTGGCCGTGCCGGCCAACATGCTGGTCGGCCTGCACCAGGAGAATATCGCGCGCAAGGGTTGGGCGTTGTCGGCGGCCGACGCGATCGCGCTGCGCGGCCGCCCCGACGTGGCGCTCGTCGATCTGCGCGAGAAAACCGAGCGCGACAAGCACGGCGTTATTCCGGGCTCGCTGCACGCGCCCTATCCTGACTTGCAGAAGCACGTCAGCGCCGGCGGCATGCTGCACGAGTTGGCGGCGGCGACCAGCCAGCGGATCGTCTTCTACTGCGCCTTCGGCGAGCGTTCGGCGATGGCGGTGCAGGCGGCGCAAGATGCCGGCCTCAAGACCGCCCGTCACATCCAGGGCGGCATGGACGCCTGGAAGAAGGCCAACGGACCGCTGGCGCGTTGTTAAGATCGGCTTGGTCGATGTGACGGACAAACGCCCTAGAACGCCGCTCAGTCGATCTTGATACCCGCCGCCTTCGCCAGCTCTATGTTCGCAGCAACCTCCTTTTTGATGAGCGCATCGAACTCCGCAGGCGACAGCGGCATAGGCTCGATCCCTTGCGGCTTAAGCTTGTCCATCACCACCGGCTCAGCCATCGCCTGCTGTGTTTCCTGACGCAATCGCTCGACGATGGCGCGATCTGTGTGCGCCGGCACGAACATACCCATCCAGTAATTGTAATCGGAATCCGGGTAACCGGCCTCCAGCGTGGTCGGTACATCCGGCAACGAACTCGATCGTTTCGGTGTGCAGACAGCGAGCGCAATCAGCCTTCCGTCATTGATGAATGACATGGCGGACGGTACGCCCGCGCAGGCAAAATCGACCCGGCCTGTCATAACTTCGGTGATGGCCTCAAGTCCGCCTTTGAACGGCACATGAATGGCATTGAAGCCTGCGCTCACGCGAAGCCGCTCCGCGGCGAGATGCGACGTGCTGCCGACTCCGGCGGACGCGAAGGTCATATTATTGGATTTTGCAGCGCTCACCAGTTGGCTCAGCGTCTTGATGCCCTTCGAGGGAGCAATAATGACAACGTTGGGAACAGTCCCGAACGGGATGACAGCGGGAAAATCGCGCGCCACGTCATAGTGAGCGTCTGGATAGATGGCGGGTGCCGCGGAATGCGCAGCTGCGTTGACGAGTATTGTGTACCCGTCCGGCGGCGCCTGAGCGACAACGGCGGAGCCGATCGTGCCGCCCGCTCCGCCCCGGTTTTCCACGATAATCGGCTGGCCAAGTCGCTCCGACACCGGGTCAAGCACGATGCGCCCGACGATGTCGATGCTGCTGCCTGCCGAAAATGGGACAATGGCGCGAATAGGTCGCGACGGCCAATTTGGCTCGGCCGAAACAATATCGGGCAGAACCGGGGTCGAGAGCGCGGCAACGGCGATATTAAGAAATCCGCGGCGCGTCGTCATAGATGCTTCCTCCTGCGTTGCTTCGCGGCCGTAAGGCTGTCGTCTACGCGATTGCAGCATCGAAGAAGCCTGGCCTGAAAGCAAGCTTCGGAGTTCGGAAAACCACGTCCTACTTTTTTTCGGACAATGTTTTGATCTCGTAGTCCGAGAAATGCGAAAGCCGCAGGAGAATATCCTGCGGCTTTGCGTTTGCGCCCGCTGCGGGGAGGCGAAATTCAGCGAGCGCCTGCGTAATTCAGAGCATGATCCCGAAAAAGCCTGCCCCGGACTTGATCCGGGGTGGAAACCGGTTTTCGGAAAAGATCATGCTCCAACTAGAAGTGAATTAGAGATGCGAGTCCTGGTCGCTGTCGCCGCCCTTCAAATGGTGCATTCCGCCCGGGCCATGACCTTGCGGTCCGAACTGATGATAACCGTGTCCCCAGCCCTGACCGTCTTGTCCGAACTGATGACCGCCCTGCCCCCAACCCTGGCCGCCTTGCCCGCGACCGTCGCGTCCGAAACCATGCCCTTCGCGCCAATTGCCACCGTTGTTGGCGTGCATGTTGTGGTGCGGCCGGAGAAGACGCGCAAGCATCGTGAAGCGGGCCTTCTGGGTGTCGTTGAGGCTCTGATAAAGCGGCGCGCCGGTATCGGCGATCTGCTTGAGCGCGGCGCTCGTCTTGCTCATGTTATCGGCCCGACGCGCCATCCGATCGAATGGAGTGGTGGGAGTCTGCGTCTGCGACTGTTGGTCAGCCGCTTGGCGGGCCTGCATACGCTGGACCCTCAGCTGGACCATATTGCGCAAGGCAGCCTCGAATGCCGGCCAGTTCTTCGTCTGGTCAGACGTGAGTTCGAGTCCCGCCTTAAGCGCTGCGATCCGCGCGTCAGCGAATGCGGAAATGTCGTCAGCACTGAGCCGGTGATGTTGTTCGGCGCGGGGACCGCCGTTACCGAAACCACCATGGTCGCCGGAACCCTGTTGCGCGTAGACAAACGAAGAGCCGGCGATAGCAAGCAGCGCTGTCGCGGCAATTACGGGCTTGAGCATGTCATCCTCCAAGATTTCAACGTGCGAAAATAATGGCCCGTTCAAACTCAAACGCAAGTTAAACTTTGTACAGATTACGCCCTTGTAAGATTGCAGCTTTGTAATCTTCGCAAAAATATTTTGCACTAAAAGTATAAGTTAAGTATTCATTCATTTCCAGTGCTTCTTTGCCACGGCAACTTGGATTTCAACGCACTCAATGCAGGATTTGCTGGAGGAACAGCCGCGTGCGCTCGTGTTGAGGCCGATCGAAAAAGCTATTCGGCTCGTTGATTTCCACGATCTGCCCGTCATCCATCAAGATGACACGGTCGGCGACCTGCCGCGCAAAGCCCATTTCGTGGGAGACCACCAGCATGGTTATTCCGTCCGTAGCGAGTTCCACCATCGTATCCAGCACTTCCTTGACCATCTCCGGATCGAGTGCCGATGTCGGCTCGTCGAACAGCATGATGTTGGGGTTCATGCACAGCGCCCGCGCGATCGCCACGCGCTGCTGCTGTCCGCCGGACAGCCGCGCCGGATATTTGTGAGCCTGCTCAGGTATCTTCACGCGCGCGAGATAGCTCATGGCAAGCTCTTCGGCCTCCTTCTTCGGCATGCGGCGCACCCAGATCGGCGCCAGCGTGCAGTTTTCGAGTACGGTGAGATGCGGGAACAGGTTGAACTGCTGGAACACCATGCCGACATCGCGGCGCACCGCGACGATATGCTTGGGATCGTCGGTCAACTCGATGCCGTCAACGACGATGCGGCCGCTCTGCCAGTCCTCAAGCCGGTTGATGCAGCGTAAGAGCGTCGACTTGCCGCCGCCGGACGGGCCGCAGATGACGATGCGCTCGCCGCGCGCGACTTTCAAATTGATGTCGCGCAGGACGTGGAACTCGCCATACCATTTATTCAAGGCGATG
>Ga0181536_10004544_pt1 | contig 14628 bp, 13 predicted proteins | sample PEATcosm2014_Bin_41_FD_121105 | JGI IMG/M metagenome (GOLD analysis project Ga0181536, IMG submission 121105) | Peatland microbial communities from MTU Mesocosm Facility, Houghton, MI, USA - PEATcosm2014_Bin17_60_metaG | ecosystem: Environmental > Terrestrial > Soil > Wetlands > Peat | place... | reverse complement strand
GGCGACGATGGCGGCGATGGCGCCCGGCGTCTCGGCGGCGCTCATCACGACGGTCGCCGGACTGCTGGTGGCGATTCCCTCGATGTTCGGTTACAATTGGCTCGTGCACAATCTGCGCGTGTTTACCGTCAACCTTGACAATTTCGCGCAGGAACTCGTTTCCAGGATGGAAACGGAATTTTTGTCGGAGGAGTAAATTTTGCCGCCATGCGCAGGTTTTCACAACGCAGTTACCTCGTGACGTTGAGTGAAATCAACATCACGCCGCTGCTCGACCTCGCGTTCGTGTTGCTCATCATCTTCGTCATCACCACGCCGCTGCTCGAGCAAAGCATCAACCTCAAGCTGCCGGTCGGTGGCCGGCCCGACCAGCATGTGGACAAACGCAATATCCGCACCGTCGAGGTCAGCACGACGGGCGTCTATGCGCTCGACAAACAGCGCATGAGCCTTGAGCAGTTGACGGCGCGGCTGGCGGCGGAATTCCGCTCGAACCCGAACCTCATTGTCTATATCCGCGCGGATGAAGACGGCCGCTATAAATTCGTGGCTGATTTGATTGATGGCTGCCAGCGCAGCGGCATCACGCGCTATTCGCTACGCACCGAACCGACCAGATGAACCGTCTGCAAAAAAAATGCGTCATTGCGACCACAGGCATTCACCTGCTGCTGATCGTGATTTTGTTCGTTGGCCCGGCGTTTTTTTATTCGAAGCCGAAGGCGGACGATTTGCAGGTGCTCGATGTGATTCCGGCCAATTTGATTGACGCGCCCTTCAACAGCGGCGTCGCCAACGCCACGCCGCCGCCGCCCGCACCGGTCACTCCGCCGCAACCGCCGCCATCGGTGCCGGAGAAAATGGAGCAGCCCAAACCGGTCAAGGAAACGGTGAAAGCCCCGATGCCGGCGGAAAAACCGGACGCGAACGAACCGCGCAAAATTCAAATCAGCACACAGCTCGTGGCGCGCACCGCGCCGGAAACTTTTCCCAATGCCGCCGCGCGCGCGCGGGCAATCCGAGGCGCCCTTCGGAATTTGAAAAGTAATTTGAAGCCGGGCACAACGATTGACATGCCTGGCAACAGCAGTGTGGCCTATGCTGATTATGGTCAGGTGGTTAAAAGTATTTACGACCAGGCCTGGACACCGCCGGCCAACATCGCCAACGATAACGAGAACGTAATCGTCAATGTCACCATTGCCAGTGACGGCGCGGTGATTTCCGCGCGCATCGTCACGCCGTCCGGCGACGCGAACGTGGACGCCTCCGTCCAGCACACACTGGAGCGCGTCAAGTTCATCGCGCCATTCCCGAATGGCGCGGCGGAAAAAGAACGGCCTTACACCATCAACTTCAACCCCAAAGTCAAACGAATGCTCGAATGAAAAATTACCAACGGTTTCTCAAAATTTGTCTGCCGATTGTGTTCGCGGCGGCCGCGATTCATCCGGTTCGCGGTCAGAACGAACTGACCATCACCCGTGAAGTTCCGGTCATCGGAAACAGCAAACCGATTCCCGTTTCACTCGAAGGTTTCAGTGGCGAGGTCGCGGACGTTTTGAAGCTGGACCTTTACGTTCAAGGCTTCAGTTTCACCAACGCGGACACCGCACAATATCAAATCAGCGGCACCATCGCGGGCAGCGTGCAAGGCCGCGTTGTGGATCGTTTCGCCAAGAGCACGATTCTTTCGCACAGTTACACCGGTGCGTCGTTGCGGCGGCAGGCCCACGCGTTTGCCGACGACATTGTGCAGGCCATCACGCACAAAAACGGCATCGCGCAGACCCAAATCGCCTTCAAGGTCCAATCCAGCACGGGCAACGGCGAAATTTTTGTGGCCGATTTTGACGGCCACAACGCGCAATCCATCACGCACGACAATACCATCGTTGCCGCGCCGGCATGGGTGCCGGGCCGGCTGGCGATTTATTACACATCGTACAAGCGCGGCAACCCGGACATTTTTTATCACAACCTCAGTACCGGCCAGCGCCATGTCGTCGCGGGCTATTCGGGTTTGAACACCAGCGCGGCGGTTTCGCCGGACGGTTCGAAGGTGGCGATGATTTTAAGCAAGAGCGGCAGTCCGAATGTTTGGATCTGCAATGCTGACGGCACGGATTTGAAACGATTGACGTCCAGCAGCGAGGATTCGTCGCCGTGCTGGTCGCCGGACGGACAATGGATTTGTTTCGCGACGAAAATCGCCGATCGGCGCGTGCTGGCGAAAGTGCCGGCGGGCGGCGGTGAGCTGCAGCGGATTCCGACTCCCGGCGCGCCGAACCCGACCGAACCCGACTGGTCGCCGGACGGCAAATGGATTGCCTTCACGTCGCAGACAAGCGAGTTCGACATTTGCGTCGTGCCGGCGGGCGGCGGGGACCCCACCGTGCTCGTGGCGGGCGAAGACCCGTCGTGGTCGCCAAACTCACGGACGCTGATCTTCACACGGCGCACGGGCGGCCGCTATGTGTTATCTGTGCTTGACGTGTTCACGAAACAGGTCAAGGATATTGCCCGGATTTCAGGCAGCGACTCTCAACCGGCTTGGGCGAGATGACTTAAACTTTTTTAACGAACTTTTAACTGAAGGAAAAACATGAAAATGATGAAACTGACCTACCTGCTGGCCTTCGCGCTGGCCGTCACACTGGCTGACACCGGCTGCAAAAACCACCGACCCGTCAAAGTCACGCAGATCCCCGGATCACCAACGGGCAATCCGAACGATCAAACCGATTTGAACACCAAGCCGTATAACAATCAGCCTGGACCCATTGCGGCGGCCCCATTGGAAGAATTTGAAGGCATGGCCAAAGACCCCGCGGCACTGGCCGCTTACACGGTGCATTTTGCCTACGACAGTTCCGTCGTGAGAAAGAGCGAGCGGTCGAACATCCAGGCCGTAGCCGATGCTTTGAGCCGGGATTCGAGTGCCAAACTGCTCATCGAGGGAAATTGCGACGAGCGCGGCACGGAGGAATACAACCGGGCGCTCGGCGAACGCCGCGCGCTGGCCGTCCGCCAGGCGCTGGCCAAGGGTGGGATTGACCCCATGCGTATCCGCACCATCAGTTACGGCAAAGACAAGCCGGCGGATCCCGGGCACGATGAGTCGGCGTGGGCGAAAAACCGTCGCGACGACTTTGTCCTGCTCCATCCCAAGAGCGGATCCTGATTGGGGCAGGAAACATTTGAAGCTATTCAAGGGCCGCATTTGCTGTGGCCCTTTTTATTTTGCAGTGTGCGCCGTCTCCAGCGCAGAAATCGGCTGGGCCCGCCGACACCACATTTACAGCTTTACTATCCGCCGAGGCAGGCGTAGGTTTGCCGAGGCTCGACAAAATTTATGAATACCTTGTACGCATGGGCGATTGGCGGCACGGAACTGATTATCATCCTGGTGGCCGTTTTGATTTTGTTCGGCTCCAAAAAAATCCCTGAATTTGCCCGCGGTTTGGGTCAGGGCATCAAGGAATTCAAGAAAGCATCGCGCGAAGTGACGGACGAAATCCAGAATACGACCACCGATACGCCGCCGGCGGCCAAACCCGCTGCGCCCGCACCATCGCGGGCCGATCTGCCGGGTTCCCAATCCACCAACCCGCCCAAAGCCTGACGGCGGGATGTTTCTGGCATGGCCGGCGACCCAGCATCGGAGCGCCCCAACGAGGCCGAAGGCGGCCCGGTCAAAACTTTTCTTGAGCACCTCGAAGATCTTCGCTGGGTGCTCATTAAGAGCCTGGTGGCGCTGGGCGTGGCGGTATTGCTCTGCCTGCTCGCGGGCAATTACGTCGTTCAGATCGTCAAATGGCCGTTGACGCATGCCAGCATCAGTTATCCCGGCACAAATCAAATCGTCGCCGTCAGTTTCGGCACAAACCGTCTCGGCCTCTTTCAGCTCACAGCGGACCAACAAAAAATGTTGGAACTCGGCACGAACCGCTTCGTATCCGTTCAAGTCGAACCGCTGGTCATCGGCACAAACCAGGTGCTCGGCTGGCGCGCCAGTTCCGATCCCGATGCCATTGCCGACGCGCAACGGTTGAAAATTGATTTGATCAATCTCGGTCCGGCAGGCGGATTTGTTGTCGCCTTCCAGGTGGCAATTTACGGCGGCACGGTGCTGGCATCGCCGTTCATTTTTTATTTTGTCGCCACGTTCGTCTTTCCGGCGCTGAAACTGCGCGAGCGCAAATACATTTATCGCGGACTGGCTTTCGGCGGCGGATTGTTTCTCCTCGGCGTGGCTTTTTGCTACTTTGCCTTGATGCCGGTGGCGCTGACCGCGGCACAGAAGTATTCGCACTGGCTCGGGTTCGGTGCCTTTCAATGGCGGGCGGAGGACTACATCAGTTTTGTCTGCCGGTTCCTGCTGGGCATGGGGCTGGGCTTTGAGCTGCCGGTGGTGATTCTGACGCTCGTGAAAATCGGCCTTCTCGACTATCACATGCTCTCCCGGGCGCGCCGTTATGTAATTGTCATCAACCTGGTCCTTGGCGCGGTGCTGACCACCCCGGAACCGATAACGCAAATCGTCATGTTCTTCCCGCTGCAGGTTCTCTACGAAATCACCGTCTGGATTGCGTGGTATTGGGATCGGCGGGAACGGAAACGCGCCGCGCACAAATCGTAAAACGCACTTTACATCCGGCGATTTCGGCGTAAGCTCAACTCAACTCGTCAACTTAAAAAACGTATGCGAAACGTGATGTCCCTTCTCGCTTTGGCTGGCTTGGCCGCTTTGTTCACGTCCGGTTGCGCCGGGCCGGAACAAAAACTCGGCCGCGGCGTGAGTAACACTCTTGAAATTACCCGCTTGGGCGAAATGCGCCGCTCCATCGAGCAAACAGCCGTTTTTGAATCGCCCAGCGCCGGCTACACCGCCGGTGCGGTTAGCGGCTTGAATCGCACACTGGCGCGCACGGGCTTGGGCATTTATGAAATCGTCACCGCGCCCTTCCCGCCGTATCATCCGATTTGGACCAGTTACCTGAGTCCCGGCCCCGTCTATCCCGACAGCTACAAACCGGGCCTGATTTCCGGTTCGACGTTTGATACGGACACCTACACCGGCTTCAGTGGCGGCGACGTCGCACCGTTCATTCCCGGCAGCCGGTTCCGTATATTCGACAATTGACCGTGACCGAATTCGTTTTCATCCCCGCGCCAACCATTTTCCGTTGGCGCGTTTTGTTTTTGTGAAGGCCAGGCCGCTCGAAAAAAATTCGCCCGGCAAAGTCAACCTGTTGCTGAACATCCTCGGCAAACGGCCCGACGGATTTCACGAACTCGAAACCGTCATGCAGCCGGTCAACCTTTGCGACCGGCTGACGTTCGAACGTTGCGGCGGCGCGGTCGAACTTTCGTGCAGCGACGCAGCCCTGCCGGTGGATTCGCGCAATCTTGTTCATCGCGCGGCCACCGGGTTTTTGCAAACCTCGAAAATCAGCGACGGGGTGCACATTCATTTGGAGAAAAAAATTCCACTGGCCGCCGGTTTGGGCGGTGGCAGCGGCAATGCCGCGACCACGCTGCTCGCATTGAATGAATTGTTCGGCCGGCCGCTTCCCGCCGCAAAGTTGGATGAACTCGCCGCGTCGCTCGGCTCGGACGTGCCGTTTTTCCTCCAAAACAAGCCTGCGCTTGCCATCGGTCGCGGCGAAAAAATCCAGCCGCTCGATTCTTTCCCCGCATTGCGCGGCAGGGCATTCCTGCTCATTCATCCCGGGTTCGGCATTTCGACGCCGTGGGCTTATCGGAATCTCGCGCGTTTTCCGGAGGCATTGAATGGCTGGCCAGGCCGCGCGCAAAAACTGATTGCCCGGCTTCAAACCGGCGATTTGCGCGTTGCGAGCGCTGAATTTTACAATTCGCTCGAAGCCCCGGCGCTGAAAAAGTATCCGGTGCTTGTGCTGTTCCAGGAATTCCTGCGCGCGAACGGCGCGCTCGCCGCGCTCATGTCCGGCAGTGGCTCAACCACATTTGCCATCGCCGAAAACAAAGCCGCCGCCGAATCGCTCGTGGAAAAATTCAAATCGAAGTTCGGACAAAACTGCTGGACCGCCATAGTGCCAATCCCGGGGTAGGGCGCGCACTCCGTTGCGCGCCGCCGTTCCAGCAACAGCCATTCACGGCGCGCAGGGGACTTGCGCGCCCTACCGCTTGAATCGCGCCAGTGCGAATTCCGCCATTTCCTTTGCCGCCGGAATTTTGAACGCCAGCGCGACGGTTCCATAAATCAATCCCGCCAAAATCGCCGGCGCGAACACCTCGCCGATTTTCAGTGCAAGTGTTTGGTGGCCGAGGGCGTGTTCCCAAAAACGCTCACCCCCCCACGCCGTCAGTCCGCCCAGAAGGCCGGCAATGGCCAGCGGCAGAAAGATGGCGCGCAGCGGTTCCATTTCCAGTTTCCCCATTTTTTTCCGCAGCGCATAGAGCAGCAGACTGCCATTGCCGATGGAAGTGATGGTGTTGGCGATGCCCAAGCCGCCCTGCCGCAGCGGACCAATGAGCAACACGGCCAAACCCAGATTCAGAAACAGGCAGGCGATGCTGATTTGCATCGGCGTTGTGGTGTCGCCGAGCGCGAAAAACGCCCGGGCCAGGATGTTGACCGTTGAAAAGGCCACCAGCCCTGGTGCGAGGCACATCAGCGCCAGGGTCGCGCGTTCCGTGGAGGCGGCGGTGAATTTACCGTGCTCAAACAACAACCGCACAATCGGCTCAGCCAGCACAACCAGCAGGATGGCGGCGATCAAATTCGCCAGCAGAAGCGTGCCGAGACCATGGCGCAGGGTGGCGCGGAATTTGCCGAAGTTTTTCTCCGCCGCCAGCCCCGCCAGGGTCGGCAGCAGAAAAGTTGCGAGCGAAATGCCGAACATGCCCTGCGGCAGTTCCATGAGCCGCACGGCGTAATCGAAGGAGGCGTTGATCTGCGGGTCCACGTAAAAGGCGACGGTTTGTGTCAGCAGCACATTGATTTGGAAGGCGGCGACGCCCAGGGCGCCGGGAATCATCCGGGTCACCACGAGCCGGACGGTTTCATTTTTCCACGGCGAAACCCACCGGTAGCGAAAACCGTCGTGCCAGAGCGTCGGCAGTTGAAAGGCCGCCTGCGCCACACCCGCCGCCAGCACGCCAATGGCCAGCGCGAAGATTTGTTCGCGCAATTCGCGCCCCATCTTCGGCGCCAGCCAGAGCACGGAGGCAATCATCACGACGTTGAGCATGGTGGCCCCCATTGCCGGGATGAAGAAATGTCCGCGCGCGTTGAGCATGCCCATGAACGCCGCCGCCAGGCACACGAGCAGCATGTAGGGAAACATCACGCGCAAAAGCCGCAGCATCAATTCGGTGTTGGCGTCGAAGGTATGGACGTTCAACGCGACAGAGATGCCGAGCATGGCCACGCCGATGACGATGGTGGCGGCGATGACCAATCCAGAAATGACAGCGTTGGCCGTGCGCCACATTTCGATTTCACCGTGTGTTTTTTCCTTTTCCTTGAAAATGGGGATGAACGCCGCGGTCAGCGCGCCTTCGCCGAGCAGCCGCCGGAACAGGTTGGGGATGGTGAAGGCGAGCTTGAACGCGCCAGCCACCCGGCTGTCGCCCATGAAGTTGGCATAAACCACCTCGCGCACCATGCCGAGGAGGCGGCTGACGAGCGTGGCGGCGGCCATCGCGCCGGACGACTTGAGCATCTGCGACATCGGAGCAAAGGCTAAAGTCCAAAGCCCAAAGGCTAAAGCCCAAAGTGAGACACCTTGCTAGAATCTGGCTTGCAGAGTAAAGTGCCGACAATACAAAGTTCGGTAATGAAAACAATCACGCTTCTGTGCCTGTTGTCCTTTTCTTCGGTTGCTCAAGACTTGCGACTAATCGGCACAAACCTGTTTGATTTTTCGCGTGCTGGCCACGGGATCTACTATCTTGGTGCTTTTAATATCGTAAAAACTTTCCCCCAATCAATCCAGATTCGGCAAACTCGTGTGTTGCATAAATTTGTTCCTGATATGGCCAAATTATATGGCGAATTTAGCTCGGATTTATCAAGGTCGGTTGATTATTGGGAACCCAATTATTACGGAAAATGGGAAAATCCATACCTTGAGAAAACAAAGCAAAATTGGGAAATAACATCAAGAATCGCTAACTCGCCCAACCTCACCTCTTCAACTGCTGAATATTTTGGCATTCTTGGGAAAGAGATTCAAATAGCCACAAATATTACCTTCTATGTCCTCAACCATCCGGGTGGTTCTCGTGTTGATTACTGTGCCGTTCCCACCAGTACACCTGGCTATTGGGATCACGGCATCCAGTTCACCGGCAATCAACTGGATTTCAAATACATTTATCGAGTCCTTCCTGACCGCATCACCCGCGAACACCAATACACCCCTGAAAACCTAGCTGCCGGGGACGTCAAACTCTTCATTTACCAACTCCAACAAGCCTCCAACAATGTCTCCGCTGACCAATACGAAGTCGCACTGCGCTACCGCGACGGCAAATCCACCCCCGTTAATCTAGAGCTTTTCAATTATTGGATGCGTCTGGCTGCCTCTAACTCCTATCCAGCCGCTCTGAAATACCTCACCAACCCACCGCCAGAACATCGCTCCAGTCAGAATGGAACAAGCGAGTAATTAAAGTTTCAGGGAATCACTTGGCTATGCTGGGCAAACCCCCTAAGTTTGACAACGCCAATTGGAAATTGGCAACCGACAACCGGCAACTTATCCTATTCACGTGAACATTTTGGATGAATTAAACTGGCGTGGACTAATTGCAGATCAAACGCATGATGACGATTTTGAGCGTCAACTTCGAGCAGAACATCCATTGGGACTTAACAGTCCAATTGGGGGAAGATTTAGCAATAAGGTTGTAGATGTTATTAGTGAATCTGGTTCGCACATTGAACGCAGGCCAGCAAAGCCGATTGTTCTGTATTGCGGTTTTGACCCGACCGCCGACAGCCTCCATGTGGGCAATCTCGTGCCGCTGCTGGCGCTGCGCCGGTTTCAATTGCTCGGCCATCATCCCATCGCCGTGGCCGGCGGCGCCACCGGCATGGTGGGCGACCCCAGCGGCAAGACCAGCGAGCGCCAGTTGCTCACGCCGGAAGTCATCGAACGCAACATCGCCAGCGTGAAAGTGCAGCTCGCGAAGTTGCTCGATTTTGACACGAAAACCAATCCTGCGCGACTGGTGGACAATGCCACTTGGACGAGGGATGTTTCGTACCTCGATTTTCTGCGCGACATCGGGAAACATTTTTCCGTCAACCAGATGGTGGCCAAGGAAAGCGTCCGCGCCCGGATGGAAGACCGCGAGGTGGGCATCAGCTACACCGAATTCAGCTACATGCTGCTCCAAGCGTTTGATTTCATGGTTTTGTGCCGGGACCAGAATTGCGAACTGCAAATCGGCGGCAGCGACCAGTGGGGCAACATCACCGCCGGCATTGACCTCACGCGCAAAAAACTTGGCAAAACGGTTTATGGCCTGACGCTCCCGCTCATCACCAATGCCGATGGTTCGAAATTCGGCAAGACCGAAGCCGGCGCCATCTGGCTCGATTCCAAAAGGACCAGCGTCTATCGCTTCTACCAGTTCTGGATCAACACCGACGACCGGGATGCCATCCGTTATTTGAAATTCTTCACGTTTTTGCCTAGGGAAGAAATTGAAGCGCTGGAGAAGAAGCATGTGGAAAATCCCGGCGCGCGCGAAGCGCACCGGGCTTTGGCCAAAGCGGTGACCGATTTGATTCACGGCCCGAATGCCACGACGGAAGCCATCCGCGCCAGCGAAATACTGTTTGGCGGTGAACTGAAAGGCATAGCCGAAAGCACCTTCAATGAAATCGTCGGTGAAGTGCCCACCAAGGAAGTTGAAAAGGCAAAACTTGGTGGCGTAGGTTTGCCTCTCGTCGAATTGCTCGTCTACTCCGGATTGTGCCCGTCCAAAGGCCAGGCACGCAAGGACATTGAAGGCGGCGGTGTGAACGTGAACAACGTCCGCGAAACAAACTTCCAACGCGCGGTGACGGCGAATGATTTGCTTTTCGGCAATCACCTGCTGTTGCGCAAAGGCAAAAAGAATTACGTCGTCATGACAGCCAAGTAGCTTTGTAGCAGCTGAGGTAACGAGGCTCTAATTTTCAAATTCCACGCCCGAAATCAGTCAGAGCCTCCTCACGTCGGCTGCTACCGACTCCAGCTTCACGGTTCCTGTGCCATCTCCTCGCTGCGGATGGCGTCCACAAACGGCGGCATGGGACAATCCAGCGAGTCGGCGATGGCGCGGAGCAGTTCGGCCTCGCGTTCGGTGACGAGTCCGTCGGCCGCAACGGTCTTGCCACAGGCCAGCAGGATGTTTCGTTGGACGCCGGCCGGACATTTGGCCAGCCGGGCCAGCGCGGCGTCAACCCCGGCCAAGTCCCATTCCTTGCGCGGCAGGAACTGGATTTGATCACCCGGCGCATCGAGAAACTGCCGCCCTTGGGCAAAGGCTGTCCGTGCTGCCGGTTCATCATCTTCCTGGCCGACGTGCGCCAGTGCCGAAAGCAGCAAAGCACACTCCGGCAATACGTCCTGAATCCGCCCATACCGTGCCTGGTCCAGGTCCGGACCTTCGAAATAGGCCCGTAACTGGCGGGCAATCATTTTCATCAGCGCATACTCGAAAAGCTCGATGGCCCCGTCGCATTCAATGAGTCGTTGCACGGTTTGATCAAAGGTGGTGTATTCGTCGAGGTTGTACTGGCGCAAGGCCGGCACGGCAAACTCAGCCAGCGCGAGCTTGTATTTGACACTCAAGGCTTGGATTGGTGAAGCCAGAGCCGTTGTCCGTTCGAACGAACCCGGGTCCAGGTTCGTCCGCAGGATTTCTATTTGCCGGGCACGTACCGCGTCGTCCTCGCTCAAGATCAGCGAATAAACGACCCCGGCCGCGCCCGCGGGTTCGCGCAGGGCTTGGTTTACTTCCGGCGGCAGGCCGAAGCGCATGGCGGCTGCTGCCTTGATGTGATCGGCGGTCAGGCGGCCGACACCCGTAGTCAAGGTTTCGGGGAGTTTCTGTTCGACGGAAATGACTCTGGCCACAACCTGTTCGTAAGCCTGGTCGCGTTCAAACTGGTTGGGCGGAAGCGCCTTGACCTTGGGAAACTGGCCGTCAAAGGCCGGGTCAATTGCCAGAACCCGTTTGGCCAGCGGCGGGTGCGTGGATTGGAAATTGAACAGCGGATCGTAGGCCGAGTTCGCAAAATACAGGTGGCTGGCGGTTTCCGCGTTGGGCGTATCGAGCCGTCCCTGCTTGTAGAGTCCGCCGATTTTTTTGAGCGCGCCCGCGACGCCGGCCGGGTTGCGTGTGAATTGTACCGCCGCCGCGTCCGCCAGCCATTCGCGTTTGCGGCAAATCAGGCTTTTGATCAACCGCACGCAGGGCGAGCTGATGCCGCCGACGATCAGGAACAGAACGCCGATGGGCGCGGTGGGAAGAAAAAAAGGATTGGTGTCCTCATCAAAAATGGATTCGTCCACATCCGGGGCCTGGGGGCTGCCGCGCACCAGGACCCGGCCGACAATCGTCGGCCAGAACAGTCCATGCATCAGCCCCATCAGCCGCAGGTTCAGCCGCGTGTCGCCATTCAAAATGTGGCTGAACTCGTGGGCGATGACGCCCTGCAATTCGTCACGGGTCAACAGCTTCAGGCAGCCGCGCGTGACGCCAACGGCCACATCGTCGCGGGTGTGTCCGGCGGCAAAGGCATTGATGCCGCGCTCATTGTCGAGCACGTAAATTTCCGGCACGGACATCCCTGAGGCAATGGCCATTTCCTCCACCACGTTGCGCAACCTTTGTTCGTCCGGGTCGGCGGTGTTGGTTTCGACGCAACGTCCGTCCAGCAGTTCGGCCACGGTCGAACCGCCGGCGGAGAGGAGGCGGATTTTATAAAGGCTGCCCAAGGCAACCGAAGTCAATGAAATCAGGGTGACCCAACAGAAAAGGTATGGATTCCAGATTAATTTCAGAAACTCCATCGGAAAAACCACTGCCTCCCCGCAAAGATCAAGCAACGTGATCAAAAAAGTAAACGGGTTCCACCAAACCCCGGGAAACAAGGGATGCTTGAAAGCATGAATGACCACGGCCAGCACCAGATTGGTCAGGGTCACCGTGACGAGCACCGCCAATCCGAAAAGCCAGATCAGCCGCCGGGTCTGCTTCCGGGCGCGGGCTTCCTGGTCAAAAAAGTCCATGAGTTGCGGTTTGTTTGTAGCACAAGACCGAAGACCGGGAAATCATTTTGCGACCGGGCAAAAAGAATTGCGCTGTAATCCTGGTTCGGTAGTAGCCGACGTCAGGAGGCTCTGACTTGTTTACGATATGGGATTTACGATTGACGAGTCTTGCTGCCATCCAGGGACATCACGAAAATCGTACATCGTAAAACGGAAATAGTGAGCCTTTTTCCCTCGGCTGCTACGGGTGAAAATTCATTTTTCCGCGAGTTTCGCGAAGATCTGGTTCGCCTCTTCGAGGGTTTCCTTTGAGCCGATGTCGAACCAAAGTCCCGGCACGCGCCAGGTATAGACCGCCGTGCGAGGGTAAAGCCATTGCACCAGCCGGCCGGGTTGGTCGGGATTGTTGCCCTCGGCGATGTATTGCTTGATGAGTGGAATTGTGCTCTTCGGATAAAAATAAAGCGCAATGCCGGTGAGCGTACTCATCGGGTTCTTCGGTTTTTCCTCAAAAAAGGTGATGCGCCCGGCGGCGTCCACGGAGATGGAATTGTATTTTTTGATCTCTTCGAGATTGCCCACGTCGTAAAGCGCAAGCACGGGCGCGCTTTTCTCGCGGCAAAATTTCCCGAAATCACCGAGTTTTTCGCTGAACAGATTGTCGCCGGCGACGACAATGAGGTCGTCATCCACGTTTTGCGTTTTAAGAACGTAATGAATGTCGCCGATGGCGCCGAGCTTGTTGGTGTCGTCGGTCGAGCCGTCGTTGACGACGGTGAATTCAAACTTGGATTTCGTGGCGCGGTAATGTTCCGACCATTTTTGAAAATGGCCGGCGAACCTGGCGTTCGTCACGACATAAACGCGGTCAATGCCGCTGATGGGCGCGAGGTTGTCGAGCACGTGCTCGACCATCGGCTTGCCCGCGACGGGCAGGAGCGGTTTCGGTTGCGTGAGGGTGAGCGGATACAGGCGCGTGGCGTATCCGGCGGCGAGGATGATGACTTTCACGTTTTACTTTCAAACAGGCTGGGAGCGGTGACGCGGGCCAGTTCCTGGCAGCGCCGATAAATTTCCGACGGGGACTCGCATTGCAGCGCAAATTCCGCCAGGGCCTGGGCTTCGCTCAGTTTGAGCCGGCGGATGATGTACTTCACCTGCGGGACAACGGAGGGCGCGGCGCTCAATTCATCCACGCCCAGTCCGATCAACAACGGAGTCAGGAAGGCGTCGCCGGCGATTTCACCGCACACGCCGGTCCAGATGCCGTGCTGATGCGCGGCGTCAACGATCGTTTTGATCAGCCGCAGGATGGCCGGGTGCGTGGGTTCGTAGAGGTGCGAAACCCGTTCGTTCGTGCGGTCAGCCGCCAATGTGTATTGGATCAAATCGTTGCTGCCGATGCTGAAAAATTTCGCCCGTTGCGCGAGCGTGTTGGCAATCAAAGCGGCGGACGGGATTTCAATCATCGCGCCGATGTCCATGTTCCCGTCAAAAGATTTGCCTTCAGCACGCAATTCGGCCTTGCATTTTTCGACGATGGCATTGGCCTGGTTCAATTCGTCCAGGCCGGAAATCATGGGATACATCATTTTCACGTTGCCCTCGGCGCTGGCGCGGAGAATGGCGCGGAGCTGGGCGCGGAACAATTCCGGCTGCGCCAGGCAAAACCGGATTGCCCGCCAGCCGAGAAACGGATTCATCTCCTGCGCCAGTTGCAGGTGCGAGGCAAATTTGTCGCCGCCCAGGTCGAGCGTGCGGATGATGATTGAGTTTGGCTTGAGCGCAGCGGCGACCTCGCGATAGACCTTATATTGCTCCTCCTCGCTGGGCAGACTGTCGCGGTTGATGAACAAAAATTCCGTGCGGAACAGGCCCACACCCTCCGCGCCGTTCGCAATCACGGCTTCAATGTCGTTCTGGTCCTCGATGTTGGCGGAGAGATGGATGGATTTGCCGTCGAGCGTGACCGCGGGCTGGTTACGGATTTCACGGAGTTTTTCATCCAGGGACGCCTTGATTTTCGCCAACTGGCCGTATTCAAACAACGTCTGGTCGGTCGGATTGACAATGATGGTGCCGCTGTAGCCATCGAGCAACGCGTAGCCGCCGCTGTCCAATTCCTGGCTGGCGGTCTGCAATCCGACGACGGCGGGAATGCCCAGCGACCGCGCCATGATGGCGGTGTGCGAAGTTTTGCCGCCGATGTCCGTGGCAAAGCCCAACACGAATTTTTTGTTCAATTGCGCGGTGGTGGAGGGACTGAGGTCGTGGCTGATCAAAATGCACGGCTCGGCGATGTGGTGCAGGTCAAAAGCGTCCTTCACCTCAAGCAGATTGTCCAGCACCCGCGACGTCAGGTCGC
>Ga0181536_10004543_pt1 | contig 14629 bp, 15 predicted proteins | sample PEATcosm2014_Bin_41_FD_121105 | JGI IMG/M metagenome (GOLD analysis project Ga0181536, IMG submission 121105) | Peatland microbial communities from MTU Mesocosm Facility, Houghton, MI, USA - PEATcosm2014_Bin17_60_metaG | ecosystem: Environmental > Terrestrial > Soil > Wetlands > Peat | place... | reverse complement strand
TCGATCTGCCTCAGCCCGCCCAGCGCCGCCTGATCGACGAAGGCCGCCAACGTATTCTGAATCTTGGACTTACGGAATCTCCTGAAACTTCAAACCCCTCCCCCGCATCTCAGTTAAGCGAACCGGGCTTCAACGGGCCAAACCAGCAGGTTGCCCGTCGCGTGGCGGCCCAGCTCAAACCGGACGAGTCGATTCACCTCGACGTTCTTGTGGAAAAAGTGGAAGACGCTTCGCCCTCTGAAATCATCGCGGCGCTGTTCGAGCTGGAGATCCTCGGAGTCGTGAAGCAACTCCCCGGAAGGAACTTTGTTAAAGTGTGGTAGCCAGTCCGCCCGCTCCAACCGGGGAAAACGGGCTGCGTCGTTGGTGTGGGTCTATTCTGAGTACACAGTGAGGATATGGCAAAGGCTTTAGTGATCGTCGAGTCTCCGGCGAAGGCGAAGACAATTAACAAATACCTCGGCAAGCAGTACATCGTGAAGGCGTCGCTGGGGCATATTAAGGACCTTCCGAAGAAAGATCTCGCGGTCGACGTCGAGCACGACTTCCGGCCCAAGTACGAAGTCATTGAAGGCAAAAAGAAGCTCCTTCAGGAACTGCGGGACGCTTCTAAAAAGGTAGAATCCGTCTACCTCGCGGCCGACCCCGATCGCGAAGGCGAAGCCATCTGCTGGCACCTCCAGGAAGAGCTGAAGCCAAAAAAAGGCGCCGAGAACGGCGGCCCGAAGTTCTACCGCGTGATGTTCAACGAGATCACGAAGAACTCCATCCAGAAGGCATTCGAAACCCCCTCCGTCGTCAACGTCAACCTGGTGGATGCCCAGCAGGCGCGGCGCGTGCTCGACCGGCTGGTCGGGTACAAGATCTCTCCTCTGCTCTGGGACAAAGTTCGCCGCGGCCTTTCCGCCGGGCGTGTCCAGACCGTGGCCGTTCGCGTGGTGGTCGAGCGCGAACGCGAGATCCGCGCATTCGTAAAACAGGAATACTGGACGCTCGACGCCAATCTCGAGGCAAAGAAAAAGCCGGTTTTTGACGCCCGCCTCTTCCGCAAGGGCGATGAAGCGCCCGAGATTCACGACCAGGCTGCGTCCGATGCCCTGCTCGCCGACCTCGAAGGCGTGAAGTTCACCGTCAAATCCGTCGGCACGAAGGAAAAACGCCGCAATCCGGTTGCCCCATTCATCACTTCGACGCTCCAGCAGGAATCCTCGCGCAAACTCCGCTTCAGCGTGAAGCGCACCATGATGCTGGCGCAGCAGCTTTATGAAGGCGTCGAGATCGGCGAAGAGGGCGCTACCGGCCTCATCACCTACATGCGCACCGATTCGACGCGCGTGTCGCAGGACGCCATCGCCGAGGCGCGCACCTTCATCTCCGGCAAGTTCGGCCCCCAATACGTTCCGGAAACGCCCAATTTTTACAAATCGAAGAAAGACGCCCAGGACGCGCACGAAGCCATTCGCCCCACCTCGGCCATGCGGTCGCCCGATGAAGTCGCGAAATTCCTCGCCGAAGACCAGCTCAAACTTTACCGTCTGATCTGGATGCGCTTCGTCGCCTCGCAGATGAATCCGGCGGTGTTCGATCAGACCACCATCGACGTCAACGCCAAAGGACGCGGCGGGACCGATTACATCTTCCGGGCCACGGGCTCCGTCATGAAGTTCGACGGCTTCCTCGCCGTCTACGAGGAAGGAAAAGATCAGAAGGACGACGAAGACGACGAGCTCAAACACAAGTTGCCCGCCGTCACGGAAGGCGAAGAACTCAAGCTGCGCGGTCTGAAGCCCGAACAGCACTTCACCGAGCCGCCGCCGCGCTACACCGAAGCCACGCTCGTCAAGAAACTGGAAGCCGACGGCGTCGGCCGCCCGTCCACCTACGCCTCGATCCTTTCGACCATTCAGGAACGCGAATACGTCACCAAGGAAGGCGGCAAATTCAAGCCCACCGAGCTGGGCATGGTGGTCACCGACCTTCTGCTCGAAAGCTTCAACGACATCTTCGACGTGAAATACACGGCGCGGATGGAAGAGGACCTCGACAGCATCGAGGAAGGCAAGCTCGACTGGCGCGAGGCCATGGGCGAGTTCTACGAGCGCTTCATGAAAGATCTCGAGAACGCCGAAACCCACATGACGAACATCAAGCGGATGGAAAAACCCACCGACCTGACGTGCGACAAGTGCGGCAAGCCTCTCGTCATCAAGTGGGGCAAGCACGGCAGCTTCCTCGCCTGCACCGGATACCCGGAATGCACCTACACGCGCGAGCTGACCGTCGATCTTCCCGACGTCGATAAGGCCGATCTGGCCGAACAGGGCGACGAGGAGTATTGCCAGAACTGCGGACGCACTATGGTCCTGAAGAAGGGCCGCTTCGGCACTTTCTTTGCCTGTACCGGATACCCGGACTGCAAGACAACCAGGCAAATCGGCGGGGCGCAGAAGAAGGCCGATGTCCAGCTGGACGAAAAATGTCCGCAATGCGGCAATAATTTAGTCCAGAAATATGGGCGTTTCGGAGAATTTACTGCCTGCAGCAATTATCCGACCTGCAAATACGTCAAACAGAAAACTATCGGCGTGAAGTGTCCGGAATGTTCGGAAGGCGAAGTGGTCGAGCGCCGCTCGAAGCGCGGCAAAACATTCTTCGGATGCAATCGCTACCCGGACTGCAGCTTCGTCGCGTGGGCCAAACCCGTGCCGGAGAAGTGTCCCGACTGCGGAAGCCCTTACCTGGTGGAGAAATATTTGAAGGCCGGCGCTTTCCTGCAATGCCCCGCCAGCGGCTGCAAATACAAGCGTGAAATGCAGCCTGCCGAACAGCCCGTCGCCGTCTGAGCGCCTGGTCAGTACAATCCCTAAATTAATATTCGGGAGACTTTCCCGAATAGGACTAACATTGTTCCTGTAATTGGATTAAGGGAGCGACTGTTCACATGAAAGCGCAAACTATCGAAGTTCAACAATCGGCGGGGCGTATTTTATGCTCGGCAATTTTCCGGCCCGGCGGTAAAAAACTGATGGCGAAGGGTCACATTCTTAGGGAAGAGGACATTCGCGTCCTCCAGTCCGAGGGGATGGAAAACATCTGGGTGGCCCAACTGGACGACGATGAGGTCTCCGAGGACGAAGCGGTCTGCGGCGTAGCGGGCGAAATTGCCTGCGGGAGTTATGAAATCCAGCTCGCTCCCGGTGGCCGCGCCAACCTGATCGCCACGGAATCGTGCTGCGTTCTGGTGGATGACGAACTGCTGCGCCAGGTGAACTGCACCTCCGGAGTCGTGATCGCCACCACGCTGAACTTCAGTTTCGCCATGGCCGGCATGCGCATCGCAACTGTGAAAAGCGCGCCCTTCGCAATTCCGAAATCGGACTTCAATGGCCTGATCGGCATGCTGCGCGAGCGCGGACCGATTCTGCAGGCCAGACCGTCGCGTGCGGCGAGCATCGCGGTCCTCTATACCGATCCGGTGAATGGCGACCGCGCCCGGACGTTATTCGAATCCGTTGTGCGGCAAAAGCTGGAACACTTCGGTGTCCGCGCTCATGCCAGCCTGACGGTGCTGGAGAACGACGAGCACGTCTCGCGCGGCCTGCAAAGTCTCCTTCGCGCCAAGCCGTCTGTGGTGCTGGTCGCCTCGACCACGGCACCGGCGGGACCCGGCGATGTCGTCGGCGCCGCGATGGACAAGATCGGTTGCCAGATCGAGCGCTTCCTCGCGCCGGTCGAACCGGGCAATCTGCTGCTGATGGGCTACAAAGACGATATTCCGATCCTCTCGGCGCCAGGATGTTTCCGTTCGCTCAAGCCGAACGTGATCGACCTGATGCTGCCGCCGATGATGGCGCGTTACCGGGTTTCGACCTGGGAAGTCGCCTGTCTGGGACACGGCGGTCTGCTCAGCTAACAACAACCGCTCCCTCACGGTCACGGCTCAGCTGGATCGATACGTTACTGAGCCGTGACCGTGAGGGAGCGGTTGGTCGGGTTATATAAAATGGTCGGATCATGCGGCTGCCTTTCCTGCTGCTGGCTTTGAGCCTCTGTTCCTGGTCCCAGACGCCGGCCGATCTCGAAGCCATAGTGACCACCGAGCTCGGCTCATTCCGCTTCGAATTTGCACCCGACAAAGCGCCGAACCACGTCGCGCAATTCATCCGGCTGGCGCGCGAGAGCTATTACGATGGCAGCGCGTTTTTCCATGTCGTGCCAAACGGCATGATTCAGGGCGGCGATCCCTTACTCAAAGATCCGAAGACGCCGAAGAACCTCTGGGGTTCGGGCGGCCTCAATCTGCTGGCCGCGGAACTCAGCGACATGAAGCACGAGCGCGGCGTCGTATCGACGATCAACATCCCGAATAAGCCCAACAGCGACGGCAGTCAGTTCTTCGTCTGCGTCGCGGCGCAGCCTGGGCTGGACGGCCAGTATTCGGCTTTTGGGCGAGTAACGGAAGGTATGGACGTGGTCGAGCGAATCTCCCGCGCTGACGTGACCGATAAGCCCGTCCGCATTCTCAAGGTGACCATCGAGCCGAAGAAGGAGGAGCCGTTCCGCAACGCGTCCATCGAGGAACTGCGCAGGACGGTGACGCTCAAAACCACGCTGGGTAATCTCAGGATCAGGATGGAACCCGATTGGGCGCCGAATCACGTGCGCCGGTTTCTGATGCTCACACAGACGGGCTGGTATAACGGCACGGCCTTCCACCGGATCGCGAAGGATTTCGTGGTGCAGGGCGGCACGGGCGAGTCGCGCGCGCCCGGGCCGTCGCATCCGGCGGATCGATGGGTGCACCCGGTGAAGGGCGAATTCAGGAACGACGTCAAACACGTTCGCGGCATTGTGTCGATGGCGCACGGCGACGATCCCGACTCCGCGACGACCTCGTTCTTTCTGATGCTCGGCGAAGCAACGCATCTGGACGGGCAGTATTCCGCATTTGGACGGATCGTTCAAGGGATCGAAGTGCTCGCTGCGTTCGAGAAGGAGGAGGTGGACGGGGAAACTCCGAAGCGACGGCTGGAGATCATAGAGGCTTCCATTGACCCGAATTAGATCACTTTTCCCGGATATACTCGATCCATGCGGCAGCTGAAACCGGGCCTGCTCGCTTTTCTCTTCGCGTCCACGGCTCTGGGCGCAAACCGGCGTTATCGAAGGCACCGTGGTGGACAGCGCCACTGGCGCAGGAATCCCCGGAGTGAATGTCTATTTTGGAAACGCCGATGGCACTCATTACGAGACGACCACCGACGCGTCCGGTTCCTTTCGCATTTTCGGCATGATTCGCGGCGAGTATGGTTCGCACTTCGAGAAAGACGGGTTTGTTCGTACTATTCAGGTTCCGATCCTCTGGCAAAACCAGTGCGCGCGGGCTTCGGACAGGACGTATCCGGGCTCCGGATTCAGCTCACGGCCTTCGCAACGCTTCGCGGAAAAGTGCTCGACCCCGACGGAAATCCCGTGCCGGGAGCGAGCGTGAATCTCGGCGCTGGAATGGAGACAACCGACGACGAGGGCAGCTTCGTGTTCCAGCACGTGGCGCCTGGCTCTTATGCCGTGACAGCCAGGGGGCCCGGCGAAAAAGGGGAAGTGGAGCAGCAAATCCGGATTGGCTCGAGAGAGATTGCTGTCTATGAATTTCGGCTGCGAAGTGTATCTGCATTCCGAGTGCGCGGCGTGGTGCGCGATTCTGAGGGCAGGCCTGTACCTGGTGTAACCGTCACCGTAACGGATTCAACCCCGCCAGCGGGTCCTCCCGCGACAACCTCGGCCTTCGGTATTTATGGATTGTTTCAGCCCGGGCCGGTTCGCTATTTCATCATCGGGCGACCGCGACCGGCAGTTGGTGAATTTGTACAGCCCCCCGTGACAACCAGCGAAAGCGGCACATTCGAATTCACTGCCGTGCGCGCAGGCACTTTTCAATTCGGTGTTTGGCGCAATCTTCCATTCGGACCCGATACCCAGGCGGAATTTTTCAACCCTCACATTGAGGCTTACATCAGCGCAAACAGCCCGCACGGTTCTTTTCGTCCGGATGCCGAAACCGGGGCGCCGGTTGATCGCGATACCAGCGATCTGGAGATCAAGCTTCCGGATGCCACGCCTCCATTCACATTGAGCGGATCCGCCGAACTGCAGGACTCGCATGACATCGCCGGAAACTGGCGCGCAAGCGTCTCGCTTGCATCCGAAAGCACTTTAGTAACTCTCAGCGCCACGCTGAAACCCGACGGAACGCTGCGCATCGAAAATGTAACTCCGGGAAAATATCGCATCCTCCCTGTACCGGCGCTCCAGAGCGGCGGCTACCTGAGCTCAGTGTTGTTGGGAGATCGCGATGTGACTGGCCAGAGTGTCTATCTGGCACCCGGTTCGCGTCCGATCCGCGTCATCTATAAGACAAACGGAGGTGGAGTGCGCGGAAAGGTTGAGAATGGCGCAAATGCGACCGTCGTGCTCATCCCACAAACTTCGCTCAGCGGCGGCGTCACCGATTACGGCTGGCTGTACCACTGCGAACCGGATGGAACATTTGCGTTGACCAGCTTACGCCCGGGAACTTACTACGCGCTGGCGCTGGATGTTAGTCCGACAAAACTGCCTGATATCGAGGTGCTGCGCGGATTGCTTTCGAGCAGCGTTTCGGTGCAGATAGACGAAGGCGGGATGGCCACAGCGGATTTGAAGATGACGCATGTGCCGCAGTGAGAGTCAGCGGCAGGCGGAACCGCCTGCCCCACATAGCTGTCAGAATTTGACCGGGCCGTCGTAGCCGGTCATCTCGAGATAGCCCGCGCCGGTCTGCGTTCCCGAGTAATTCACCGCGCCTTCCCAGTAGTTCTTCAGTTTCTGATCCGGGATTATTGCGCGGCAGTTCAGATCGACATGCAGCGACGGCACGCGCAGATGCCATTCAATCGGATATTTGCCCCAATACGAAACCGGTTCGAGCGAAAAGTCATCGCGGCGAAGATGGCGCGCCGCGCCGCTCGCATCGATGAAAGTGCCCGAGGAGTAAGGGTCGATCGAACCGTCTTTGCGGCGAAGTTCGAAGAGCATGAATTCAGTGCGGTTATCGAGCTGCACGCTGAACCAGTCCCACCCGACTTGATCCGGCGCGAGCTGTTCGGTAAACCACTCGTGATCCATCCAGGCGCGGCCCGTTACCGTGTGCGAGGCACCTCCCGATTGAATCGTGCCCGAGGCGGCCAGCAAAGGAAACGACACGTAGTAAGACGCCCGGCCCCGGCCCTCCGCTTTCTGGCTGATGCCGTTCTCGCCCTGAATTACGAACGGCGTTTCGGGCTTCAGCTGAAGATGAAAGCGGAAGCGTTCCGCCAGGGCATCGAGCGTCTGATTCGCCCCGTCCCATTGCGCCGACCAGTTGCCATTCCAGACGCGAGTCTTCGCATAACTCGCCCCCGCCACACCCGGCCCCGCGCGATTCAGGCGCTCTTCGTAGACAAAGCGCTTCCCCGCCGCATCGGTCAGCGCGGCGTGGGCGAGGTAGAGGTCCTGCACCGCAAAAGCGGACTTGTTTTCGTCCCCGTGCCGCTCGCCTTCGCGGAAGAAGACCAGTTCGAAGCCGAACCGTTCGCCCCGCTCATCCGTCACATTGCCCGTGTAATACCACCATTCGGTGCGAAAGTCTTCATGTTCGAAATGATCGCGGGGAAACTGGTAATGATAGCCGGGGAGCGCCTCGCGATACGCGAAGCCGGCCGCTATGAGGGGCATGGCCAGAAGCAGTACCAGCAGCGGGTGTGGCCGTTTCATCCTGTTACCATTGAGGTTTCATCGATGATAGTTGAGACCCGGTGTGCGCAGTTCGACAGCCTCGCGCTGGAAGGCGGCGCCACACTTTCCCCCGTCGAAGTGGCATACGAAACGTACGGCGAACTCAACGCCGACCGGTCGAACGCCATTTTGATCACACACGCTTTTTCAGGAGACGCGCACGCGGCCGGCATCAGCCACGAAACCGGCAAGCCCGGCTGGTGGGACAACATGATCGGCCCTGGGAAAGCATTCGACACCGACCGTTATTTTGTCATCTGCTCGAACGCGCTGGGCGGATGCCAGGGCACGACCGGGCCTGGCTCGATCAATCCGGCGACGGGCGCGGCTTACGCGATGTCGTTTCCTGTAATCACGATTCGCGACATGGTGCACCTGCAGAAGATGCTGGTGGACCGGCTCGGCATCCAGCAGCTGCTGTGCGTGGCGGGCGGCTCGATGGGCGGCATGCAGGCGCTGGAATGGGCGGTGAGTTACCCCGAGTTCGTGCGCTGCGTGATTCCGATCGCGACCACATGGCGGCACAGCGCGCAGCAGATCGCGTTCAACGAAGTGGGGCGGCAGGCGATCATGGCCGATCCCGACTGGTGCGAGGGAGATTATTACGACAAGAAGCCGCCGGCCCGCGGACTTTCGGTGGCGCGCATGGTGGGCCACATTACTTACATGAGCGACGAATCGATGCGCGAGAAGTTCGGGCGCAAGCTGCGGCAGAAGGAGAAATTCGGCTTCGATTTCGGCGTCGATTTCGAGGTGGAAAGCTATCTGCGCTATCGCGGCAATCAATTCGTGTCGCGCTTCGACGCGAATTCGTATCTTTACATCACCAAAGCCGAGGATTATTTCGATCTGACAAACGGTACGGGAAAATTGAGCGACGCTTTCGGCCGGGTTGACACGCGATTCCTGGTCATCAGCTTCACTTCGGACTGGTTGTATCCGAGCTACCAGTCGCAGGAGATTGTGCGCGTACTGCGTCGGCTGAACGGCGATGTGGCGTATTGCGACCTGCCGTCCAATTACGGGCACGATGCGTTTCTGGTGGACGTGGCGGAGCAGACGGAGATCGTGCGCGGATTCCTTGACAGCACGGCGCGCACGGCGAAGGCCGCGTGATGGCGGGTACGGCCGAAACTCTGCACAGCTCCGCGACGCTGGCCGCGCGGCCGGATTTCCATGTGATCGGCGAGATTATTCAGCCCGGCAGCCGCGTGCTCGATCTCGGGTGCGGCGAAGGCGAGCTGCTCGCATGGCTGGTGGAGAACAAGGGCGTGCTGGCGCGGGGCGTCGAGATTTCGTCCGCGGACGTGCGGCGAGCTATCGCGCGCGGCGTTTCCGTCTATCAGGGCGACATCAACGAAGGTCTGGCCGATTACCCGGATAAAGCGTTCGACTATGTGATCCTCAGCCAGACGCTGCAGGAAACGCGTTCCCCGGTGCGCGTGCTGCAGGAAATGCTGCGGGTGGGTCGGCACGCGATCGTATCGTTCCCCAACTTCGGACACTGGAGCGTACGCGCGGCGATGCTCTTCACCGGCCAGGCGCCGAAGACGAAGTTATTCCCTTATAACTGGTATGACTCGCCGAACATCCATTTCCTGAGCATCAATGACTTCGAGTATTTGTGCCGCGAGAAGGGGTTTCCCATCGAGCGGCGCTACTTCCTTTCGGGGCAGCACCGCACGAATATTTTTCCGAACCTGCTCGGACAGACCGCCGTGTTCCTGCTGGGGTAGGCAACCCCGAACATCGTCCGCTCCCTTACGGTCGCGTTTCGGTAAAAACGTGACTATGCGGGGCCGAGGGCGTCTTCAAGTAACGCGGCGATCCGGCCGGACTGATTCTCGATTTCGTGCAGTTGCTTCTCGGCGGCGCGCAGCTTGTCGGCAAGGTGAAAGCAGGCCAGAACGGCGATGCGGGTGGAATCCACCGAGGATGTCTGGCTGGAGATGGCGCTCATCAGCTCGTCGATCTCGTGCGCGATTTCCTGTACCTCGGCGGGATCGCTGTCGGAGAGCAGCGTGTAAGGCTGGTTGAGTATCTGAACGCGGACAGGCTGCCTGGGCATGGACGCACCCGCCTTCAGTTTATGACGCGCCGAGCTGGTCGATATGCCCGATCAGTTTCTCGAGACGGCCGCGCACCTGCAGCCGCTCGGCGCGCAGGACCTCGATTTCTTCCGAAAGGCGCAGATTGGTATTGTGCGAATCCTCGAGTTCCTTGAGGGCGGCGTCTTTTTCCTGGCGAAGACGGTGCACCAGCGAGACTGCGCGCTGGATACGTTCTTCAAGATGGCTGAGAGCGTCGGCTTCGGGCTGCTGTCCGGTGGTCGCCATCGGTTACTGGCCCGCGGCGGCGAGGGCCGCTTTCACCTGTTCGACGATGAGCGTGAACTGCGCTTCATCGGCTTCGGCGGTTTGCGCCAGAACCTTGCGGTCCAGTTCGAGACCGGCCAGCTTCATCCCGTGCATGAACTTGCTGTAAGAGAGGCCGAGGTTTCGCGCGGCGGCGCTGATGCGGACAATCCACAGCGACCGGAAATCGCGCTTCTTGCGCTTGCGGCCCGTATAGGCGAACTTGAGCGCGCGCTCGACCGCTTCCTGCGCGGAACGGTGCAGTTTGCTTTTGGTTAGAAAATATCCGGATGCAAGTTCCAGCGTCTTGGCGCGGCTCGCCCGGCGTTTGGTACCACGTTTTACTCTCGGCACGTTTCTTCTCCTGGTTAGTTTCTAATTTGCGGCGAAAACGGGCACGTGCGGTGGCACCGTTCGCTCGCTGGGTTTCACGATCCGCCTAGTAGGGGATCATGCGCTTCAATACCGGTTGATCGGATTTGTCGGCGACCACTCCGGTGTGCAGCTTGTTCTTCCGCTTGCGCGCTTTGGACGTGAGGATGTGGCGAGCGAATGCATGCTGCCGGACAACCTTGCCCGTCCCGGTCTTCTTGAACCGTTTAGACGCACCTTTATGGGTCTTAAGTTTGGGCATGACAACCTTTTTTCGGGATACAGGCAGTTTAGCACAGGGGGCGATGCTGTTCGGCCTGCACTCGATGCTAACTATCCGCAGTATGGCACGGGAACCCAATCTGACGCAGGATGAAGACAGCCCATCCGTTCGGGAGGATTACGTTATGTTCAACATCGAGCTGATTCGGAGCCGGCAGGAGCAGCGTCTGGTGCCTGCGCGCGGAACCTGGAATGAAGCGAAGAAACACCTGGAAGAGGCCATCGCGCTGGCTGAAGCCAGGGAGCGGGAGTTCCGCGAGGTCTCCCAGGATGTCCAGCGGAGGCTCGAAGCACTGGACCTTGTCGTCAGCATGGCCAGGGAGATCGACGAAGAAGGACTGCAGGGAGATCTGAGCCTCAATGCCCCCGAGAGCCAGCCGATGCTGAGCCCTCCCGAGAATGCGGGCGGAGAAATGAAGGCAATCGAGGGAGGGGAGACGCCCGCTGAGCTGAAAAACGGTGCGCCGGAGTCCCTTGATGTCGACGCATTGGTGCGCTCGTCGTCGCGACCGCTCTTTCCGCCGCAGCAGCGGTCGAGATACAGTCTTTCCATTCTGCAGTAGGGAAGAACGCGGCTCACAGCCGGATGTCCAAACGGCGACTAGACCGCCAACTGGCCGTCGAACATCATCTCTTTCGGTTCGAACTTCGCCCTGATGGTGAGAATGCCGAGCTTCATGGTGAATACAACCTCTTTGTCGCTCGCCGTCAGAGGCAGGTTCTGCTTCGGGAAACCGAACAGAAAGGTCTGCGCATCGGCAGTTCGCAGCATGGCGTCGGCTGCTTGCGGATCGCGTCCTTTGACAGTCAGGGTCGTCTCGCTGAGGATCGTATCGACCTCGGCCTTTTGACGCGCGGCAGGATCCTGCGCGGGCTGTGGGGGCGTGTCGCCGCGCCCGCGGCCCGCAGGGCGAGGAAGACCCAGCAGAATCATCTGCGGTGGGAGGCCCGTCACGCTGATGGTGTAGCGGTCCAGGAGTTCCGCCGGAAGCTGAGCCTTCGTGGCGGCGAGCAGCGGCTGGGCGCTCTCCCAGCGGATGACAACCTCAGGGGCTTGTGGGCCGCCGCGAGCCGCGCCGCCGGGAGTGTCGTCTCCCCCGACCATGCCGCGACCCGGGAGTCCGCCGGCGTTGATACTGGGGCTGCGGCCGCCGCCGGCAGGGGCGTCCATCGGAGGCGCAGACAGACCCGTGCCCGCCATCTCGCCGCGTACTTTCTTCGCCCAGGGAGATTTCGTCCGCAGCAGCTTGATCTCGTCGGACGACCATTCAGCCGCAGGTTTTTTGGTCCAGAAATCCGACGCGGCAAAAATGAGGGAGTCCGTGAAGAGGAACAGGCCGGTTGCCGTAGTTGCACGGAGGATATCGCGCCGGGTCGTCGCGGCGATTCGGTTGGAAGGAGGTCGTGTCATTGGAAGTTTCCGGATAGGACATGATATTTCAAAATGAAGCCTGTTTGCAAAACTTGATTATGACCTCGGACTATAACCGGATCGCAGGCCAGAGCGTGGAACGCCTTGCGGCGCTGAGCGACGGCGTATTCGCGGTGGCGATGACGCTGCTCGTACTCGACCTGCGCGCGCCCGCCGCGGAAGTAATTCGCAGCGAGCAGGACTTGTGGCAGGCGCTGGCGGCGCTTTCACCGCGGCTCGTCATGTATGCGATGACCTTCATGACGCTGGGGATTTTCTGGGTAGGCCAGCAGACACAGCTGAACCATCTGGCACGCTCGGACCGAAGCCTCTCGTGGATTCACATCCTGTTTCTGTTTGCGGTTTCGATGACGCCGTTCTCGACGACCTTGCTGGCCGGCTTTACGACTTACCGGACCGCGCTGCTTGTCTGGTGGGGGAATATCTTGCTCCTCGGCGCGGCGCTGTACTTCAGTTGGGTGTGCGCCGTGGGCTCGGGGCTGTTGAAACACGATGTCGGACCGGATATCTCGAAGGCGATCAAGCGCAGGATTCTGATCGCGCAGGGACTGTATGCTTTCGGCGCGGCGTTGTGTTTCGTAAACACTTACTGGAGTATCGGGTTCATCGTTGCCGTGCAGCTTTATTACGCAATCGCGCCGAAGATTCCGGGACGGCGACGAGGCTGAGGTTACTTCAAATCGTTGCGAAAGACCACGCCGCCCTTCATCACGAACTTGACGCGCTCCATCTCGGTGATGTCGGTAAGTGGGTCACCAGATACGGCGATGATGTCGGCGTACTTACCTTTCTCCACACTGCCGACTTGCTTGCCAAGATCGAAGTTGAGGCCTGGTGCGGCGTTACTGGTGGCCATCTGAAGCGCCTGCGCGGGAGTCATTCCCCATTTGACGTAGTAAGCGAACTGGAAGGCCTGCATGCCATGACCGACCGTATAAGCACCGCTGCCGAAGATCTGCGTCACGCCGGCCGCCACGAGTCTCTTGAAGCTTTTCTCGGTCAGTGCGAAGCGCGTCGTCCTGCCGCCGGTGGCGCGCAGGTCGCGCTTCTCCAGATCGCCCATCAGGTCCCAGAGCGTCTGCTGCACAGGCCGCAGCGAACCGTCCGCTAATGGCCGCTTGAACAGACGGATCGTTTCGTCGTCGAGTCCCTCGGCGCCGGTCACACCGACAATCACGTGAATGGGAAGATCGACGCCCGCTTCGAGGCAGTTGCGCAGTCCTTCGCCGCCGTACGCGTGGCAGGCAACCTTCAGACCGCGGCGGTGCGCTTCTTCGACGATGGCCTTGTTCTCTTCGAGGGTCAGCGAAGGAACGTTGATCATTTTGCCGTCGGGCAGAAACGCGCCCGCGCCTTCGGGCTGCGGGTATCCGCCGCCTTCGTAATCCTCGGTCTCGTAGACCTTGATCCAGTCGGTACCGTAGTGCGAGCGTTCGCGCACGGCCGCGCGCGCCGCGTCGGGCCCATTGATGTTCCCTGCATTCTGCCAGACGGGCGCGCCGGGGCCCAGACCAAACGGGGTCACGACGGAAGGCGCGGGATAGTAAGCGGCGCCGCGCGGATTGAGCTGCGGGCCGGCCACTTGCAGACGCGGTCCGGGAACGAGGCCTTTATTGATGGCGTCGCGCAGCTCGACGATGGCCCAGGTGAAGGGCGATCCCATGTCCTGCAGCGTGGTGAAGCCGGCGTTGAGATCGCGCAGTGCGTAATTCAGTCCGATGAATCCCGCGCGGCTGTCGTTGGGCTGCTGCTCCTGCATCAGATGGACGTGGCGGTCGAGCAGGCCGGGGAGCACGGTGGCGCGGCTGAGATCGATCACCTGCGCGCCTTGCGGAATCTGCACGCGGGCGGCCGGGCCAACGTCGGTGATGCGGTCGTTCCTGATGAGGATGACCTGGTTGGTGAGATTCGTACCTGTGTTCGGATCGAAGAGACGGCCGGCGCGGATGGCCACACCCTGCGCGGGCGGCGACTGCATGTCCATCGTGCGCGAGACGTCGAAAGGTCCGGTTTCGGGCCGCGTGGTCTGAGAGAAGACGGCGGCCGGATCGGCGCAAAGACAGGCGACGGCTATGACTTCAAGCGCCTTGCGAAGCGCGGTTTTCAAGACCATGGGGAAATCCTCCATTCAACATTACTGCAAAGCACATTACTGCAGAGCGACGGCGATGCTGCCGAGGGTCGCGGCGGCGGACGTTGGGTCGGGTTTGTCGCTGTCCTGAAGGTAAAAGGTCATTCCGTTCGTGACCCATGGGCCGGTGCGGACCGTTCCGGTGGGTCCGCTCTTGAAGAACAGCACTCCATTGGGCGTGCCGACGTGCATCTCGGTGTGAGCCGCGGTAGTCGACCACGTGATCGCCGTCTCCCCTATAGAACC
>Ga0181536_10004541_pt1 | contig 14635 bp, 8 predicted proteins | sample PEATcosm2014_Bin_41_FD_121105 | JGI IMG/M metagenome (GOLD analysis project Ga0181536, IMG submission 121105) | Peatland microbial communities from MTU Mesocosm Facility, Houghton, MI, USA - PEATcosm2014_Bin17_60_metaG | ecosystem: Environmental > Terrestrial > Soil > Wetlands > Peat | place... | reverse complement strand
GTGCCCACGTCGGGCCGCATGGGGCTGTCGGCGGTCTTGTGTTCGTAGCTGTCCGCCACCTGCGACTGCGCTGGTCGAAGCGTCTTTCGAGTAGCCATTGCGTCCTGTGCCTCTTTGGAACGGGTTGGGCTGTCATTGCCCACACACACAAAGGCTACCACCGGCCGGCAGGTCGGGTACTGATGATTCAACAAGGGAAACTACAATTGCAATCCCGGGCGTCGTACACGTGGACGGGGGTCCGTGCTGGGATTGTAGCTCTGACGCGCTGCGCGGTCTCTGGCCGGTTCTCTTTTCTCCATTCTCCTCCACGGTTAACCTTGTGGCAGTTTGTTCGGCTTGAATCGCTCTCCTCTTCATGCAATGAACCCACTACAGCCCCGGCGCATCCTTCGCGGGAACTCTTTTTACAACAATCGTTTGCATTGTGGTCTTCCAAGCTAATATACTAATGCTGTAAGATACATATCGACAAGGAAACCATATGCCTACCGCGAAGAAGGCCACAACCCGACCGAAGCGCAGAATCGTTTCTCCCGCAGAGGAGCGCACTCAACTCCGGCTCACCGTGGATTCCAAATTCACTAAGAGTCACTTTAACCAGCTCTTTGCCGTGCTGAAAGTCCGGAGAAAGAATGCCCTGGCTGAACACATCATCATGAGTTTCAAGAGCAAGGCCGCTCAAGCGCAGCTTGTTGCGTTCTACAACAACCAGTGGCTGAACATTCCATTTCAGAGTATCGACACCGCTTTCGTGTTTCCTTTGACCTTCGAGATTGCCGATGAGCTAGAAAGAGTTGGCGGGGAGATTCTCGGCGGGGTGAATCGCTCCAAGGCATTTCGCGTGATGGTAGCCTACTTTGCATTCGTCCATAAATTGAAAAATCAAACACAGACACCAGGCGCATAGGCTCATGCCCGCATCTTCCAGGCGAGATGGCGCGGATGTTTTCGAGTGGCATTCGTGTTCGGAATCGATAATCTGGCGTACGCGTCGGGCGACCGGCAAATCGTCGCCGTGTTGTAGATTGAGCCGTCGGAAGCCCTTCCGGCGGGTTTCTTGATTCTCGAACGCAGTGCGAACAATCTTCGATCATCTTCGAACACTGTTCGACGTTGTCCGAATTCCGTTCGATATTTGTTGATTACGTCACCATCGCTAAGCCACCAGGCTTAGGGATGGTGTCTTCCTTCAAAGCGAGCGCAGCGAGAGTGCTTTTCTGCGTGTTTTCTCCAATTGATGCTCGCAGAATCTGGCGGCTTTGGAAGATCACGATGTTAGATTGGGTTTTACTGCATCTCCATATATGGCCCCGAGTGCATTAAGAATTGCATGATGCGCTCTCCGGGTTCCTGCCTCTGGGTCTTCCACAGCAGGGCATCGAGACACAACTTGTTGCATTCGGATTTCGAACAGGGTTAGCGTTGGGTTGTGCTGACTTTGCGGGCCATGACGGGTGGTGCTGGATATGCTCAACGGCATCTGGAACACAGCGACTATTACGATGAAGGCCGTCGTGTTCAAGGTGAATGGCATGGCCAGGGCGCGGAGTTGCTGGGTCTGCGTGGCGAGGTAACGCGGGAGCAATTTGAAGCAGTTCGAGAGGGGTTGCATCCAGAGACAGGGGAATTCCTCCGGCCCCGGCACAGTGCCGACCGCATTGATGCAAATGGAAGCGAACAGAGCAGAGGGAGATCCCTGTACGATCTGACCTTCTCCGCGCCGAAGTCGATTTCGATTCAGGCGCTCGTCGGCGGAGATGAACGCCTGATTGCCGCCCACGACAAAGCTGTCCGGGAGGCACTCGCTGAGGCAGAAAACTATGCTGCCGCGCGTGTCCGGCTAAATGGTGCCAACGAGGATAGGGTAACGGCAAACTGGATTGTGGCCGCATACCGGCACGACACCAGCCGTGAACTCGATCCGCAACTGCATACCCATGCTGTCACGGCCAATTTGACCTTTGATGGGGTGGAGGGGCGCTGGAAGGCATTGCAAGCATCGGGACTGTATGAGCGCCGTGCGTATCTGACGGAGATTTACCGGAACGCATTGGCGCGTGAGGTGCGTGGCCTGGGATATGAGATTGAGACGCGCCGCGATTCCAAGGGCAGAGATCACGGCTTCGAGGTTCGCGGCGTCTCGGACCAGTTGCTCGAAAAGTACAGCGTGCGTAGCGCGCAGCGGGATGCCGCTATCGAACGATTCACCCTGGAGCATGGCCGCAAGCCGACTAATAACGAGGTTGCCGTGCTGGTCCGTGAATCCCGCGCCGACAAATTGGCAGAAATCTCCACGGAGAGATTGAGGAAACAGCAGAAGGCAAGGCTGTTGCCTGAAGAACGCCAAGCGCTGAAGCATCTGCACGATGAGTCTGTTGATCGTGCCGGTGAGATTCCGAATGAACCCACTCAGGCGGCGGAGTCGCTACAGCACGCGAAAGAGCATCTCTTCGAGCGCAGTTCGGTTGTGCGCGAGCACGAGTTGATGACAGAGGCCCTGCGGTACGGACGCGGTAAGATTGATCGCCGTCAACTGCGCGGTGCTCTGGAGTTGGAACAGTCGCAGGGTTCACTTATCCGGTCCGGGAACAATCTTGCCACGCGCGAAAGCCTTGAACGCGAACAGCGCATGATTGCAGCGATAGACGGTGGCATTGGGCGCTATGAACGTCTGGGTAGAAAGCGCAAATTCAGCCCTTCAGAGCGATTGCGAGAGGAACAACTGCGGGCCGTTCATCAGATACTGGACTCGCAGGATTTCGCAGTCAATCTTCGTGGTGCCGCCGGGACCGGCAAGACCGCTACGCTCACGGAAATCGCCCGTGGCTTGCGCGAGGCTGGTCGTGAAGTATTAGCCGTTGCGCCAACGCGCGGCGCGGTCGAGGAGTTGCAAAAGGTTTGTTTTCGTGATGCGATGACGATCTCGCGATTGCTGGAGGACCCAAAGGCACAAGCCGCGCTGCACGGCAGAGTGCTGGTTGTGGATGAAGCAGGCATGGTCTCAGGCCGTCAGATGGAAGGCTTGCTCAAACTGGCTGAGCGCGAAGAGGCGCGGATTCTTTTCTCCGGGGACACGCGGCAACTTCAGAGTGTCGAGGCATCAGATGCTCTGCGCATTCTGGAGCAAGAATCGCGGATGAAGAGTGTGTCGTTGACGGCTGTGCAGCGGCAGACGCAAGCCCAATATCGGGATGCCATACAGACGTTGCGGCATTCGCCGGAGCAGGGATTTGAAAAACTGGAGCAGCTTGGCGCTGTTCGTGAGGTTCCGTACCTGGAGCGTGCGCAAGCCGCGGCATCCGCTTACCAGGCGCTCACGTCGGACTCAAGTCGCACGGTTCTGGTGGTTGCCGGTACGCATGAGGAGATCGGCAGGATCACCGATGCAATCCGTGAGGATATGAAGCAGCGCGGCGAACTGGATCGCGGCATTGTCTCCGAGCGTTATGTGCCGCTGCAATGGACCGAGGCGCAGAAGAAAGATTTGGTGAACTACAAGGCAGGGCAAGTGCTTCTGTTTCATCGATCGTCGCGTGGAATCGAAAAGCATGAGGCGCTCACCGTTGAGCGGACTGACAAGTTGGGCATCGTCGCCAGGGACCAGCATGGCGTGGAACTGACGGTCAGTCAAACACAGGCTCGATCTTTTTCAGTACATGAATGCCAACAGATTGAAGTGTCCCCTGGTGACAAGTTGCTGCTGACGGGCAATCGCGGTGGTGCAGGCTTCCGAGCCACCAATGGCGAACTGGTGAAAGTACGCGATGTCGATGGCGGCCGCATTCACCTTGAAGATGGCAGGACACTGCCCGTGAATTACCATGAGTTCGATCACGGTTATGCAGTTACCGCGCATCGCAGCCAGGGAAAGACAGTGAACGCGGTAATCCTCTCCGCCGATGCGATGAAGCAGGAGTTGTTCTACGTTGGGGCCTCGCGTGGCCGCCAGGAAATCGTCGTGGTAACCAGTGACCGTGAGCAGTTGCGCGACTTGCTCGGCATTTCCACGGCGCGGCCATCGGCAACTGAACTGGCGAGAGAACAAGTGCCGCCTCATTCCGCACCAAAGCTCAACCCTGAGCGGCCGCCATTGCTAACCGTCGAACCCCCGCTGCTACGGAAAAAGAATGACCGAAAGCACGATCTGGGGATGAGCCGGTGACTCCTGATAGTCATGGTGAGGCGTCTGTCGAAGGTCGAGGCTGCGAACGATCCCAGCGACGGGGCGGGCGAGGCGTAAGCCCCGTCCTACAGTTTAAGTTATAACTTCTATAGGAGTCGCTATTTGCGTATGAACTGGCGTATATATATCAACTTCGGAAGATGCTGCCCGGATTGACACAATAAGAGAGTAGCGAATGCGCTTATCGTACCGCTTGTGGCCGGGATTCTCTTTCCACCAGCCGCCAATGGGATAAATGCCAATGGCTGATTTCTGGGCTAAGGTAGCGGCTGATCCGTACCAATGATCGGAATGAATTGAGCCTAAATTCCGGATACGCCCAAGGAGCCAGTCGTCTGTGCCGCCAGGGACAGGAGCTAAGCCGGCCTCTTCCGCTTCAACGGCGGCATTGATGCGGCTTCTGAATTCCGGAATACTTTCGTGTTCGCGCTTGACTGCGAACCGCAGCGCGTGGGAGGCATATCTGTGCTTTCTGAGCCACCCTCTATCTCCCGGATTCGGCTCGATAAAGTAAGAGAGCGTCACGCGCAGCTCAACTTCGGCTTCTCCCAGTTGTTCGAGTTCCGTGCGCGGCCAGGGGAATTCGTGGAGATTCATGTGTCGCGTCTTGATGCTACCCTCTTCCTTCCAGAAGGGTTGGAGCTCGTCTTCCGCAATGAGCGTAAGGTCGTTGGCCGCGCTTAATATTGCGCGATCATAATTGGCCACTCCGTAACCGTATTTTCTGAGCAATGCACGCTTCTGGTGCTCTGCCCGCGCAGCATCAAATTGCGCCTTCATTGGCGGCGTCCACTCCGCTGAATGAACCATCAGTGCGCGAATCGTCTCTGGCCATCTTTCCGGCATTACCGCGAAGATTCTCCCTGCCAGATTACTGGCAGCCGCAGTGGCCGCACTCGTATCTCGAAAGATGTCAAAGTGTCGAATGGTCGGGTCATGATGGGTAGTTAGAATACCCAGGTCATCAGGGCAGTCGCAGTCCTCACCGGACGTGGCCCAATTTCCGCCCTCCATCAAAATGTCGGGCTTTACAGGCCATTGGCGTTCCCAACTGATCGACGTTCGGCTTGTCGGGCAGAGTTCACCTTCGGGAGCGAGCGGTTCCCAGCCTACGAAACTGGGATCGTTGATGGCAGTCTTTTCCGTAAAGGCACCAACCGTAATGGCGTTCCACGCTTGGGCGGGATTTTCGATGGGCTCGATCTCGTTTTGCGCCGGATAGTTGACTTTGGAAATGCCGTCCCGAATGTTCCCGGCTGAGATGAGGAGCAGGCGCTTCGAGTTTTCGTCGCCAAAACAGAGCTGATCGATTGCTGCCGACCAAGAGGATGGTCCTCCGCGGTTGGTATCGATGTCACTGGTCACAGCGAGACAGACGGACCTCTTTCTGTTCGGCGCGCTGATTTCCGCCTGTGAAACGGCGTCGCGGGTGATCGCCCCGTATAGTTTGGGATCATTCTCTCCCCGATCGGGAAGAATTTTCACCGACTCAAGTCTGTGTGTCAATTCGACTGGCTGGGCTGACATGATGGAGGACGCTAGATCCCCATAAAGCGCGAGGCCTGCCATATTTGTTCCATGCCCACGAGTGTCAGCGGCATCCCACGTAGGTTCGTATCTGTGAACGTCACTCACGTCCAAGGCTGGGGCGATAAGTGGGTGGGTCTGCGTGACGCCGGTATCGAGAATGCAAACCGAGATGTCTTCACGGACAGGCGTTCTGACTCTCTGAGCAAGATCCGTTGCCCATTCTGCTTGTTCGGTGTTGGACCAACTCACAAACTGCCCCGGAGTATCCTTGGCACGGCGCAATTCGGCAACCGAATCGCAATTGAGGAACAATCGCCCCATCGCGGCGACATCCGCATAGACCAGACAGACCTCGCGATCCGGGAAGTCAAGGCGCGTTTGCTGAACATGTAATTCAAGGCGATGGGTTACAGTCCGAAAGGCATCACTATGACCTGCACGAAGCCATACTTCCCACCAGATAGTCTGATTATTTTCTGGAAAAAGATCAGGATCGTCGGTAAACACCGACCGAAGGGCCGACTTCACAACACGATCAATGCGGGCAACTAACGCCTCTCCTTTGGGATGCCCCTTCTTGGTGTCCTCGGTCTTGTAACGGTCGACTTTCGACAGAAAATAATCGCGTTCGCTATCGGGAACAAATACCGTCGCCACGGCCGACTGGGTCTTGTCTGGTTGCTGGAATGCGACAAGTTCGATGTGTTTCAGCCGATTTTCAAGCAGTTCAGCGGCTTTCTCCGATCCCGCTGGAAGTTCGAAATCAAGATAGAAGCCCGGCGTACCTGCAAGCAACTCAGGATTGCGGCTTTGTCGGTCTGCTTCGGCTGCGGCCAGAGCTACAGTGAGGGCCGCGCGAATCATGTCCGCGTGCGTTGCCCGTTCGCGTTGGGGAATCGGATTAGGGATGACGCGGGGTTTGCTCGTGTACGGCTCCGCTTGGCCGTTGTTACGGAGATAGAGATGAGGCCGGTCTCGTGCGAAATCTGGCATCTTTACAGACAGGCAGCCTTTCTTTCCTCAAGAGCGGAGAGAATCGATTCGGTCGTGATGCGTTTGGAATCGATTAGCACAGCATTCTTTGCGGCCTCTTCGCCGATCCTGACCAGATCAGCAGGACTGAAAGACTGAGCTCTATGCAGAACCGCTGACCAGTCCAAATCGCTTGTATCGAACGGGGCGAGCTTTCTCCGGAGGATTTCCTCAGTCAATTTCAGATCCGGCAAGTCATATTCAATCACGTCATCAAAGCGCCGGAACAGTGCGCGATCAAGCATTTGTCCATGATTTGTGGCTGCGACAATCAGACTGTCGGAGTTGTCCTTTTCGAGCAATTGCAGAAAGGAGTTGAGTACCCGGCGTATTTCGCCTACATCATTAGACTGATTACGGTGCGCACCCAAGGCGTCGAATTCGTCAAAGAGATAGACTCCTCGGTTTTGACGAATGGCGTCGAAGACTAGCCGGAGTTTGGCTGCGGTCTCGCCCATGAATTTCGTGATCAGACCCTCAAGCATAATCGTGAACAAGGGCAGGTGGAGTTCTCCGGCCAGCGCCGAAGCGCTCATGGTCTTTCCCGTTCCCGGAAGTCCGACGAAAAGGAGTTTTCGCCGAGGTTGAAGACCGTTCTCCAGCAATCTCTTTCGCTGTCTCTGTTCAAGCAAGACTCGCTTAAGGCGTTCGGCCAGCTTTTCGGGAAGGACCATGTCTGCAAATCGGATCGAGGGGGTCTGTACCGAGAGAATATTGGCAAGTTCCCCCCGTGGCTCAAGGACAATGAGTTGGCCTGGGCGGTGTTGCGCGGCGGCAGATCGACGCTTGGCTTCGTCGATCAGTTCGCGGAGCTGTAGTGCAATGGCGCCATGACCTAGCTTTGCCTCGTGAGCAGCAGCCTGCATCGCGACAGACAAAAATTCTCTGTCGTCACCCTCAACGTGACTCTTCAAAAGCGCGATCATGTGGCGAGCTGAACCCATACATCCAAACTCTCTTGAGAACGTGATTGAATCCATCCGGCGTCCTAATCATAATCGAAATAGCGGCCGCCAACCCTCCAAATCATTTTAGGGGTACATCAGAATGCATTGCGCGGTTGTGTTCAAACCCCAGTCCCTTTTAGGCTTACGGCTGGCTTGAGCACCAGCAGTCCGTCGGCGGAGCGAGCGACCCAGGGCCGTGCGCTGCCGGTGGGCAGTTTCGCGGGATTGAGCTTCTGTGCCCACGGGAGTGAGGATTCTCGCCCCAGTTGGAGGCAGAGTCTGACTGTTTTGACGCTCGTGCAGCGTTTCAGCAACTCGCGCAGCACATCGGCGCGCAGGCTGTAGGCGCTTTCCACTATTTCCTTCGCTTCCTGAAGAGGCTGGCGAACGCCGACTTCGCTCAACAATTCGAGCATCGCCCGCTCCGGCGCGGAGACCTGGGGACCGCTGTCGCGCCCTTCGAGCGGCGCGACGTGCAGCGGCTTTTCTGGCGGTTCGCTGAATATCTGCTTGCGGTGATATTCCGCCGGAAACCGTTCAGTAAACCACTCCGGCAGCTTCACCGCCACCGAGCCATAGAGATGAAGCAACTCCAGCTGAGCAACGTAATGGCGCACTCCGTACCAGTTCAGTGCGGTCTTGCCGCCGACATGGAATCCGGGGATCATACGCTCCAGCAGGCGCAGGGATGGGTGAAGCCCCGGCTCTTCGCCCGTCCGCACGAACACTCCTCTGGCAAGCCGGTTCAGCCAACCGGAGCGCACATAATGGACGGCAAGATCGGCCGATACGCCCAGAGCCGCCAGGTCCGTCGAGGTCAGCGGTGTCCCTGCAACTGTCTGAGCATATAGATGGTTTAATAACCGCTTCCCAGTCGTAGCCATACTACGATTATATGTATACATCCAAAATGGAGTCAATTTCATAACGATAGTATTATCGTAGTTCAACTACGATTAGAGAGACATATCAAAACGGCATTGGGAAAATGACAGCTTTCCGATTCTTGGGGCACAAAACGGGGCAATACCATGAAGACAAATGCATACAACTTTCTGATTGCCAGCGAGCAAATTACCGAGAGCAACTGCGCGACTTGCTCGGCATCTCGACGGCGCGGCCATCGGCAACTGAACTGGCAAGAGAACAAGTGTCGCCTCATCCTGCACCAACGCTTAGCCCTGAGCTGCCGTCCATTGCAGCTCATTGAACCGCCGCCTGAGAGTGTGCCGGTGAAGCACAGCACAAAGTTGATACTGTGCAGGATTTGAAAGGATTCATAGAGTCTTTTCGGCTCATAATTGATCTTGTCTCATTGAAATGAAGAGGGGAAGGAAATGGCTACTTCCTTCGCGGAGGCAACGCAAAGGCTCCTTAGCGGCAAGACGCTGTCATGGAACAAGTTCGGTGGGCATAAAGGTGGCTCCGTCAACCTCGGTCGCGCAGAGCAGCGGCGAATATTCGCATACCTGCTTTCGCAGAACTCCGCGAAGGTGGCACAAGGGAGCGAGGATCTGTTCGGGGGCCTCATTGCAGCATGGAAAATGGAAGAATCGGACCCTGCCTCTGAAGAAGTGGTGCAGGCATCGGGCGGCGAATCCGACGTGTGGCGCCTGGACCGTATCGAAGCGTCCGGTTTTGGTGGGTTAACCATTTTTGGCGGAGATCAATTCAACCTGTGGATCAATGGCGAGAATTGGTGCCTCGAAGGCCAAAACGGCTCCGGCAAGACTTCACTTGCGAGTGCGATTCTATGGGCAATCACGGGAAAGCGCATCCGCGAGCAGGACGGCCCTATCGACGAACAGGGCTTACGATCTCCGGTAACGAATGGTGAAGGAAAACAAATCGGGGAGTGGCCGTCCTTTGCCTCTTATCCCCCGCAAGTCGCGGACTTGGCCAAACCCGCCGAGGTGTGGGTTCGTCTGACATTTCAGAATAAGAAGGGTGAACTCGCGCTTGCCTATCGTCGGATGATCTGCCCTTTATCAGGTAGTCCAACTGTTGAGGTCCAGATAGATCCTCGGATTCTAGTGGCACCTGAGCTCATCGAAACAGGCCTCCTGATGCCTGCACGCATGGCACGGGTCGGTTTTGGGGAAAGGGGTCAATCTCTATATGAGGCCGTAAAGATGCTCACAGGCCTCGACCAATTGGCCGACATTGCGGATGGATGCAGCCAATTTACGCATGGCGCACGAAGGTTTCTCCGTTATGGCAAAGAAAACGGCATTGACGGTTTCCGCACCAAGTTCGAAGAGAACATGGCGAAGGTCCAACTAAAGGCGAAAGAACTGCGTTTTGTGTTGCCTGATGATAGCGCGCTCGACGACAAGAAAGTCGTTCAAAGCCTGAAGGCATCGGCAGCCAGCGCATCCGCTGAGGCCGGGGCGCACCTTGCAATGCTCAAGTCAGAGATCGCGCCTGCTATTGACACCGCTAAGCCCGAAGGAAGACTCCAGGTTCGGAATGCGGTGGGCGCGGCGCGCGCGATTGCCAATCAGGGAGCGAAAGGCATCGCCGTGTTCGATGCCTGGGCGGCACTCAAAGAAGCGTTCGAGCATTCTTCCTTTGCAGGGCTGCCTGCGGAGATCGAAGTAGTGCGATCAAAGCTCGACAGCGCGCTTGCCTGGCACAAGCGCCAGATGGCAGACACGAAGTTCCGTCTGAAGGCCTTGGCTGCTCAGTCCTTCGTTCCGCCACATGAGCACTCCGATATATCCGAGTGTCCCCTTTGCGCCTCAGTGCTTTCATCTGAAGATCAATGCGCCTTAGCCGCAGAACTAGCAGAGTTGAAAAATGATGCGGAAGAAGCAGAAAGAAAGATCGATGATGTGTGCAGGGATCTGTGGGCGGAACTTTTGCTGCGTTTGCCAGCCGGTATAGCGCGGCACCGGGAGTTGCTTGCCGAAATGGACCCAAGGGATAGCTATGCCTCCGCCATTCTTCAGCGATTTTGCGTGGAGCCGCCATTTGGTGACACTCTTGTAGGACTGGCAGGACGCCTGAAGGCTGATGTGTTGATGGGGAAAACGGCGTTACCTTCATTCTCATTCCCGAAGTTTGACTACGCGGGAAGCGAGCCGACGGCAGTTACTGATTTGCGCCGTAATATTCATGAGATCGAGCGCCTAATCGCTCTGGTCAACTGGTGGTCGGAATACCGATCCCAATTCCGCAATGCATGGGGTGCTATTCTCGGCCAAAAGCAGGTCGATGGCTCATATCCTTCAAAGAGTATTGAGGGAGAGCTTCAAGTGATTGAAGAAGCGCTGGCGAAGGCCGAGCCGTTAGATGAAATCTCAAAGTATCTACTCGCGGCTGCTGATGCCGCCGAGAGCTGGGCGACTATTCACAAAGAGCAAGAGATCCGGGAAGCAATTGCCAAGTCTCTCGAACCTATGAAAGATTTGCGCCTCCTTGTTGGTGCTGAAACTGCGAACTCGATTGCAACCCTGTCTGAACGGGTTAGAGCGATTCTGGAGCGTATTCACCTGCACGAGCGCCTAGTCTATGAGGAAACGTCATTAGGCAAGAAAACGGTGAATGTTGCAGGCGGATTCGAGCCGGGGATGCAAATCGACGCGGCACTTGTAGCCAACACCTCCTGGCTTAGAGCGATCCTATGGGCCTTTGTCTTGGCCTTGCGCGAGGAGATCATCGAGTCTCTGGCCACAAACCCCTTTCCGCTCATGGTGCTAGATGATCCACAAACGACATTCGATCCTCGGAACAAGCGTAGGTGGGCACGGGAGATTGCCCGCCTAGCAAATATGAATCGTTCAGCGAAACAAGGGGCTCAACTCCTCCTGACCACCCACGAACGGCAGTTTTTTCAATGCATGGTGGATCACGAGAAGCTTGAAGGCCAGCAAGGGTTAATAGGCGGCGTGAACAAGGCTTGTGGCATTGCGACCGTTGTCAATGGGGGCTGCCTTGAACGGCTATGGAGGGATGCATCTGAAAACAACGACGACGCGCGTGCCCGCGAGTATATAGGGCATGTTCGCATTTACTGCGAAGACTTGCTCAAATTCATGTTGAGGGGCGAAGGCCCAAACGTCCCTGATATGAATCTGGAGAGCCTAAAGAAGGAACTCATCCGTCTGGGCGAGGCACATGTAGCGCCTTTTGATCGCAAACCCTTCACCGACCTGCGCAATACAATAAGCGGCGGTGGCGGCGGCAAGCCAATGAAGTTAATCAATAACGTTCATCATAAGGGCGATGAATCGATTGGATTGGCGGAGGCTGGGGAAGTCAAGGAGTTCTGGGAAACGACGCTCAAGGGTCGGATACACGATGCCTTCGAAGTTTACGACAAGTTCGAGTCCTTCTATGGCGAGCCGAGGACTTTCCCGTGGGTAAAAAACCTGATCGCATTCCCAGGAGGATTTACAGAGGAGATCAAGGCACTCAAGTTTCAGCAGACGGGGATTGCCGCGGCCGCTAAAAGCGACGGGTATGCCGGAGATGGCATCGTAACCGTAGAGGAGTGGAAGACCGGAACGCCAATCGTTCTACCCAACCATGACGTGTATCAACTTGCAGCCGGCACATTGGACCCGGTTGCCGGAATCGGGGATATTTTGATTGTTAGCAATTATGCTGACGTAAATCCCCGCAATCTTGTTGTGGCAGCTATAGGAAACTCTCTTCTTGCCCGGCGCTACAATCGGATCGACGCGCACCCAGAGATAGTCGTTCTCACAGGACAATCTGTCGATCCATTGACGATTCCGGAGCCAGTCATCGCTCCGCCTGAAAGTAAGCAATTTAGAAAAATTGTTGGAACGGTGTTTGCATCTCACGCATTGCCGACGCCAGCGATGGATGCAAATCGCGAGTTCGTGCCACTCGCCGACCCAGTGTTTTTGACCAAAATGTTACAAGGAGTACGCCTCTTTCAGGTGAAGGGGCGAAGCGCTGAACCCATTGCACTGGAGGGACAGTTTCTGATTACCCGCGAGGCCACGAAGACACTCGATGAAATACAGGCACTTGATCGTTGCCCAATCGTGGCTATCGACGAAGATGGAACGCGCTTTTTCAAGCGACTGCGCTGTTCTGGGCAGATCGCCGTGCTGGAGAGCCTCAATCCCGACGGAACAACCGCTGCAGAGCTTCTGAGCTTTGACGGCTCACTGGGGCTACCAAGAATAACCCACGCTTTAGAAGTGATTGGTGTGCTTTTTGAACTTCCGTAGTATCGACCCGAAGGACGCACAATCAATTCGATTTCATATAATCAAAATCTTCCCGCGCCAATGGTTCCTCAAAGAGCCTTCAGTTCCCTCCTGCGCCCTGATGCAATCCCGGTTTCCTATAATGCCTCGGCGATTGTCCATGAGGCGCAAATGGCATCTCTGCGCAACATAGACACGCCCGACAAACCAATGCATTGTGGAGAGTAGGAGCGTACGAACGATGTTCGATTCCCGCCAAGTTTTCAATCCCCTGCGCAACAGCGAACAGGCTGCGGCCTTTGTGAATGTGCATCCCAAGGTCTTACCGCGTCACGCGCACACCGGCCTCGTTGCCAGTCTGCGCGTCGGCAAGCAGTGGAACTTTCGGGCTTTCGATCTCGGCCACTGTTCGCTTCTCGCGGTAAACTCAGAACAGCTATCCGTGCCGTCTCACCACCTTTGAAATGGAGAGGAAATGAGACGCTCACGATTCCAACAAGGCAGCCTCCAGCTTGTGGAGCGTAAAGGAGGCCGGAAGGCATGGGAGTACCGTTGGTACGAAGTCCAGCCCGACGGCAGCCGCAGACGCCGCAATCTGGTGCTGGGAACACTGGAACAATACCCGAACGAAACGGCGGCGCAAAAGGCCGTCGCTGTACTTCGGGTTGACATCAACGCTGAAAGTCCTCGCATGAGCCTGGCTCCGATCAGTGTTCAGATGCTCATCGACCACTACCGGGAAAAGGAACTCTGCGAAGACTCAGGCAAAACCTACGCGACACGCAGGACGTATGAAGGCTATTTCCGCAAATGGATATTGCCTCGTTGGGGTACGTACCGCGTGAAGGATGTTCGATCCGTCGCTGTAGAGGAATGGTTGCGATCCTTGAAGCTGTCCAATGGCAGCAAGGCAAAGATGCGGAACATTATGCACGCCGTCTTCAATCACGCGGTTCGCTGGGAATGGCACGACCGGAATCCGATCTCGCATGTGCGTCAAAGTGCGAAGCGGTCAAAGATTCCGATTGTGCTTTCGGTCGAGGAGATTGTCGCGCTGCTTCGCTTGTTGCGGGAACCGGCGCGCACGGCGGTTCTGCTCGATGTGCTCACCGGCCTGCGCGTGGGTGAACTGTTGGCGTTGAAGTGGAATGACATTGATTTTCAAAAGTCGCAAATCTCTGTCACCCGCTCCATCGTCATGCAGCGCATTGGCGATTGCAAGACAGAGGCAAGCCGTAAGCCGGTGCCGATGGATCTCCGGCTGGCAACTGCTCTCTACAACTGGCGGATGATGAGTCCGTATCCGCGACCCGAGGATTGGATTCTTGCAAGCCCGCATTCCAATGGTCAACTGCCCTACTGGCCCGGCGCATTCTACCGAGCTCACATTTTACCGGCAGCCAAGATTCTCGGCATCGAGGGCATTGGCTGGCACACTTTTCGGCGCACCTACGCGACACTCCTCAAGGCCAACGGTGAGGACATCAAGACGGTGCAGGAACTTCTCCGCCATGCCAACAGTCTTGTGACGATGAACCTGTACGCACAGGCAGTCACGCAGAACAAACGTGACGCTCAAAGCCGCATTGTGACCATGGTTCTTGACGACAACCGCCTGCGCATAGCGCAGCCCAGCGAGAGCACTTTTGCTTATCGGACCATAACGGACCTACAAAAATCTGGAGGGGATTTGCAACTTGCTGATTCTATTGGCGTCCCCGACGGGATTTGAACCCGTGTTATCGCCGTGAAAG
>Ga0181536_10004534_pt1 | contig 14647 bp, 18 predicted proteins | sample PEATcosm2014_Bin_41_FD_121105 | JGI IMG/M metagenome (GOLD analysis project Ga0181536, IMG submission 121105) | Peatland microbial communities from MTU Mesocosm Facility, Houghton, MI, USA - PEATcosm2014_Bin17_60_metaG | ecosystem: Environmental > Terrestrial > Soil > Wetlands > Peat | place... | reverse complement strand
TCCGGGAAATCGGTCTCGAAGTGGCGGCCTGAGGTTCCATGAAGGTAACGAGAACATAATTCTCGTTTCAAGGCCTCTTTCATGCTAAAGCTTGCGCCACGAAAATGGCCAGACTCCAGACCGCTGAAGCTGCGCCACTCGCTTAGTTGCGCGGCCCGATGCCTTCGGTACGCCCGGCCAGCGCCTGCACCGCGTTTCCGCCGCACACCGCCACGCCGGTCTTCATCAGCGCATTCAGGAAGTTGAACAGCAGCGCATACAGGACCTGCTCGGTGAGCGGCTGTTTGCCCGGCAGCCGGAAGCTGGCCGGCAGTTCCTTGGCGATATTCACGCGCACGGAATTAGGCTGCGGCTTGCCGCCGCGGTCGCGCTTGTTGGCCAGGCTGATGGGCGTTTGCATCACTCCGCCGCTGCGTCCGTCAATGTAAAACTGGCAGCGCGAAAACCATCCGAGGTTGGCGGGATCGGCGGCATCGAACAGCAGCAAAGGCGCTTGCCGTCCCGCGGCCGTGAGATCCAGCGTGATACTGCGCTGCGAGTCTTTCAGCTTGATATCGAATCCGGCCTGCTTGGCGATATTGGCCACCAGCTCCGGCTCCAATTCCAGGAAAATCAGCTTATGTTGTCCCGCTTGCAAGACTTGCATCTGACACTGTCAGTGTAGCGGGTTTCACAGCGCCGCGTGGTAGAGAGCCAACAAATCCTCGCGCGTCGAGGGCCGCGGGTTGAGCCGATGGCAGCCGTCCTGGATCGCCTTGTCGGCCAGGGCCGGCAGCAGGGCCTCCGCGACGCCATAATCGCGCAGGCGCGGGGCGATGCCTACGCGCCGGTTCAAGTCGCGCACTTGTGCGGCGATGTCGCCGCCGCCAAACTGCGCTTCCAGATCGTGCAGACGCTGCGCGACCATCGGGCGGTTGAACTCCAGCACGAAGGGCAGCATCACCGCGTTGGCCGTGCCATGATGCATGCCGCAATCCGACGAGAGCGGGTGCGCCAGCGAGTGGGTGGCGCCCAATCCTTTCTGAAATGCAATGGCGCCCATCATGGAAGCCATCGTCATTTGAGAGCGCCCTTCCAGGTTGCGCGGATCGGCCATCACGCGCGGCAGGCTTTCCCAAACCATGCGCGCGCCCGAGAGCGCGATGGCGTCGCAAATGGGATGATAGCCCTTGGAAATGTATGCCTCCACATTGTGTGTAAAAGCATCCATGCCGGTGCCCGCGGTCAGGTGCGGCGGCAGAGCCAGGGTCAGCTCCGGATCGGCGATGGCCAGCACCGGAATCAAGTGCGGACTGAAGACTACGGTTTTGCGGTTGGTGGCGGTAACGGTGATGACGGTGGAGCGCGACACTTCGCTGCCGGTCCCCGATGTGGTAGCGATGGCAATGTAGGGCGGCACGTTCGCCGAGATGCGATCGGCGCCGTCGAGCAAATCGTCGTACTCGGCCAGCGGCAGCTCGTGAGTGACTTTCAGCCGGATGGCTTTGGCTGCATCGAGCGGGGATCCGCCGCCCACGCCGACAATTCCGTTGCAGCGGTTCTGCTGGTAGATGGCCAGACCGTCGAGCACGTTGCGCTCGGTGGGGTTCGGTTCCACCGACGAGAAGACCACCGCGCCGGGCGCCAGCCTCGCGACCCACTCGAAGACGGGAGTGCGCGCGAGGCCCGCGTCGGTGACCATTAGCGGACGGGAAATACCGCGCTTGCTTAACTCCTCGGGGAGGCGCTCGACCGCGCCTGCGCCGAACAAGATGGTGGTGGGAAAGCTGAAAGTGGAGACAGTCACAATCACCATGAAAACACATTCTGGTAAAATAGCGCAGCAGACGGAGAGCCGGACTAAAGTCCGGCGCGGGCTGAAGCCCGCCCTCCAGGGAGGGTAGAATGTCTCAAACATCGCGCCGCGGGTTTTTCCGCGGAATAGGCGCCGGCGCGTTGGCCGGCTACGGCCCGATCATTCTGGGCGCGCAGAACAAATCCGGCAGCGCCAAGCCGATCCTGGGCGAGGGCGGCCATAAGTACGAATGCACGCACGATTGGGGCGAGTTGCCGGCCAACATCAAATACGGCAATACGCACGGCGTGTGCGAGGATTCGCAGGCGCACATCTACGTGCACCACACGGTCAACGATGCGAGCGAGAGCCACGACTCCATGGTGGTCTTCGACCACGGGGGCAAGTTCGTCAAGTCGTGGGGCAAGGAGTTTAAGGGCGGCGCGCACGGCCTGCACATCCGCAAGGAAGGCAGCACGGAGTTTCTGTATCTGTGCGACACCAAGCGCGCCGTCGTGGTGAAGACTACGCTCGATGGCGAGGAAGTTTTCACGCTGGGCTATCCCAGGGAGTCCGAGTTCTACAAGCTGGATGCGGACGGCAAGCCGGCGGCCAAGTACAGCCCGACGAACCTGGCCATCGCGCCGAATGGCGATATCTACGTGGGCGACGGCTACGGGTCCAGCTATATTAACCAATACAACAGCAAGGGCGAGTTCATCCGCACGTTCGGCGGCAAGGGCAAAGAGCCGGGCCAGTTGGATTGCCCGCACGGCATCACGGTGGACCTGCGCGGACCGGAGCCGCTGCTGCTGGTGGCGGACCGCGCCAACGCGCGGCTGCAATACTTCACACTGGATGGCAAACACGTGAGCTTCGTGGGCGGCGTCAATCTGCCGTGCCACTTCAGCGAGCGGCAGGGCGAGTTCGTGATCCCGGACCTGGGTGCGCGCGTGACCCTGATGGATCGCGAGAACCAAGTGATCGCGCACTTGGGCGACGACAGCGCCGCCAAGACTTGGGGCGAGCTGCGCAAGCAGACGCGCGACCATTTCATGCCCGGCAAGTTCGTGTGTCCGCATGGCGCGTGCTTCGATCACGTGGGCAACATCCTGGTGGTGGAGTGGGTGGAAGTGGGGCGCGTGAGCAGGCTGCGCAAGGTCGCTTGAAGATCACCGATATCAAGACCGTGGTGGTGAACGCCCAGATGCGCAACTGGGTGTTCGTGAAGGTGGAGACGGACACGCCGGGCCTGGACGGCTGGGGCGAGGCGTCGCTCGAGTGGAAGACGCGCGCGGTGGCCGCGGCGGTGGAAGACCTGAAGCCATTCATCCTGGGCGACGATCCCACGCGCATCGAGCACATCTATCAGAAGCTGTACCGGCAGCCGTTTTTCCGGCCGGGCGTGATTGGGCTATCGGCGATCTCCGGAATCGAGCAGGCGTGCTGGGATATTCTGGGCAAGCAGCTTGGCGTGCCCGTGTACAAGCTGCTGGGCGGCGCGGTGCGCGACAAGGTGCGGATGTACACGCACCTGGGCGGCGGCGAAATGAGCGCGGTGTACGAAAGCTTCGATTCGAGGCGCGTGATCGAACTGGCGCTGGAAGTGGTGGCGCGCGGCTACACCGCGGTGAAGGTAGTGTTTGTGCCTTACTCGGAGCCGCTGATGGGCGCGCCGTACGCGAAGAAACTGGCGGCGGTGATGGGCAAGCTGCGCGAGGCGGTGGGCGACCGCGTGGATATCATGGTCGATTTCCACGGACGCACTTATCCGGCGGTGGCCATCGAGTACATCAACGCGATTGCGGAGTACCGGCCGTATTTCTGCGAGGAGCCAGTGCCGCCGGAGAACATCGACGCGCTGGCGGAGGTGTGCCGGGCGGTGCGCGTGCCCATCGCCACCGGCGAGCGGCTGGCGACGCGCCACCAGTTCCGGGAAGTGCTGGAGAAGCGCGCGGCGCACGTGATCCAGCCGGACCTGTGTCACTGTGGCGGGCTGCTGGAAGCCAAGAAGATCTCGGCCATGGCGGAGGCGTATTACGTGGGCGTGGCGCCGCACAATCCGCTGGGGCCGATCGCCAACGCCGCGGCGCTGCACTTCGCGCTATCGACGCCGAACTTCCTGATCCAGGAAGATATGCTGGCGGACGTGCCGTGGCGCTGGGAAGTGGTGGAGAGTTCGCTTTCTACCGAGAACGGATATTGGCTGCCCTCGGACGCGCCAGGTTTGGGCGTGACGGTGAACGAGACGGCGGCCGCGCGGCATCCGTTTCAGCAGGAGGTGTTGCAGTCGGCGGTGTATGCGGGGGATGGGGCGGTGCTGGATTGGTAAAGAGGGTGCTCTCCTCCAATTGTTAGAGGCGGACCGGGCCCGACGACCGATGGGATCCTGAGCCGGCCGGGAAGTCTCAGAGCAACACGACATCAGCTTTCCAGTCGCTCGATACGCCGATCATGGATGTCCGCTATGCGCGCCAGCCGCTTAATCGCGTCCATCATGTCCCCCGCACGCGCGTCTAGGCGGCCGATGGCCTCCATCATACGCTCAGCACGCTCTTCGTTCTGTTCGGCGATCACCGCAAGGTGGCGGATCTTCTCGTCTGTATCGCGTTGCGAGTGTTGTAGCAACTCCACGCTCTGCGTCAGGGCCTCCAGCCGTTCGTCAATCGTCATCGATGTCTCCTTCGCAGCACCCTACTGCAGCCTTGATGAGTCCGTACTCTCGACCGCCGGCCACCGTTTGAAGGGGGAACCTTCGATCTCTTGTCCGATCGCGAAAAGAGCCCCAGGACGCAGGAAACTCGGCTAGAAAAGCGCGGTCGAGTTCGTCGCGCACAGATCGACCTCAACTTTGTCCAGCAGCGTGGTCAGACCGTGGACGTGCTCAGCCGTAGCCGATACTCTGGACCAACCCCCTCCCGCGTCGACGGGCACCTTCTCGGCCGAGAGGCATTTCAGATACAACTCAATTGCCACCGCTGCGGTGTTCATAAGCGGGCAAAGCACGCCGGCACCGGGCGGTTGAGCGTCCAAGATCCGTCGTGCGGCTTCGAACTGATCCGCGGCATCCCGGACCTGAGGGTCCGGAATCTCTCGTCGTCTCGGTCGCAGTTTCGTTGGCGCCAATGCTTTCATCGTGGTCCGCCTTTCTTTATTGTACAAGGCGCCTTTGCGCAATTCACGAATTCGCTGGCCGGCAACCTGCGAGCCCGTTGCCGTATCGATTCTAAGGCGAAACCGAGTGCCTCGTCCGCGGAGTTGTACATCCCGGTTTCAATCGCCTGTTGAATGATTCTCTCTTGTTCCGGTCGCAATTGGTCGCAATGAAATGGTCATAGCGCCTCATTCAGCCTGCTATCTTCAAGCTTAAGGGCCTCGGCGTGCTACGTCAAACGGCGCCGCCCCGCCGCCCCGCCCGGAGTGTCGCCCCTTGGCATGTCCCGACGCTACGCGCGCTTCGCTTCGCGGCGGATCCCCTCGGCAATCCACATCCGGAGTTGCGTCTGGTAACCTACCGACTTCGCAGCCGCGATGTGCTTCGCAGCGGCGATTTGTTCGGGGGCCAGACGCAGTGAAATCGGAGATTTTGCGCGGGCATGGCGGTCGCGGATCTTCCTGGCCAACGCCGCCGACAGCTTGACCTGAGGGGCCTCGGGCAACTGATCCCAGACGCTCGCGACAGAATGGCTCTCGAAATACTCCGCGGCATCTTGGTTGGATCGAAATTTAGGGAGTGGCGACTTTGCGGGGGGGAGTTTCTTCTTCATCGGTCTACCTATTTACGGCGAAATAGCCGCCGTTCGTTTGTCTCCATGTCCCGGGCTGTGATCACTCTCACCAACCCGCCGGATAACCGCTGGAACACGATGAATGCCAAGCGGCCGTCCAGCGCTTCGCCCAGTGCGATATAGCGCCCTGTCGGGTTCGCCTGATCTTGCGGTTGCCGGCGAAGACCTCCTCCACCTCTTCCCGGGTGAAAGCATGCCTCTCGAGATGGAAGATGTAGTCATCATCCCAGTCGAACCCGGAAACGACCACAATGCTATCGTATCAGATTGTATATACGACGCGCTACGACGTGAAGCGCTTCAAGAAATCAGGTGCGGCGCGACGATGCTGAGGAACTCGCGCGACGTGACTACCGTGGTTTGCTTCCAGAACCTCGGAAAGTGCCGCTGGTTGCCCGTCACCAGATAGTCGGCTCGGGCGGCATCTGGGCATTCCAGGAATATGTTGTCATCGGGGTCTTGCGCCACCTGGAGATCACGCGAAGGGATGACCAGATGCGAATGATGCCCGATCAGATCGATAAGCTGACGCTGGAGGCCCTTGCGAATCTTAATTAAGCTCCGGGCGCGACAGCGCCTCACTGTACTCGGAAAGAATCGGATCGGAGACGTACAGCCTCGCCGGTTTGGTGATCGCCAGCAGAAGGACCGTGCGCTGCAGCCCTGCCGGTTTCAGCGCTGCCGAGACGACGATGTTGGTGTCGACGACCAGCCGCAGCGGGATCATGCCCGCTGCGGTTTCCGGGCACGCGCGGCTTTGATTACCCGATCGATCTGCCGCGGGGTCAACTTGTCGGTACCCTTGCGCTGCGATTCCTCGCCGATCGCCCGAAGCACATCGGGCTCCGGAGCGGCGAGGCGGACATAATCCCGGATGCCCATCAGCACCGCCTTGGGCGCTCCGCGCTTCTCGATGACGACCGAGCGGCGCTCATCCTCGACGCGGCGCAAAAGCTGGCCAAAATTCGTACGCGCGCGCAGTGCGGACACGACAATCGTCTCGCGTTTTTCATTTTTCAGCATTTAGCCGGGCCCGCAGGGTGCGCCCGGGCGGCGAGCCGTTTCCCTCCCCATCCAGCGCAGCCGCGGCGGATTACCCCGCCGTGCGCCGCGTCATCGCGCGCTTCACTTGCTCCAGCAAAGCGTGCGCACGCGGAAGGCTCTCCACCGCCTGCCGCACTTCCGGATCGTTGGCCCAGTCCAAGCGGTCGGCCGAGCGCTTGTCAAACGCGCGCGCATATAACTCCACCTTGAGCTGTTCTTCCACCCAGGCGCGATTCTGGGCAAACTCCGCGTCGGTGAAGGTCACGCCCTGCTGGCGCAGATAGTTGCGGAAGCGCTCGACCACGGCGCCGTCCGGCGACCAGCCCTGCGGCAGGTGCGGCGTCTCCGCGCCAAAATACACCGCGCCGAAGTGAAAGAACTCGCCCGGCAAGGGGAAGCGCACGCGCCGCTGGAAAGCGTTCATCATTTGCGCGGGATATTTCTCGTCCGGCGTGATGCCGCCCCCGCCATATACTGTGCGGCCGCTATCCGTCATCTTCACGTCGTTCGAGTTCTGCACGTCTGCCTGCCGGTTGTGATAGTAGTAATCGAAAAACGAGCGGTGCGCATAATCGCGCTGGATGAGCCGTCCGCTGGGCGTGTAGTAACGCGCGATGGTCAGCAACAGCGCCGCGTCCTCCGACAGCGGAAACTGCGCCTGCACCAGTCCCTTGCCGAAAGTGTTTTCCCCTATCACCCAGGCCCGGTCGTGATCCTGCAACGCCCCCGCTACGATTTCAGAAGCGGAAGCCGTATTGCGGTTCACCAGCACCACCACCGGATATTGCCGGCCATGATTACCGGTTTTCGCGCGGAACACCTGCTCCGGCTCCGACCGGCCGCGGTGCGAAACCACCGTCTGGTCCTTGCGCAGGAAGTGTCCGGCCACCTCCACGGCTTCGTTCAGCAATCCGCCGCGGTTCTCGCGCAGGTCCAGAATCAGGCCGTTTATATTGTCCTCGCCCAAACGCTGCAGGTCTTCTTCCATGTCGCGCCCGGCGCTTTGGGCTTCAAAGGTCTTGATGAACACAAAGGCGATGCCCGGCCGCACCCAGAATGCATCCACTACGCTGGGCGAGATCTCGCCGCGCGTCACCATGAAAGAGACCGTCTTCGCGGCGCCATAGCGGCGTACCCCGACTTTCACCAGCGTGCCGCGAGGCCCCTTCAGCCGGTCCGCCACTGCGGCGGAATCCTCGCCTTCCACGTTGTGGTCGTCCACCGCCGCAATCGCGTCTCCGCGGCGCAGCCCCGCGCGCGCCGCCGGCGAATCCGGAAACGCCTGCACCACCACCACGTGCGGTCCGTCCATCATCACTTCCATGCCGACGCCGTAATACTGCCCACGCTGATTTTGCTGCAGCAGGCGGTACTCTTCGGGGTCCAGAAAGTTGGAGTGCGGATCGAGCGTGCTCAGCATGCCCGGAATGGCGCCCTGGTATATGGCCTTATCCGGCGTGATGGCGTCCGCGAAGTTCTCTTCGATGAGGGCGTACGCGGATGCGAAGGACTTCACGTTGCCGCGCAGGTCGCCTTCCGATTGTCCCGTCGCGGTATGCGCGACACCCGGCCCCCAAAGGCCGGCCATCAAGCCGCCCAGCACGATCGCCAGCGGCAGGAGTACCGCGGAACGGGTTTTCTTAGGTCTGCCGGAGTCTCTCGCCACGCGCCAAGCCCTCATTTCTCATCATCATAACACTTGTGGGCGGGGCGCGATGCTTAAACTTAAACCGGCGCTAGGCTTGCTCGTCGGCCGAAGGCCCGTACAGCGCCGGTACCGGTACGTCGTTAAGCCGCAGATACACCGCGAGCTGGCCGCGATGGTGGATCGTGTGGTTCATCACCATGTTCCTGAGCACTGCGATGCGCGGCATCGAGAATATGGTCCGGCCGCCCTGCAGCAGGGCCCACGGCGCCATCCATTGTGCGTCGCTGGCACCGCCGATGGCTGCGCGCGCGGCCGCCACGTTCTTGTCGAACGCTTCCAGCAACTCGGCCCGCGAACGCGCGGTCTTGGGCTGAAAGGGGGGCGCGCCCGGCGGCGCAAAATCGAACGAGTCGCTTTCGAGAGTGGTCGGAACCCATCCAGCCAGCTCGGCCACATGCGTGGCCAGCCGGCCCAGGGTCATGGATTTCTCGTGCGGCTTCCAGCCGAACTTGTCCTCGGGCACGCGCTCCAGCGCTTTGCGCGTGTTGGCCATTTCATGATCGAACTCGGGTAACAGGGCTTGGCTCATCGGCATGATACTTTCTCCAATATAATGACCTTACCACCCGTGCCGTTCAGACCGCGGCCGCTCGGCTCTGCAACACCCCCGCAATGCGCCGGTACATCACGGCGCGGAACAGGGCGCCAAAGTTCGGATCGTCCTTGATCTTCTTGTAGATTTCGAAGTCGGAGTCGATCATGTCTTCCAGAGTGTCACCGAAGAAGGTGTCGAACGCCAGTCTGCGCGTCTCCTCCGACGGGTTTACGCCGGTATCCAGCGCGCGCCGCAAGCCTTCCCGGTCTTCAAGGCGCCGGCCCATGTTCTCGGCGAAGAACCTGACCTTATCCGCATTCGTGAAGTCGGTCCCAAAGTGATCGTTGATGTATTCGATGATCTGGCTGAGGGGCGCCGGATCTTCCTGCAGCGGGCGGCCCGTACCGAGCGCCGCGATCGGCTTCAACTGGCCGTCTTCGTCCATCAGCTTGATTGCGCCCGAACTGGTCTGCTGGATCCGGTACGAATCCATGTTGATGTTCTTCGTGATTTCGACGGGCAGCGGATCGTCCGGGAGTTTCAGCTTCCGCAGCAAGTGCCTGGTGAACTGATAGAACTTCTCCAGACCGGCATCGCTGAACGTGATGACTTGCGAGAGAAATGCATATAGGCGGACATAATCGCCGACATGCTTCCGAATATTCGCGCAGTCGTCCTTGGGACGCAACTCGTATCGATCCACCACCGAATCGAGCAGCGGCTGAAGCTGTTCCTGCTTGCCTTTCGCGCTGAAATAGGCCCGCGCGAAATCGTCCACTTCCTCCGGTCCAAAGAGATGGTGATCCTCCACGGTTCGCCTCAGGTCGTAAAGCTTGTTCGGGTCGGTCGGTTCGGTTAACAGAGTAGCCTGAAAATACGGCTGGAAGGACTTCCGGATATCTTCCATCTCGTTGACGAAATCGAGAACGAAGGTCTCTTCCTTGTCGGGCCGACAGGTCCGGTTCAGGCGGCTCAAGGTCTGCACGGCATTCACGCCGTCCAGTTTCTTGTCCACGTACATCGTGTGGAGCAGCGGCTCATCGAACCCGGTTTGGAACTTCTCCGCCACCACCAGCAAGCGGTACTGTTTGCCCTTGAAGTTGGCAGCGGTCTGCGAATCCGAGAAGGTATTCATGCCAGCCTCGGTGAACGCCTGCCCGCTGTCAGGGTCCTTCACCTCGCCCGAGAAGGCCACCAGCGCCTTGTAAGGCAACTGCCGCTTCCTGATTTCCCGATCCAGCTCCAGCTTGTACCGCACCGCATGCAGGCGGGAGCGCGTCACCACCATCGCCTTAGCCGTGCCGGCGATGCGGCTCTTCACTTCTCCCTCGAAATGGTCGAGAACCATTGCCGCCTTCGTATGGATGGCGTGCGGATGCAGGTCCGCGTAAGAGCGCAACAGATACGTGGCCTTCTTGCGGTCGTACTGCGGATCGGTCTCGATTCTCTTGAGCAGCGAAAAATACACCTTGAACGTCGTATAGTTCTGCAGCACGTCGAGGATGAAGCCCTCTTCGATGGCCTGCCGCATGGAGTACAGGCTGAACCGGCGGCCGGCCGGTGCTGGGGTCTGGGGTATTGAACAACTCCAGCGTTTTCGCCTTGGGCGTGGCGGTGAACGCGAAGAAGCTGACGTTCTTGAGCCGGCCCCGACGACGCATGGCAGCTTCCACGGCTGCATTGACGGCGTCCTCGTCATCTTGCAGTTCGTCGGCCTCTTCGGTGGCCGCGTCCTCCAGCGTGCCCGCCGTCAGGACTTCCTTCATGCGGCGGTTCGTCTCGCCGGATTGCGAGGAGTGCGCCTCATCGACGACCACCGCGAATCGATGCCCCGGCATCTCCCCGATCTTCTCCGTTACGAACGGGAACGTCTGCAGGGTGGTGATGATGATGTCCTTCCCATCCATCAGCGCCTGGGCGAGTTCGTGCGCCTTGTGTTTCTCGATGGCGGTGACGATTCCCTTTACTTGTTCGAAGCTGCGGATGGTGGAACGCAACTGCTGGTCGAGCACGCGGCGGTCCGTGACGACCACGATAGAATCGAAAACCCGCCGGTTGTTCGCATCGTGCAGCCCGACGAGCCGGTGGCAAAGCCAGGCGATGGAGTTGGATTTCCCCGAGCCGGCGCTGTGCTCCACCAGGTAATTCTGCCCGGTGCCGTTCTGGAGGGCGTGCGCGACCATGCGCCGCACGGCATCGAGCTGGTGGTAACGCGGAAAGATCACCTCGCGCTCGCCGGTCTTCTTGCCTTTCTCGTCGATCTGATCGCGGTCCACCACGAAGTGATTCAGGATTTCGAGCAGCCGGTCCCTGCGCCACACCTCTTCCCAGAGGTAAGCGGTCCTGAAACCGTCCGGATTGGGCGGATTGCCGGCGCCGCGTTCGTGGCCCTTATTGAAGGGCAGAAACCATGTCTTGCCGTCCTGGAGGCGGGTGGTCATGAACACCAGATCCGTGTCCACGGCGAAGTGCGCGAGGCAGCGCCGGAATTGAAAGAGCGGCTCCTTGGAGTCGCGGTGGTACTTGTACTGCGCCACCGCGTCCTCGACCGTCTGCCCTTTCAGCGGCGTCTTCAGCTCCGCGGTGATGACCGGCAGGCCGTTGACGAACAGCACCAGGTCGAGACTGTTGTCGTTTTGCCGGCTGTAGTGAACCTGCCGCATTACGCCCAGGATGTTGGCCTCGTGCAGGCGGGCGTGTTCTTCGTTGAGCGTGGTCTCCGGGTGGAAATAGGCGAGGTCGAAGTGGCAGCCCAGGTCGTCCACGCCTTTGCGCAGGACGTCCAGAGTGCCGCGCTTTTCGATCTGATCGGACAGACGTTTCAGGAAGCGTTCCTTGGCCTGCTCCCCGTGCTGGAGCTTCAGCTTCTCCCAGGTCTTTGCCTGCGTCGCATAGAGGAACTCGAAGAGGGCGTCGGGGTCGAGGCAGAGGGCCCGGTCGTAGGCGGAGTCGTCGCGGGGGGTGTAGCCGTTGGCGGCCAGGTAGTTGAATATCCCGGTTTCGAAGTCTTTTTCGGAGGTATCCATGGCGGCGTTCGATCAGCCGGACGCGCCGAGTGCGCGTCCTCCATCTCCGGATTCCCGGGCGGCGCTAGCTGGCGAATAGCGCTGCACATGCCGTTGGTACAACTCGTTCAGCGTCCGGTCCAAATCCCCACTCAGGCCCACGCCGACGCTTGAAAACTGGAGAGCGCTATCGTCGGCGGGCAGGATCTTGGCAAGCATGCCCTCCATGGTGAGTTTGCCCTCGGGCGCCGAGGCGGATGAGTACGCCTGGCCCATTGCGCAAATTCGATCCTGGATGTGCCGAGAGAACTGCCGAAAGCCCTGCCCGTCAATCTTCCCGAACATCCGCGTGACGCGGCTATAACTGGGTGTGCAGATGGCGCGGAAGTATCTGGCTTCCGGAGAGAATATGGCGACGCCGACGTTGACAAATTCCTGCGTCACCGGATCGTGAACGTAGCGCAATGTGCTGAAGCTATAGGCAACCTTCATAAAGGGCCTGAGCCTAATTGACGCGGCTACGCTACCTTGCGGGTCCTCGGCCCCTTCGGCTTAGCGACGGAAATAAGCCGAATCTGGACCTTCTTGCCAACCGTCTCCGCTATGCGGCGCAACATCGCGAGGGAGTCGCCTTCGTAGTCGGCCTCCTCCAGACGGCTGATCACCAAGGCGGTAGTGCCGACTTTCTTCGCCAGAGCCCGATGGCTCAACCCCGCCTTGGTGCGGAGGTCGTAGACCTTGGTTGCCACTTCGGTATCGAATAGCGCCTGTTCGTAGGCCCTTTCCCGTTCAGGGTGGCCCGCGATGAACCGGTCCCAGGTATATTGCAGCGCCTCCGAATAAAACTTTCTTTTCGTCGCCATTTCGTTACTCTCCTTTCGACCGGATGAAGGTGTGCTTCAGCGGGTTGGCCCGAAACCGCGCCATTCTTTCGATCGCCCGCTCGATCTCCGCGCCGGGCACCTTGTCCTCCTTTGTCAGGCCATGTGAAATCACGACTGCCTCGCTGCCATGAAAGAAGTAAAGGATACGATAATGGACGCGCGCGATAGATGGTCGCAGTTCGTGAATGCCGTCCCGCAGGTAATCGGCAATAGGCCTTCGCAACTCGTGCCCTTCCGCCTCCAGCAGGCGGAGATACGCCTGGCTCTTGGCGTAAGCTCCATGAGGCAGCTTGGTTAGCCACTGGACCATCGGCACCGTACCGTCCTGCTCGGCGTAGTAGATGAGCTTTGTCCGCGGCACGCCATATCCTAGTGTTCGTCAATTGGCGAATCTTTGTCAAACCCGGCTGACGCGGCGGGGCGTGCGCGCAGGTCGACCTTGCCGGTCACGGCGGCGGAGATGAGTGCCGTGCGGTATTCGTGGAACTTGGCGATCTGCTCACGGATCTTGGAGATCACTCTGTCGATTCGATGAGCTGTATCGTCTAGATACGTCGCGACCCGAATCTGCTCAGGGAGAGGCGGGAGGGGTATCCAGAGGTTGGCGACATCATCGAGCCCAAGCCCCTGCTTTGTGCCGCCATACAGAGCCAGCCGGAACTGGCCTTGCAATGAGTGCGCTCGGAGCGCGTATCCTACGAACCGCGGCGATACGTCGGAGCGCAGCCGGACAAGGGCAAGATGCTGATTCACATATGCAGGCCCAAGATCCTCAGGCACGATGGCGACGGAACCAATGTCGGCCGTGATGGACACAAGCAAATCGCCGGCGGCTACGGCAGTCCTTTCTCCCTCGGCACCAAGTGGAGGCTGTACGCGCTGGGTGTCGGAAAGGTCCAGGTCAATACCGTCTCTCGCGAGATTGCCGATTCGAAGGAAGATTGAGCCGTCGTCGGAATAGTGCTCGGCCCAGCCTCGTGACCCACTTGTGACGAAGGTGGAAACGTACTTAAGCCTTACGGCGTGCCAGTGCGCCGGTGTCGCGCCGGCCACGGGATGCCGGAGCCTTTCGTCGGCGCGTTCGGATCGAGACCCTTGGTCACGGCGCGGTTGATCAGAACAGCCCGCTTCTCCTTCAGCAGAACGATAAGCCGCTCCTTCCTCTCAACCAGGGCATCGATCCGAGCCGTCTCGCGATGGAGGAACAGGACAATTGCGCGCTGTCGGGCTAGTACGGGGACCGGCAGCGGTAAACCAGCGAGGATCTCCGTGCTTAGTTAGGTTGTCCATGGTTGAGCCAACGGACTCCAAAAGGAGCCAGTCGGCTACTCCGCACGTTTCCAAAACGAGATTTAGGAAATCTGGATCGACCAGGTTCAACTTGGGCCGCATTCTGATCGACCCGGTGCCGCACAGCCATCCGGCCTCCCGCGAGGTGACGAGCGCGCAACGACCCAAGTCGCCCCTACGGGCGAACAGGATGTCGCCTACCTCAACGCAATGCCGGCTCAGCCTCGCCAGGGTGCTCGCATTCACGGTCCACTTTTCATTTGGGAGAATCTTGCCATCGCTCAAATTGGCTGGATTGATCAGTGGCGTTCCGCCTACGACGTACTCTTCCGAGTGCAACTGGCTGCCGAATGGGCCGGTCTGCAGCGAATGCGCAAGATGCCGTAGACGGATGATCCTCCAGCGCGGCGGTAAGGCGCCAAGCCATTCAGGCGTCGCAGGAGAGCTGGCCGCCCCTGCGACGGCATCGCCAGCGGTAGTCACTTTCCCGGAACCTCTAGCCCGACTTTCGCACTTTTGAGGGGTTAGAGCACTACACACCATGCTCCTGCGCATTGCGGGACGCACCTTTCGCTTGACATCTCCATCCGGATCTGCCTAGATGAAAGAATGAATATAT